>Ga0181520_10013802_pt1 | contig 10116 bp, 9 predicted proteins | sample PEATcosm2014_Bin_29_FD_132451 | JGI IMG/M metagenome (GOLD analysis project Ga0181520, IMG submission 132451) | Peatland microbial communities from MTU Mesocosm Facility, Houghton, MI, USA - PEATcosm2014_Bin02_30_metaG | ecosystem: Environmental > Terrestrial > Soil > Wetlands > Peat | place... | reverse complement strand
CGATGTCATGTATCCTCCCGGCGCGCAAATTCAGCATCCCAACGGTCTCCATCTCGCCGCCTTCGACGCGGCTGGTGCAGTCCTGGAGCAGCGCACCTTTTTTTCCATTGGAGGCGGCTTCATTACCGAAGGCCTTAAGTCCGGCGACACGCAATTGCAAACCTCTCCGGATCAGAGCCAAGCGGATGTTCCGTTTCCGTTTCACAGCGCCGCAGAGTTGCTGGCAACGGCTAAGGCCAACGAGTTTTCCATCAGCCAACTCATGCTCGAAAACGAATGCGCGCTGGTGGCACGAAGCGCGGAGCGGGCTCCGGTGGAGGTGGTGCGTGACGGGATTCAACGTATCTGGACTGCGATGGGGGATTGCGTTGCGCGGGGAATTGCAGCTGAGGGAATTTTGCCGGGCGGTCTGAACGTTCGCCGCCGCGCACATCATCTGGCGGCGCGTCTCGAGATGAAGGAGGCGTCTGGGCTTCGCGGCGATCCTCTGGCGCCGCTCGATTGGGTGACCGTTTACGCCATGGCCGTGAACGAAGAGAATGCCGCCGGTGGGCGCGTAGTAACTGCACCCACGAATGGCGCTGCCGGCGTGGTTCCCGCAGTTGCTCACTACTATCAGCGCCTCATCTCGGATTCAGATTACGAAGGGATCGTGCGGTTCTTTCTCACGTCGGGCGCGATCGGTATTCTTTACAAGGAGAACGCTTCAATCAGTGGCGCGGAGGTTGGCTGCCAGGGCGAGGTTGGTGTGGCCTGTTCGATGGCAGCCGCGGGATTGACGGCGGCGCTGGGCGGGAGCAACGGACAGGTGGAGCACGCGGCCGAGATCGCCATGGAGCACAACCTCGGGATGACGTGCGATCCCATTGGCGGGCTCGTGCAGATTCCCTGCATCGAGCGCAATGCGATGGGCGCGGCGAAAGCGGTGCAGGCTTCGCGCATCGCACTGAACGAGTCGGCAGATCACAAGGTTTCTCTCGACCAAGTGATTCGCACCATGTATTTGACAGGGCTCGACATGCAGTCGCGGTACAAAGAAACCAGTCTTGCGGGGCTTGCGTTGAACCAGATTGAGTGCTGAGAAGAATACGTTCGTGAAACGTCTTCGGCGGCTTCACTTTGCCTCGCCAGAGGTGAGTAATTCTCGGAGATGTTGCGATGAGGATCGCGATCGGAAGCTAGACTGTCGCGTCCGCATCATCAGGCTAGATTGTTCGGTCAGTAATAGATCGTCGATTGGATGATTCTTCTCGCACTTCTCCTGGCGAAAATTCGCAGCTTACGTCAGATCTGTCCAGTCCAGGATCACTTTCCCCGCATTTCCCGAGATCATCGCATCAAAGCCCAGGAGGAAGTCGGTATACGCAAACCGATGGGTAATAACCTTGGTGATATCCACGCCAGAGGCGATCAAGACCGTCATCTTATACCAGGTCTCATACATCTCGCGTCCGTAAATGCCTTTGATTGTCAACATGTTGAAGATCACAGGCCGCCAATCCATCGGGCTCGAGTTGGGAGGAATGCCGAGGATTGCAATCTTTCCACCGTGGCTCATATTGGCGATCATTTCGCGAAGTGCGGATGGGTTTCCCGACATCTCAAGGCCAACGTCAAAACCTTCGAGCATGCCAAGGTGCCTCTGCACTTCGGGAATCGACATCTCAGTGGGGTTCACTGCCAATGTCGCACCCATCTTTCTTGCCAGGTCAAGCCGGAATGGATTCACATCTGTAGCCACTACGTGTCTCGCGCCAGCATGCTTCAATACCGGAATTGCCATTAGACCAATCGGGCCCGCACCCGTAATAAGCACGTCTTCTCCGAGCACCGGGAATGACAGAGCTGTGTGGACAGCATTACCGAACGGATCAAAAATTGCGGCTACTTCTTGATTGATGCCTTCATCATGGCGCCATATGTTGGTCATCGGCAACGAAATCAACTCTGCAAATGCACCCGGACGATTGACCCCAACTCCAAGTGTGTGGGCGCATAGATGGCGGCGTCCGGCCAAGCAGTTGCGGCAACGGCCGCACACGACATGCCCCTCGCCACTCACAATATCGCCCGGACGAAAATCATTCACGTTTGCGCCTACTTCGACAATCTGTCCAACGAACTCATGGCCGATTGTCATTGGAACCGCGATTGTCTTCTGTGACAAATCGTCCCACTGGTAGATATGGACGTCGGTCCCGCATATACCCGTATACCGCACGCGGATCAGAACATCATTGATTCCAATGGTCGGTTCGGGAATATCCTCCAAACAAAGACCACGCTCAGCCCGACTTTTCACCAATGCTTTCATTTAGTCTGCCCCCTTCATATTCAACCAGACGGAGCGAGTTGGTTGTTTAATGACTGAGTATGTGCCGGTTCCTGCCAAGCGAAACAACATCCGAGGCCACAAACTAATGAAGGAATTGGCTGAGATACGCGTCATTCTGTTCGTTGGCCAGATCGGTAGAGTCTCCGAGCACGTACCGATATTGAAAGGGCGGCCCGAGAGCAACAGTTCGGCGCATCCAATTGGTTGGATCCGTCCACATGACCTGCCGGTCCCCCATTGCCCGGCGCAGAGCCATCAGTTGGAATTCTAAAATCCCGGAGCTTGGCTGTAAGCTCGGGAATTGTTCCCCGGTGTTGCTTGGCGTGGAAGTCGGCTACCAATAGCTGGTAGTGCTTTCGGCTGCCCGCTTCTTCTTCGACATTGCCACTTGGCGTTACCCGCAGTTCATTTTCGGTATACAGCCTCACCGGCTGTTCGTGGAAATTTACCCGGCTATTCTTGATCCAGCGAATCATCCACCGGTAGACCGCCTCCCGACTGACAAGAGGCATACTGCGCCAGCCGGGTCCCACCAGGAACCCCACGTTGTCTTGCGCCCCGTAGATGGCGTACCACTTCTTAGCCTCTTCAAAGCTGAGCCTGGACAATCTGGTGCTGCAGGACATTGCCACGGGAAACTTCTAGGCCCGGAATGACGGCGTTGTGCGGTTCTGTTCGGTTGGCGCTAAAACCGTTGGGAATCGGCTAAGTTAACAGGAATCGGCGCGAAGGTGAGAGAAGCCAGGGAAATCATGGGAAAATCGGAGAATAGGCTGGGCGTACATCTTTTCAGGGATGGAAAACGTGGAAAGAACCATGGAATATCCTTGGATACACAGCAATATTGTTTGTCCAGGATCCCCGATTTGCACCTTCGGATGAGGTCGTCACCGAAATGAAGAAGTATAGCGTAGCCATGTTGCTTGTGGCATTGGCGGCTTGCGTAAATATTGCTCTTCGATCATTTTCATCGGACTTCCCAGCTCTGGTTCCCTTTCTGTTTCTCTGGGCTATCGGGATAGTGGCGCGGTACGTGGATTTCAGAGCTAGTATTCTCGCTCTGTCCTCGTCGGTCGCGCTGCTTGACGTTTTCTTTTTCCCCTCATCGTGGCATCGTTCCACGCTGGCCGTGATCGTTGTGAAGACGATCTTTTTCTCGGCCCTTGGTCTTGCGCTCAGTGTGGTTATGCGCAATCTACGTGAGGCTCGCGCCAGCCGAGCGAGGCTGGCAGCGATCGTAGATTGTTCGGACGACGCAATATTGAGTCTTGATGGAAACGGGGATGTGACAAGCTGGAATACCGCGGCCGAGCGGTTGTTCGGTTACGAAGCAGAGGAGATGATCGACCGCTCGATCCTGGATATAATTCCTCCAGAATTTCAGGACCGGGAAGAGACGATTTTGCGGAAACTTCGAGAGGGCAAGCGATTCGACCATTTCGAGACGGAAAGACTGCGAAAGGATGGATCGCGCATCAAAGTTTCGCTGACGATTTCACCGCTTCTGGATTCGCGAAGGCGGGTGGTGGGTGCATCGACGATCGCCCGCGACATTACAGAGCGGATAAAGATGCAGGAAGCCTTTATCGAGTCAGAGAAGCTAGCGGCGACGGGCCGCATGGCGGCAGCGATTGCGCACGAGATCAACAATCCGCTCGAAGCGGTGACCAACCTCGCATTCCTGATCAACACTAATAAGACTTTGGACAGTTCTGCGAAACAATACTCAGGGATGCTGATGGAAGAAATCCATCGCATCAGCAATCTTGCCAAGCGAAGTCTCACGTTCTTCCGCGACACTGGAAAACCCGCCGAATTCGATTTAGCGATGGTACTCGATGGCGTGCTGGAACTGAACAACCCTTTGTTCGCGCAGAAAAATATCTCGATACGGCAGAATTATGCGCAGCAACTTCTTGTGTTCGGCTCGTCAGCGGAGATGCGTCAAGTGTTTTCAAACCTAATCCGCAATGCTATTGATGCAATCGGAATTGGGGGCGAGATTGAAGTGCGAGTCCGCGCCGCACGAAGCGGTCATTGGCGAATTTCCGTCGTAGATAATGGACATGGCATCCCGGTAGATGCGCGGCGAAAGCTGTTCGATCCTTTTGTTACGACAAAGGGCAACACGGGCAATGGGTTGGGCCTGTGGATCAGCCGCGGAATTGTGGAGAAGCACGGAGGCCAGATTCGTGCGAGGAGCGCCGTGATCGCGGGAAGATCGTGGACCGTTTTTTCAGTGGTTCTACCTGGCGCAAAGGTGATCGAGAAGCGGGGCATTCTCGATCCCGTGACGATTTGAAGCTAGAGCCAACGAGATCGGGCCATGAATGGGCTATACCAGACAAAACACAGTCGAAATCCAGCCGAATCAATCTCCGCCGATGTCGGATTGAAGAGTGCTTCCCCCAATTGTGTTAGCGGTCAAGATACGCACGAAAACCGTGCGGATTTAATTCTGTCGAGGATACCCCTTCAAAGCCGAAGTTATTTCTCATTCCTCATGATTCAGAACTCGCCAAGCACTTTTTCCCTTCATTGAGTTCGGCCAATAACGTCACCAAGCCAGTCTGGCAAGTTCCGAAGGACAGGTCTCCCATCCCGGAAGACTGCGTTCAGCCTCCTAGGTCGACTCGCTAAAGCGGTAGCCGATATGCGAGTCGGTTAATAGGTATCGCGGATCGGCCGGATCATCTTCGATCTTCATGCGGATCTGACGAATATATGTGCGCAGATACTCTAACTCGTTCCCGTATTCGGGTCCCCAAACAGACCGCAATAACTTGGCATGGGGAATCGGACGGCCTGCGTGCGCCATGAGGTAGTGAAGCAGCTCGAATTGCTTGGGAGTCAAATGCACTGCGCGACCCTGTTTCTCAACCAGATGCCGGCCGGGGTCGAGTCGAATATCGCCGATCAAAATTGCCGCATCTTCGTCATCGGCCACCCGGTTCCGGCGTACGGCAGCCCTCAAGCGCGCTGTCAATTCGCGCAATTGAAAGGGCTTCGTGATGTAGTCGTCTGCACCGGCATTCAGGGCTTCGACTTTGCGGTCTTCGCTGCCCTGCACGGTCAGCATCACAATCGGGAGTCGCGGAGAAGCCTTGCGCATCAGGCGACAGACTTCGATACCCCCGATCCCCGGCATATTGATGTCAAGCAAAACCGCGTCGAACGGCTCGGTGCGTACCAACGCGAGCGCCTCTTCTCCGCGAGCCGCTTCCACAATGTCAAAACCAAAGTTTCCAAGAATCGTTCTTAGCGACAGCCGAATCGACCGCTCATCGTCCACAATCAGAACGTTGCCTGACTCCGAGCTCACTTTTGTCCTCCATCTTGGGGCAAGGATAGAAAGAATGTTGTTCCCTCATTTGCATTACTGATCACCCATACATGTCCTTGATGGGCTTCTGCAGCCATCTTCGCTGTAGAGAGACCTATGCCCGTACCCGCAGCTAAGTGCATGGTTCCCTCGCTTCGAAAGAACCGCTGGAAAACGCGTTCCCTGTCGCTAATGGGAATTGCCGGCCCGGAATTGTGAACCGAGATGATAACCTCCGAGTGACTTTCCCTCGCCGACACTTCTACCGTTGCGCCGACATAGGAGTACTTGGCCGCGTTATCGAGAAATTGAGTCAACGCCATCGTTAGGAGCTCATGATCGCCGCGCACAGTGAGTTTTGCATCCGGAACCTTCACTTCCACCGGATGTCCCGCGAGGCGGCCGCGCTGCTCCTCAATTACTTCCTCCACCAGTTCGCTGACAACGATCTCATCATGGGAAACACTCAAATCTTGAGCTTCAAGCTTCGCCGTCTGCAATAGCCGAGCGCTTAACTGGCTCAGCTTGCGCGATTCATCATCGATAAGCGCGGCCAGCTCCTGCTGAGTCGCGTTCAAATCTCCTACTTCACTCAGCCCAGCTGTTGCGGTCTGAATGGCAGTAAGTGGTGTCTTGACAGCGTGCGCCAGCGAATCCAACACCGCCGCACGCAGCCGTTCGCTCTGATGCGCCGCCTCGATCTGGCTCTCCTTTTGGAATGAGGTGCACCGATCCAGCGTGATCGCTGTCAGCGAAGCCAACGCGTCAACCACCAGCGAGCCCAGATCGCTCCGTATGGCAATCGCGCCGATCGTGTCGACGCCCCTTCTTAGCAGGCGCCGTGATACCCGCGTCGCCTTGTCTTCAGCGTCTGCCTGCGCCAGGTAACATTCCTTGGCCAAATCACGCTCGTCCGCTGCCCAAACTCCGGAAGCGTCGCATGCGCCTGATTCCGCATTGAAGATTGCGACTGCTTCTGCCTGGAAGATGCGCTGAATAAGCTGCGCCAGTTGCGGCCCGGGAGCCTGGTGCAGGTTCATCAGGAGCGTGCTTCGGCTGAGCTCGAAGAGCTGTTCCATGAACGCGCGCTGCAACATGGCTTCGCGAGATTGAAACTTCTCCCGCGATGAAAGCCGGCTGACGAGAAGAGCGCTGATCTCGAAGGCCCCCAATGCGATCCAATCCTGCGGATCGGAAATGGTAAATTGCTTGACTGGTGGGTAAAAAAAGTAATCCAGGCATGCGCACGCTACTAGCGAGACAACCGATGCCTGCCAGAATCCACAAAGAATCGCCGTGCACACGACCACAAGCAAAAAGAGAAATCCGACCGGTGCAGCGTTGAAATGGAGCTCATAACCCGAAAATGTCAGCAACGCGACGGCCCAGCATCCGGCCAGACATTCACCGGCGAATTGCGCCCGGGACACCTGCCTCCGCTCGCCGAGAAGATCTGAGATCGTCATCGCGTCCAAGGATTTCCGCTTTGAGAAGCATGTACAAAGACAGTACAGGAAAGGGCATCATGAAATCATAAATAATTCACAAAGAAACTATAGGGCCAAAACGGAGCCCTCAGGTAGAGGTTGTTTTGGCCCTATGTTTCTGCAGATGATGCGCGGCAGATTATGGCTGAGCTGTTACCAGTAGGCTCTCAAAGTGCGCCGCTTGTTGGCTCATCTGCTGCGCTTCGTAAGTGAAGTACTCGTAACGATTGCGTGACGAGTCCGCGGGCCGGGGATACTTCTGGTAGGTGGCGGCAGTGATCTGGCTCCGGCGATCCCACTCCTGCTTTTCCGATTGGGCCTGCTGCTCGAAGAGCTTCTGCTGAGACCTGAAATAGGTGGCGAGTGCCTGATATTGCTGTGGCGTATGCGCATTCGCAATCATCTTCTGAAGTTCGGCGTGGCTGTATTGCGGGCTAGTTTGCGGTTGCGCAGATGCGACACCAACGGCTAGTACGAATAGCGAAGCTGCACCCAGTATTTTGCGAATCATAGAAACCTCCTTCTTCATAATTAAGTGTCGATTGTTCGAGGTGAAGAAGGCATGAACAATATCTAAGAACATTAGGGTGGATTATTTCTGCTTATTGGTTCTTTATAACTGAGGCGAGTTACAAAGTACGACAGAAGTGTTAGACCGGTGTGCGGCCATCTCTTACAAAGTTAAGAAACCTTCTGGCAAGTTCCTCGATACGGTGATCCTGCCGTCGCTGTATCGCATCTTTCGGCAGCAACTCCACGCCAACGCCCAGGGCGCTGGCTCCGGCAGCAATGAATTTGGTGGCGTTTTGCTGGTTTACGCCTCCCGCAGCGATGAGCTTGACCTGTGGGAGCGGTACCTTGAGCGAACGGATGTAAAGATCTCCGCCGACTGGCGCGGTGGGATAGATCTTTACAAAATCCGCACCGGACTTCCATGCGGCAATCACTTCGGTGGGAGTTAGAGCGCCCGGGATGGCAACGACATTCCTGCTGAGCGCTGACTCAACCACCTCCGCCACGAAGCCTGTACTGGTAAGAAACCTGGCACCCGCGTCAAGGCAGCGTTGTGCGGCTTCCTTATCGAGCACTGTACCGGCGCCAACAATCATTTCCGGATAGCTCTGCGCCAGTTTTCGGATGACGCCGATTGCGCCTGGTACAGTCATGGTGATTTCTGCCACTGGAATACCGGCATGGTAAAGGGATTCGGCGGCATACTGCGCCTGATCCGCGGTTTTGACTCGGATGCCGGGGAAGATCCCCGTATTTTCGATGCCGATCCTGACCGCGTTTCGTTCCATAATTCCGATTCGACCTCCGGGTAATTCCAATCGCTGGGCTACTTTACGTCATCACTTCCTATCCACGATTTGGTTTCGCTTTTTATGGGACCGTCTCTCGTCCAACGGCGAGATTCAGCTGTCCGACCGCTGTGAGGTAGGAGCCGAGTAACTGCGCGTAGGAAAGTTGTACCTGGCGATAGTCGCTCTGCGCATTTAGGAAATCCATGAGGGATGCGCCGCCATGCTCGTAGGCAAATGTAACCGTGTCGCGAACGCGCAATGCTTGATCATTGTACTTCTCCTTGTATGGCTTGAGCAGCGCAATGTTACTGCGCACGAGTTCATAGGCCGTGTCCACGTCGCTGAAGACCTGTGCTCGCGTAGCCTCGCTGGCTTGCTGACTGCGGTCGATGTCGATCAGCGTGCGCTTCTTTTCGCCTTGATTGCGGTCGAAAATGCGGAGCGGAATGCTCACGCTGGCGCCAATCGTCTCGGGGCCATTGGGGTTGTTGGTCGAGGAGTTGTTCGTGAACCAGCCAGCGAAGGTGGGATCAGTGGATCCATTCGCCTTCGCCAGTTTGTAATTGGTCTGGGACTGCTGAATTGTCTGAAGCGCGGCTTGGAGGTCGGGCCGGGCCGCCAGAGCAGCGTCCCGGAATGTCTCCAAAGGCTCCAGGGCCTCCCTGAAGTCGAAGGGCCCCGTGACGTCGAAGTGGTCGACGGGTGTGCGGTCGTTGATCAATTGCAGAAGCTGAATTTTGGCGGTGCGGAGGTTGACGACCGCGGTTTCGATTTCCGACTCGTATTGGACGCGCTGCAATTCGATCCGATCGAGATCGATCTGTGCCAGATCGCCGGCCTTGTAACGGTTCTGAGAGATATCGATGATCTTGTCGTAGTAGTCGAGGTCGGCCTTGGCCAAGTCCAGCACGAACTTGGCTTGGAGTGTCGCCACGAAGGCCGCGCGCAGATCAAACACCATGTTCCGCTCCAGGTCCTCATGCTGCGATTGCGTGATGCGCGTGCCTTCCTGGGCGCTCTCAAGGCGCAATTCGCGCTTATGTTCACGCTCGTGCAGGTAACTGACGTTGGGCTGTTCTGTCGTGCCTTTGAAGGGAGTCCAGACCCCATTGTGTGGAGCGGCCTGGCTGCCGTCTGCTGACAAAGTGAACTGCGGATTGGGACGAAGATAGGCCGTGATTTCCTCTGCCTTCATTTCATCCACGTTGTCGGCATCGGCTTTCAACGCGGGATTGTTGGCGATGAATCTCGCTCTGATCTGATCCCACTCCAGTGGTTGTTGGGCAAATGCTGCCGGTAAGAATGTCTGCGCCAGCGCAAACCCCCAAACAAATATCCTCGCCTGCCGCTTCACGATTCGGATCAGCATCGGCAATAAAGTGTGTTTAGTGTTCAAAGGACGCCTCCGCTTCCGGTTTCGGCAACGTATCATCCTCTCGTGCGATCCAGACATACAACGTGGGCAGCAGGAAGATACTTAACGCGAGAGCTGCCACGAGTCCCCCCACAATGACAATGGCAAATGGACGCTGCGAGTCGGAACCAATGGCGTGGGACGTTGCAGCAGGAAGAAGTCCCAGGGTAGCTACCAGCATCGTCATCATGATGGGTCGCAGCCGCAAGACTGCTCCCTCAACAGCGGCATCTGCAACGGTGTAGCCACGGACT
>Ga0181520_10013800_pt1 | contig 10118 bp, 8 predicted proteins | sample PEATcosm2014_Bin_29_FD_132451 | JGI IMG/M metagenome (GOLD analysis project Ga0181520, IMG submission 132451) | Peatland microbial communities from MTU Mesocosm Facility, Houghton, MI, USA - PEATcosm2014_Bin02_30_metaG | ecosystem: Environmental > Terrestrial > Soil > Wetlands > Peat | place... | reverse complement strand
TGGCGCTCGCCCCGGGCCTCGCGCCGATCGAGACCGAGCTGCGCGACAAGCACTTCAAGCGCAAACACGGCCCCAACGCCTACTACGGCCAAGCCAAAAAGACCTGATCCCGCCGGCGCCGACGCGGCTTCGGGCGCGACACGGAGAGCCCGAGTGAGTATAACAGCGCCTGCCGCAGCGACGGCGCGGCCGCGTGATGGCTATCCGCGTCGCCGCGACATGATGTGGCGCTGAGCGATCGCTGGTTCGCCAGAGACGTAGCAAACAACGCATGGAGGTTGAAGTGTCCAGGGCGCTCGAGGGAAAGGTCGCCGCCGTCACCGGGGCCGCGTCAGGAATAGGTCTAGCCATCGCCGAGGCGATGATGGCCGCCGGCGCGCGCGTGGTGTTTGTCGACCGCGACGCGGCGCAGCTGGCGAAACTCCAGCAAGAGCACGGAGCGGCGGCCATCCCCTTGGAACTCGATCTGCTCGACGCCGAGAGTTGCGCTTCGATGCTCCCGCGCATCCTCCAAAAGGTGGGCCAGCTCGACATTCTGCACGCCAACGCCGGCACCTATATCGGCGGCGACCTCGTCAACGCCGACGCCGCCACGATCGACCGCATGCTGAATCTCAACGTCAACGTCGTGATCAAGAACGTGCACGACGTTCTGCCTCACATGATCGAGCGCGGCGTCGGCGACATCATCGTCACCAGTTCCGTCGCTGGGCACTTTCCCATTCCCTGGGAGCCTGTCTATTCCGCCTCCAAATGGGCGATAAACTGCTTTGTCCAGACCGTACGCCGGCAGGTCTTCAAGCACGGCATTCGTGTCGGTTCGGTCTCTCCGGGCCCCGTCGTCAGCGCCTTGCTCGCCGACTGGCCCAAGGAGAACCTTGAAAAGGCGAAGGCGGCCGGCGCCCTGATCGAGCCCTCGGCTGTCGCTGAAGCCGTTCTGTTCATGCTGACGCGGCCGCGCAACGTGACGATTCGCGACATCGTCGTGCTGCCGAGCAACTTCGACATTTAGCCGGCGATCGCCGCTTGACGACGGCGATCGCCGACGCCAAGCGCCGACCTTCAAAGCGAATGATCGGAAAGGGCGCAGCGCAAATCGGCCTGCGGCGCGCCCGATCGATTCGCCTCGCTTTGGGCGCGACGATGTCGCGCCGTGGCGACGAAGCCGTCCGGTCACGGAGCGCAACGCCGTCGCGTCGCAAATTTGCGGAAATCGCGACGGAGTTCTTGTTCGATCGTTCAATCGTCGGTTCGATCGCGGCTCGTGGTCGACCGCATGGCGCGACCGGCGCACGAACGCACGCGTCGAAAAGCCGTCTCAGGCGACGAGCGAAGCCGCCGGCTCGGAGCCCTGGTCGATCGCCACGCCGCTTTCGGCGTCGAAAATGCGCACCGCCTCGCTTGAGATCGCCAGCGGCAACTGCGACCCCACCGGAGCGTGCACGTCACGCCCGCCCACGGCGATCACATGGCACCCGCGAACCTGGAAGCCGACCTGGCATTGGTCGCCCAGCCAATGGTTCGACGTCACTTCGCCGACCAAGTTCGTGCCCTCCGTGTGCTCGCCTGGCGCAAGACGAATCCTGTGCGGTCGGACGCCGACCACAATTCGCTTGCCGTCGCCGAGCTTGCCGGTCGCCCCCGAGACGGCCACCGGCATTTGAAAGGCCACTTCCTGCCGATCGGACAGCACCGCGATTTCCCGGCCCTGCACCATGGCGGGAAAGAGATTCATCGGCGGTTCGCCGATGAACGACGCCACGAACAGATTGGCCGGTCGGTCCTGCAGGTCGTGCGGCGTCGCGAACTGCTGCAGCACCCCCTTCTCCATCACCGCGATCCGGTCGGCCAGCGCGATCGCTTCAGTCTGGTCGTGCGTCACGACCACCGTCGTCATCTTCTGCGCGATCAGATAGTCCTTGATGCGCGCGCGCAGCAGCGCCCTGAGCTGCGGCTCGAGCTGCGACATCGGCTCGTCGAGCTGATGAACGGCGGCGTTGCGGATCAGCGCGCGCGCCAGGCTGACGCGCTGCTGCGCGCCGCCCGAGATCGACGGCGGATAGCGCTCGAGCAGGTCGGTGATCTCCAGCATCGAGGCGATGTGCTTCACCTGCTTCTCGATCTCCGCGGTCGGCGCGCGGTCGCGCAGCAGGCCGAAGGCGATGTTCTCGCGCACCCGCAGCGGCGGATAGAGAGCGTAGGTCTCGAACGCCATCGCGACATTGCGCTCCGACGGCCTGAGCGCGTTGACCAAGCGGTCGCCGATGCGGATCTCGCCGCCGGTGATCGACTCGAGGCCCGCCACCATGCGCAGCGAGGTTGTCTTGCCGCAGCCCGACGACCCCAGCAGGGCGACGATTTCGCCGTCCTTGATGTGCATTGTGAGGTTGTCGACCGCCCGCTCGCCAGCCCCGCTGTAGACCTTTGAGACGTTGTCGAAAAGGAGCGATGTCATTGACTTCTCTCAGATCCTGGCGCCGTTGCCGCTGTCGAAGAAATGCGCGTGGGTCAGATCGAGCGTGACCCAGGCGTTGTGGCGGCCGCGCAGATGGTCGAGCGGCCCTCCCTGGGGGCAGCTCGCGAACAGCTCGGCGCCGTCGTTGCCGCCCAGCAACATGACCAGGCGGTTATTCACCGGTGTGATCGCGTCGAGGGTCATCGGGATGCCGCCGTTTGGCTCAAGCGACACGCCGATGTTCTCGCCGCGGATGCCGAACGTGCACTCCCGTCCCGCGAGGTTGGCGCGATCGGCCGGCAGCGGCACCGTGCCGCCCGCCACGTTCATTTCGATTCCCGCGTGGCCGGGCGTCGGGCGCACCGGCAGCAGATTAATCGGCGGGTCGCCGAACAGCCGTGCGATGCGGGTCGAGTTCGGCGAGTCGTAGATCTGGCGCGGCGGCGCGGCCTGGCGGAAGCCGCCGTCGACCAGCACGGCGACCCGGTCGCCGAGCGCCATCGCCTCTTTGTAGTCCTGGGTCACGTAGATGACGGTCGACTCGTAGCGCCGCAGCACGCGCGGCAGCTCGAAGCGCATCTCGTAGCGGATCTTCGCGTCGACGTTGCGCAGCGGATCGTCGAGCAGCACGACGCTCGGCCGCCCGACCAGGCTGCGCGCCAGCGCGGTGCGCTGCTTCTGGCCCTGTGACAACTCCTTCGGCAGATGGCCGAGCACGTGGTCGATCCGCAGCATGCGAGCCGTCTCGTTCACCCGCTCGACGACCTGCGTTTCAGCGACGTGGCGCGACCGCAGCGGGCTGGCGATGTTGTTGAACGCCGTCATGTGGGGGTAGAGGGCGTAATTCTGGAACGCCATGCCGATGTCGCGATCCTCGGGATTGATGTCGGCCATCGACTGGCCATCGATCGCGACGTCGCCGCTGTCCGGCGGCATCATGCCGGCGATCAACCGCAGGAAGACCGTCTTGCCGCAGCCGGAAGGGCCGAACACGACCAGGAACTCGCCTTTGTCGATGGCGATCGACGCGTTGTCGATGACCTTGTGGTCCTTGAAGGCCTTCGACAGGCCGATGATTTCCAAGAATGCCATCGTTCGCTCCTTCAGCCCTTAATGGCGCCGAGGCTGAGGCCTTCGACGAGATAGCGCTGGGTGAAGGTCGCCAACACCAGCGTCGGCATGATCGAGAACACCAGCGCGGCGGCGACCTGACCGTATTCGATCGCCGACGCGGTGACGAAGGCGAACGCGCCAACCGTCACCGGCTGGACCCCCGACGATCCGAGGATCAGCGCGAAGATGAAGTTGTTCCAGGCGAAGATGAAGCTCAGCAGCGCGGCGGCGGCGATGCCTGGCTTGGCGAGCGGAATCGAGATGTGGAAGAAAGTGCTGAGCCAGCTATGGCCGTCGAGCCGATAGGCGAGCTCGATGTCCTCGCTGACGTCCTCGAAATAGCCGCGCACGATCCACAGCACCAGCGGCAGCGTGATGAGCTGGTAGACCCACACCAGACCGAAGTAGGTGTCGTACAGCCCGATCGACTGGAAAATCATCAGCAGCGGCAGCAGGACGAGCAGCGGCGGCGCGAAGCGGAAGCTCAGCAGTGTGAACGCCATGTCCTCGCCGAGACGGAACTTGTAGCGGGCGAAGGCGTAGGCCGCCGGCACGCCGAGGATCAGCGAGAGGATCACCGAGAACGCGCTCAGCACCGTGCTGTTGAACAGGTTGAGCATGTAATTAACGGTCTGCGTGCCGACATTGGTGTGCAGCTCGCCGGAGACCAGCGCGATGTAGTTGTGCAGCGTCGGGCTGAAGAACGGGCTCGGCGGGTTGCGCAGGATGTCGGCGTTGCTCATGAACGACATCAGCACGACCCAGAACAGCGGGAAGAGGAAGAACAGGCCGACTACGGTCAGCGCAACGGCGCGCAGGGCGAACTTGACGGTCATCGATGCATCCCCCTCAGACGCCGCCGCGGGCGCGCTCGCGCAGGCGCAGCCAGTTCTTCACGAAGACGTTGCTCAGCACGTAGGTGATCAGCCACAGCACCATGAGGATCGCCGAGGCGCGGCCGATGTTGGTGAAGATGAACGCCTGCGTGTAGGCCTGGACCTGGAAGTCCATCAGCGTGTCGCCCGGCCCGCCCTGCGTCATCGAATAGATGATGTCGAACTGCTGGATCGAGTCGAGCATGCGGAACAGGCCGGCGGTGAGAATGTAGGGCAGCAGCATCGGCAGCATGATGCGGAAGAAGACGAAAGTGCCCGGCACGCCGTCGAGCTCCGCCGCCTCGAACGGCTGGCGCGGCAGGCCGCGCAGTCCGGCGAGCAGCAGGATGGTGATGAACGGCGTGTAGACCCACATGTCGACCATGACGACGGTGAACATGGCGCTCTGTGGAGCCGACGCCCATTTGAAGTCGTGAACGCCAAGCAGCGAAACAAAATAGCTGAGGATGCCGAAGTTGGCGTTGGTCATCAGCTTCCACATCATGCTGGCGATCGCCGGCGCCACCATCAGCGGCAGCATCAGCGCGACGCTGAGCACGTTGGTCACCAGCGAACGGCGCCACAGCAGCAGCGCGATGCCGAGGCCGAGCAGCAGCTCCAGCCCGACCGTCAGCACGGTGTAGGTCATCGAAACGACGACGGTGTTCCAGAAGGTGGCGTCCTTGAACAACGAAACGTAGTTGCCGAACCAGATGAAGCCGCGAGTCGTCGGAAAGGCGAGATTGTAGCGCTCCAGCGAGTACCAGAGGGCCATCGCGAACGGCACCATGATGCCGATGCAGGCGAGCAGAGCCGGCATGCTAAGGAGATATGGCAGAGCGCGGCCCAGAAACGGATGGCGGCGTCTGACGACGGGGCGTGCGCTGATGCTGGCCACACCGGAAGTGCTCATGACCTCGAGTCCTTGAAGGGTGCGGGGGCGGCGTTCGCCCCCGCGGTGCTTGAAAGGAAGCGGGAGCGACGCGCGCCCCCGCCGCATTTTATCACTGGACGATGCCGGCGTCCTTGAGCTGACCCATGACGCTCTCGGCGAGCTTGTCGAGTCCCTCGTCGACTCCGATTTCCTTCGCGTACATCTTCTGCAGGCTGGCGGCCCATTCGGTCGTCAGGTTGAAGAACAACGGTTGCGGCGTGAAGTAGATCTTCGAGCCGGGGGCCGAAGCGGTATACTGCTCGAGGTAACCGGCATACTTCTCCTTCAGGCGGGTCTTGAACTCGGCGTCGTCCCAGGCCGACTGGCGCACGGGGTCGATCAGCTTGGCCTTGGTGGCGCCGAACTGGCACTGCTGGGCCGCAACCGCCCACTGCAAGAGCAGCCACGCGGCGCCCTTGTTGGCGGAGGCGGCGTTGATCGCCAGCGACCAGATCCACACGTTCGGCGTCGGCTCCTTCTTGTCGGGGTTGGCGGCGAACGCCTGGTAGCCGATGTTGCCGGCTTCCTTGGTGCCTTCCTGCTGGAAGAAGCCGAGGATGTCGGCGTCGAAGATCATCGCCGACGCGCCGGCGCCGAGATCGTTGCCGACCTCGTACCAGGTGTAGTTGGTCCAGTTCTTCGGGCCGGCCTTCTGGATCATGTCGACCCACAACTTGGTGAAGGCCTTGCACTGCGGGCTGTTCACCGCCGACTTGAGCTTGCCGCCCTCGAGCGTGAAGTCGGCGCCGCCGTAGCTGACCAATCCGGAGAGGTAGCCCGGATGGATCGTCGCCCAGCTGCGGCTGCCGCGCACGCCGATGCCGTAGATGCCTTTGACGTCCGTCTGCAGCTTGACCGCCTTCTCGATCAGGTCGGGCAGGTTCTTCGGCGGATCGAGCTTGGCTTCCGCGAACATGCGCTTGTTGTACGAAATCGAGTTCGCCTCGAAGCCCCACGGCAGCGCCCATTGCTTGGCGTTGGGACCGCCGAGCGGTTCGCCGGGCACGCCCGACCAGGAGTCGGAATGCAGCAGGCCCGGCAGGATGTCGGCGACGTTCCAGTCAGGCGCGGTGGCGGCGGGGTCCTTGATGAACTCGTTGAGATCCGCCAGCCAGCCGGCGGGTCCGTACTGCCACGTCTGATAGGCGCCAGTCATGAAGGCGTCATAGGCGGTCGACTTGCTCGACAGCGTGGTGGTCACTTTGTCGAAGTAGACGTCCTCGGGGAACACGTCATAGGTGACGTCGAGCCCGGTGAGCTTCTTGAAGTTCTCGATGTTCACCAGCATCGCGTCGGTGTAGGGATGCTTGTTGAGCAGCAGCTTGATCGCCTTGCCCTTGTACTTCTGCCAGTCGAAGCTGGCCGCCATGGCCTGAGTCATCGCCTGGTTCAGCATCATCCCGGCAGCCGCAGCGCCGAGGCCGAGTTTGCCTGCACGCGTCACCAACTCGCGGCGAGTCATGCGCCCAGCGACATAGTCGCTAAACAGATTGGTCGTTTTGTCGTTCATTCGAAACTCCCCTCTCCTCGCGTCATGCCTCCGCTTCCCAAAGGTGACGATCCTGTGGACGCAGAAGCCTCCTCCCCGCCGCCACTCTGCGTGACGGCGGCTTCTCCTTTTTGGGCGAACATGATGCGGACTCTCTGCCCGCGTCGACGGTCAGAGAGACGATTGAGTTTACGGAATGAGGACGATTTTGATCGACCCCTCTCCCTTGTGCATCATGTCGATGCCCTTCTGGAAATCGGCGAGCGGCATTTTGTGCGTGACCACGCCGTCGGTGGGCAGCCGGCCGTCGCCGATCGCCTCGATCGTGAACGGATAGCAGTAGGGGCCGAGGTGGGAGCCGTAGAGATCGAGCTCCTTGCGGTCGCTGATGATGCTCCAGTCGACCGTGACCTCTTGGCCGAACACGCTGAACTCGACGAAACGGCCGCGCTTGCGGATCATGTTCAGACCCTGCTTCACGCTCGAGGGGTGACCCGTCGCCTCGATGTAGACGTCGCAGCCGTAGCCGCCGGTCATCTCCTTGACGATCTTGACCACGTCTTCCTTGAGCGGGTTCATCACCAGGTCGGCGCCGAATCGCTTGGCGATCTCCAGACGCTCCGGCTTGGTGTCGAGCACCACCAGCTTCGACGGGTTCTTCAGCCGCGCCGCGCCGACCATGCCCAGACCAAGCGGCCCGGCGCCGGCGAGGACGACGAAGTCGTCGAGTTGGATCTGGCCGCGGTTCACCGCATGCACCGAGCAGGCGTAGGGTTCGATCATCGCTGCGCGCTCGAGCGGCATGCCGTTCGGCACCTTGTGGGTGCGCGAAGTCGCCGGCAGACGCATGTACTTCGCCATCGCGCCGTTGACGTTGTTCTGGAAGCCGTAGACGTCGTGCCGCTCGCACATCCAGTACTGGCCGCTCTTGCAGAAGCGGCATTCGTCGCACGGGACGATCTGCTCCGAGATCAACCGCTCGCCGAGATGGAATTCGCCGCGACGGGCGATGTTCTGGCCGAGCTCGACGGCGACGCCGACGAATTCGTGACCGGGGATCATCGGCGCCTTGATGTAGGCGGGCTGGTCCTTGCCGTCGCCCCAGAAGGAAGGCGCCCCGTCGTACGCTTTCGAATCGCCGGCGCAAATGCCGCAGCATTCCACCTCGATGATGATGTCGTCGGGCCCTGCCCGCGGCACAGGCACCGTCTCGAAGCGATAATCGTGCGGCGCGTGCGCCACGACAGCGTGCATCGTTTCTGGGAGCGCGTTCGCCCTCGCTGCTGTGGCCATCTTCTTCTCTCCTTTGCTCCGCCCGCGGATGCGAGCCCTCAAAATCGCAAGCGACCCGCCGCCCGACGGCGACGGAACATCGGATCAGCTCGATCTTGTGGAAGTCGACCCCGCCGAACCGGCCACGCGGCTCGCGGTCGAAGCAGACCTCCCAACCACGCTCACTTGCGCGGCGGGATTCGATCCCGGTTCGATCGCCGCAAGGCCCGACGCCTGCGCCTCGACGGAGCCGCGGCGCTCGACCCTTCGGCCGCGGCGCCAGAGTTTATCGGCGTCGAGTCGGTGAATTCTCGTAAGATGAGCAAAATGTGTGGATTGGCCCGCGCCGTCGCATCGGGCCGCGCCGGATTCAAGCGCGAAGCGGGCGGCGCGGATCGCGCTGACGCCTGCGTACGGCTCTCCAAGCCCATCGACTTCCGACACCGGAACCACGTTTCCCCCCACCAACCGCGGGCCTTGTTCGGCCTCCGTTGATATTTGTCCATGATTGACAAACAAAAGTCAAGCCCGTCGCTGACGCATCGCCGAAATGATTCACGCGCCCACGGAGGCGCGAGCGTTTGGCGGCGAATCGCCTGCGTCCGCTCGCCGCCGCCGCCGATCGCAACCGCCCGTTCCAACCCGTGCGGCGGCGGCAAATCATCCTCCGCGCGGCCGAACGCCGACCGGCGCTTGAAGTCGCGCCGCGCGCCGAGGTCGGCCGGACTGCCGTCTCGCGCCGGCAGGCGCCGCGCCAAGCAAGGATCCGACGCAACTTGGGCGACAAGACCCGCGAGCCCAGCCACGCGCCGCTTTCGGCCGAGGCCGTCCCAAGAACCTGGAGCGGCGAGTTTTTGGACCTGCGGCCAACGCCTTCGGCGCGGGCGGCGCATGCGCAGGCTGTCAAAAGCTCGTGCGAGGCGAATCGGCTGGAGGGGCCCCATTTCACGCCTTCGAGCGCTTCGGCGATTTCAAGTTCGCTAGGCGGGTCGAGGAGACCGCCGCCCTCCACGGCGACCCGCAAAAGCAGGCCGGGGTCGTCGACACTGGCGAGAATGGCCAGTTTCAAGCTCTCGACCGCTCGCGACCGACCCTGCCACACAAGCGCGGCAGATCTGCGACGACGAGTCGCAACCGCCAGCGCATGGCGCGACGACCTCGTTCGCCGTCCGCAACGGTCTCGACGGAACGGCGGTTGCGCGCTGCGCCGCGCGCCATCGCCGCCACCCACCCGCGTCTTCGACAGCGTCAGACGCGCCGTTTGGCCCGGCGTCGCAACCGCGCTCCATTTCGAGCGGCGGCGACATCCAAGAGACGTCGTGGCCGCGGTCGGCGGCCGCCAACCAGACTGAGGCCGCCAGCGGCACGACTTGACTTTTGTCTAGCAATGATGAACAAAAATCGACAGAAGGCAGAACGGAACCGGCGTGAGGGGGAAACGTGACGCCGCTGCAGAAGGTGGAAGGCTTCGAAGGTCGTTTGGCCGGGTCGCCACCCTGCGCGGCGCCCACTTCGAGCTTGAGGCCGGCTCCGTCGGTCCTTCGCCTTCCCCGCATATGGCGACGGCGGGGCGGGCGAATGGACGTTTCTTTCGACATTCATGAGGACTTACCGGCGTGACGCTGATGAAACTTGGCCCTCTCTCTGTCGAGAGATCGAGCGCCACGGCCCCCGCCGAGGGGCTGACAATGTGCGTCAGATCCGGCCGCTCCCCACGTCTGCAGCAGATCCTGCCGCAGCGGCGCTCTTGGCGCTTGACGGCGGCGACCCATTCAGCGCCTTCGATTCGTTTATTGACGGCGGTTGAATAATCATATGAACCAACACGTTGGACGGGGATGAACCAGGGAGGTCGCCGTGATGCAACGTTTCATCAATGATGCGGACTTTGTCGTTGACGACACGGTTCGCGGCTTCGTCAAGGCGCACGGGGATCTGGTCAAGCTGGGCGAGAACCCGAAGGTTGTGGCGTATGCTGAG
>Ga0181520_10013799_pt1 | contig 10119 bp, 7 predicted proteins | sample PEATcosm2014_Bin_29_FD_132451 | JGI IMG/M metagenome (GOLD analysis project Ga0181520, IMG submission 132451) | Peatland microbial communities from MTU Mesocosm Facility, Houghton, MI, USA - PEATcosm2014_Bin02_30_metaG | ecosystem: Environmental > Terrestrial > Soil > Wetlands > Peat | place... | reverse complement strand
TCGCAGACCGGGCACACAACATCGACAATGCGCAGCTTCCCTGCCCCCTTCCCAGTTCTCGCCCGCACCGGAACGATCTCGTGCCAGGCCTGATAGAGCGCGGGGCGGATGAGGTCGTTCATGGCCGCGTCGGTGATGACGAAGGTTTTTTTGCCGTTGCGCTTAACGTAGAGCACGCGCGCCAACAGCGCTCCAGCCTGGGCCACAAGGAAGCGGCCGGGCTCGATGAGCAGTCGGCCATTGAAGCCGCCGAGCGCGTGTTCGAGCGCCGCGGCGTACTCCTCGACCTTGGCTGCCGCGTCGAAGGCGCCGGCGTGATAATCGATGCCAAGGCCGCCGCCGGCATCAATCGATGCGAGCGCGATGCCTTCGCGACCGAGCTGCCGCACCATCTTGCTGACGCGTTCAATGGCCGCGCCAAATGGGTCCGCCGAACGAATCTGCGAGCCGATATGCACGCTGACGCCATGCGCTTCGAGCCAGCGATCGTTGGCCGCGCTCTTGTAAATTCCCAGTGCGCGGCGGATGTCGATGCCAAACTTGTGCTCGCGCAGGCCCGTGGAGATGTAGGGATGGGTGTCGGCAAAAACGTCGGGATTGACGCGCAGCGCGAAGCGGGCGCGGATCCTGAATTTACGCGCGCGGGCTGCGAGCAGCTTGAGTTCCGCCTCGCTCTCCACATTGAATTGCAGGATGCCGGTCTTGAGGGCCAGGTCGATCTCCGCGGCGGTTTTTCCCACGCCGGAAAAGACCACGCGGGCGACGGCATCCGGCACGGCGGCCAGCACGCGCTGGAGTTCGCCGCCCGAGACGATGTCGAAACCAGCCCCGTTTTGGCTGAGGAGCTTGAGAATGGCCAGCGCGGAGTTGGCTTTGACCGCGTAGCAGACCAGATGCTCCCGCCCGGCGAGAGCCTGCTGAAAGAGGCGCAACCGCGCCACGATCTGGTCGGCCGAATAGACGTAGAGCGGGGTGTCGAAGCGGCGCGCGAGGGATTCAAGCGAGACGCCGTCGCAATGCAGGGCCGCGCCGGGCTGCGGATAGAAAAACGGGCGCGAAGATGCGGTTGCCGGTTCAGCCACGGATCACTTCCAAAAGCAAGAAAAAATCCAAAACCAGGAAAACACTGTATTGAGCGTACAGCATGGAACGCACCGCAAAGAAGTAGGATTGCACCCGATGTGGCGATGCTCACAACGGCTTCCCCGCCCGCCCGTTACAATGAAACATTGCATGACTGAGTGGCCTCAAGTTGACCTGGTGGGCGTGGGACTGAACGCGACCGATACGTTGATTCCGTTGCCGGCCTACCCTGAACGCGGATCGAAGTTGGAGTATTACGCGGCGAGCGTGATGCCAGGCGGGCAGGTGGCGACGACCGTGGTGGCCTGCCAACATTGGGGATTGCGCACGCGCTACGTGGGCAAGCTGGGCGACGACGACGCGGCACGCCTGCACGAAGAGGCGTTCCAGCGCGCGGGCGTGGAGGCGCAGCTCATCAAAGTGGCCGGCGGTGTGAGCCCGCAGTCGCTCATTCTTGTGGACGCGGGCGGCGAGCGCACTGTGCTTTGCCGGCGCGATGAGCACATGACGCTCAAGCCCGAGGAACTGCGCCGCGAATGGGTGACGAATGCGCGCGTGCTGCACCTGGACGGGCACGACACGGCTGCCGCGACACTGGCCGCAAGCTGGGCGCGGGCCGCGGGCATTCCCGTGGTGGCCGATCTGGATGATACGTACCCCGGCATCGAAGATCTGGTGGCCAATGTCGATTATTTGATTGTCAGCAAGGATTTCTCCTGCCGGTTGATGGACGACAGCAACCTGGAGCGCGCCTTGCGGCGTATGCTCTCGCGTTATGGATGCAAGCTGAGCGCGGCGACTCTGGGCGAGGATGGCGTGCTGGCGTGGGACGGCAAGCAACTGGTGCACTGCGCCGCGTTCCGCGTTCCGGTGGTGGATACGACCGGGGCCGGCGACATCTTTCGCGCCGGATTCATTTACGGTTTGATGCAGGAGTGGCCGCTGGAACGGCAACTGGATTTCTCCTGCGCGGCGGCGGCGATGAACTGCATGGCGCAGGGAGCGCGCGGCGGCATCCAAGCCGTGGATGCGATTGAACACCTGAGGTCGACGGTGGCGCGGTACGAGAGCGCCTACGGCTTATCGGCGTTCGACTGATGATGGAAGCGCCGCGTCCGGCGGCGTTCTCCCGCGGGATTTAAAATGAAAGCAGTGAGTCAGGCGGTCTGCCCGGCCTGACAATTTCCAAACTCAGCTAAGGGTGTGTTCACCCTGGCACAACGGAGATAACCCATGGCATTGATCAAGACTTCGAATCCGGCGCTCGGCCAGAACACATTCAGCGATGTTGCACGCAGCCAGTACGGCGGGGACCTGGTGGATGCCTCAGCGCGCATGACGCTGAGCGGCACGGTGAATAAGACCGGCATTCTGCTGCTGTGCGCGATCGCGACGGCGGCGTGGACGTGGAACCAATTCATGCAGACGCACGACGTGACCTTTGCCGGTCCGGCAGTGATGCTGGGCGCACTGGGCGGATTTGTGGTCGCCATGGTGACTGTCTTCAAGAAGACATGGTCGCCGGTGACTGCGCCGATCTATGCGCTGCTCGAGGGTTTCGCGCTCGGCGGCATATCGGCAATCTTTGAATTGCGCTATCCCGGAATTGCCATGGAGGCCGTGGCGCTCACGTTTGGCACCTTGTTCGTAATGCTGCTGGCGTACAAGTCAGGGCTGATCAAGGTGACGCAGAAGTTTCGCATGGGCGTGGTGGCGGCTACGGGCGGGATCGCGGTCTTCTATCTCCTCACGTGGCTGCTCAGCATCTTCCACATCTCTCTTTTCTCTTCTGTCTTTGGCTCCGGGCCGATTGGCATTGGCTTTAGCCTGTTCGTGGTCGCCATCGCGTCGCTGAACCTGGTGCTGGACTTTGATTTCGTGGAGCAGGGCGTGGCCGCCGGCGCTCCCAAGTACATGGAGTGGTACGCGGCGTTCGGCATCATCGTGACGCTGGTGTGGCTGTACCTGGAGATTCTGAGGCTGCTCTCGAAGGTGCGCAGCAGGTAGCTCGTAGCCGGTAGCTTGTAGCTGATCCCTCCGGTTACCGTCATCGAGCTATTGGCTACTGGCTACAGGCTGCTAGTTTCCCTGCGGCGAAATCAGTGAAAATGTAACGCTCCCGGTGGTGATGCGGCGGTGCGGAGTGCCGCGCGCGATCACCAGCATGTCGCCTTTATTCAAGGTGACGGTTTGGTGCTGCTCCGACTCGGGCGCGAGCCATTCGCCGGGCCCTTTGCTGTGCGCGTCCTTCGGCGTTCCGCCGAGCTCGTAGACTGTTGACCCATCGAGAATCTGAAAGATGTGGTCGCGATGCTCGTGCCACTCGAACTCTGCCGCGGTTTTGGCCTTCTCGGTGGTGAGGACCACGACGAAGGTCTTCTCCTCCACAAGATTTTTGTTGCCGGGATTGGCGGCAAGGGCTTTGAGGTCGTCCTGAAGCTCCTGCGCCTTGAAGAGCTTGAAGGTGAGCGCAGAAGCGCTCATGCCTTGCGCCGCCGCCGAGGAGGCAAAGAGTGACGCATGAGTTAGTGTGAAGCCGGCGGCCGCGGCGGCGGGCACTGCGCGCAGGAACTTGCGGCGGACAGGATTCGAGATCGAGGCATTCGGCATAGGATTCTCCGGGAATCGGCAAGTGACTTCGTGGGCGATTTTATCAGCGCCGCGTGTTTGCGGGGGAGGCAGCGAATTTCAGAGATCGAATTGCCGCAGCCAGGGCGCCATGAGGGCCGCGACCTTGCGCGGCTGCTCGTATGCGGCAAAGTGTCCGGCGCCGGGCAACACGTGAAATTTGCAACCTCCAGGAGCGGAGCGAAAGGCTTCCATGTCCGCGGGAGTGACGGAAGTGTCCTCCGCGCCCGCAACGGCGAGAACGGGAACACGGATAGTGGACACGGTGGGAACCGAATCGGGGCGCGTGGCCAGGCCGGCCTGCACCGCAACCACGGCTTCGGGCGTGAGGGTCATGTGAGAGCGAATCTCAGCGACAATCTCGGGGCGCTCGCGGCGGGAGGTTTCGCTTAGGAGGGTTTGCGCCATGCCGTCGAGGAGCGCAGTGACGCCCTCCGTCCGCGCCCGCTTAGTGGTTTCGGCACGACGGATGAGGTTGGCCGGGGCATCGGGCTGCGGCTTGGAGCAGATGAAGACGAGACCGGTCATGCGTTCGGGGGCCCTGCGCCAAAGCTCCAGCAGAACGTAGCCGCCGATGGAGCAACCCGCAAAGACGGCCCGGCGGAGGGCGAGCTGATCGAGAAGAGAGAGCACATCTGTGGCCAACTGGTCCATTGAGAGCACGGGAGCGTCGGGGACCAGGTCGAAGCCGCCCACGGGCAGCGCCGAGCCGAGCTCGGAAACACCGTGACCGCGCAGATCGGGGACAACCGCGCGAATGCCAGCAAGTTCTTTGGTCAGGGGACGCCAGTAATCGCGGTCGAGAGGGGTGGGATGTAAAAAGACAACCGGTGGGCCTGTGCCTGCGTCGGTGTATCCAAGGCCTGAGCCGTCAGAAAGCGAGACGCCGTTCATACACCTGGAGGATACGCCCCTGGCAGGGGCGGCGTCTCCTCAGGAATTCCAATCCAGGCAGCGAGATAGGCCACTCCGACCAGGCCGCTTGAGAAGATGAGGCCGATTACAGCGATGATGCGAACCAGAGAGACGTCCCATCCGTTGGCATGCGCAATGGCGATGCAGACTCCGCCGATCTGGCGGCCAAAGCGGGGGCGGAGGAGCGGCCGGCCGGGGATGGGCTGCACGGCGGGAATTGCCGCACCACAGGTCGAACAAAAATGCGCACTTCCAGGCATTCCAGATCCACAGTGCTGACAGAAGACGGTCATGACCGGTTCTCCAATGAAGAACTTGAACTCATTTGAAGATACGAGGTTTGGCGTGCGCCGGTTCCCTTTTTCCGGCTGCCGCCGAAAAGCCGGTAGCCAGTAGCCGGTAGCCAGTAGCTAGCCCGCGGTAGTCGCCGGGAAAAAGTACAAGCTACCGGCTACAAGCTACAAGCTGTCCCTTTCAGCTTCCCTGGTAGGGAGTGCGCAGGTACTTCCTTGCCTCGGCGGCGCGAGAGGTGTTGGGGCCGGCGTCGATAGCCGCCTGGTAATCGCGAATCGCCAGCGCTCGCTGGCCGTTCATGTCGTGGCATTGACCGGCGTCGAGGAGCGAACGAATCTTGAGTTCCGAACCCACGCCGCGAGTCCAGGCCGCTTGTTCGTAGGCCTGTGCGGCTTCGTCGTCATGGCGCTGGCCGCGCAGGGCGTCGCCCAGCCCGAAATAGGCCAATTCAAGCTTGGATGAAGCAAAATAGCCCGGCCGGGCCGCGTCGGTTACAAGCTGCCGGTAAGAATCCACGGCGGCCATGCCCTCGCCTGCATCCTTGCGCAGATTGGCTTCTTCAAGGCAGAACAGGAAATCGCGAGGATATTCGCCCTTCAGGTCGCGCACCACCTGGATGGCTTCCTTGTACCTCGATTCACGGCGCAGGAAAAGCGCAATGACGGTACGCGACTCGGCACCGGTGATGACTCCGCGCTTACCGGCGTCTTCAAGCATGGCGAGTCCGGTGGATTTGGAGCCGGTGATGCCGGCAAAGCCGATCATAAGCTTGAAGGGCCATGGGAGCGCGCCAACAACATATTCGTAGACGCCGGTGATGAGCTTTGCATCGACATAATCGGGATCGATCTCTAAAGCGCGCGCCGCATCGTCTTTGGCCTTCGTGGCCAGACGGAAGCCGGTGGCAAACGCGCGCTCCACCATCGCCACATAGGCACAGCGCAAACTGCGCACCCAGGCACGGGCAAAGAGCGCGTCGATGTCGTTGGGATTTTTGCTGATTCGCCAGTCGGCCTCGCGCACCGCTTCATCGGCCAGGGCAAAGATCTGATCGCGCTTCCCGGGATCCTCGTCGGTGGCGTGGCGTCCGGTGAGAAAGCCGTCGTTGGCGTAAAAGGTAGTGTCGAGGAGATCGAGGCGGTAAAGCTCCTGAAAAATTAACGTGTTGAGCAGATAGGCAGTGGCCTGTGGATCGCCGGGATGGGCCGCGTGAAACTGCTGGAAGCGCTCCACTGCGCCGGGAAAGTCGAGGTTGTAGAAGCGGTCATACGCCGCGCGCACCTGGGGGTCGTAGTTCATGGGGTTGGTGTGCACAGTCGCGGCTACGACCGGAACAGAAAGGACTAACCCCAGGATTCCAATGACCCACTTCCGCACGGCAAGCATTCCCGGCTTCAATATCCGCTCCTGCTTACCATGGTACCGGTTGACGCTTTCTGTCCGACAGCGCGTTGCATCATGGGAAGGCTTCGCTTTACCTTCCCACATCCGCAAGACGACATTCTTTGTGCGGCAGGTCACCGCAGGAGCGTGTTTCTTCGTCTATATAGTCAAGTTGCCACACATCCGTTGGAACCTCCTGCGCTGAGCGTTGCGGATGTTTTTGTGTATGCTGAGGGTCATTTTATGGGCTCCGTTGGTTGGTGGATCAAGGACCCAATACCGCAGGAATGGCGGAGGGTCCGGGCTGAAATTGCGCGCCATTATGCTCCTTGGCTTACGTTTGTAGCCTTTTATACCATTTTCGCCAATCTTCCCTACTGGATCGTAGCCCATGAGTTTGGATTGTGCAGTCTTGGATGGTTCTGCGTTCAGTATGCGACGGTCGGGCTGATCGCACTGATGGTTCCCCGGATTCTTGCCGCGGGCTTGCTCTTTGCGGTCATGATCGCCGATCTGCTGTGCGGAATATGCATCACATTTTGCCTTCCCGTACGAGAATGCCTGGCCAATCTCAGCGCGGCGCACGCATTCACCCGACATCGCTTATTCTGTGTGATTGCCGTAGGCCTGCTGGCGTTGCTTGCGGCTGCGACAGCTGCTCTGCTGCCCGGCAATACGCTGCCAAAAAGCCAGCGCTGGCGAGCGGCTGCGTGTCTGGTCGCATTTGCGGCGGTTATCGTGGGGGCTGATGGCTTGACCGTCCGCCTCATCACCGGCCATCTGCCGTTCTTCGCCGGCTTACCGTACCTCCCTGATGGGACAAATCCAGAAATGTTCACCGCTCCACGACTGGCTCGCATCCCCATCATTCGATTAGTGCGCCTTCAGGTGTTTGAAGCCAGATTCAGCGCGTTCGACAAGAGCGGCCCCGCATCAGCATTCCCCGTATCGAGCGCGACAGCCGTCGCCATGCGCGACGGAGGCATTCTGCCGGGCGGAAGCAATGGGGACTTGCCCAATGTGGTCCTGGTTCTGGTTGAATCCTGGGGACTTGCCATCGACACGCCGCTCAAAGAAGCTTTGGTCGAGCCCTATTTGCAGCCAAATGTAAGCGCCCAATACGAGGTGATTCGGGGGAGTGTCCCCTTTAACGGCCCAACGATTCCAGGCGAAGGGCGCGAGTTGTGCGGCAGCAGGATCGGTTTTCACCTGCTTACCGCGCCGGCAGCGGATCTTCAGAGTTGCCTGCCAGCCCGGCTTGCCGATCTCGGCTACGAAACGATCGGAGTGGATGGGATGAGCGGTCATATGTTCGACCGCTCGACCTGGTACGGCACCATCGGCTTCCAGGAACGATGGTTTCACGAGCAGTTTCAACCGCAAGGATTACCCGATTGCAACGGTGCGTTAGTCGGGACTTGCGACGCAGATATTGCCGCCTGGATCGGGCGTCGTCTTGACGCCGATAGCTCGCGCCCGAAGTTCATTCATTGGATGACACTCAACTCGCATCTCCCGGTGCCTGTGCCGTTATCTTTGCCCAATGCTGCGCCCTGTTCGGCCGCCGAGGGACTGCAACCCGATTCGCCGCTCTGCTCGTGGTATCAGTTGGTTGCCAATGTGCACCGCTCCGTTGCGCAACTGGCATTAGATCCGCTGGGCCGGCCCACGGTTTTTGTGATTGTGGGCGATCACGCGCCTCCGTTTGGCGATCCATCTCTGCGCGACAGGTTTTCGCAGAGCGACGTGCCGTATGTAGTGCTCGTGCCCCGCAGTGCACACAACCCGTCCAAATCGCTGATCGCGCACAATGCCGTGAATCCTGCTTCCGGTCCGGGACACGCTCCCAGGCAATCGCCGTGAATGTCTCAACAACCCGTCGCGAGGCAAACATTCTCGACGTTTTTCGAACATTTTTGCTCCAGATTTTGCGAGTTTTTATCGATTACAAAGAATTTAACGAGGAGGATATTCCGCGTTGGGGGTATCAGAATAATTCTCTTGCCGGCTCGAGCCCGGGTGGCGTGCAGATCAAACCCAGGTTCCACGGTAGCGGGATTGCGGAAATCATCTGTAAAAGCGGCGGGGGGACCCTGGTTGGCGGCGCGGGATTTGGGAGGCTGTCACCTCGATGGATTCCAGAGTTGCACTCCGGTGCAAGCATGGACGCGAAGAATTGGCAGAGATTTCATCGCACGAAGACAACCAGAATCAGTTTCTGCGCAACTAATTCAGAAAAACCGTGTTTTTAAACCGTGTTCGTAAACCGCGTTCTCAAAGGAACGCACCTGACCACACATGGGTGCAGGTAGACGGAATGGGCTTCCTAAGTTACCGGGCTAAGCGTTTGATTGCGCCAATGTTGCCGTATTCGTGGGCGACTCGCGTGACCGAGAACCTTTCCTGGCTTTGTTTTGTAGCGTTTTATTGCATTATTTGCAATATTCCCTATTGGATTGCCGCGCATGAGTTCGGCTTCTCGCCTCTGGGATGGTTTTGTGCCCAGTACGCCGCGGTCGGGTTGGTTGCTCTGTTCGTCCCGCGGTTCGTAACTCTGGTTTGGCTTCTAGCCCTTACTGCGGCAGACATAATCTGTGGGGCGTGCATCACGTATCACGTCCCAATTCGAGAATGCCTGGAAAACATCCGTTTCGCCTTTGAATCCTCAATCGCACATCCCTTTCGCTCACTTTCGGTCCTTTTACCTGCCCTACTGATCGCTGCAACCGCGACCTTGCTGCCGAGCAAGGAATTGCCAAAGAATCAGCGCAGGATTGCCGGTGCGTGCCTTATCGTCTTTGCGGTTGTGATTGTCGGCGGCGACGCTCTATCGATCCGTCGGGAGACAGGCCACTTCCCCATCCCGTTTCAAACGCGGCCCGTGAGGGATCGGCTCGGCTTTGGCAGCTCAAATGCTCTACAACTGACGCGCGTTCCCATCGTTCGATTGAGCCGATTGTGGAAAATGGATGAAAAGCTTATCGCACTCGAGGAAAAGGGCAGGATGGCGCGATCTCCCGTACCCAGCGCGATGGCAGTCGGCCTCGATGCCGCGGGGATTACCTCAGGTGTAGGCAATCGCCAGTTACCTAACCTGGTTCTGGTGCTAGTCGAATCATGGGGACTCGCTGAGGACTCACCCTTGCGGAATGCAATGGTCCAGCCTTATTCGCAACCGGAATTGCTTGCCAATTACGAGGTTCTGCAGGGGTCGGTACCGTTCTATGGCGCAACAATCGCCGGAGAAGCCCGTGAACTCTGCGGCAACTCGATCGGGTATTACCTCATCCGAGCTCCGGCATCTGACTTGAAAAACTGCCTTCCGCAGAGGCTCGCGAAACTCGGCTACGACCGGATTGCGATCCACGGGTTTAGCCGTCATATGTACCTTCGATCGGTATGGTACCCCACGATCGGTTTTCAGGAACAGTGGTTTCACGAGCAGCTCCAAGAGCAGGGATTGCCAGATTGCAATGGTGTATTTGTGGGAACTTGCGATGCGGATATTGCCGCCTGGATCGGGCGTCGTCTTGACGCGGATAGCTCGCGCCCGAAGTTCATTCATTGGATGACTCTCAATTCGCATCTCCCGGCGCCTGTTCCGCTGTCTTTGCCCAATGCTGCGCCCTGTTTGGCCGCCGAGGGACTGGAGCCCGATTCCGAGCTCTGCTCGTGGTACCAGTTGGTTGCCAATGTGCACCGCTCCGTTGCGCAACTGGCATTAGATCCGCTGAGCCGGCCCACGGTTTTTGTGATTGTGGGCGATCACGCGCCTCCGTTTGGCGATCCATCTCTGCGCGACAGGTTTTCGCAGAG
>Ga0181520_10013797_pt1 | contig 10119 bp, 7 predicted proteins | sample PEATcosm2014_Bin_29_FD_132451 | JGI IMG/M metagenome (GOLD analysis project Ga0181520, IMG submission 132451) | Peatland microbial communities from MTU Mesocosm Facility, Houghton, MI, USA - PEATcosm2014_Bin02_30_metaG | ecosystem: Environmental > Terrestrial > Soil > Wetlands > Peat | place... | reverse complement strand
CCGGCGGCCGAATACAACATCTGGGTCGATCCGGAGGCGGCGCGCATCGTCTTCCGCTCCGGCCTGCCGATCGAGATGGTCGGCTGGCACGTTTCGCGCGGCGCCTCCGCGCTGAGCGAAGCGGAAATCGCCGACATCGGTGCGCTCGGCACGGCCAAGGCGCGCTTCGCCATCGATTGCAACGCGCGCGCCAAGGAGGCCTATCACGTGCAGACCGGTGAGACCGGCCTGTCGCTCGCCGACCCGACGGCGATGGCGGTGGCGCTCGATCGCACGATCGGCCTGACGTGGAGCCGCCATGTCGTCGAGATCGAATGCGCCAGCGAACTGACGCGCGGCATGACAATCGTCGACCGCCTCAACGTCGCCGCCGACGACAACAACCGCCAGACCTGGAGCGCGGCGCTGGCGAGCGGCGCCAAGGCCGACGTCTGCTGGACGTTCGACAGCGCCAGGTTCAAGGCGATGTTGAAGCGTTCGCTCGCCTGAACCGCCAGTGATGCATCAGTCCGAATTGCGCTTGTGCTTCTCTATGAGCGGACCGACGATTGCCCAAGCTTTAGCGTGAGCTACGCGTTCCTCTCTTGCCGTCGCCAATTGCTTTCCCTCGATCTCGAGGCGAGCCCGCTCGCAACAGTGTTCTTTCGAGCATCGGCCATCAAGGCATGGCTCGTTCGTTTCAGGACAATTGAAACTACGCTTGGTTGCTTGCATTTTCATCGCCGGCTGCGAACCGCATCAGGTGCACTGCGTTGCCGATGACGGCGGCAGAATGGCACCGACATTTGAGGTCACCGGGCAACTCAAAAATCCGGCTTCTTGGCTCGTTTGTTGATAGCTTTCTTCATTCGTTCGGCGACCGCTTCGAGGTCTTCCTTTAACAATTGAATATTGGTGTCGATTTCACCATTAGAACTGCAGGGTGGGCATATAGGCTCACGGCATACAACAACGCGTGCCCCGTGGATGTCGATCTCGAAGTCAAAAACGCGCTTTGTGCCCATCACGCTACCCGTTTGCAGCTTAGCATAGCATGGAACGCCGGGGATCGGCGAGGGCTTGTCAAGCCGCTCAGTCTTAGACTGGATGCCACAGCCCTGTCCCCGACTTGCTTCGCCTGTGCAGGTCAACCATCTTGAAGGGCCAGCGCGCCCGGGAGACGCCCATGCCGCAGGACGGAAACCTTCTCGCCGGCGCGACCTCCCCCTACCTGCTGCAGCACGCCGGCAACCCGGTCCACTGGCGGCCCTGGGGTCCTGAGGCGTTCGCGGAAGCCAAGAACCGCGACCGGCCGATCCTTTTGTCGGTCGGCTACGCCGCTTGCCACTGGTGCCACGTCATGGCGCACGAGTCGTTCGAGGACCCGGCGGTCGCGGCGCGGATGAACGACCTCTTCGTCAATATCAAGGTCGATCGCGAAGAGCGGCCGGACGTCGACGCGCTCTACATGGCGGCGCTGCACGCGATGGGCGAGCAAGGCGGCTGGCCGATGACGATGTTTCTTGCGCCCGACGGCGCGCCGTTCTTCGGCGGCACCTATTGGCCGCCGGCGCCGCGTTGGGGCCGGCCGTCGTTCGCGCAGGTGCTCAATGCGGTCGACGCGGCGTGGCGCGACAAGCGCGCGGCGCTCGGCGAACAAAGCGCCGGGCTCGTCGCCCATCTCGCCAGGCAGGCTGCGCCGCCGCCGGGCGCCGATCTCGCGCCCGCCGATCTCGCGCGCGCCGCCGACGCGTTGACGCGCATTCTCGACCCGGTCAACGGCGGCCTCGGCGGCGCGCCGAAATTTCCCAACGCGCCGATCTTCCGCTTTCTGTGGAGCGAGTCGTTCCGCGCCCGCAAGCCGGCTCTGCGCGGCGCGGTGCGCGCCCTGCTCGACGCGCTGTGCGCCGGCGGCATTTACGACCACCTCGGCGGCGGCTTCGCCCGCTATTCGGTCGACGGCGAATGGCGCGTGCCGCATTTCGAAAAGATGCTCTACGACAACGCGCAGATCCTCGAACTGCTCGCCCTCGCCTACGCCGAAACGCCGACGCCGGTTTACGCCGAGCGCGCGCGCGAAACCTTCGCCTGGCTGATGCGCGAAATGCGCGCCGGCGACGCCTTCGCCGCTTCGCTCGACGCCGATTCCGAGGGCGAGGAAGGCCGCTTCTACGTCTGGATCGCCGACGAGGTCGACGCCGTTCTCGGCGCCGATTCCGCCGAATTCGCCGCCGCCTACGACGTGCGTCCCGGCGGCAATTGGGAAGGCCGCAACGTCTTGCGCCGCCTTGCCGCGCGCGGCGACGCGGCGACGGAAGCGCGGCTCGCCGCGAGTCGCGGACGACTGCTCGCCGAACGCGAAAAGCGGGTTCGGCCCGGCCGCGACGACAAGATTCTCGCCGACTGGAACGGGCTGACGATCGCCGCGCTGGCGCGCGCGTCGGCGGTGTTCGACGCGCCTGACTTTCTCGCCGCGGCCGAGGCGGCGTTCGCGTTCGTCACGGCGAACTTGCGCGACGGGACCGGCGGTCTGCTGCACGCTTGGCGCGACGGGCGGGCGGGCGCTGTGGGCCTGCTCGACGATTACGCGGCGATGGCGCGCGCGGCGCTGAGCCTGTTCGAAGCGACGGGAACGCCGGCCTATCTCGCGCGCGCAGAGGCGTGGGCTGAGCGCGCGCTCGAGCGATTCAGCGACGGCGACGGCGGCTTCTTCATGTCGGCCGACGACGGCGACCAGCTGATCGTGCGGCCGCGGCCGCCCCACGACGGCGCGACGCCGTCCGGCGCTTCGCTGATGGTCGAAGTCTTCGCCCGCCTGCACCACGTCAGCCTCGCGCCGCGCTGGCGCGACGCCGCCGAACGGGCGGCGCGTCGCCACGCCGGAAGCGAAGCTGCGCAGGCGCAGTCGCCGCTGCTGTTGGCGGCGATTGATCTGCTCGAGCGCGGCGGCGAAGTCGTGATCGAAGGGCGTCGCGACGATCCCCTTGCGACAGCGCTCGCATGCGAAGCCCTCGCCGCAGCGGACCCGACGATCGTCACGCTGCGCCTCGATCCGGCGCTGTGGCCCGCGGGCGCGCCGGGCGGCCGACCGCGCCTGCCCGCTCCGCCGGCGGCGATGCTGTGCCGCGGTCAGGTCTGCAGCCTGCCGGTCGCCGACGTCGACGGACTTCGAGCCCTGTTCGCCGAACGCTGAAAGCGGCGGCGCGGCGCGTCACAAGCGCGTGAGATCGGCGTCGGCGGCGTTGTCAGGTGGTCGCGCGCGCCCTACCTGCGACACATTGGCGCACTTCTTGATTGTGACTGGCCATGGCCCTGGCGTCTCGCATCGCCGCCGTCGACTTCGCCCGCGGACTTGTCCTCGTGGCGATGACGATCGACCATTTGCCCGGCAACGTCCTCGAACATTTTACGCCGCGCAATTTCGCCCTTTCCGACAGCGCCGAGGCGTTCGTCTTCCTGTCTGGCCTGTCGGTCGGGCTGGTCTACTACCGCCGCACCCTCGCCACAGGACTGGTCCCGGTCGCCCGCTCCTGCCTCAGGCGCGCCGGCCGCCTCTATGGCGTGCACATTCTGATGACCGCGGCGGCGCTGGCGATCTTCGCCGCCGCCTATTGGCTCGGCGGTTTCAACGACGCGCTGATCGCCCCGCACGGGCGCGCCGTCGTCTTCCACCAGCCGTTGCGCGGCGCGCTTGGCGTCGCGCTGCTCAGCCACCAGCTCGGCTATTTCAATATCCTGCCGCTCTATGTGGCGCTGATGGCCTTGGCCCCGCTTATCCTCGCGCTGGCGCGCCTCAGCCCAACGGTGGCGCTTGCAGCGGCGCTCGGCGCCTACGGCGCGGTCAAATGGTTCGGAATTGACCTGCCGAACTGGCCGGAACCCGGCGGCTGGTTCTTCAATCCGCTCGCCTGGCAGCTCGTCTTCACCCTCGGCGTGCTGGCCGGGGTCCGCTGGGGCGAAATACCGCCGCGCCGCTCGCCCGTCCTCCAGGCCGTCTGCGTCAGCTTGACCGCCGCCGGCGCCCTGATCGTCAGCGACGGTTTTGGCCTCCTGCCAGGTCTGCGCGACGGCGCTTACGCTGTGCTCGACATCGGCAAGCAGGATCTCGGCGCGGCGCGGTTGGCGAACTTCCTCGCCCTCGCCTATCTGCTGGCGACGACGCCGCTTCTGGGCGCGCTGGCGCGGACGTCGGCGGGCGTGGCGGTGCAGAGTCTCGGCCGTCGCAGCCTGCCGGTGTTCGCCGTCGGTTCGCTGCTTTGCGCCCTCGGTCAAGCCGCCGCCGAAATACTGACAGGTACGCAAGACTACTATGTAGCGCGCGCGAGTGAATTCGGTTACACGCTCGCCTCAATCGGGGCCCTATTCGTTCTGGCGAGCTGGTTGGAATGTCGAATTTCGCTTCGCGGAAGCGCACGAACCGTAGCGCGCTGGTTCTTGCGGCGTCCGCCGCAATCTGCCTTGGCCCAATAGCAGCGCGCGCTGACGCGTCGTCGAACTGTCCGACGACCGCCCCAACGGCGTTCGCCGAAAACGGCGCCGAGACGCCGCTCGCCGAGCCCAGCGACGGCCGCCCACTGAAAATCCTGGCGATCGGCTCGTCCTCGACCCTCGGCGTCGGCGCCTCCAGCCCCGATGCGGCCTACCCGGCCCAGCTCGAAGCGCGGCTTTCGAGCGACTGGGGCGTCGCGGCCGACGTCGTCAACGCCGGCGTCGGCGGCGAGACGAGCGACACAACGCTCAAACGTCTCCTTGCGGTCTTGGCCGGCGCGCCGCCCGACCTCGTCGTCTGGCAGGTTGGCACCAACGACGCCGTCGGCGGCGTCGATCCCGGCGCCTTTCGCGCCAACTTGACGGCCGGCGTCGCCGCTGCGCAGGCGCGGCGGGTGCCGATCGTGCTCGTCGATCCGCAATTCTACTTCGGCATCAAGAACCTTTCGCGCTTCCAGCAATACGTCACGATCATCGCCGACGTCGGCGCAGCGAAGCACGTTCCGGTCTTTTCGCGCTTTGCGATGATGAAAGCCTGGGCGGCCAAATCGGCTGCGACGCTGCGCGCCGCGCTGGCGCCTGACGGCTTCCACATGGACGACGAAGGTTACGCCTGCTTCGCGCGGGCGCTCGCCGGCGACCTCGCGCGCGACGAGGACTGGGCCGCCGAGCCGGCCGAGAAGCTCTGACGAAAGCCGCTCGGCCGCCAGAACGGGGCGCTTTCGAACCTGCCGCGCCGGCAGTTCGGCCGGCCGCGAATCCCACTCCGTCCGCGTAGCTTGACGCGGCCCGCGTCGCGATGGAATAGACGGGGCGAGCGGAGCCCGAGCCCCGATGCGCGTCACCTTGATCGACAATTACGACAGCTTCACCTTCAATCTCGTCCACTATTTCGGCGAGCTCGGAGCGGAAGTGTCGGTGTGGCGAAATGACGCGATCAGCGTCGACGACGCGCTCGCCGCCCGCCCCGAGGCGATCGTTCTGTCGCCGGGACCTTGCACGCCCAACGAGGCGGGGATCTGTCTCGATCTCATCCGCGCCGCGAGCGCGACAACGCCGATTCTCGGCGTCTGTCTCGGCCACCAGGCGATCGGCCAGGCGTTCGGCGGCACGGTGACGCGGGCGCCGGCGCCGATGCACGGCAAGGTGTCGCGCATCTCGCATAACGCCCGTGGTCTGTTTCGCGGCCTCAACGGCCCATTCAAAGCGACGCGCTACCATTCGCTGATCATCGAGCGCGAGGGCGCGCCCGCAGCGCTCGAGGTCAGCGCCGAAAGCGACGACGGCTTGATCATGGCGGTCGCCCACCGCGCGCTGCCGATCTGCGGCGTGCAGTTTCACCCCGAGAGCATCGAGAGTGAGCACGGCCACGCCGTGCTGCGCAATTTCCTTGACCTCGCGCGCGCCTTCAACCAAGGCGGAAAGTACTGAGGGGGGCCGCGCAGGCATGGAAACGTTCAAGCCGTTGATCGCCAAGGTCGCCGCCGGTTCGCAGCTTTCGCGCGCCGACGCAGCGGCCGCTTTCGACGCCATTCTTTCAGGGGAAGTGACGCCGTCGCAGTTGGGCGGCTTTCTCATGGCGCTCAGGGTGCGCGGCGAAACGGTCGAGGAGATCACCGGCGCGGTGACGGCGATGCGCTCGAAAATGTTGCCCGTCGTCGCGCCGCCGGACGCGATCGACGTGGTCGGCACGGGCGGCGACGGCTCAGGTTCCTACAACGTCTCGACGCTCGCGGCGCTGATCGTCGCCGCCTGCGGCGTGCCCGTCGCCAAACACGGCAATCGCGCCGCCTCGTCGAAGTCGGGCACCGCCGACACGCTCGCCGCCCTCGGCGTCAAGATCGGCGTTCCGCCGGAGCTGGTCGAGCGCTGCATCCGCGAGGCGGGGATCGGCTTCATGTTGGCGACCACGCACCATGCAGCGATGCGACACGTCGGTCCGACCCGCGCCGAACTCGGCACCCGCACCATCTTCAATCTGCTCGGACCGCTGGCCAATCCGGCCGGGGTCAAACGCCAGTTGGTCGGGGTCTTTTCCGCCGCTTGGCTGACGCCGATGGCCGAAGTGCTGCGCAACCTCGGCTCGGAGCGGGTGTGGATCACCCACGGCGCTGACGGGCTCGACGAAATGTCGACCACCGGGACGACCAAGGTCGTCGAGCTCAAGGACGGCGCGATCCGCGCCTTCGAAATCGCGCCGGAAGACGTTGGGCTCACGCGCGTCGATCTCGCCGCGCTCAAGGGCGGCGACGCGGCCTACAACGCCGAGGCGCTGAAGGCGGTGCTGGCCGGCGCTCGCAACGCCTACGCCGAGATCGCCATGCTTAACGCCGCCGGGGCCCTGGTCGTCGCCGGCAAGGCGCGCGAGCTGGCCGAAGGGGTCGCCATGGCCGGCGACGCCCTCGCCTCGGGCGCGGCCAAACGTGTTCTCGACCGGCTTGTTGGCGTCTCCAATGCGTGATCAAGTCTCCGCATGACCGACATCCTGCAAAAGATCGAGGCCTATAAGCGACGAGAGATCGCTGAGGCGAAGGTGCGCGTCCCGCGCGGCACGCTCGAGCGGGAGATCCGCGACCAGTCGCCGCCGCGCGGCTTTATCAAGGCGCTCGAACGCTCGATCGAGGCCGGACGGTTCGGGCTGATCGCCGAGATCAAGAAAGCCAGTCCGTCGAAGGGCCTGATCCGCGAGGATTTCGAGCCGGCTCGGCTCGCCCGCGGCTATCAGGCGGGCGGCGCGACCTGCCTGTCAGTGCTCACCGACGCGCCGTCTTTCAAGGGCGACCCACAGCATCTGATCCAGGCGCGCGCGGCGACGCCGCTGCCGATCCTGCGCAAGGATTTCCTTTTCGATCCCTATCAAGTGCTGGAGGCGCGCGCCTGGGGCGCCGATTGCATCCTCGTCATCATGGCGGCAGTCGACGACGAGACTGCGCGCACGCTCAACAAGACGGCGCACGACCTGGGCCTGGACGTGCTGGTCGAGGTCCACACCGAGCTCGAACTCAAGCGCGCGTTGGCGCTGGAAGGCCGGCTGATCGGCGTCAACAACCGCGATCTCAAAACCTTCGAAACCTCGCTCGAGGTTTGCGAGCGGCTGAAGCCCCTCATTCCCGGCGACAAGATCGTCGTCGCCGAGAGCGGCATTTCACGGCACGCCGACTGCCGCCGCCTCGCCAAGATCGGTATCGAGGCGTTTCTCGTCGGCGAAGCGCTGATGCGCGAAAAAGACGTCGAATTGTCAACCCGCGCGCTGCTGACCGGGGTGCAGGGCTGAGGCGACACGCGCCTTTTCGTCAGCAACGCACGAGCCCCGCCTGACGGACCTATCGCTCCGCCCAGACCGTGATACAATTCTATTGCGTCAAAGCGACCGGGCGCGCGCCGATGCGGGGCGTCGAAAACGACGCGGACAGCGCGTTCAGATAATCCGCGCCGGCGAAATCGGCGGCGGCTTCGAATCCGCAGGAGGGAGGCGTCCGATGTTCACGCGCGCTCTACGAATGTGGGCGATGACGATCGCGCTGGGGGTCGCCGCGACGGCGACCGGCGCGGCCGCACAAGGCGCCCCGCCTGCCAACCGCTTGGCGCTCGTCGTCGGCGAGGCCGCCTATAGCGGCGACGCGCTGCCGACCGCAAGCGCCGACGCGGCGCTGATCGCCCGCGCGCTGGCCGGCGACGGCTTCGACGTCACCGAGCTGCACGATCTTGCAACCGCCGATCTCGCGCAGCAATATCAGGGCTTTGTCGCCAAGGTCGCCGCCGCGCCGCCCGGCGCCGCGGTGACCGTCTATTTCGCCGGCCTCGCCGTCAACGTCGGCTGCGACGACTACCTGCTGCCGGTCGACGCGCGGATCGCCGCCGAGGCCGACGTGCCGCGCATCGCGCTGAGCATGACCCGGGTCATGCGCGACCTCGCCCAGACGCAGTCGCAGCTGCGCCTGGTCATGCTCGACGGCGCCCGGCCCGTCCCGGGCAGCGTCAGCGCCGTCGCTTTCCCGCGCGGCTTGATCCCGCTAATCCCGCCGGCGGCCACGACTTTCGGCCTGTCAGCCGAAATCCATGACTACGAATCGCCGCCGAAGCCCGGCGACGCGAACGACGCTTACGCGCCGGCCTTCGTCACCGCCGCGCAGATGCCGCTCACCGACGTCGAGAGCGTCATGCGCGAGACCCGGGTCATCGCCCACCAGGCAACCGGCGGGGCGCAGACGCCGTGGCAGGAGACCAACCCCTCCGAGCCGCCCTTCACCTTCCCGCTCAACGCCGACCCCGCCCAGGTTCAAGCGGCCGTCGCGACGCTGCCAAACTCGACGACGCCGATCGCCAGCCTTGACCCCGAAAGCGCGTATTGGGCCGCGGTTTGGCGCAACGACATTGCCGATTACCAAGCCTATCTCGCCGCTTTCGCGTCCGCCGCGGCGCCCGAGCGCAAGGCTGTGATCGAGAACCTGCTGCAGTTGCTGCAGCAACCCAATCCGCAGTGCCAGGCGAGCGCTGCGCCGCCGCCGCCGCCGGCGATCATCGCCGGGCCGGCCTGTCCGGACGGGTTCTACGCCCAGGGCGGTTTCGACGAGGCCTATTGCGCCCCGCTCGCGCCGCCGCCGGTGCTGGTTTGCCCGCCCGGCTTCGTCTCGATCCCCACCGACGACGGGATGGGCTGCGCGCCCTTCCTGCCGCCGCCGGTCCTTGTCTGCCCGCCGCGGTTCCTCCCCATCGATCGGCGCTACTGCAGGCCCGACATTCCGCCGCCCTTCTGCCCGCCGGGTTTCCGCCCCGTCTGGCACGATGGCCTGATGACGTGCGTGCGCAATGGTCCGCCGCCGCCGATCTGCCCGTTCGGAACGCATCCGGTGTGGAACGGCGCGGGCTATGTCTGCGGCGGCAATCCGCCCCCGCCGATCCCGTGCCCCAACGGGCAGCCGAACTGGCGCAGCGGCCAGTGGTCGTGCCTGCCGCCGCCGCCGCCCGCGTGCCCAGGGGATGAGCGCTCGCAGTGGATCAACGGCAAGCAGATCTGCGGCGTGTTCCGCCCGCCCGTCGGACCGACCCCCTGCCCGCCCGGCTTCATACCGTCGCGCCAGGGCGGTCCCGCCTGCGTTCCGGCGCGCGCCCCCGTGCCGACGCCAACCTTGGCGCCGCCGATCTTCAGGACGCCGACTCCGACTCCGACGTTGACGTTGCCACATCCGCCGAAGCTGACGCCGCTGCCGACGGTGACGCCGACGCCCACGCCGACGCTGACGTCGCCGGTCATTCGCGGTCCGATCGTCAGGACGCCGACTCCGACGCCGAAGTTCACGCCGTTGATCGTCCGTACGCCGATCGTGACGCCGAAGACGCCGGTGATTGTCCGTACGGCGCGGCCGGTCGTCATCGAGAGGCCGATGCGCATGGCGCCGCCAAGACCGCCGAGGATCCCCAACCCGCCCCCGCCGCATCCGCGTTGCGGCGGCCCTGGCCAGCCGAGGTGTCCGTGACGGCTATTGCGGCGAGCCTAGAGCATCCAGCATCTAATTTGAATCGCGGCGGGATTCCCGAATCGGCGATGTTCTGATTCAACCTGCTGGCTGGGCGGAGGCCAGCAGGGATGGCTGGAGCTTATTCGCAGGATTTGCGCGACCGGGTGATCGATGCGGTGGTTGTGGAGGGGAT
>Ga0181520_10013795_pt1 | contig 10121 bp, 5 predicted proteins | sample PEATcosm2014_Bin_29_FD_132451 | JGI IMG/M metagenome (GOLD analysis project Ga0181520, IMG submission 132451) | Peatland microbial communities from MTU Mesocosm Facility, Houghton, MI, USA - PEATcosm2014_Bin02_30_metaG | ecosystem: Environmental > Terrestrial > Soil > Wetlands > Peat | place... | reverse complement strand
TTCTTAAATTAAGCCCCGTTTATGTTTAGAACGCAGCCACTGTCTGACGCAGGCTGTACGAGCTGAGCGTCTTGATGTAGTTGCCGCGGTCAAATGCAGAGGTGTCTGGGACAGAGCGCTGGCTTAGGCAACCACGCGTCTCCCACAGTGAGGTATATTCGCGCTTCTCCAGCCAGTAGTGCATATCGTCCAGCACCTTCCTGATATGGTCAATGCCGTGAATGTGCAAGGCCGATGCCATCTCCACCACGCCCCCTCCGGCCATAATGCTCTTCAACACATCTTCGGCGGAGTGAACGCCCCCGGTGATGGCGATGTCGAGATTCACATTGCCGTAAAGAATCGCCGCCCAATGCAGCCGGGGTAGCAATTCCGATGGCTTGGAGAAGTGCAGCGTGGGCCTCACTTCCAGCGTTTCAATGTCGAAGTCTGGCTGATAGAAACGGTTAAACAGCACTACTCCGCGCGCTCCTGCTTCTTCCAATTGGCCCACTAGGTGCGGCAAGCTGGTAAACCACTGCGACAACTTCACCGCCACCGGAACCTTGACCGCGGCGGTAACCGCTGTCACCAGCGCCAGCAATTGCCCTTCGAGATCTGCCGAGGTCTGGCGCTTGTCCGTGGCCAGCGCGTAGGTGTTCAACTCGATACCGTCGGCACCGGCCTGCTCCATATCCCTGGCAAATCGCGCCCAGCCGCCGGTAGTGGCGCCGTTGAGGCTGCCCAAGATGGGAATCCTCACCGCCTCCTTGCATTGCCGCAGGTGCTCCAGATAGACCTCTTGCGTCATGCGGTAGTCCTTCAAATCGGGCAGGTAGCCAAGCGACTCGGCGAAGGACTCGGTGCCTCTCGACAAGTCGTCGTCCAGGGTCCTGGATTCCAGAGCCAACTGTTCTTCGAAGAGCGAGTGAAGCACAATCGCCGAAGCACCGGCGTCCTCCATGCGGCGAACATTGTCGATCGGTTCAGAGAGCGGAGTCGAGGACACAACGATCGGACCGTTCAGTTTCAAGCCAAGATACTGCGTGGAAAAATCGATCATTCCGCACCTCCGGCAGCCTCCGCCGCCAGTTTTTGTTCGGTCTTTTCCTCAGGTTTCTCGACAGGAGCGATGTGCGGCGTCTCGCCGCGGCCCGGCATCGCGGCCCGCGCAGAGTAAACGCGCCACTGGCGCTCAACATCGTCCTGCGCTTCCTTGAGCAGGTTCGCGGCCAGTTCCGGATTGCTTCGCGCCAGCATCGTGTAACGAGCCTCGCGATAACTGTACTCCTTGAGCCGGATTGACGGCGCCTTGGAGTCAAGCTGGAAGGGATTCTTTCCTTCTTCGCGCAGTCCGGGGTTGTAACGCATCAGCGGCCAGTAACCCGACTGCACAGCCAGCTTCTGCTGTTCCAAGCCATGCACCAGATCATAGCCATGAGCGATGCAACTGGAGTACGCGATGATCAGCGACGGTCCATCGTGCGCCTCGGCCTCCTGGAAGGCCTTCACTACGTGGCTGTCGTTGCCGCCCATCGCCACCTGCGCCACATACACGGATCCGTAACTCACAGCTTCCATGGCCAGGTCTTTCCTGCTGTTGGGTTTGCCAGCAGCGGCAAACTTGGCCACAGCGCCGCGCGGCGTGGCCTTGGACATCTGGCCGCCTGTATTCGAGTAAACCTCCGTATCCAGCACCAGCACATTCACGTTCTTGCCGGAGCCGAGCACGTGATCCAACCCGCCGAAGCCGATATCGAATGCCCAGCCGTCGCCGCCCAAAATCCACACGCTCCTGCGCACCAGTGTGTCCGCAATGGCCAGCAAATTTCGCGCGTCGGAGCTCTTGTTGCCCGCCAGCCGCTCGCGCAGCGCACGCACCCGCTCACGCTGCTCGTTTACTTCTGTCTCGGTATTCTGCTTCGGACCAAGCAAAGCCTTGGCGAGTTCGTCGCCAATCTCACCTGCCAGCCGCGTCACCAGTAACTCGGCGAACTGCTTCTGCTGGTCGAGCGCGATTCTCATGCCAAAGCCAAACTCAGCGTTGTCTTCAAACAGCGAGTTGGCCCACGCCGGTCCGCGGCCCTGAGCGTTGGAACTGTACGGTGTCGTGGGCAAATTGCCGCCGTAGATTGACGAGCAGCCCGTAGCATTGGCGATATACAACCGGTCGCCGAACAATTGCGTCAACAGCTTGATGTAGGCCGTTTCTCCGCAACCCGCGCAGGCGCCTGAAAATTCAAAGAGCGGCTGCAGCAACTGCAGGTCCTTCACCTGGCCGTGCGAGAGTTTGGAGCGGTCCACCTCTGGAAGGTCAAGGAAGAAATCCCAGTTCTCGCGCTCGCTTTCGCGCAGAGGCTCCTGCGGTGCCATGTTGATGGCCTTATGGCCGGCGTCGCTCTTGCTCTTCACCGGGCAAACATCGACGCAGACCGCGCAGCCGGTGCAATCCTCGGGCGCAACCTGCAGCGTGTAGCGATCCTGCTCCATCCCCTTCCACTTGGGCTTGGCCCACTGGAAGGTTGCGGGAGCCTTGTCTCCAAGCTCCTGGCTGTAAACCTTGGCGCGAATCACAGCGTGCGGGCAAACCATAACGCACTTGCCGCACTGGATGCACAGGTCCTTGTCCCAGGCAGGAATGAACTGGGCAATATTCCGCTTCTCCCACTGAGCTGTACCCGTGGGGAAAGCCCCGCCAGCGGGAATCGCGCTGACCGGAAGCAGGTCGCCCTGACCCGCGGCAATCTGGCCCAGCACGTTGCGGACAAACTCCGGCGCCTTGGGTGAGATTGAAGGAATCAGATCGAAGTCAGACGAAGCCGTTGCCGGCAGCGTTACCTTTTCCAGATGCGCCAGCGCCGCGTCCACGGCGGCATAGTTCTTGGCCACTACCGCCTCGCCGCGTTTGCCGTAGGTTTTGTAAATGGCCTTCTTGATCTGCGCAATGGCCTCATCGCGCGGCAGCACGCCGCTGATGGCGAAGAAGCACGTCTGCATGATGGTGTTGATGCGCGTGCCCATGCCTGCTTCGCGCGCCACTGCGTAGCCGTCAATCACATAAAACTCGATCTTCTTGCGAAGTATCTCCTGCTGTGTGGTCTTGGGCAGATGATCCCAGACCTCAGCCGCCGAATACGGCGAATTAAGCAGGAAAACCGCTCCCGGCATGGCCGCTTCCACCACATTCATCTTCTCCAGGAAGCTGAAGTTGTGGCACGCCACAAAGCTGGCGCGGGTAATCAGATAAGTTGACCGGATGGGGTTGGGGCCAAACCTGAGGTGCGAAGTTGTCATCGACCCAGACTTCTTCGAGTCGTAGACAAAGTAGCCCTGCGCGAAGTTGGGCGTCTCGCTGCCGATGATCTTGATGGAATTCTTGTTGGCGCCCACGGTGCCATCGGAACCCAGACCGTAAAACAGTGCGCGCACGGTCTTCGGGTCCTCGGTCGAGAACGCCGGATCGTAGGTCAGGCTTGAGTGCGAGATATCGTCATTAATGCCAATTGTGAAGTGGTTCTTCGGAGCAGGCTTGGTCAGCTCGTCGAAGATGCCCTTGACCATGGCAGGCGTAAATTCCTTGGAAGACAGCCCGTAGCGGCCGCCGATGACCGCAGGTGTCTTTGCGAATGGCAGTATGGCTGCATTCTCAGCCAACACCGTCACGATGTCCATGTACAGCGGCTCGCCTGTGGCGCCCGGTTCCTTGCAGCGGTCCAGAACGGCAATCGACTTCACGGTCGAGGGCAGAGCAGCCAGGAAGGCGCTCGAATCAAATGGCCGGTACAGGCGAACTTTGACCATGCCGATCTTCTCGCCTTGCTTCACCATCAGGTCCACGGCCTCTTCGGCAGCTTCTGCGCCGGAGCCCATGATCACGATTACCCGCTCGGCGTCAGGAGCACCGTAATAATCGAACAAATGGTAGGCGCGGCCGGTCTCCTTTGCAAAGCGGTTCATCACCGATTGCACAATGCCGGGAACCGCTGCGTGGAAGGGAGTGCAGGCCTCGCGGGCCTGGAAGAAAACGTCGGGATTCTGCGCCGTGCCACGAATCATCGGACGATCCGGGCTAAGAGCATTCTGCCGGTACTGAATGATGTACTTGTCGTCCAGCAGGGCGCGGATGGTCTCGTCGCTGATGGGCAGAATCTTGCCTACTTCATGAGAGGTGCGGAAGCCATCAAAGAAATGCATGAACGGAATGCGCGATTCCAGCGTGGCAATCTGCGCGACCAGCGCCATGTCGGCAACTTCTTGAACAGAATTGGAGGCCAGCATCGCCCAGCCCGTCGAGCGGCATGCCATTACGTCAGAGTGGTCGCCAAAGATCGACAGCGCATGAGTGGCCAGCGTACGGGCCGTCACGTGCATGGTCGCCGGGGTCAATTCACCGGCGATCTTGAACATATTGGGAATCATCAGCAGCAAGCCCTGCGAAGCCGTGAACGTGGTTCCGAATGCTCCCGCTTGCAACGCGCCGTGCAAAGCGCCAGACGCACCGCCTTCGCTCTGAAGCTCTTCCACTATTGGCAACGCGCCCCAAATGTTCTTCTTTCCTTCCGAGCGCCACTGGTCGGCCCACTCGGCCATCGGCGACGAGGGGGTGATGGGGTAAATTGCGACGACCTCGGTGAGTCGGTAGGCCACCGAGGCAGCCGCCTCGTTACCATCCAGAATCACCATATTGCTGACTGTTTTCTGTTCACTCATTCGCTTTGCCTCATGACGGGGTGGGCTGAAAATCAGCCGTTATTCCGAGTCTCTTCCCTGGGGGGTAGAGTTGCTGTGATGCAAGACACAAGGCGGTCCATTATTCCCACATTGCGATGAGGTTCTCATAAGATGAGGCAGGCCTGAGCAATAGAAGACAAGCCAGGCCTTCCCTGTTTAGCCGCTGAAAATATCGCCTCGTTTCCACTCACCCCAGCAGCGCAGAAACCTTGGGCATCCAATCGCTGATCGGGATCTGCTGCGGGCACAACCCTTCGCAGGTGCCGCAGTCGATGCAGGCGCCCGAACGTTGCGCTTCCGTGAGGAATATCTGGTACTTATATCGCGCGCCGGCCACATCGTCGAACAAACGGGCGTAGTTGAAAAACTCGAAGTTCGCCGGGATGTTCAAGCCATTGGGACACGGCATGCAGTAGTTGCACTTGCTGCAAGGAATCGCAGTGCGCAAACTATATTTCTCCCTCGCTTCTGAAATCACCGCTAACTCTGCGGGACTAAAACTCCAGATGCGCGAGCGGTCCGCAGAACGCAGATTTTCCTCCACTTGGCTCATGTCGCTCATGCCGCTCAGCACCACCGAAACTTCCGGCTGATCCCAGAGCCACTGCAGCGCCCACTCCGCGGCAGATCGCCGCAACGCGCAGCTTTGCATGGGCTCCAGCACATCTTTGGGCGGCGAAGCAAGCCTGCCGCCCATCAGCGGCTCCATCACAACAACTGCAAGGCCCTTGCTGGCCGCCAGTTTCAGGCCGCGCGTTCCGGCTTGATTCTCCGTGTCCATGTAGTTGTATTGAATCTGACAGAAACTCCACAGATCGCTGCCGTTGACAATCTCCTCGAAGGCCTCGTACTCGTCGTGAAAGGAGAACCCGAGATGCCGGATACGGCCATCATCCAGCGCGGCCTTAGCCCGGCCGAGAAGGTCGTGCTTTAAGACAATATCCCGCCAGCGGCTCCTGCCAAGCGCATGAAGCAGATAAAAATCGATATAGCTTGTCTGGAGCTTTTCTAATTGCTCACCAAGCAATCGGTCGAAGTCCGCCGGGCTTTCAACCATCCAGACCGGCAATTTGGTAGCCAGTTTGACCTTCTCCCGATAGCCCTCTTTCAGTGCCTTGCCCACCACGATTTCGCTTTGGCCTCCATGGTAGGGGTATGCGGTGTCAATATAATTTACCCCGTTGTCGATGGCGTGGCGAACCATGCGCATCGCCTCGGTTTCGTTGATATTAGGACTCATACGGTCCCCATCCGAGGTAGGAAAACGCATGCAGCCAAAACCCAATGCCGAAGCCTTCCAATCCAGCTTGCCAAAACTACGAAATTGCATCGTTTCTCCCCACTCGTACTGATGAGCACAATGAATTTTACTCGGAGCGCCCAGCGCCTGTCCGATTGATCTTTTTGTTATTTACGGCCACAATTTTGCAGTCGCTTGCACTGGTATTAATGTGATTTGAGTCACATCATTAATCTGCCTTCGTTGCTAAAAATAGGGCAACGTCGCGATGAACGAAGCCAGTGGGGTCCAAATGGGGGGGATGGGAGGCGAATCCGCTACCCGTGCCCATACTTGAGGCCATAATCAACCTGGGCACTCGGCGAACAAGAGGAAACAGGCGGTTGCTTCTAAGACCAAAATGGTCGTATACTGAATTCCGACTATTCTTGTCGTAATTTTAGGGTCCAACCTTTCCGGTGACCCATCGGAGGTCGGCAGTTGAGCGTTCTAAGCAAGCTGGATGTGGGCGACAGCGGGGTTTTGGTGGCTCTCGACCTGCCTGAATCCGTGCAGAACCACCTCATGCATATGGGTTTTGTCCCCGATGCGCTGGTAACCGTTCTGCGCCGCGCCCCAGCCGGCGACCCCACCGTTTACAGCGTGGACGGCATGGAAATTGCCCTGAGGCGAGAAACCGCCGCAGCCATCCGCATGCGCCCCATCAAAGCCGATGTCAAGAAGGCTGAACTGCTGAAGATGGTTGCTGACGAGAAAGTTCCCGATCTGCACGAGGTCGCGAGATGAACGCCTGCTGCGAAACTCCGGCCTTCGTCGCTCCCAAATCGGCGCACCACGCAGGAGAGCTCAAAACGGTAGTGCTCATCGGGCCGCCAAACTCCGGCAAGTCCACCCTTTTCAATCGATTGACCGGCCTGCGCCAGAAGGTGGCCAACTTCCCCGGCGTCACCGTTGAGCAACGCATGGGCCTGATGGCCGGGGTGGGCCGCGCGGATCTGACCCTTATCGACCTGCCGGGCATCTACTCTCTCGATCCATATTCCGAAGACGCCCGGGTCTCTATCAACGTGCTGCGGGGCAAAATGCCCGGCACTCCCAAGCCGGATGCCGTGCTGCTGGTGCTCGATTCTCTCCACCTCACTCGCCAGTTGATGCTGGCCGCCCCGGTGTTGGCGCTGGGATTGCCGACCCTGGTTCTGCTCAACATGAGCGACCTGATGGAGGCGCGCGGCGGACACATCGACCCGCTCGAATTGGCCCGCGAACTGGGCGCGCCCGTCGCTCAGATCAGTGCGGTAAACGGATCAGGCCTGGATGCCGTTCCGCTCTTCCTCCATCAGCAAACCAACCGTGTCGCCGCGAAGCCGCTCACGCTCCCCGTTGTGGGCAATGCCGCCAGCGCGCACAGTTGGGCCGCGCAACTGAGCCGCCGCACCGGCTACAGCGCACCACTCTCAGTCGAGGGCACACGCAAGATCGACGATGTGCTGCTGCACCGCATCTGGGGACCGCTTTTGTTCTTGCTCGTAGTCGTCGGTGTCTTTGAGGTGGTCTTCTCCATTGGCCAGCCGCTCTCTGACGGCTTTGGCGTCATACTGGCCGATGCGGGCAACCTGGTCCGGCCCCTGATGCCTGCCGGCTGGATTCAGTCGCTCATCCTCGACGGCGCGTGGAAGGGCATTTCGTCCGTCCTCGTTTTTCTTCCGCAAATCCTTCTGCTTTTTCTCTTCATCGGAATTCTGGAAGACTCCGGCTATCTTTCCCGCGCAGCTCTTATCGCTGACCGCGTCATGCGCTCGACCGGGCTTAACGGCAAGGCCTTCATTCCCCTGCTCTCGGCATACGCTTGCGCCGTCCCGGCCATCATGGCCACGCGCACCATCGAAAACAGGCGCGACCGGTTGGCAACCATTTTGGTCACGCCCTTCATGACCTGCTCGGCCCGGCTGCCTGTTTACATGCTGTTGATTGCGGCGTTCATCCCTAACATCGTCTACCTGCACGGTTTTCTCGGCCTGCGAACGCTGACGATGCTGGGCCTTTATCTGGCCGGCTTTGTGGGAGCAATGACCACGGCTTGGCTGCTCAAGAGCTCGATTCTCAAGTCCAGCGAGACACCATTCATTCTGGAGTTGCCACAGTACCGCATGCCCACACTGCGCTCACTTGGCCTGCGGCTCGTGGACCGTGCACGTGTCTTTCTGCGTCAGGCTGGCACCATTATCCTCTGCGTCACGCTGGCGCTTTGGGTGCTCGCGCACTTGCCGGTGATTCAGACGCCGAACGGCGTGCTCGCCGCGCCGGAACTGGCCGACAGCGTAATCGGACGGTTGGGCCATTTCATCGAGCCGGCTATTGCGCCGCTGGGCTTCAACTGGAAGATCGGTATCGGCCTCTTGTCGAGCGTTCTGGCGCGCGAGGTAATGGTCAGCACGATGGGTACTTTGTATGGCGCCCAAGCCGATACACACGCGCTCAGCCTGCAAACCGCACTGCACCATGACATGACTTTAGGCGGAGCGCTGGCGCTGATGATCTTCTTTGCTTTCGCCATGCAGTGCACTTCGACGATGGCTGTTGTTCGCCGCGAAACGAATAGCTGGAAGTGGCCTGCTGTGCAGTTTCTCTATATGCTGGCGCTGGCTTGGGGCGCGGCTTTCGCGGTCAACCACATTGTGATGGCGATCTTCGGATAGAACATTCGTCAGCCAAAGGAACTTCAATGGCAGAATGAATGTCGCAAGAGGCCAGCGACCGCGAGGCCGCCGGCCCTGCTTGAGGATAGTTAGTGACTGGTTTGACCGCTGCCGCTACTGACCATGATGCTCGAGACGTTCACAGGCTCGAAGTCCGACAAGATAAGACTGCTAAGGCACGCAAGGTCGCTATTGTTCCAGCGAGCGTCAGGCGTGCCGATCAGTCCTCCGCTATCGCCGTTGTCGGCCAGGATGATTCCGTAGTTTCGGAAAGCGGTGATGATAACTGCAGCTTGCGGGCTGGTGGATGCACAGGCGGGAGTCGCAACGGAAGCCTTTAGTCGATAAATCTCACCAGCAGGTCCCGACATGGTGCAGCTTGCGGGAGGAGAAGACTGCGAGATCAGCGAGAACGTGGAAATCACCACTCCTGCCGCGGTCGAGCAGGTGCCAACACCCGCTGTAGCCGTCGCAGGCCAGACCCAGTAATTCACTATATGGTTGAGCGTGAATCGAATGGGATGCTGAATCTCTCCGTTGGGTGCGCTGGGTGAGCCTGTCCCGATTACCTCGTCGGCGTTGACGAGCAGCGGGCCCACGGGAAGTCCCGCAGCATCGGATCCTCCTGCTTCCAGTCCATTCGTAGATGTGTTGGAGAAATACCCGTTGCTGGAATCGGTCCAGGGACCGCCCTCGTAGATTCCCTGCCACATTTCGTAAAGGGCCGGGTTATTTCCCCCGCCTTGCTCCAGGTAAACCAGAACGTGTCTGTCTCCCGTCGAGTTGGCGGTGCCTTCCACCGGAGCATACTCTGGGATCGGACCAGATGAGAAGCCGGATCCATACTCGGTGGTTGCGACCGATACGTCCGGCTGGCTGTAAGGAACCTGGATGGCCGGTATTCCGTTGGGAAAGTTGGCATATTGATCACCGAAGAACGGTTTGATCGTCTCCGATAGGTAGCTACTGTAAATAGGCGCCGCGGGAGAATTATCTACGGGCAAGCCTGTTGTGGCTGCGTCCACTCGATGGTGAAAGATAGAATTCGACGGAAAGATGTTGGCGAGGAACACGTTGCTGCCGTTAATGGCGAAGCTGATGTTCTGAGTCGCTTTCGCGCCTGTCGAGTCTGTCACTACCAATTCTGGAATGTAGGTGCCTTGGCCACCTATCAGCGAGCTGCTGATATTTCCCGTACTTGCATTGAGAGACATCCCCTCAGGCAACGGAGGATAGTCGGTGACATCCGAGCTTAGCGAATACGTGTAGGGTGGAGTTCCGCCGCTGGCGGCTATTGTGCAGCCTGCATACGCCGCGCCTTGTGTTCCGCCTGCACATGAAGTGGTTGTTATCGCCAGCTTACCGCCAGACGCTGTTAAAGTGACGATTGCAGTGGAAGTTGTTGAGCCGGCGGCATCGGTCGCCGTCAGCGTGTAGGTGGTCGTCGCTGTTGGACTCACGATCGTCGAACCATT
>Ga0181520_10013794_pt1 | contig 10121 bp, 10 predicted proteins | sample PEATcosm2014_Bin_29_FD_132451 | JGI IMG/M metagenome (GOLD analysis project Ga0181520, IMG submission 132451) | Peatland microbial communities from MTU Mesocosm Facility, Houghton, MI, USA - PEATcosm2014_Bin02_30_metaG | ecosystem: Environmental > Terrestrial > Soil > Wetlands > Peat | place... | reverse complement strand
TGGCAAGAGCGCCAAAAAAATCACCAAACGAGGTAACAAGTTGGCCGTTAAGAAAGCAGCAAAGAAGGCGCCCGCCAAGAAGGCAGTTGCAAAGAAGGCAGTTGCAAAGAAGGCTCCGGCGAAGAAGGCAGTTGCCAAGAAGGCAGTTGCGAAAAAGAAGAAGGCCCCTGCGAAAAAGGCAACCAAGTAGCAGCGGAAACATGTAGTTCAAGGCAAGCAAAAAGGCCCGGCTCATGCCGGGCTTTTTTGCGTCTGCTCTCCGGCTGCTTACTTTTTCAATTCGTCCAGCGTCGCAAGCACTTCCTCAGAGTGGTGCTGCACCTGCACCTTCGTCCACACCTTCGCGATCTTGCCCTGCGGGTCAATGAGGAAGGTGTTGCGGTTGGCGATCGTCATGCCCATGAAGCTGCCCAGCGAGCCGTACTCGTCCACTACCTTGTGCTCCGGGTCAGCCAGCAGCCGGAAGGTCAGCCCCTCCTTGGTGCAGAACTTCTTGTGGCTGTCCGGCGTATCCACGCTCACGCCCAGAATCACCGCGCCGGCCGCGTCAAATTTTCCCTGATCGCGCTGAAAGTTGTGCGCCTCGATGGTACAGCCCGAAGTCATGTCCTTGGGATAGAAGTAGAGCACCACCCACTTGCCGCGAAAGCTGTCGAGCGAGATCTGAGAGCCATCCTGCGAGGGAAGGGTGAAGGTGGGCGCAACCTGCCCCACGGTGGGCATCGATTCGTCCGCTGCATGAACTCTGGTCAACGCAAAAGTGACCGCCAGGACCGCGACGAGGATGAGGAGAAGCGTTATTTTCACTGGGAACCTCCAGACGGTTGGATGGGGAAGGGGCTCGACAGGACGCAGAGAATTCTCCCGGGATCAGATTGTGCGCGCCGTACCCATAATCGCAATCCCCGCCTCACCGGCCCGCTTCATCAGCTTCTCGCGATCAAAGAGCAGCGTGCGCCCGGCCTCGACCGAAAGGCAACTCGCTCCCGCGCGGACCATCGCCTCCACCGTCGCAATGCCAATGACCGGCACGTCAAAGCGCATATCCTGATTCGGCTTGGCCACCTTCACCACGGTCAGCCGACGCTCAAGCGTCGAAGCGTCTTCCTCCAGCGACTTCATCAGCACTCCGGCTCGCTCGATAGCCGCATCCGTGCCTTCCATCGCCTCCACTGCGACACAAGCCTGCGCAGCCACCACCACGGTCTGCCCAATATCGAATCCGGCCACCGCCCGCGCCACGCTCAACCCGTACTCGATGTTCCTGCGCTCGTCTTCATCCGGCGCGCGCTCCGTCAGCACGCCTTCCCCGGCCAGCAGCGGCTCAAGAAACGCGGTCGAGCTGACCAGTTCAATCCCTTCGTCGCCCAGCACCTTGGCGACAGCTCCCAGCAGCCTGTCTGTCGAGCGGATCGGCAAGCTCATCAGCAGTTTGGCCAGCCGCCAATCGGGCCTTATGCTGGAAAATATCTGCTTGTGCTTTACCTGGCCGGCCATCACGGCCTTCTCCACGCCTTCCTTGCGGAAGAGCTTGATCAGCCGCGACAGTTCGCCCAGCGAGAGCCAATGGACGCTGATGCCGCTGTCGGCGGCCGCGCGCTGGTCCATCTCCGCGTCAGTCTCTTCGCGGATAGCCGCCACCACCACGGCCACTCCCTGCGCCCGCGCCGCGTCCAGCAGCAGAAACGGAAACCGCCCGTTGCCGGCAATCAAGCCAAGCTTCATGGCTACTTGATCACCCCGCGCTCGCTGCCTTCGATGAACGCCGCCAGCAACGCCGCGTCTTCGCCCTCCAGCTCCTTAATCTTTTCCAGAGCCTGAGTGGTATTCAGCTTGGCGGCCAGCAGCAACCGAAAGGCCTTCTGCAACACCTGCAGCCGCTCCGGCGAAAATCCCCGCCGCGCCAGCCCTATCTTATTAATCCCGAAGGCCTTGTTCTCTCGCTTGGACGAAGTCAGCGAAAACGGTAGCACGTCCTGGGTCACAATCGTACCGCCGCCGATAAAAGCATACTTGCCCACGACGCAATGCTGATGCACCGGGCAGAACGCGCCCACTGTAGCGTAGTCCTCGATCACCACGTGCCCGGCCAGCGTGGCGCAGTTGGCCAGAATGCAGTTGCTGCCCACCTGGCTGTCGTGGCCAATATGCACACCCGCCATCAGCAGACAATTCGACCCAAGACGCGTCACGCCGCCGCCGCCTACCGTCCCGCGGCTGATGGTCACGTTTTCGCGAATCGTGTTGCCGTCGCCTATCTCCAGCGCCGTCGGCTCGCCGCCGTATTTCAGGTCCTGCGGCGCAACGCCAATCGCGCAAAACGGATGAAACGTGTTGCGCGCGCCGATGCGCGTCCGCCCGTCCAGCACTACATGGGAGATAAGCGTGCAATCTTCGCCCAGCACCACCTCGGGACCTATGGTGCAAAACGGACCCACGCTGCACGAAGCGGGAACCACTGCGCCGGCGGCGATAACAGCACTTGGATGAACGCTCACTCCGCCGCCTCTTGCTGTGTCTCGCCCGCTGCCGGAGCAGCCTCGCGCACCCTCGGCACAATCGAGCAGGTCAGCACGGCCTGGCAGGCCAGCTTGCCCTCCACAAAGGCGCTTGCTTCCATGCGTCCCAGGCGGCTCTTGAACGCCAGCACGTTGACCTCGATGCGCAGTTGATCGCCCGGAGTCACCGGCCGGCGGAACTTTGCCCGCTCAATGCCCGTGAAAACCGCCAGCTTCTTCTCGCGGTCCGGAATCTCGTTCAGCATGATGATCGCCCCGGCCTGCGCCATCGCCTCAATCACCAGCACGCCCGGCATAATCGGGTAGTCAGGAAAGTGGCCCGTAAAAAAGGGTTCGTTGAAGGTCACATTCTTGATGGCTACCAAGCGCTTGCCGCGCTCGAATTCGACCACTCTGTCTATCAACAGAAATGGGTAACGGTGAGGAAGCAGACCCAGGATCTCCTGGATATCAAATGTCATCCAATTCTCCAATTAGCGGCTGGCGTCATCGCCCCGCGCTCCTTTGGATTATATCGAAGCCCGCATTGAACGGGCTCGGCTAAAACAAGTCAGGGAGAATCGAAAAAGATGGTCCGGTTCGATTCAAATTGGCAAAAGAGTAAGATAAAGATGTACAGATTTCGGGCAAAGTCCGATAAGACACTGGCTTCCAAAGATTTCTTCCCGCTGCGTTGATCTATTCATCGAATTCTGCCGACAAGAAACGTGTGCGGCAGAACGATGTGAACTCAGGTGAACAGAGTTTCCTTGATGAAAAGACTGACCATAGCGGTTGCCGTCCTCCTCGGATCGGCATGCGTAACGTGGGCCGCGACTCCCGCTCCTCTAACTACCCTCCGCGCCATTCATAACCTTACCAACGCTGAGGCCAGCCAGAAGCCGCAGGTCGCGTTCGAAGCCACAGTTACCTACTTCCGCGGGTACGAAGCAACATTGTTTGTCCAGGACGATGGCGTAGGCATCGTGGTAACAAACCTCCCGGACTTGAGGCTGGCTCTCGGAGATCGCATCCTCGTGCGCGGAACGACGCAGGGCAGCTTCCGCCCTCTGATCGTGGCAAGCAGCGTCACCCTGCTTCATCATGGCTCCGTGCCAGAACCCGTCCCCGCTGTCTTTGGCGAATTGATTCGAGGCGAGCGCGACTGTGTGCTGGTCACGATCCACGCCACTGTCCGCTCTGCCAATTTCGTCCTCTCCCCCCAGGCGCCGGTGCGCGCCGGCTACCTGCAAATGCTCACCGATGGGGGCTACGTTGACGCGACCGTCGACACCAGCGATCCCGCCGCGCTCAAGAGCCTGCTCGACGCTGACGTTGAGATTACCGGGGTCGCCGGAGGAAAATTCGACAACAAGATGCAGCAGACCGGCGTCCTGCTCCACGTGTCTTCTCTTGCTGACGTCAAAGTTATTCAGCGCTCCGGCTCCAACCCATGGTCTCTCGCCATCACGCCAATGGACCAGATACTCAGCAGTTTTTACGTCAGGAACCTGACTCAAAGAGTGCGCGTTCATGGGACCATCACCTACTACCAACCCGGAGCGGCCGTGGTCCTCCAAAACGGCGAAAGAAGTTTATGGGTTTCCACCCGAACCAGTGACCCTTTGCAAATCGGCGATGCCGCCGACGCAACCGGCTTCCCCGATGTCCATGACGGATTCCTCGTCTTGACTGATAGCCAGGTTCAGGATAGCGGTATACCAGCGCCCGTCACGCCGCAGCCAGTGACCTGGCGGCAACTTGCCCGGAGCAAAAACCTGGCTCAAGGGCACCACAACGATCTCGTCTCCATCGAAGGGCAGGTGGTTTCGGAGGTGAGAGAAGCAACGCAGGACGAGTATGTCCTGGTCGCGGAGGGCAATCTCTTCTCCGCCATCTACCGTCATCCCAACATACCCGATGGGACTCAATTGCCTCCCATGAGGCAGATTCCGGTGGGCGCCCGCGCGCGCGTCACAGGCATTTGCATACCCAGCAGTTCTGATCCGCTCGTTGGTCAGGTTGCATTCGACATGCTGCTCCGTTCCTTCGACGACATTGTGGTCGTCGCCAACCCTTCTCCCCTCAACGTTGCCAACCTCATCCTCCTTGTCGGTGTGTTGCTGGTGGTTGTCGTTGTCGTAGGCGCCAGGGGCTGGGCCATCGAGCACAAGGTCCGCCGCCAGAACGCCGCTTTGGCTCACATCGAACGCCAGCGCAGCAGCATCCTCGAAGACATCAACGGCTCGAGTCCCCTGGCGGAGATCCTCGAGAAAATCACGGAATTGGTCTCAGTTATGCTGCATGGCGCTCCCTGCTGGTGCGAGATAGTCGATGGAGCGCTGCTCGGAAAATGTCCGCAGAACTTCAATGCGATGCGTATCGAAAAATGCGAGATTCCTGCCCGCACTGGTCCCGCCCTGGGCGCGATTTCCGCTGCTTTCGATCCGCTTGCCAAACCCTCCGCCAATGAGTCCGAGGCGCTTTCGATGGCCGCTGGCCTTGCCGCTCTAGCCATTGAGACCCGCCGCCTCTATTCCGATCTGCGCCGCCGATCGGAATTCGACCTCCTCACCGACATGCACAATCGATTCTCACTCGACAAGCGTCTCGATGCGATTATTGATGAGGCTCGCCAGAATGCCGGCATCTTCGGCTTGATCTACATTGACCTGGATCGTTTCAAGCAAATCAACGACGTCTACGGCCATCAGGTCGGAGACCTCTATCTTCAGCAAGTGGCCCTCAGAATGAAGCGCCAGCTTCGTTCGCACGACACTCTCGCCCGAATCGGGGGTGACGAATTCGCTGTCCTCGTCCCGGTCATTCGCAACCGCTCTGAGGCTCAGGAAATTGTCCATCGCATCGAACATTGCTTCGACGGGCCGTTTGCGGTCCAAGGCCACATCCTCCATGGTTCAGCTAGTGTCGGTTTGGCAATTTACCCCGAAGATGGCGCCACAAAAGATAGTCTTATGAGTACTTCCGACGCCGACATGTACCTGAGGAAACACGCCAGGCAGCAAGATGAGACCAAGCCGGACGAACAACGAAGTTCCAGCCTCACGCCGGAACGCAAGTAATAGATCGCCCCTGCCCAAACCTCATCTGCAGCGCCTTGCAAGCTCTTAGCTCGCAGCTACTTCTTGATGCGCCCCTCAGCTGAGTCCACACGCGTCCGCTATCTGCCGAGGAGTCCTTTCAGTCCTTTGGTTGGGTTGGATTTCTGGTTGCCGGAGGATTGCCCGAACAAACCGCCCGCCTCCTGTTTCAGTATGGACTTGACGTTGGCGCGGATGATTGGATTCGACGTAGTTCCTGTGATCGTCAGCGGAATGCCGTTGTTCGCAGCGGTATTCGAGCGATTGCCGAGCAAACCGCCAAGCGCATTCATGCCGCTGCTTGCCAGTCCGCCCACTGTCGACGAGCTGTTGAATTTGGCCGCGAGTTGGAAGTCAAGAGCCCCGGAAGCAGCAACGGTGCCGTTACCCGTAGCGGTTCCTATCTGCGGAACGTTCACGTCAATATTGCTGATTTGGGTGGATTGCGGAGTGGATTTCAGATCCGCGCTCAGTTTCTGGATCTGTGTACCGTTGTTCGTCCCGCCCAGAGGATTGATGCCCTCAATCTTGGAGCCCAGGCTGAAGCCCGCCAGTTGGGTATTGTCAATTGAGACAGGCCCTGTAATCTCGGTTGCGTCGGCCGTGCCGGTAATGGCCAGATTCGCGCTCAGCGTGCCTCCCTTAAGTTTTGAACCGGTTGGCAGAATCACTCCGACGGCCGGCAGCAACTGTTCCAGTTGATCAATAGGTTGGTTGGGCGCGGAAAAGTGCAGATCCAGCACGGTGGCCGCGTCGGTGCGCCGGAAGCTGCCGGTCATATGCGCCGTTGCGGAGCCATTGTGTATCGCGATATCGGTAACCTGCCCGGTGCGCGTCTGCAGATTGTCAGAGACTGTGTAATCAATATTGACCGATTGGGGGGCGGGAGAGCCGCTGCGCGCCAATTGCAGCTTCGAGGCCGCAATAGTGCCTTTGCTCGTCAGGTTGGTTCCGTCCGAGCCAAGTTGCGCGTTGAAATCGGCGATCATTGAGATCCCCTCACCTTGCGCAACAGCCCCCGCTGCCACCGGATCGAAATGCTTGAGCTGTAGCGTCGCCTGGAAGGGCGTCTCGGAAACGTCTTTTTGCGCCACCGGTCCCGCAGTACCGCTTAGTTGGAACGATCCTCCGCCCGGCAGCGTGACTGAAAGCTGGAAGGGAAACTGCGTTGTGAACGAAAGCTGCTGGATGGAAAGGTTGATCTCCGTGCACGTGAACGGCTTGCCGGCCGTGGGCATGGAGGAGACAGTGGCGCTTCCGTTCTTTATCTTGATTTCGCCAATGCTCGCGCTTGAGAGCATGCTTTCCTGTTGGGCGGCAGGTTGCTGAGGCGCGGTTGTTTCGGCGCCGCCTCCCAGGCTGGAAAAATTCCACGTGCCGTTTTTGCCGTGAATCAGATGAATCGCCGGGGAATCGATGGTGAAGCTTGTGATCCGCACCTGGCGGTGGAAGATAAACTGCCCCAGAGCAACGCCGATATGCAGCTCATTGGCCTCAAGAAACGGCTCTGTCGCGAAGGCCGGATCGTCGGCAACGGAGATGTTATCCGCAACCAGGCTGCCGGTAATCAGAGACAGGCTCAGGTGCCCCAGCGTAATCTTCCGTCCCATCGAACTGGATAGTTCGTCTTCGACTTTTGGCCGGAAAGCATCGGCGTTGATGAAGAACGGAATCAGTCCAACAATGACGATAACTACGACAGCCGCAGCGATCGCAGTTTTAACCCAACGTCTTTGCATGAGAATCTCCTTTTTGGAGCACCGATTCGCTCGAATTGTAACCCAAAAAGGATGTGAACTGTCCCCGAAAATCTCTCAACTTCAGACTGGCCCGGGGTCCCTACGGAATTGCTCATAACTAAGTTAAAGTCAAAGCCCGCAAGTTCCTGCACCCTGCGAACCCGCGCAGCTACTTCTTGATGCGTCCCTCAGCCGCGTCCACGCTCCAGAAATCTGCCGGCAATTCCTCGTTATATGTCACGTGAACTAGAAAATATTGCCGCGTGATGTCGCCGTTCTTGTAGCGTGTGGTGGTGAACGGCGTGGGAAAACCGTCTATCGTGTGGTAGTTGTCGTACTCCTCAGCGTCCAGGTTCATGTCCTTGTAAACCGGGTCGCGCCACTCGAAGCTGCGGCGCAGCGGCAAGTGTGTCTCCACATCTGTCAGAATCGTCACGGCCTCATTCGCGCCGGAGATCAGCGTAACCTGGTCGGCGAGATGCCGCTCCACCAGCCGCTGCCCTTCGTAAATCAGAATTGTATTGGGATCGTTCAGCCAAAGCCTGACAACGGTCTCAATCGAGTGCTCGCGTCTGCGCAGAAAGTCGTCCACCTGCTCCTGGGGCAGCGGTGCCTTGCCCTTGTAAGTCACCTCCGAACCAGTTTGTCCAATGTAAAACTGCACCACGTCGCGGTGTCTGCTGTATTCGATGCGGTCGAGGTCAGGCCAGGCGTGGCACTCCCAATACTTTGTGGTGCCGCCCGAAGGCTCGCCATGAAAAAAAGCGGCCACGTTCCCCTGCCGCATCTGGTTCTTCACGTTGAGCCAGGCTTGCCCGCCCAGCGCCTGCACCATCGCGTCCAGCACCACGCGCGCTTGTTTCGCATTCTTTTGGCCGGCATCGGAGGCAGTTTGCGCCTGCGCGGCCAGCGGCGCGGCAGCCAGCATCAAAACCAACGCCACCGGCAAAAATCTGCGCATCGTCGTCTTCCCCTCTTACCCGACCAATACCGCGCCGCCGTTGACGTTGAGCACCTCGCCTGAGATGAATCCGGCCAGCGGCGTGCACAGAAACAGCACCGGTCCGGCAATCTCCCGCGGGCTGGCCGCGCGTCCCACTGGAATCTCCGCGGCAATCTTCGCGCCCAGTTTGGGATGCCCCAGCGCCGCAGCCGACATCTCGGTGGTCACCCACCCCGGCGCCACGCAGTTCACGTAAATCCCCTTCGGCGCCAGCTCGCTCGACAAGCTCTTGGTTAGGCTGATCAGCGCACCTTTGGAGACGGCGTAGTCGGCGTGATTGGCTTCCCCGCGCTGCCCTGCGGTCGAACTGATCAGAACGATGTGGCCTCTGGCTTCGCCGGCCAGCCGCGGTTGGCTCTCCATCTTGCTCACCGCCGCCTGCACCATACCAAAAACGGCGTCCAGGTTTACCGCAAGCGTCTGTCGCCATTGGCTCTCGGCCATTTGCGCGATGGGCGCATCGGTCGCCGGCCAAATGCCGTGGTTCGCCACCAGAATATCCAGCCGCCCAAAGGCGTGCACCGCTGCAGCCACGAGAGCCCTCCCGTCGCTGGGCGTATTCAACTCCTGCTGTATGGCCACGCACCGCCCTCGACCTGGTCCCGTTCCGCCGCACTCTTCCGCCAGCGCCTCGGCCTGCGTCCGCGCTTCCCGATAGCTGAATGCCACCCTCGCCCCTGCCTCGGTAAACAGTCGCACCGTCTCTGCGCCAATGCCGCGTGAACCGCCGCTGACGAGCGCAACTTTCCCGTCCAAAACCAGAGAAACACCTGTCATATGGCTCCACGCTAAAGCATCTTCCGCCCATATGTCGAGGGAGGCTGGCTTACGGCTTGCACTGAGCTGGGAACCCAACGGCGGGTTTAGCGAGGCCGCGCGAGAAGATTGCCGCGCGTTAGATAAATTAAATGGCGCGAATCAGCCGCACCGGCAAGAAGATGACGGCTCTCACTAGCTCCAGCGCGCCGCCCACCGCAATTCCAACCACGCGAAACGGCAACAGCAGCAACCACACCAGCGGATAGAGCACCAGCGCTATCAGCGCCAGCGGCCAGCACAGCACCAGCAGAATGCACCACAGCAGAAACTTCATCATGGCTTCGTCGCCTCTCTGCGCGCGGTTCTCCTCCGGCGCAATCCACCCAATCTTACGAAGAACTGCCGCAATCAGTTCCCGCCCCGCGCCGCCAGGAGCTTCTTCTGTTCACGAATCATTCGCGCGCGTTCTTTCTCCGGCAGCGCCAACACGGCCTTGGTCTTCTTCGGCAGCTTTTCGTAAATCAGCGCATGAGCGCGGCGGAGTTCCTCTTCAATCTCGCGCGGCCTCAGCGCGTCCCACCGCTCCAGCGCAACCCAAAACGCTCTGAACAAATGCGGGGCAGGGCATATTCCCTCGTTCTCCAACAGTTCGTGATAGCGCTCGGCTCCGCAATGGAACGAGAGAACAACATCCTCTCCGCCGTCGGCGTTGGTCAGGGCAAACATCTTGCCGCCAATCGCACGGTCGCCCACCCAGTAAACGAGCACATGCCCCCAGTTCAGCGTCTCCGTCGTGTGCGGTAACGCCAGGCAGATCTCGCGGATGCGCTCGTTGTCCATTAGGGCCTTTTAACGCTACTGTTGCGGCTGGCGTTGCGAGCAAAAATCGGGCCAGACTAGGCGGAGTTTGAAGGCTGTGGCGGGTCCACAGCCGAAAACGACAACAACGTATGGCCCGATTTGCGCCGCAACCCTTCGGGCCGGGACCAGTTTTCCTCACTTCTTTGTCAATCGTCGCTAG
>Ga0181520_10013792_pt1 | contig 10121 bp, 8 predicted proteins | sample PEATcosm2014_Bin_29_FD_132451 | JGI IMG/M metagenome (GOLD analysis project Ga0181520, IMG submission 132451) | Peatland microbial communities from MTU Mesocosm Facility, Houghton, MI, USA - PEATcosm2014_Bin02_30_metaG | ecosystem: Environmental > Terrestrial > Soil > Wetlands > Peat | place... | reverse complement strand
CCGTCAATCTCGCTCCGCTGCGCCGTCATCGCACGAACCAGCGCCTGCGCCGCCGTCAGCCGAATCGTCCTCATCGTCCCGCCCCCCCCTCACACCACCGGCAAAGAAGGCGCGCCGACTGCCAGGCTTCCACCAGCCCGCCGAAGCGGCGCGCCATCATTTCAACAGCCGCTTCGTCGTCGATGCGACCGCCGAGCCACGCGTGGGCCGCCTCGACAAAGATGGTTCGCCCGACTGCGAAGCCGCGTACCTGCGGGACCGTGGCGGCGATCCGGAATGCCGCCACCAGATCCTCAGCCGGCGCCTCCAGCCCCAGCACGATCACGCCACGACAGAACGCATCGCGCGCGGCGATGGTCTGGCCGATTCTGCGCCACGCCACCTCACTGGTCTGCGGCTCGAGCTTCCACCAGTCCGGCCGGATGCCAAGATCGTAGAGTCTATCAAGAACCCTGGAGACAGTGTCGTCCTCCAGCCGCCCGTGCTTGCCGGCGATAATCTCAATCAGCAACTCCCGTCCCACCCGGCGCGCTGCCTCGAACACGCTGAGCAGCATCCGCTCCTGCTCGGCTCTCAGTGCCGCCGCGTCGTCCGGATGGTAGAAGCAGAGACACTTGACGGTCTGCGTCACCGGCCATTCGGAAAGCTGGCTGCCGAAGTCTTCGATACCGTCGAAGCGCAGTGGCCGCGATCCCGGCTTCTCCACCGGCCGCGCCAGCCAGAAGTCGTGGCGAGAGGCGGCCAGCATCGCGCTGCGGCCGTAGGTGCCATCGAGCAGCAGGCCGAAGCCGGAACGAGTCTGGGCAACCCGCGCAACCGCCTCCACCGCCAGCACCTTGAACGGCTCCAGCCGCTCGCGTGACACGCCCGAGGCATCGGCGATCGCTTCGAGCTGCGCGCGATGGTCGATGGCTAGCGCCATTACCTCCTCCGGCTGCGGCCGCCGCGTCGTCACCCAGTGCAGGTGGTTCAGGTCAGCGTCCTTGCGCAACGCGCGGTGTGGGCTGCCATGGTCGAGGAAGTGGCGCAGCTCCGTCCAGGTCGGGCTCTCGGGCGAGCATAGCAAACGGGAAACGGCGAAGGCACCGCAGGCGTTGGCGTAGGCGCAGCACATCTCGATCGGTTCGCCGCGCAGCCAACCGCGCAGGAATCCGGACATGAAAGCGTCGCCAGCACCGAGCACGTTGTATACTTCGACCGGAAAGCCTGGGCCACGCACTCCCTCATCGATGGTGGCGGGAATCACGCCGGAGAATACCACGCAGCCCATCGATCCGCGTTTGCAGACGATGGTCGCGGTGGACATGGCGCGGATGACACGGATAGACGACAGCACGTCGTTGCTGCCGCCGGCGATGTTGATTTCCTCCTCGGTGCCGACGATGAGATCGCAAAGCGGCAGGATCGGCGCGAGGCGCTGCGTCACTGAATCCGAGCGGATGTAGCGTTCCCCACCGTCGCCGTGGCCGGCGAGCCCCCAGAGATTCGGCCTGTAGTCCACGTCAAACACCACCTTGTGGCCGGCCGCCCGCGCGATGCTGATTGCCTTCATCTGCGCCGCCGCGGAGTTCGGTCGCGCGAAGTGCGTACCGGTGACAACGACCGCCGACGACGAGGCGACGAACGCCTCGTCGATGTCGCTTTCGTCGAGCGCCGAGTCGGCACAGTTGTCGCGGTAGAAGATCATCGGAAAGGTTTCTTGGTCGCGCACGCCCTGCAGCACGAGTGAGGTCAGCCGCTGCGGATCGGTGTGCACACCGCGCACGTCAACGCCTTCGCGCACCAGTTGCTCACGAATGAAGCGGCCCATGTGCTCGTCGCCCACGCGGGTAATCACCGCGCTCTTCAGCCCGAGCCGCGCCGTGCCGATGGCGATGTTGGTGGGACAGCCGCCGACCGCCTTGACGAGGCTGGTCGCGTCCTCCAAGCGTCCGCCAATCTGCTGAGCGTAGAGGTCCACCGAAGACCGACCGACGGTGATCAGATCAAGCGTTGTCGCACTCATTTCCTAATCAAATCCCTTCCAATAGCCCATATGCGGCCCCGATCCGGTCCGTCTTGCATGGCGCGGCATTGAAGTTCAGCGGTAGTCCGGCTCGGCGATCGCTGTCATATCGATGCGTGAGTGGACGATCTCTCCGAACCGGCTGAGTGGACAGGCATCGCCTTGCATCGCACTCGCGCAGTCCGGAACTGTCAGCGGGAGGACCTCGGGTGGGTTGTTGTCGTCGAGCGTCGAGGCATCGCGGATCTGGTCCAAGGTCGGAGTGATGAAACTGACCCGCACAGAGCGCGCGTTCGTGACCGGATCGACCAGGCGTTCGAAAACCAGACCACCAGTCGGCGGGGTTTCATCTGCGAGATAGCTCCTGGGTTGCCAATGCACGTCCAGGATGGCGCCAATTTCGGCGATCTGGGTGTCGCTGCCGACGTAGAGCACGTACTTTGCATCGGGCGGACCGGCGACCTTCAGGCCGGCCTCGACGCCCGTGCCCTGGACCAGGGACTGCGTGAGTTGCGCCAGGATATTGGAGGCTCCATGCCTGGCGATGTAGGGTACGCGCTCGAAGTACTCGTACTTGATCTTGCGCATTTCGGAGAAGCGCAGCACGTCGTCCTTCGTCGCCGCCAGGCCCCACGCCACCTTGTCGGGCGGGAAGCCCTGGGCATACTCAAGCAGGAAGATCTGCGACACGGTCGCCGCAAGCGCCATCGGGCCGCTGATCGAGAGATTGCGCCCGCCGGAACTCGGCACGATGCGCCAGTCGAGATCCTTGAGTTCACATGCTGACTTTCCGGCCAGCTTTTCACAAATGTCGACCTTGCAGCACTCCATGACGCGTTGCAGGTCTCCGTGCAGTTCAGCAAGCCTCGCCTTGGGGACGTCGAAGTTGCCACCGGCGGCAGCAAGAATCGCTGCCTTGCCGGCAGCCAGGTCAAGCCTGCCGACGTCGGTCTCAGAAGCCATGAACAAGGGATCAGGACCCGCCCCGGACGCCTTGCCGACTTTCACGCCGCAGCGAGGGAACATGCCGTCCAGGAAGGCGATTCCGGTATCGGTCGTGCGTTGAAGGGCGCGGCTGGACCAGGCGAAGATCTCTCCTTCCCTCGGGCATGCCGGCGCGGCGAGCACGCCGCGCCAAGCCAGCCATTTGCCCTCCCACGCGCCCAGTTTGCCCGCCGCCTCCGCCCCGTGCCGGGTCAGCATGCCGGCAGCAACGCCAAAATCCGGCCAGGGCTTCGCGGTGAGCGGCGCGATCTCCTTGTCGTCCGCGGGCGGGCGAACGCCGTGCCGCATCACTATCACGACCTTGTCGACGTTCGCCGCGTTGGCCACGATGCCGGGGACGAGGATCGCCGCTGCCGCGATCGTCCCGATAGCACTTATCAACAGCGATCTCATCGTCTCCTCCTCTTCGTCATTGGCTGCATTTGCCGGCGCCGAAAGGCGGAAGGGGTTGGGAACGCCCCTTCCGCCGTTCTCGTCAGGCGGTGATCTTAGCGTTCCACAGGCTGGTCGCCAGCACAACGGAGACGACACACGCAGCGACCCAGAAGTAGATTGGCATTGTGAAGTCGTAATGACGGACGCCATCGACCATCACGATGCCCTTCTGGATCAAGGCGCCGGAAACATGTTCCTCCAAGGCCGCGCCCAGATAGCTGAAGATGCCGATCACCCCCATGGCTGCTCCGGCGACCCGCTTCGGGCATAGATCGACCGCGAACAATCCACCGACCGAGGTCACCAGGGCCGTCAGACCGGCGCCGAACAGGACCATCGACGCCATCAGCGATGTCATCGTTGCGGGACCATAAAAGAACAGGAGCAGACCCGCGATCTCGAGGACGCCGAAGATCAAATTGGCAGGCGGCCGACGGGCCTTGAACCATTTATCCGACATGTAGCCAAAGAGGATGGCTCCTGCCGCGCCAGCGACCGTGTTAAGCATCAGCATCGCGCCGGCTCCCGGCAGCGAAAAGCCCTTCACCTCTTGAAGATAGAGAACCCCCCAGCTGTCGATGGCGTAGCGCGTCATGTAGTTAAGCGCACTGGAGATTCCCAGAATCCACATGGCGGGCAGCTTGAGCACCGCGAGTTGCTGGCCCAACACGCTCTTCATCTGGAGCTTGGGCTTGACGATGCCGTGGTCGTTCTTCCAGTCAGCGATCGGCGGCAGGCCCATCGTTTGAGGGCGATCCTGGACCAGCTTATACGCGGCGAAGGCGCAGAACACGCCGACGATACCTGGCGCCCAGAAGCCCGCGCGCCAACCCAGCGCCGCGACGATGCCGCCGACGCACAGAAAGGTCAGTCCCTCCCCCAGAGAATGGGCCGTGCTCCAAACGCCGTAAGTCCGCCCACGTTCGCTGTTCGAGAACCAGGCGGTCATCGCCACCACCGAGGACGGAGCGCCGAAGCTCTGGAACCAGCCGTTGAGTCCCCAGATGATTGCCGCCAGCGTCACCGATGTGGTGAAGCCCATAAAGATGTTGGCGAGGGCGGTCAGCAGGAACCCCAAAGCCAGAAACCGCTTTTGGTTAGCGTAATCAGCCAGGAATCCATTGAATAATTTTCCGAACGCGTAGGCATAAAACAGAGCCGCGCCGATCGTTCCGAGATCTACGGGCGTAAAAATCCCACCGTCGATGAGCGGTTTCTTTACCATGCCGAGAGCGAGGCGGCAAGTGTACACCAAACCGTAACATAGCGTAATGCCGAACATTACCCGGATGCGATGTGATCTATAGAGGCGATCAATCTCAGCCTTGTCGGCCAGGAGCGGAATGTCCGGCCCGGTCGCAAAGAACCGAAGAAAGTGAGAAAACAGGCCACCACCGGTAGGATCTCTGGTGAGCCGCCCGTCGGGGAACGTCCCCGTGCTTTCCGTCATGTCCGTTTCGTCCTCCTTTTATCCGACTTCGCCTCTTCAGAGGCACCTGAAGATCACGATCCGGTCTGCCCTATTTTGCACACGCGTGCACTATGCCACACGCAGGGAGCGAGCCCCGGTTGCGGCTTCATTGCACTCGTGTGCAAATAGACGCACCACGGAACCGGTGTCAAGCCGTCTTTCTCCCGGTCCGTTTCATTCGCGTCAGGACAGCGGCTCGCTGGCGGATGTCGCTCGCTGCACCCGAGATGGCCGGGTCGGCGTCTGGTTCGGCGGCTGGGCTGGAATTGCGTGCGTCCCGGCAGGGCAGTGGGCGGCCGCCCTCGTGGTTGCGGGTGGATATCTTATGTATAGTGAGATTTTGTGAACAGGGAATCGGATGTGAGCGCCTGGGTGACCGCTGCCGACGTCGCGCGCCGCGCTGGCGTTTCGCGTTCGGCCGTCTCGCGTACCTTCACGCCCGGCGCCAGCGTGTCCAAAAAAACACGCGAGCGGGTCCTCGCGGCTGCGGCAGATCTGGACTATCGGGTCAACATGCTGGCGCGCAGCGTCATCCAACAACAGAGTAATCTGATCGGTGTTGTCGTCTCTGGGTTCGACAGCCCTTTCATTCCGTTAATTGTAGGTCCGTTGATGCGGTTCCTGGCAGAACGGTCTTTGGCGCCACTGTTGATGGATTCCGGTTCCCCAGCAGACATGAAGGAGTCGTTGCAGCGTCTTTTACACTATAGGGTTGCCGCTGCCATTCTTACTTCAGGATCTCCGCCTCTTGATTTGGCACGCGAATACGCGCGCCTCAGGATTCCGGTCGCGTTGATCAACCGCGGCACCCGGCTGGAGGGCGTTGACGTCGTGACGAGCGACAACTGGCGGGGGGGAGCCATCGCCGCCGAATGCCTCATCCGATCCGGTGCGCGGCGGCTCGCCTATGTGAACCGGCCTACCGGAACCTATGCTGGGCGCGCGCGCAGTGCCGGCTTCTGCCGGGCCGTTGCCGCCGCCAGGCTGACCAACGTCAGATTGGAACTGATCGAGGCGGATGATGCCGGCTACGAGGGCGGCGCGGGCGCGGCTCGCCGGCTCTTCGATCGGCCGCCGGAGCTTCGGCCAGATGGCGTGTTCTGTTCCACCGACGTGACCGCCTTCGGACTGCTCGATACGGCGAGGTACGAATTCTCCCTGCGCGTGCCTGCAGATCTCCAGGTCGTTGGGTTCGATGACATTCCCATGGCCGCCGCCAGCTCGTACGATCTGACCACCATTCGCCAGGACACGAGCCGTCTCGCCTTCGAAGCAGTCAAGCGGTTGGCGGAGCGCATCGCGGATCCGGATCTCTCTCCCAGATCCAGAAAGATACCCGTGACCTTGGTGGAGCGGGGAACCACTGCCCGAAAACGCGCGTGAGCCGTCATTGCCATTTTGACCGCGGCTGAGGCGGAATTGTCGCGAAGCTTGAATCACGCTCCCGAGTAAAGACTATAGTTGGCGGACGCCAATTGCCGCTCCACCGTCGGGACAGCCGCGTCGTCGGGCCGGATCAGACAGAGGTCGGCCTGCCATCCGCGAGCGACCATCTGCTTGAGCGCAAGCGCGATCCCGGCCGCGATCTTCATGGCGTTCATGCCTGGCGGCAGGGCGGGATCGGAATAGTCCACCGCGTCCGGGTCAAAGCCCACCAACAGGACCCGCGTCATGATTCCCCTCCGGATTTTCCCAAACAATGGCCCGCCGCCCGCCGCCGCGCAAGGACGCGGGTTGCTATTTCCGCTCCCGCCGCAACTGCTCCGTCAACACCTCCAGCGCCGCCGCCACGCCGTCCAGCATTTCGTCGATCTCGGCGGCGGTGATGATCAGCGGCGGGCTGAAGGCCAGCACGTCGCCCCCGAGCGCGCGGGCAATCACGCCGTTGGCCTCGCACAGCGCGGCCAGCCGGGCGCCGACCTTCATCTTCGGATCGAAATTCGTCCGCCCGTTCTTGTCCGCCACCAGCTCGATCGCCCCGATCAGCCCGACCCCGCGCACCTCGCCGACCAGTTCGTGGCCCGCGAAGCGGCGGCGCAACCCCGCCTGCAAATGCGCGCCGACCGACTTCACATGCGCGCCGATGTTCATTTCGTCGTAGATCTTCAGCGTCTCGACCGCCACCGCCGCCGCGACCGGGTGGCCGGAATAAGTAAATCCGTGGCCGAACGTGCCGATGGCATGGCTCTCCTCGGCCAGCCCGCGGAAAATCCGCTCGTTCACCAACACCGCCGAGATCGGTAGATAGGCCGCCGAAAGCGCCTTGGCGCAAACGACGATGTCGGGCGCCATGCCAAAAGTCTGGCTGCCCCAGTAGTTGCCGGTGCGCCAGAACCCGCAGATGACCTCGTCGGCCACCAGCAGAATGTCGTACTTGCGCAGCACCGCCTGGATCTTCTCGTAGTAGGTCGGCGGCGGGACGATCACGCCGCCGGCGCCCAGGATCGGTTCGGCCCATAGCGCCGCCACCGTGTCCGGCCCCTCGTCGAGAATGAGTTTCTCAAGCGCCTCGGCGCAACGCGTCGCGAACTGCTCCGCGCTCTCGCCGGGCGCGCCGCCGTGGTAGAAATGCGGGCAAACCGTGTGGATGAAGCGGCTCAGCGGAAGATCGAAACTGCGGTGGTTGCCGGCCAGCCCGGTCAGGCTGGCGGTGGCCAGGGTGACGCCGTGGTAGCCCTTGGTCCGGCCGATGATTTTCTTCTTCTGCGGCCGGCCGACGGCGTTGTTGAAATACCACACCATCTTGATCGCCGAATCGTTCGCCTCGCTGCCGGAATTGGCGAAGAACACCCGGCTCATCGGCACCGGCGCGCGCGCGATCAGCATCTCCGCGAGATCGATCATCGGCGCGTGCGATTTGGCACTGAAGCCGTGGTAGAATGGCAGCTTGCGCATCTGCGCCGCCGCCACCTCCACCAGCCGCTCGTTGGAAAACCCGAGGCTGGCGCACCACAGTCCGGCGGTGCTTTCGATGTAGCCGCGGCCGTTCTCGTCGTAGACGCGTACGCCCTTGCCGCGCTCGATCACCACCGGCCCCTTCTCCAGGTGCGTCTTCAGGTCGGTGTAGGGGTGGATGGTATTGGCGATGTCGCGGGCGGCGGCGGAATTGGCGCGGGGCGAAATCATGTCTGACCTCTCCGGAAAGCTGGCTCTGTTCTAGTGGCCCACCGCCACCTGGACGTCCACCGTCAACCCGATGAAATCTCCGGCCGCGCCGATGAAGCCGCCCGCCACCGGCACCGCCTGTTCCGGCGCGCGGGCCATGCACACCCGGATCAGGTTGCGTCCCGCCACCAGCCCGTTGGTCGGGTCGAATTCCACCCAGCCCGCGCCGGGCAGGTAGATGGCGCACCAGGCGTGGGTGGCGCCGCCGCCCACCAACGGCCCGGCGCTGTCCACCAGCGCCTCGTCGTACAGGTATCCGCTGACGAACTGCGCGGCCAGGCCGAGGGACCGGCACGCCTCCATCATCAGCAGCGCGAAGTCGCGGCACGCCCCCTGTCCGCTCGCCAGCGTGGCCAGCGGCGGGTTGGTGCCCTCGGCGTCGCGCGCCGTGTAGATGAAGTCGGCCTTGATCGCCCGGGTCATCGCCGTCAGCAGTTCGAAGGTGGGCGTCGACTCGCCGCGGCTCAGAAAGCGCCGGGCCCAGGCATCCACCCGTCCTTCCGGGTCGTGGTGGTGGCGTTCGAGCAACGATACCAGGTCGGGAAACTCCGCCTCGGCGTAGCGGAACGGATAGGTCTCGGCCGCCGGGTCGAGTTGCCCCTGCGACAGGCCGCTCGCCGCCGGAAAATGTTCCAGGTCCAGCGTCGAGACCAGGCGCAGGGTTGCCACCCCGAGCCCCGCGTCCCAGTTCACCGTGGCCACGGAATTGCCGAACACGTCGTGCGCCCAGCGCGTGCTGGCGGCCGGCGGGCTCACCCCCAGGGTGGCGCTCAGCACCCGCAGGTCGTGCGAGTCGCGCGGACGCAGCATCAGCCGATGCGGAGTCAGCCGCACCGGCCGGACATAGCGGTACTCGGTGGTATGGGTGATGCGAACCCGGGGCATGCGGCGCCGGTCAGGCCGCTTCGCCGGGAAGCCAGCGCGACAGATGCTCGCCGCAACGGCGTTGGGCCCGGTGGAAACGCGCATGATCGGCCAGCCGGCGGTCCAGGAAGGCCAGCGTCGCCGCGTCGTCGTCGCCGTCCTCATGCAGCCAGAACAGCAGCGTGGCAGTGTAGATGGCGGCGAGAATGGCCCGCTTGGTGTACCAGGCCCAGTCGGCCGAGCGGTCGCCGGCGGCGAACCAGATCGCGTCCACCGTGCGCGCCAGCGTGCGCGCGGCGACGCGGGCGTTGCCGGGCAGCGCCAGCACGCCCGCCGCCCGCCGCACCGCCGCGCGATGCCCGTGCGCCGCGTCCAGCCGCAGTGCCACCGCGAGGCGCACGCGCTCGGGCAGGCGCAGCGCGGCCAGATCGCGTTCTTCCATCGCCGCCTGCATGCGGCGGTCCTGCAGGTCGATCCAGGCCTCCACCAGTTCCGCCGCGCCGCCGGTGAACAGGATATCCGCCTCGCCCAGGCCGCGCCGCAGCGCCGCGCGGGTCCAACCGAGCGCGTCCACGTGCGGCAGCATCGCCGCCAGCGCCGCGTCGCGCTCAGGCGAGCGTTCCGGCGGCGCGATCATGACGGCGCCTCGGTGCGGGCCAGTTCCTCGTTGAACCCGAAGTGGCGGAAATCGGTCATGCGCATCGGATAGAGAATCCCGTTCAGATGGTCGAATTCGTGCTGCACCACGCCGGCATGAAAGCCGGTGACCTCGCCGGTGACCGGCGCACCCTCGCAATCGACGCCGCGGTAGCGGATGCGCCAGTGCCGCGCCACCGCGCCGCGCAAGCCGGGGATCGACAGGCAGCCCTCCCAGCGCAGCCGCACATCCTCGCCCACCGCCTCGATTTCCGGGTTGATCAGCACGGTGTTGCCCACCACCCGGTCGTCCGCCTCGCCGCTGGTGCGCCCCTCGCCGACCCGGAACACGAAAAGGCGCAACGGCACGTGCACCTGCGGCGCCGCCAGTCCGGAGCCGGGCGCGTCCTCCATGGTCTCGACCATATCCCGCACCAAACGGCGGATTTCCGCCGCTGTCGGGTCGGCGACCGGCTCGGCGCGGGCCAGCAGCACCGGGTGGCCCATGCGGGCAATCTTCAGGATGGCCATGCGGCGGCT
>Ga0181520_10013791_pt1 | contig 10122 bp, 10 predicted proteins | sample PEATcosm2014_Bin_29_FD_132451 | JGI IMG/M metagenome (GOLD analysis project Ga0181520, IMG submission 132451) | Peatland microbial communities from MTU Mesocosm Facility, Houghton, MI, USA - PEATcosm2014_Bin02_30_metaG | ecosystem: Environmental > Terrestrial > Soil > Wetlands > Peat | place... | reverse complement strand
GAACTTGCTACCCCTTCAAATTGGCGCGGGGCAATTGAAGGGGTATTTGAAGGGGTAAATCCGGTGGCTAACCCCTCGGATTTTCGGTAAAATAGGTTCGTACTACGGACATTAACTGCGACAACTTGATTAAAGAACGGATGATGATTTTGGACAGCGCTCCAGGGCCGCCAGGCCGGTCTTACTGTCCAAAATCATTATCCGTTCTTTGCAATCGCAATTATTTATATGCCGTAGTTCGCGTATTTTCAGTGTCGCGCGTCACTGCTGTTTTGTTCGCCTTCCCTATGTGACGGTACTATAATAAATAACATGGAAAAAGTATCAATAGAAGGTGGGGAAGTATCGAAAAATGAAAGCCATCCCGTAAAAGAAAAGATTAAGAAAATCGGCGAGCTTATTGCAATGGTAGCCCTCCTTAATCTTTTCAGCGTTAGGGAGGGAGTTGCTCAAGAGAACCCGGAGATTATCAAAAAACTGAAGGGCGAGATTGAACAGATTAAAATAAAAACCGCAGACGAAGAGAAAAAATTAGAAGATTTTGTAATCCAGAAAGGTGGAGAAGGCAACATTAACGGAATACCAATAAGGGAATTCATAAGCCCACTTGGTGAGCGCGTTATTACAATGGGGGGATCTCTCGATTCTCGGGAAAAGCCATGGATTATAGTCGAGAACAAAAATGCGTCGGTTCGGTATTTTGATGAAAATAGTGATGGTCTGTTCGATAGGATCATTTTTAATGATGATGATAAAGATTATGAAACCAATGGGATGATAACGCCGGCAGGTTTGGAGGCGAAGTCATTCGACAATATAAACGACACTTTCGAACCTTTTGAAGAAGTTGCTAAACGGGCCGAGGATCATGGCGCGGGTCGTTTTAAGGACCTCCCAATGCTTGGAAAAATAAAAAAGATAGTTATTGACGTTAGTGAAAAGAGTGGGGCGTTCTTTGTGCAAGGGGCATATTACGAAACAGGAGAGGTGATTCATCGCCATGGGGTAGAAACGGTGGCGGCATTGGCAAATTTCGAAAAGTTACAAAATTGCTACTTAGAAAACTTGGAAAAAATTTTAGGCGAGTGTAAATAATTGGCAGGTGATTTCCATAGTAAGGGGGCTGTATTTTTACTGCCGCATCTTTTGTGATTGTTGAATATGAAGTTTTGTTCTGTCACCGAGCCGGCCGAGGATTGATATCATATGAAAAATAGAAAAAGCGATACAAAATAATTTTTTTGCATCGCTTTTATGGAAAACTCTTATTTTTCGGGATAGGCACCCTTCCGCGCACAATCTGGATTTCATCCCAGACCAGATGGGCATTCAGGCCCACGATCGCCCCGATCGATATTAGTTTCACGAGCCAGGTAGCCTCCACCGAATCCATTTTTATTACGACGTAAGAAAGACAAACTATTCCAATGCCCATAAGAATAAGGCTGAACAGAGGAAGAAGCTTTCCCTGGATGCAGGAATTACGTCGAAACGCCATTAGGAAGGAGGACGTGATATAAAGAATCAATGCAATGGCGACCACCGTCAGGAGCAACCAATCTATTTTCATGAAACATACCCTTTTGTGATGAAATTTTTGAATTAAACTAATTTAGAGGATACTTGTTTCGCAGATGGGTTGTCAATTTATCAGAACTCGACTCCGGTAATTGTTTTTGCTATCATGTCTTTTATGACGATCGAGGAGTTTCAGAAGGCGGATTTGCGGGTCGGGAAGATTCTCACCGCCGAGCGGGTTGAAGGGTCAGAGAAGCTTTTAAAGTTATCAGTCGATATCGGTGAGACACGGCAGATACTTTCCGGCATCGCAAAATGGTATGCGCCGGAAGATCTTATTGGTCGGGAGGCCGTCATCATTGCGAATCTCGAGCCGCGCATGATGATGGGAATGGAGAGTCAGGGAATGATCCTCGCGGCGCACGGCAAAGACGGCGAGCCCGTCGTGCTCGCGGTCGAAAAAGAGGTGCCGCCAGGAGCGAAGATAAATTAACAATTTTCAATTTAGCAATTTACGAGCATTCGTTGAAAATTACCTTACAAAACTATGCAAAAGAAAATAATCATCACTATTTGTTTTGTGGTTCTCGCAGGAGTTCTCATCTGGGCGGGGGTTTGGTATGATGCAAAGCAAGAACAAGAAAATAATCAGGCCCAGGCGCAGGCCGGAGCGGTGGCGATCGCAGCTCAAAATGCGGCCCAACAAACTATCATGCAAAATTTTAAGATCACGGACGTAGCTACCGGTACGGGTGCCGCAGTTCAGAACGGCGATACCGTGAGCGTGCTTTACACGGGTTCGCTCGATGACGGGACGGTCTTCGATGCATCGTCATTGCACGGCAACCAGCCATTCAGTTTTACGGTTGGTGCGAATCAGGTCATCAAAGGGTGGGACCTTGGCCTCGTCGGCATGAAAGTTGGCGGTAAGCGTGAGCTCGTGATCCCGCCGGAGCTGGGATATGGCGCCAATCCTCCGACGACGGCCATTCCTCCGAATGCGACATTGCATTTTACCGTAGAACTTCTTTCGATAAGTTCCAGTTCCGCTTCTACGACAGGGCAATAGGCGGAAGGTAGTGCTATAATAGGAAGGTGAGCAAGGATCATGCCTCGAAAAAAAATGTCGAAGGTCAGGCGTTTTTATCAACCGTCCTTGTTATCGGCGGCGTTCTGATCGTTATCGCTGCGGCGGTCGCCGTTTTCGCGGCGACGTTCGTTGACAGCGGTTACGGCCTACAGGCATCCGATCGGGCTGAATCCGTCGCGACGGCGGGAGCGAACGATGCCTACCTCAGGCTGGTTCGCGCAAGCTCTTTTTCATCGGGGGGCTATACGGTCACGATGCCGGAGGGAAGCGCCACGGTTGCCGTGACGCAGAATAGCCCGTCGACCGGTGAAGCGACCGTGCTTTCGATTGCGACCATCGGTGGCCGTACACGTAAAATAAATGCGGTGTTCGCGGTTAATTCGTCGACGGGACAAGTTACATCGGTTTTATGGCAAGATGTCCAATAACGAAACACAAACTGGAAACAGGGTGAAGGAGGCAGGCGGACTTGCAGAGAAGCTGCTGCGTTTTCTCCATATCCGTCCCGTCGTGGGAGGCCTTGAAGTGACCGATCAGTTGCTGCGCCTCGCTTATTTCGATGGCATGGCGTGGCAGTTTTATGCGGTTCGCATCGAGCCCGGAGTTTGCGAAGGGGGCAAGATCAACGACAAGGCTGCCTTTATTGCGGCGCTCGTTGCGCTTCGATCCCAGGTCCCCAAATTTGCAAAGAAGGATAGCGTGATGCATGTGATTGTCTCCCTTGGTGCCGCATCGATCTATAATCAGATATTCAATCTGCCGCTTCTCACCGGGGAAAGTTTTAATACGGCGATGAAGCTCAATTTACAGATGTCTTCATCGGTCGACGCAGCAGAAGCTTATTCGGGCTGGGAAATCATCAGTCGGGATGAAGCCGCGGGACGCGCCGAGGTCCTGGGCGCATTCGCCGACCGCGCCATGGTCGACGTCATGACCGGAGCTCTCTTCTCTGCCGGTTTCGTCGCGATCACGGTGGAGTCAAAAGCACTGGCCGTTGCCCGAATGGTCCGCGAGTATGGTTCCGGCCTCGATCTTGAGAAGCCTTACCTCATTGCTATCATTGATGATAGCGGGCTTGATTTTATCATCGTCCGGCACGGGAGGCTTTGTTTTGAATATATGAATCCATGGAAGGATATGACGGACGAAAAAGGAGAAATATTATTTGATCGATTTACGCAGGCCTTCACGCTTGATTTGCATCAAGTCATGAATTTTTACCGCCAGCATTGGACCGAACCGATGGCTGCCATCGGACTTGCCGGAGACTCCTTCATTGCCGAGGCGCGCGCCGCCATCGCAGCGGCGGAGCCGATGCCAATATTCCTTTTGAAAGATGCCGTCGGCGGAGTTCCCGATGCGTGGATTGTCGCCCTGGGATCGGGGTTGCGTGGCGCCGTACCAAGGGGGAAAGATCGGGAAATAACCTTTCTTGGCGACGGAGCGAAGGAAATACTTGAAAACAGCAGGGTCGTCGATTTTCTATCGTTCTGGCGCGTGACGATCCCGGTTGTTCTCGGCATCTTATTCGCCACGTTCGTTCTTGCCGATGTTTTTCTCCGAACGGCGCAGAATGGCACGATAGGGTATTCCGCGGCCGTCATTTCGGAAGGAGCGAATGCCAAGGAGATGTCCGATCTGATGTCCCGGGCTACGGCGTTCAATAGTTCTGTCGCTATGATTTCATCCGTGGAGGCATCTTCGACGCCGCGATATGTGGTTATCAACGCCATTTCGAATGCAGCAGCAAGCAATGACGTGACCATCACGCGCATCACGTTGCAATCCGATGATGAGCCCATTTTGATCGCGGGCCAGTCACAATCCGAGGACGCAATTCTTGCATTCAAGTCGTCGATCGGGCAGATGCCTGGTTTTGGTGCCGTGAACCTTCCTCTGGCGGGGATTCAGGGCAGTGGGTCATCATATTCGTTTTCCATGACGTTTTCCGAACAGGGATCGGCCGCGAGCAGTACGCCGCAATAACTCGTCGAGATGAAAACATTACTGCTCATCGACGCGAACTCCGTCATCCACCGTTCGTTCCATGCCCTGCCGCCGTTCACGGGGCCGTCCGGCGAACCGACCGGCGCACTCTACGGCATCGCGAGCATTCTCCTCAAATTATGGCGGGAGGAAAAACCGGCGTATGCCGCGGCACTGTTCGACCGGCCTGAGCCAACCTTCCGTAAAAAAGAATATGCCGAATACAAAGCTCAGCGCCCGCCGGCACCCGATGATCTCATCACACAGATCATCGAGGCGCATCATCTCTTTGAAGCGTTTGGCATAACGACGTTCGAGAAGCCGGGATTCGAAGCTGACGACCTCATTGCGACCTTGGCGGAAAAATTCAGAAAGGAGCCCGATGTGCAGGTCGTCATTCTGACGGGCGACCGCGATACCCTCCAGCTTGTCGAGGACGATAAAGTGGTCGTGAGGACTTTTAATAAAGGAGTGAGCGACACGACAACCTACGACGAAAAAGCGGTCATCGCGAAATACGGCTTCGCGCCGAATTTGATGGTGGATTATAAAGCGCTCGTCGGTGACGCTTCGGACAATATCAAAGGAGTTTCCGGCGTGGGGCCGAAGACCGCGACGGAACTTATTCAAAAATTCGGGAATATCGAAAATATCTGGAAAGCCATTCCGAACGATCCGAAACTGGTGGCGCACCTCGGTGGCCGCGAGCACGAAGAAGAAGCGAAGTTTTCAAAAAAATTGGTCATCTTGGAAAGGAATGTTCCGCTTGCGCTATGCGGAATTTCCGATCTTGCGGTCTCGGACGCAACTCCTTCGATCGAATCGTATTTTCAGAAAGAAGGATTTGTCACTTTGCTCAAACGATTTGAAAAAGGGAACGCACCGTTCGTGAATTCCAAAAAGAAAAAGGAAAAACCACCCAGCCGCCAAGAGTCAATGTTCTAGCGACCAAACTTCTGGTTTCCTGATGGCCGTGTTGGATAAAAAAGCCATGCACAGTGTGTTCTATTAGCTCTTTGTGATACCATTAAGGCATGGCATGGAAGAAAATTCGCGGCGGCATGATCACGGGGATCGACATTGGAACGTCATCGGTCAAAGTTGCCGTTGGTGAACAGGTCGGCGGGAAAATTTCTCTTGTCCACGCCGCGAAGGAATCTTGCAGCGGCCTGCGCCGTGGCGCCGTGATCGACGTCGTCGAGGTTTCACGCACCGTGAACCGCACGCTTGCCGAGATAAAAAAATTTTCAAAGTCGGCGACCAGAAATATTTATTTGAGCATTGGCACGTCGCAGGTGAACATGCAGGTCTCGCGCGGCATCGTCGCGGTCTCACGCGCCGACGCAGAAATTTATCAGGACGACATCGACCGCGCGGTGCGGGCAAGCCAGGCAGTGAACTTGCCGCAGAATCGGATGATCGTCCACACGCTGACGCGCGAGTTTGTAGTGGATGGCGTGGGGGATATTACGGATCCGCTTGGCCTTTCAGGCAGCCGGCTTGAGGTGCAGAGCGTGATTGTGGACGCTTTTTCGCCGCACGTGAAAAATTTGATCCGATCGGTCGAGCTGGCTGGCGGAGAGATTAGTGGCCTGGTTTTTTCTCCGCTTGTCGCCGCGCGCGCGGCGCTCTCGAAGCGGCAACGCGATCTCGGCGTCGTGCTGGTCGACATCGGTTTTGGCACCACTGGCATGAGCGTGTACGAAGAGAATAAGCTTATCGGTGTGATGAAATTTCCGGTTGGTTCCGGGAATATTTCGAACGATCTTGCGATCGGCCTCAAAATTCCGATCGATGCCGCAGAGGAGATCAAGCTGGCATACGGCAATGCCGTGTCGCGGGACGTGAATGCCAAGGACCTCGTCGACATCACGAAGCTGGTGCCCGACGCCAAGGGTCCGGTCTCGCGCCGTTTTATCGCCGATATCATCGAATCGCGGATGGGTGAGATTTTTGATCTGATAAATGCTGAACTGAAGTCGCATCGAAAGTATGCGGAGCTTCCGGGCGGTGCGGTCATCGTGGGCGGCGGCGCAAAGCTTCCCGGTGTTACCGACCTCGCAAAACAAAATATGCGCCTTTCTGCGCAGATCGGTTCGACGCTCACGGAGGAATGGCTGGATGAAGGCGGCGCTTTCAAGGAATATCTCGAAGACCCCGAGTTTGTGGGCGCGCTTGGCTTGGTGCTCTGGGGCACCGATGCCTCTGGCTGGAGCAAAGAAGGTGGCGCGCGTGGTTCCGCCATCCGCGGCTTGCGGAGCATTTTCAGCTATTTTTCGCCTTAAAAGCCCTGCCGATGTGGTCTCAACGCGGTTTTACACAGGGAGCTTTTTAAAGAAAATTCTGTTAAACTATTTCCATGAAAAAGAAAAAATCAACAGGAGGGACGCGGCATGTAGTGGGCAGAAAAATATCATCGGGCGATAGCGGGTTTCAGCCACTGGCCGCAAATGTGAAAGTGATCGGTATCGGCGGCGGCGGCGGGCATGCGGTTGCCCGGATGGCGCGGGATTTTTTCCGCGGCGTCGACTTCATCGCGATCAATACCGACCACCAGGATCTTGATCATTGCGACGTCAAACAGAAATTGTACATCGGAAAAAATTTAACGCGGGGCCTCGGCACGGGGATGAATCCAGATCTCGGTAAGCAAGCAGCAGAAGAGAATCGCTCGGAGATCGCGGAAATCGTGAAGGGAGCCGACCTCGTGTTCATTGCTGCCGGTTTTGGCGGCGGGACGGGAACCGGTGCAACGCCGGTTGTCGCCGAGACCGCAAAGCAGGCGGGAGCCTTGACGGTTGCCGTTGTTACCAAGCCATTCGGTTTTGAAGGCGTACAGCGCGAACGTATCGCAACCGAAGGGCTCATGAAATTGAAGGATAAAGTTGACGCGTTGATCGTTGTGCCGAACGATCGTATTTTCAATGTTATCGGGAAAGACACGCCGATCCTCAAGGCGTTCGAGGCGATCGACGATGTTCTGCGAAATGCCCTGAACGGGCTCGTGGAGATCATCGCGATGCCGGGCATTATCAACGTTGATTTCGCCGATGTAAAAAATATCATGCTTGATGCGGGTATCGCGATCGTGGGTGTCGGTGTGGCGTCGGGCGCGAATCGCGCGACGGACGCCGTGAACATGGCGCTCCATTCGCCGCTTCTCGAGGCGAGCCCTGAGGGTGCGAAGGCCGTGCTTCTTGGCATCTCAGGCGGCAGGGATCTTAAGATGACGGAGATCAACGAGGCAGCGAAGCTTGTTGCGCAGACAGCCGACCCCGGCGCGCGCATCATCTTCGGTGCGTATTATGATAAGAATCTAAAACCGAACCAGGTGAAAATTACGATCATTGCGAGCGGTTTCAATGGCAGTAACGGCCAGCCCTCAATGCTTTTCGGCGCGGCGAGCAGCCATTTCGGGGAGCGCCACTCGATGTTCTCAAGCGGGTCATCATCAGGAGATGCGCCGCTTATCAAGAAAACGTTCGTTTCCCCGCTTACTGAATCGAAAGATATGGCGGCAAACAATGCCTCTCCACGGGAGTTTTCGGAAAAAGAAGGAACGCCACTCTCTTTTGGCGGAGGCTCGATGAAATCGGGTCCGGTGTCGGGTGATGATAAGAAAAAAGATATCAGAAACATCAAGGAAAGTAAGGATGACCGGGACGATGATTCATGGGATATCCCGGCATTTCTCAGGAGAAGGAAGAAGTGACTTTGAAAAATCGCGACTACGTCGCGATTTTTCAAAGTCATCCTCGCAACGGCGAGGATCCATGCTTTTAAAGATATTCACAATATGATCGAGGTCGAAAAGAAGTTTGCGGTTCAAAAAGACGAACTCGCGCGCCTAACGGCAGGAGCCCGTTTTTTAGGCGAAAAAAAGTTTACCGATATTTACTATGACACGGCGGATTACGTGCTTACTAAAAAGGATATTTGGCTGCGCTCGCGTGCCGGAAAATTCGAGTTGAAATTTCCGGTCAGCGGCAAAAACGAAAAGTGGGACATGACGGCGTACGATGAGATCGAGGACGACGCGGCAATTTCTGCCAAGCTCGGCATTTCAGGCGACGGGCCGTTTGAACCGTTGCTTCTATCGCTTGGATATTTTCCCTTCGCTACGATCACGACGACGCGATCGAAATATGAAAAAGACGGTTTTCATATAGACGTTGATGAGGTCGATTTTGGATATGCTCTCCTGGAAATTGAACTGATGGTTTCTTCACGGGACGAAACGGCATCGGCCTATCAGCGTATTCTGGATTTTGCCGCCAGGAATGGAGTCGCTGTTTCGGAAAAACGGATACGCGGTAAGGTCATTGAGTATATCAAGCGCAAAAACCCTGACCACCTTCGCGCCCTCGAGGCGGCTTGGGGAATTCAGCTCTAAGATCCATGTGCTCTCCATTCCTCCTCAAGAAGTGATGGTCGCGATATCCTGTGCGAAGGATTGAGCGCGTTCAACGACGGCTTCACCATAGGTCCAGAGATAGTTCTGCCATCGGCTTCCTGCATAATATTTCGCTGCCGTACAACGCTCGATGCTCGCCACGGCCTTGTAGGTTGCTTTGCATCCCGACATGGCATCCTGGAGATAGGAACCGGTTGCCGCAAAGGCATCTGCATTGCTCCAGGGCGACGGAGGATTGTCGCCGGTTATTTTTGAAACATCCTGGGCGTAGAGTTCCCAGGTTGACGGCACGAATTGCGCCGGTCCCATCGCGCCGCCGTAGGCGCCGTCCGCATTCGGGCAAGAAACCATCATTTCGTCCGGATTCAGGTTGAGCTGCTGAGTGATCTGGAGAAAGAGAGGAATGTTCGAAGGGCTCATTGCTGTTTGGTAGCTACACTGCCCGACATTTTGGCCAAGCGCCGATTCCCGGTCGAGCACCGCGAGAATGAGCGATGGGTCGACGCCGGTTGCGTTTGATGCGACCTCCGCATATTGATACGCGTCCTCAAAGGATAACTGCCCGCCGCCGAGCAATTGGAAAATGCGATTTCGGATCTGCGCCGCCGTCGCCTGGGTTTGTTTTAAAAGCGTTTGATATTTCGATTCCTGGCCCTTGGTTTCGCTTAGTAATTGGTTCTTCTGGCTCTTGGTGCTCGCGATTTCGCTCGCCTGCGCCTGCTGGTACGTCGCGATGCTCACCGTGTCAGCCTTCGACGCTTCAAACTGCTGTTCCTGATCCTGGAGCTGGCCCTGCAGGTCAGTCACCTGTTCTACGGCCACGCGGAGGTTATCCTGGAGCAGGGAGATATTCTGGGTGTCGTTCCAAAAATCGGACAGATGGGGATTTTTCAGGAACATTTCCATCAGGTTGACCTGATCGTTCTCGTAGAGGTTTTGGATCAGATTACCGAGTGCCGTTTTCTTATTCACGATATCCGCCTGTGTCACCGTGATCCGCGATTGGGTCTGTGCGATGCTCTGGTTTAATTCGGAGAGTGTAAGGCTCGTGGCGCGGATCTGTAGATTCAGCTTCGCGATTTTATCATTGAGGATGCCGATCTGGTCCGAGAGT
>Ga0181520_10013790_pt1 | contig 10123 bp, 8 predicted proteins | sample PEATcosm2014_Bin_29_FD_132451 | JGI IMG/M metagenome (GOLD analysis project Ga0181520, IMG submission 132451) | Peatland microbial communities from MTU Mesocosm Facility, Houghton, MI, USA - PEATcosm2014_Bin02_30_metaG | ecosystem: Environmental > Terrestrial > Soil > Wetlands > Peat | place... | reverse complement strand
GGCTATCACACAGAGGTGATGAGCGGCATTGGCGATCAACTGATCAATTCGGGATATTTCTATTTTACGGCGCACCATCGGCACCGCAAGAACCTGGTGGAGGATTACACGCGGATGCTGATCAGCCGCGGCGCGCAAGGCATCATTGCAATAGATACTGCGCTTGAACATTCCATTTCCGTCCCCGTGGTAGCCATCGCAGGTCATCGAGAAATCGAAGGCGTAACTAACGTGATACTCGACCACGCACGCGCAGCGGAGCTTACCCTGAACCACTTGTACGGCCTGGGCCACCGGCATATCGCGTTCATGCGCGGGCAGCCCTTCAGCTCTGACTCCAATGCGCGCTGGAACGACATTGTGGCAGTCGCGGAGAAACTTGGCTTGGAGATCAAGCCAGAACTGGTCGTCAGTCTTGACCGCGACATGACCTCGCCGGAACTGGGCTATCCTGTCATACAGCAACTGCTTGCTACCCGGCTGCCTTTTACAGCTCTGGTCGCCTTCAACGACGTCTCCGCAATCGGTTCCATCCGCGCACTTCAGGACTTCGACCTGCGCGTACCGGCCGACGTTTCAGTGATTGGCTTTGACGACATCAGGGCGGCTGCTTACACTCTGCCGCGTCTTACAACGATTCGCCAGCCACTGGCCCAGATTGGCAGGATTGCGACCCAAAGCCTGCTCAACCTCATCCACGGTACACTCGTTCCGCGCGCCGAGATTGCCGTGGAACCCGAGCTAATCGTGAGGGAATCCACTGGCCCCGTCAGACTGAATCTATAGAAAACATGAAGAGTTGGGCGGTGCGCTTACACGCACCAGCCTCTGGCTCGGTCAAAATCTCAAATCATGAAAGCGAAAAGCGCGGATTCCTGTCGATTCGGATCCTTGCGGTCTACTGCTGAGAGGAATTGGCAGGCCCGCTGCCATGGAAAAGCCGATGGTTGATGTCGGGCCAGAACTCTTTGGCAACAAATGATACCGCATCGATTCCAATATCCAGGCCCCACTCAGTGCCTGTATCGGCGAAGCTCCGTTCGCGCGAAGGATAGTAGAGACTGGAGAGCCCAGCAGAAGCGCCCGCGCCAATCACCTCGCTCGCATTGAACACTTCATTGCCGGAGTCGGATCGGGTGATGACCACACGGCTAAGGGCATAGCCGGTTCGCTTCAGAAATCCGCCTCTGCCCAATGTGTAGTACCGCGTATCTTCGCGCGTAATCACGGGCACGACGAATTCAACCATATAATTTTCGCTCGTCTGGTCGACGGCCGCGTGCCAGAAGTAACGGCCATATCCGGCTGCGCCCTGATGAAACTCAGGAGTCGCGTTTGTCTCCATCGAATAGCCGGCGATCATCATGGGGACGAACAGCGAAGAATAGTCGAAGGAGTCATTGGTTGCTGTAACGAACTTCTCCCTCACGGATTGAGCCGGCAGTTTCTCGTCGGTGCTGATGGCGCGAAAGTTCGGAATAATACCGAGGATGCGTTTGGTCTGACCCGCTTGCTGATCGTCGGAGGGGGCCTGCGGGGTTGGGCCATCAGGCAAAGGATTATGTGTGCTTTGCGAGGATTCAGCCGCGTAGTTCACGCTGCTAAGCGAACTTGCAGACGGCGTATTACCAGCGAGATCATGGGAGCTTGTTGCGGCCTGTGCTGCAAGATTGTATCCAGAATTCAAAATACAGGCGATAAGCACCGAATCCATCGCATATTGAGAGAGCCTCGGAAGTGTGAATTGCCGAGGCCAGAAGTTGCGCCGCTTTACGAAGCGGTCCATGGCAAGGCAAAAGAATCCTCTCATGCATTATCTGACCGACTGGGAAGCGAAATGGTAGCAACTGCCAACCAAATGAACAAATTGCCATCGCACATTCATCTCGAATAGCGGCCGCTGACTCACTAGTGAGGCCGTCTGGGCAAGACAAAATGTTCCGTGCAACGCGGCTCATAGTTGTCGCCGGCCATGATAATGGGGCTGTCGTAGGAGGCGGGCTTTCCATCAATCAGGCGCTGCGGGTAGAGCGCCTTGGCTCCGCAAGTGCAATATGCCACCAGTTCCGTAACACTTCCTGAATAAGTGCGCACAAGCCAGGAGAGATTCATCATTTCGCCGAACGGCATCCCGCGAAAGTCGAGCTCGAGCCCGGAGACCATCACGTCATAGCCCGCTTCAATCAATCGGCGGGTGAAGTGAAAGAGGTCCTGGACAAACTGTCCCTCGTCGATGGCGACACACTCGATACGTTTGCCGATTTGTTGTTCCGTTGCTGCCAGGACGGGCAGAACCGCCCACGGGTCCGCAGCCAGAAATTCAACAGCTTTCATCTTTCCGCAGCCGTTCCTGTTGCGGCTTTCTACCAGTCCAGCCGCGGCTTTGGTGTCTTCGCCGGGCTTCAAAAGCAGAACATACTGTTTGGCGTACTGACGGCGCGTCTCAATTCTGCGCAGGAGTTCAGCGGTCTTGTTGCTGCGCATTGGCCCTACGATCAACTCCAATTTGCCCGGCATGGCTTTCTCCAGGAATTTCAGCTATTCATTATTGCCGAAAGCGTTTCATGGCTGCCCTGCATTACAACGCATTGATGGAGGTGGATGCAACTCAATTCGCCTGCAGCAGGCTCTGAGCGAGAAAAGGTCAGAATTCCATTCGCGACCTGAGCAGACGCAGGCGATCTCGCGCGACCGGCAACTGCGAGTGCCGGGCATCCTTCAAGGAGACAATTGCCTTACCCGCGAACGAAACGTTTACCTCGTTGATCCAATCCAGATTCAGGAGCACGGCGCGATGGATGCGCAGAAACCTGGCTGGGTCGAGCTTGCCTTCGAGATCAGCGATGGTCTGATCGACGCAGTGTTCGCGGCCGTTGACGGTGGCATAGGTGAGCTTATCGCGCGCCACAAAGTGCGTCACGGTGTCGAGGTCGAGGAAAACGATACGTTCTCCCACTCGCGAGGCAATTCGGCGCGGGTAATCGGCTCGCTGCCCGAGAAGCGATGCAGCCAACTCCTTCAACACGGCCGGGAGATCGGGATTCCGCTGCCAGTCTGGTTTGACCACCGGCCTGAGCCGTCCAAGCTTTGCGATGGCGCGCTCCAACTGCTCCGTCTCGATAGGTTTAAGCAGGTAGTCGATGGAGTTCACCTCGAAGGCGCGCAACGCGTATTGATCGTAGGCGGTGGTGAAGATGACGAAAGGCTGGACCGCGAGGCGCGAGAGCAGTTCGAAACCGTTCATGCCCGGCATCTGGATGTCGAGAAAGAGCACGTCGATATTTGCCGAGCCGTTCAGAAACTCGACCGCCTGCGAAGGATCAGTGGCGCTGCCGGCAATGCGTAGAGATTCGCAGTTTGCCAGCATCCGGTGCAGGCGCTCGATGGCGAGCGGTTCGTCATCCACGAGATAGGCGCTTAGGGCGTCGGTTTCCATAAGGTCTCACAGTTCAGCGGGAAACGAGATACGGGCTATGGTTCTTTCGCTCTCGCGAGTCACATCGAGCCGGCCCGCGCCGCCGAACAAAAGTTCGAGGCGCGCGGCAAGATTGCCGAGGCCGTGCTCCGGTGCGGCGGCGTCGAGCGAGAAACCTGGACCATCGTCGATGACTTCTAGACGGACGCGGCCTGACTCCTTCGCTCCGGTAACCTGGATTGATGCGCCTTCAGTGCGCATCGCGGCAACGTGCTTGACGGAGTTCTCGACAAGGGTCTGTAGCGCCAGCGGAGGTACTCTGACGGAATCGAGAGAGGCGGGCACGATAATTTCATAACGCAGGCGCGGGCCGAAGCGCGTGGACTCGATTTCAAGATAATCGCGCACGATTTTGAGTTCTTGCGCCAAAGGAACAAGGCCGCTATGTTGCGCATTGAGCGAAAAACGAAGCAGCGAGGCCAGTTTGCCAACTGTATCTTCGGCGCGCTGAGGATCCACGGGAATCAGCGCTGCGATGGAATTGAGCGTGTTAAAGAGAAAGTGGGGATGGATGCGCGATTCGAGTGAAGAGAGCTGCGCCTCGGCAAGTAACTTGTAAGCGCGCTCCTGTTCCATCTGGCGCGTGCGTGCTTCCAGAGTGGCTGCCTGCAGTTTATAGCGTAGCGTTTCAAAGGTTGTGACGCTCATTCCAATGGCCAGCGTAACTACGATGCTGAAGGGAAGATCTCCCCAATACGCGTTCCAATACCTGTCACGACCGTCAATTCCGGCGATCCATAAAATAGAAACCGCGAAAAGACTGCCAATAGAAGCAGTGCCGATGAGGCACAGTACCTGGATCAGAGCGATCGTCCGAGGAAACTTGGCTGCATAGCGAATCGAGACCTGAGTCAGCAGCACCATCGAAGGCAGTGCGATGCAAACGGAGTAGACAAATATTGCAACCAGACGCTGCCCGGTCTCCGACAGCTTAATAAACCCCTGGGAGAAAAACATCAGAAAGATAAGCAGCGTGACGCCGAAGACAATCCAGAACGCCCTTAGGAAAAACGAACCGTAAGTGTTCGGAAATTGCCAATCTTCAGCGGGGATGGTCGCTGGCTTTGGTGTTTCGCGTTTCATATTTGGAAGCGGACTCCCACCGATGTAGCTGTGGAATACGGCGCCGAACCGTACTGCGATGTCTTGCTCCCTTTGGGGATTTCCATGTGGAGATAAGAAGAGAAGTGATTGCCGAACCAGCGGCTGGCGTCGATAACGGGCGTGTAGCTGTGGTCATCGAGATTAGCGACTACGGAGCCGGACAGACCCCATTCTTTCCAGCCGGGACGTTCGCGCAGCCGCGCTTTTCCGGCGGTCAGGAAGGCGTAATGCTGACGTCCGGCAAGCGGTGAAAGTCCCATGTAGTTATAGTACGGGATGTTCGGAGGAGTAAAAAACTCGCCGATGAAGGTAATGCCCGAAACAGTGTATTTGGCGCCAAGCAACACGGCGGCCTGTTCGCGCCATACGGTTTCGCCATGAACCTCCCACGCCTGCCCTAGAACCCGCGTAAAGGTTAAAGCTCCGAACGAATCGCCGCCGCGGTCGTTGCCGGCGATAAGAGATGTGTCGAATCCCCGCACTAAAACGTTATACCGGAAAGCGGTGGTGTCGTGCAGGTTGGCGTCCGCTGGGGCCAGCGCGGCAGTGGACCAGGCCAGCGAAAATGCATGTGGGCCACGCACCCAGTCGGCCTTGACCATGTCTCGTCCTTCATTCAAGTTCAGTCGGTCGGTGGGGTCTGTGGGGACGCGCGGCGGATCAAGCACGCCGGCCGCAGAAAAGGCGTAACCCGTGCCCCAGCGCACCATCTTGCGGCCCAGCGTAAAGTCGAAGTCTCCCGCTGAAAGGCGGGCATACGTCTCCTTTATGCGCAGTTGCGTGTAGTTATCAGAATGAGTTCCGGCGAGGCCGATCATGCTGGAAGCGAGGGTGAGACGGTCATGGAAACGGTAACTAAGGGCGGGTTCCACCAGCATCTGGTTCAACACCTCGGGTACAGGCTCGCTACGATCTCCGTAAAAGGTCGCGTCGTCGATGACCGAAAGCGAGTAGCGCACATCGGCGCGGCTCTTCTCGGGTGGCGGAGCGTCCTGGGCGCGGGCGCCGCCCCAAAAGCTCAGGATGAGTAGACTCGGAATGAATGAGTTGCGATTCATGGCTAAAACATGTCCGATCGTCCCTGATTGAAGAGTTTATTGGGTAGCGAGCGCGGCGAGGCGCCGGAATATTCGAGGACGCTATGCGAGTTATGCCGGATCTCGTCGTAAAGTGTGAGCCTACGCAGCAGCTCTTTACCGCTTGACGGCGCGTATTCGTCAAAGGTGGCGGACTTGATGTGCTTGCCTGAGGTTAAGTAAAACTCAGCCCGCACGGGCCGTGCGTCCGGCACGCGCAGCCAGTAAAGGATGCGCTGATAAGTAGCGCCCTTCCTTTTGGCGGCGAGATCGAGTACGTAACATTCCACCGTGCCTACTTTCTCAGTACGCAGAAAGACGGCCGAGTAGTCTGCGGCGTAGTTGGTGCGAGCTACGTCGCCGTTGGAGGCGTCGCCGGTGAGTCGTTCGAGCGGTGTAATGCGCACGGGGCGGCTGGTGTCGGGCAAATAGACCCACATATCGTCGCCGAGCATGAGCAGGTGTTCGCCCTTCTCGCGGGGACTCATGAAATTCACGTAAGTCTTATCCGTGCCCTTCTGCGAGACCTCATAGAGATGCTCCTCATCCGGTCTGCCTGATTCGAAATCGGTAATTTTGACACGGACGACATACGCTGGCCAACCGTTGCGAAATGCGTCGGAGCGCTGGAGCAGAGATTCCGCATCGGGCATTGCTGGTGCGGCGTGGCTCACGAGCACGCAAGTGAGGAGAAATCCGATAAGAAAAAGCAGCAGAAATACTCGCAGTACGCAGTTGATTCTAGACATGGGCCAATGCCTCCGCAATTTGCAGCTGCGATGCGCGGACCGCGGGCAGAATGGACGCGAATGCCAGCGAGACGATGACAAGGAGCGAAGAGCCGATCATGAGGCTGGGCACGTGCTTTACAAGGAATGGAATGCTGACGGTATAGCCCGGCGGCGGTGGCATATGCAATCCAGAAATGTTGATGAGCACGCCCAACAAATTGCCCACCACAACTCCTATAATGGCGCCGATAATTCCAATCAGCACTGCCTCCGACATGAAGAGTGCAACGATCCAGGAGCGTGGTGTTCCCATGGCAAGCATCGCGCCAATCTCGCGAGTGCGCTCGAACATGGTCATCAACAACGTATTGACGCTGGACATGAGCACCATGAAGAACACAATCAGGCCCATGAAAAGAAAGATGCCATTGAAGAGAGTGCGCACCTGCTTGTAATAGGTGGCAAGATCAGTCCACTTCTTGAGCGTCATCTGTTGCGGCTGCCCGCTCAGGCGCGGGATGAGCGTGTCATAAACGGCATCAGTGTTTGCCGTCGAGTCCAGCCCAACCACGAGGTTGGTGATGCGATCGCTCTGCAACAACCGCTGCGCGGAGTTGAGCGTGATGCGCAGATAGCGCGCATCCATTTCCGATATGCCGGTTGTCACAATGCCGGCAATTTGCACATCGACGCCGTTCAGCGCGCCATCCGATGTAACGGAAAGCAGCGTAAGGCCATCGCCGATGCCAACGTTCATCGACTTGGCCAGGCCGGCTCCGATAAGGGCTTCGACCTCGCTGCCCGGCCGGCTGCTGAGATCACGGCCCGAAGACACATTCGATGTGAACCCCAGGCTCCTTTCAGCGTCGGGATCGATGGCGCTGCCCATGAAGACGGAGGACTTCTGGCCGTTGGAGACCATGCCATAGAACTCAATGCGCGGGGCAACGCCACGAACGTGAGGAACGGTTTTCACCGTCGCAGCCACTTGCCGCCAATTGTCGATGCCGGTATCGAGTACATGGACCTCGTCGCGCCGGAAGTGCTCGGCGGTGAAGATCTGGATATGACCGAGGCCGTTTCGGATGGTGTCTTCTCGCAGGCCATCGATCATGTGAGCGAAGTATCCGCCTGCCAGCAGAAGGCCGGCGACGCCGCCGCTCACCATGAATAGGGTCATGATGGTGCGGCGGCGGTTGCGAAAAACGTTGCGGAACGCGAGAAGCAGAAACTTACCCATGGCAAACCTCCTGTCGCAGCGTATCTTCGGCCACCCGGCCGTCACAGAGGCGAACAATGCGCGGTGTATGTTCCAGCAACCGCTGGTCGTGGGTTGAAAAGATGAAGGTGAGGCCGAGGCTGAGGTTCAGATCGCGCATCAGATCGATCAATTGCGTGGCATTGTGCGAGTCCAGGTTTGCGGTGGGCTCATCGGCCAGCACCAGCGCGGGGCGATGAACAATGGCTCGCGCCACAGCGACACGCTGGCGCTCTCCGCCCGATAGCAGGTCGGGGCGCTGCCCCGCGCGAGACAAGAGACCAACGCTTTCAAGCGCTACCGCGGCTCGCTTGCCGCGCTCACTGGCGCCGACGCCCTGCACCAGAAGCGGATATTCCACGTTTTCGCTGGCCGTGAAAACGGGAATCAGATTGAACGTCTGGAAAACGAATCCGATCTTATCGCGGCGCAGCGCCGTGAGCCTCGCCGGTTTCAGCCCCGATGTATCCTCGCCGTCCAGCAAAATGCGGCCGGAGGTCGGCTTGTCGAGGCAGCCCACGAGATTCAGCAGCGTTGACTTGCCGCTGCCGCTTGGCCCGGCTATGGCCAGAAACTCCCCAGCTGAGACATGCAGACTGGCATTGTCGAGTGCGCTCACATAGCTGTGATCCATGGGGAATCTTCGGCTCACAGCCTCCACTTTAACCAGGTAATCCATACAGTGCCTTTCCCGAGCATTGCTGCCGCATGTAGACAGTAGCGCGGGACTCACTGGGAAAAAGCGCATCAATAGATAGGGGGTACAGAAAGTGGACGAAGGGTCGAAACTTGAGGATGAGTGGTTTTTGCTGCGTGTTTTGCTGCAATACTACAACCGGATTTCACTAGCGCTGATTATTTCCATGGCCCTGTGCCGGCCACAGAAGAATTGAGCATTTCCCGGATTGCTATAAGAATATGGACGGTTATACCGACCAGACCGTGCGATTTGGTTCACAGTCTCACAGTTTCACAGGAAATAGGGGGGAGGGGGTACCCGAAAACAGAGGGAATAGGGTATCGAAAAGCTAGGAGGCTGTGGTCGCATTTCATTCTTCCATCGTGCGCCGGCGGTGGATAATTCTCTGCAAACCTCGCGCTATTTCCGCAACGGCCACGATGCCGTCGCCTTGGCCGCCTCAGATAACATGCGCGCCTCCCTTTGAAACTGTGAAGTTCTTCCCTTGGTAAGAGAGATTCACGAGTCTCACCTTCAAATCAAAGACTTGGAGCCTGGACGTCCAGGCCTCAATCACAGCAAACAACTCAGGCCAGAGTATGAAGGTGCTGGGATACAGGTTCAGCAACAGTGGCCAGGTAGCGATCGACAGCCGCGGCGGCCTTGCGCCCTTCACTGATAGCCCAGACTACCAGCGATTGGCCGCGGCGCATATCGCCTGCTGCAAAGATATTCTCGATTGACGTCCGGTAATCGGCGTCAGTAGCTACGTTGCCGCGGCTGTCCAGTGCCACTCCCAATTGTTCAATCATCCCCGAACGCACGGGCCCCAGAAAACCCATAGCCAGCAGAACCAGGTCGACGTCGAGCGTAAATTCGGAGCCGGGGATGGGTTCGAACTTCGGCGGAGGACCAACACGTACCGCGTGCAGTTGCTTGACGCGGCCCTCGGCGTCGCCGGTGAATTCGATGCTGTTGATGCTCCAGTCGCGTATGCCACCCTCTTCGTGCGCGGCTTCAGTGCGCAACTGCAATGGCCACATCGGCCAGGGTGTAGAGGCGGCGCGCTGCTCGGGCGGCTTGGGCATGATTTCGAATTGGTGAACGCTCAAGGGGTGCTGGCGCAGGCTAGTACCCAGGCAGTCGGCACCTGTGTCACCGCCGCCGATGATAACCACGCGCTTGCCATCGGCGAGGATGTCGCGCGAGGAGTCAAGGTGGTCACCCTCGCAACGGCGATTCTGTTGGGGCAGATATTCCATGGCGAAATGAATGCCCTTCAACTCGCGGCCGGGTATATTCAGGTCGCGCGGCTGCTCGGAGCCGCCGCACAGCAGGATGGCATCATAACGTTCGGTCAGTTTGTCTACCGGCAAGTTGACGCCCACATGGGCATTAGCGACAAAGGTAACTCCCTCGGCGCGCATCTGCTGTATACGGCGGTCGAGTACATGCTTCTCCAGCTTGAAGTTGGGAATGCCGTAGCGAAGCAGGCCGCCAATGCGATCGCTCTTTTCGTAAACAGTGACGGAATGTCCGGCGCGCCGCAACTGCTGTGCCGCTGCTAATCCAGCGGGCCCGCTGCCCACTACCGCAACTTTCTTGCCTGTGCTCTGTTCAGGCGGCTCGGGATGAACCCAGCCTTCGTCCCACGCGCGATCAACGACGCTGCGCTCGATGAGCTTGATGGAGACGGCTGGCTGATCGATGGCCAGAACACATGCGGCTTCGCAGGGCGCGGGACAGATGCGGCCGGTGAACTCAGGAAAGTTGTTGGTGGAGTGGAGGCGGCGGACGGCG
>Ga0181520_10013788_pt1 | contig 10125 bp, 6 predicted proteins | sample PEATcosm2014_Bin_29_FD_132451 | JGI IMG/M metagenome (GOLD analysis project Ga0181520, IMG submission 132451) | Peatland microbial communities from MTU Mesocosm Facility, Houghton, MI, USA - PEATcosm2014_Bin02_30_metaG | ecosystem: Environmental > Terrestrial > Soil > Wetlands > Peat | place... | reverse complement strand
GGTGCCGGCTCCATCCTCAACCTGCGCTGCCTATCATTGAACGAGCGCTGGGACGAATACTGGCAGCCCCTCAAGATGGCCTCTTGAGGACCTCTACCTACAATCAAGATTCGGACCCCGGGGTGCGTTCAATTGTAGGTAGTATTACTACGCCGGTTACGCGGCCCTGCTTGGCAGTGAGATGGCCTGCGCAAAGATGAACGGCGATTGACCACAGAGACACAGAGAACACAGAGAACGGCAACGTCCCTTAACGCCTATCGTGAGGCAGGCCGGCCGTTTCCCAGCCGTTCTCCGTGCCCTCTGTGTCTCCGTGGTTCAATGCCGTTCGTCCTTCATTTTGGGATACGGTCAGCCTCTGACAAGATTCCGGGCGCTTCGTCTGCCGGTTGTCAAAGCGGCGCGGCAGTCGTACCTGCAATCGGCGGGCGGACCCCACAAGCGCGTTCGGGCAGAGCAAGGAACCGCGATAGGAACAGGAGGGGTAGGATAGGTAGGATGACGGCGAAAGAATAGGACGTGGCTGTCCTTGGTGGCTAGTCGTGCAACTGCGCTTCGACACCGGGGCCGGTGTTTGGCCCGAAGGGCCAGACGTCTGGACCGGGCAGCCAGGCCATCTGGGTTACACTGCCACGGGACTATCCGTCATGCCGTAATCCCCCAGATCCTATCAATCCTGTTTCCACTACCGTTGGACATGGCCTTATATTGCTGCCGCAGCCATGACAATCTGCGCGATGCGGGCCGCCGCATCCCTGCGTCCCCAGTTGGCGCTGGCCTGCCGCATGGCCGCAAGCTTCTCGGGGTGATCGAGCAGGTCGGCCACCGTGTCGTGCAGCACATCGGCGTTGAACTGGGAATCCTCGAACATGACGCCTGCGCCCGCCTCGACGAGGGGCACGGCGTTGAGACGCTGGTGGCCGCCGGCGTGCGGGTAGGGCACGAGGATCATCGGCAGTCCGAACGCCGCGGCTTCCGACACCGAGCTTGCGCCGCAGCGCATGGCGATCAGGTCGGCGGCGCGCATCGCCGCGCCCATCTCGTCTGAGTACGGCAAGCACTGATAGTGGTCCGAGGGCGCCGCGAGGGCCTCCGCTTGCGCCTTCACCTGCTCGAAATCCAAAGCTCCGGTCAGATGCAGCACTTGCACATCGCCGCGCTCGAGCAGCTTCGGCAATGCGCCCGCCACAGCGGCGTTCAGACGCCGGGCCCCCTGGCTGCCGCCCGTCACCAGCAGCGTGAGGCGTCCGGGCGCAAGGCCGAACAGCGGGTAAGCCTCCTCCCGCGTGCGTGCGAAAAGCTCCTCCCGCAGCGGCTGTCCGGTGCATTCGACGCGGCCAGCGGGGAAATGCGCCGCAGCAGCCGGCCACGCCACAGTGATCTTCGTCGCCCACCGGCCGAGGAAGCGGTTCGCCCGGTCGGGCAGCGAATCCGAGGCGTGGATGACAATCGGAATACCCAATGAGCGCGCCGCCGGGACCACCGCCGCCGCGACATGCCCCCCCGCGCCGAACACTACATGCGGCCGGAACCGGCGGAGAATGCGCCGCGCCGCCAGGAACCCCTGCAAGAGACTCACGGCGCTGCGGACGGCCTTCAGCGACAGGCCATACGGAAACCCCTCAGACGCAATTAGTTCGTAGGCGTAGCCATAGCGGGGCAACAGCTCCGCATCGAGTCGGTGGCGCGAGCCTATAAACAGCAGGTCCACGTCGGGATCGGCGAGCCTGAGCTGCTCGGCGGCCGCCAGACATGGAAACAGATGCCCCGCCGTACCACCGCCGGTTAACGCCACGCGAAGGGCTATTGTGCATCAGCCCCCTCGTCCTTCCACCGCGCAATCGACAGCACGATGCCCACCGCCATCATCGAGGCGATCAGGCTCGACCCGCCCGCGCTGATGAACGGCAGGGTCATACCGGTACAGGGGATCGCGTTCGTCGCCACCGCCACATTGGTCAGTGTCTGGAAGCCCAGCGCCGTCCCGATGCCGACGGCGAGGAGCCAGCCGTAGCGCGACCCGGCTCCGGCGGCGATCCGGTAGCAGTGAAACGTGACCAGGGCCAGGAGAAGCAATAAGCTCGCCGCCCCGAGGACCCCCAACTCGCCACAGATGACGCAGAAGATCGCATCGGTGTGCGGGGCGAAGAGCGCCTTCCACTTGTCGCCGCCCATGCCAAGGCCCTCGCCCATGAGGCCGCCGCTGGTCAGCGTTGCCAGCATGTTCGCTATGTGTCCGCCTGCGCCGTCGAGGTGCTTCTCGGGCGCAAGCCAGGCAACGATCCGTGGGATAACATGCCCCATGTGCCGGCCCCGGTCCGCAACCACCGCCAGCACGCCCACCCCGCCGACGGCGAAGGCCGACCCCAGGAGGGCCCACCACTGAGTGCCACTGAGATAGACCACTGCGAAGGTGGTGACGACGCACAACCCCACCATGCCCAGATCATTCTGGGCCGCCAACAGCCCGCACATGACGAGCATCAATGCCCCCGTCGTGAGCAGCCTCGTGCCGTCGCGAAAGAAATCGCTGCCGTCGCTCAGCACCGAGGCGAGGTAGATCAGGTATGCCAGCTTGGCGAATTCACACGGCTGGAATCGGACGCCGCCGAGAGCCATCCACGATGACGACCCATTGACACTGATCCCCCGGACCGCGCAATAACCCATAAGTCCAAGCCCGACGGCCATCCAGAGCGTGGCCCAGCGTCTGATGAACGAGGGACGTAAGTAGCTGATGAAGACACACAGGAAAAGACCGATGCCCGCATAGATCGCCTGCTGGCGCATGTAGACGTAGGGGTCATTGCTGCCTCCGCCGGAGGCGGGACGGCCCGCCAGCGGGAAGCTGGCCGTGAACACGGCCACTACGCCGAAGGTCGTGACCCCGAACATGGTCAGGAAGAGGCTGCGATCCAGGCGCGTGTGCCGCAGGGCCCTGACACTCTCTCGGAAGCCGACGCGCTTGCGCGCGGGCTTTGCGACCACGGCTGGCGCAGGCGCCGCCTCGACACGCACACCCGGCAGTTCGATCGTGGTTCTTCCGCGGAACCGACCCTCGGTTGCCGATAACATGCTCACGTCGCATCACCTGCCTCAAAGATGGAGTGGGCGCGACAATCCTGTCGTGCGTGGGACGGGGTCTTGCCCGCCATCGCCATTGACGTGAGCCTCTCCCCTCCCATACCCGCCTGCGGCGGGTATGGGAGGGATGCTCGCGAAGCGGGCGGGGTAGGGCCGTCCCGGCGATCCGCGACAGGATTGTCGCGGCCACCATCAGCGGGTCCCCCCTCATCGTTTCAAAGCGCCGGAACCCGGCATGAGAGCTGCCTCAAAGATGGAGTGGGCGCGACAATCCTGTCGCGCGTGGGACAGGGTCTTGCCCGCCATCGCCGTTGCCGTGAGCCTCTCCCCTCCCATACCCGCCTGCGGCGGGTCCACGGGAGGGGTGCCCGCGAAGCGGGCGGGGTAGGGCCGTCCCGGCGATCCGCGACAGGATTGTCGCGGCCACCATCAGCGGTTCCCCCTCATAGCTTCAAAGCGCCGGAACCCGGCATGAGAGCTGCCTCCCGCGCGATCTGCCTCGCCAGGTCCGCGAAAGCGTCCCCGCGAGCCGCATAGTCGGCAAACATGTCGAAGCTGGAGCACGCCGGCAGCAAGACGACCGTCGCGCCCGGTGAGGCCGTCGCGAACGCCTCCCGCACGGCCTGCTCGAGATTGGCGCACAGGTTCATGGGAACCCGCCCGCCGATTGCGGCGGCGATGCGGTGCTTCGTCTCGCCGATGAGGAAAGCGGCTTTCGCGTGAGCGGCGATGGCATCGCCCAAATCGCGGAAGTCGGACCCTTTGTCCTTGCCGCCGGAGATGACGATGACCTCGCCGCTGAGAGCCGACAGATCCGCAATGGCGGAGGCGGGATTGGTCGCCTTGGAGTCGTCGAGGAAATGCACGCCCCGCGCCTCGCCGACCGGCGTCAACAAGTGCAAGGCCGGCTTGAAGGCGGCGATGGCCTCGCGCATGGAAAGCGCCGATGCGCCGCACAGGGCCGCCGCCAACGCGGCGCACAGGAAGTTACGGCGGTTGTGCTCGCCCGGCACCGGAATGTCGGAAGCGCTGCACACCTCGAGGCGGCCGGTGGCCTCCGTCTCGACCACCAGCAGATCGCCCTCGAGGCGGCCGGTGGCCGAGCCGCCCAAAGATACCGTGAGCACGCTTGCGGGAATGGCGCCGGCAAGTGAGGCGACGACGGGGTCGTCGATGTTCAGGATTGCGAAGTCGCGGTCAGTCTGGTTCACGAACATGCGTCGCTTCGCGGCGACATAAGCGTCGAAGTCACCGTGACGGTCGGAGAGATGGTCCGGCGTGATGTTCAGCAAGACCGAGATGGCGGGGCGGAACAGTTCGACCGTCTCAAACTGGAAACTGCTGATCTCGGCGACGATGGCGTCGAGCGGCGTGTCGGCATACGACACCAGCGGCGTCCCGATATTGCCCGCGACAGCGACGCGCATCCCCGCCCGGTCGAGCATGTCGCCGAGGACGGTGCACGTGGTGCCCTTGCCGTTCGTGCCGGTGACCGCGATGATCGGGCAGCGCAGCAGGCGATAGGCCAGCTCGATCTCGCCGATGATACGCACTCCGTGTGACCGCGCCTCGCGCAGGATGGCGTGATCCACAGGGATGCCGGGGCTGACGACGATGAGATCGACCGCGCCGGGCCCGCCGATCTGCTCGAAGACCTGACAGTGATCGACGAGACACGCGCCGACGGCATCCAGACGCGCGGGAGCGTCGCCGAGGTCGGCCAACGCCTTGCTGTCGCAGCCTGCCACAAAGGCCCCGCGTTGACAGAGAGCCTCGACGGCGGCGATGCCCGTGCGCGCAAGGCCCAGCACGGCGACGCGCTTTCCGTCCAGGCCGAGGGGTTGTGGTGGCTCGAAAGTGATGTTCATCAGTTCGCCTTAGCGCGCTGCCTCACCTATGGCCTGCAGTATGAGGCCCAGCCCGGCTGCTCCCAGCAGCGCCCCGATCAACCAGAAGCGCACGACAACCTTGGTCTCCGGCCAGCCGATCAACTCGAAGTGGTGGTGCAGCGGCGCCATCCGAAAGATGCGTTTGCCCGTGGTGCGGAAACTCACAACCTGCGCGATGACCGACAACGCTTCGGCGACAAATACAAAGCCCATCAGGGCGAACAGTATTTCGAGGCGGCCGACGAGAGCGATGGCGCCGAGTGCCGCGCCCAAGCCGTAGGAGCCGACATCACCCATGAAGATCGACGCCGGGTGGCTGTTGAGCCAGAGAAAGCCCGCCGCGCATCCGGCCAGGCAGAGAGCAAGTACCCCCAATTCGGTCCTCCCGACGGCCATCAGCGTCACGCCCAGGCAGAGGGCGCAGATCGCAGTGAGGCCCCCGGCGAGGCCGTCGAGGCCGTCGCTGAAGTTCACGGCATTGACGCTGCCGACCAAGACGATGACGCTCGCGATCTTCCAGCCCAGAAGCCCGAGGAAGCCGAAACTGAGCCACTTCCCGGCCTCCGCCTGCGCGGGCAGCGGACTTGCCAGCCACACCCGCGGCAGAACCAGCCAGACGAACGCCACGGCAACGATGACCTGCGCGACGATCCGGTACCGAGCTTTCCAACCTTCGCGGATGCCCCTGGCGAACTTACAGTAGTCGTCATAGAAGCCGATCAGGCCGAAAAGTACCGTGGCCCCGAGAACGCCAAGCCCGAACGTCCGCTCCCCGCGACCGAGAAACACCACCAGGCCGCCGGTGAGCACAAAGGCGATCAGGAACCCGACGCCTCCCAGCGATGGCGTCCCCTGTTTCTTGAGGTGCGCCTGCGGGCCGTCGTCGCGGACGATTTGCTTCGCCCCGATGGACAGCGCGACCCGGAGCACCGCCCAGGTAAGAAGCGCGCTGAGCACGCCTCCGACAACAGCCGCAACTGCCCCCAGCGCGGCTCCCTCAAGCGCCATCGACAAGCCCCCTCGCGACCGTCTCGAGGCCCATGCCGCGAGAGGCCTTCACCAGCACGATGTCCCCCGGCTGCAGGCCTTCCTTGAGCGCTTCGAGGGCTTCCGTCTTGTCGGTGAAGCGCTCGACGCGCACGCCTGCCGCCTCGGCGGCATCGCCGGCGACCGAGGCCCACTCGCCCACGGTCACCATCCAGTCGACGCCCGCCTTCGCCGCGGCCTGCCCGATGCGCTCGTGGGTGGACTTCGTCACCGGCCCAAGCTCGAGCATGTCGCCGAACACGAAAACCTTGCGTCCCTCCTGGACGGCGAGAACATCCAAAGCCGCCTGGACGGACGCGGGGCTGGCGTTGTAGGTATCGTTCACGACTGTGTAGCCGCGAGCGGTTTGCGCGGTTTGCATCCGCATGTCGGTGTCTGCGAAGCCGTTGAGGCCGGCGGCCGCCTGCGACAAACTCATCCCCGCAGCCAGGCACACGGCAGCGGCGGCGGCGACGTTGATCGCGATGTGCCGTCCGGGGATGCCCACGAAGGCTCCGGCTTCCTCATCGCCCGCGCGCAGCCGGAACCGCACCCCCGCCAGGCCTTCGATGGCGACATCGCTCACACGAACATCCGCGTCGGGCGATTCGCCGAATGAGATGACGCGGCAGGGCGCAAGTTGATCGAGGAGATCGAAGAAGAAGTCGTCGCGGGGAAGCGCCGCTACGCCGTCCGCGGGCAGAGCCGCGAGAAGCTCGGCTTTGGCCTGGGCGATGTTCTCGCGACTGCCCAGAAGTCCGATGTGCGACTCGCCGACATTGGTGATGACACCGATGTGCGGCCGGCAAATATCTGCGAGATACTTGATCTGTCCGCGTCCGCGCATCGCCAGCTCCAGCACTGCGAACCTGTGCTCCGGGCGAAGCCGGAACAGCGTCAGCGGACAGCCGATCTCGTTGTTGAGATTGCGTTCCGCGACGAGCGTCGGGCCGAAGGTGGCCAGCGCGGCGGCGATCATGTTCCGCACGGTCGTCTTGCCCGCGCTTCCCGTGACCGCCACCACCGTCGCGCCGCTCAGGTCGCGCGCGGCGGAGCCAAGGTCGCCCAGTGCGCGCAGGGAGTCGGGCACGACGATCAGCGGCGACTGCTCGACTCCGATGCCGTCAGGGACGCGCGAGACTATCGCCCCGACGGCGCCGGCCGCCAGCGCCGCCGCGACGTAGTCGTGTCCGTCGGCCTTCTCGCCGGGAAGGGCGACGAAGAGGTCTCCGTCGTCCAGGTTGCGGGAATCGATGCTGACGCCGGTGACGCGCCGCGCGCCGAACGCCGGTGCGAGCGTTCCGTGCGCAATGCGGGCTATGTCTTCAAGTGTGCTTGCAAAAGTAAGCATGATGATGGCCGGCGAATCAGGATGTAATGACGAAAGCAGCAGCGCCGTCTGTAGGAGCGGTCTCCAGACCGCGATTGCCGTTAATACGCCACTATAGAGACATAGTTTCGCCTCCATAGACGCTATTTGAGCATAATACGGGGGAAGGCTGGTCGCACTCTGGAGAGTGCTCCTACAGGCCTCTGCAATCGCCTCTCAGGATACCTCCGCGCAGCGGCTGCAAGGCTCATGCCCCGGACGATGTGGCCGCGGCCAGCGCCTCGCGCGCCACTTCGCGGTCGTCGAAGTGAATCGTGCGATCCTTGAAAACTTGATAAGTCTCGTGTCCCTTGCCGCAAATCAGGAAGATGTCTCCCGCCTCGCACATCCCGACCCCCGCGAAGATCGCCGCCCGCCGGTCCGGCTCGACGGCGTAGGGGCACCCCTCTTCAACCCCCGCGAGGATGTTGCCGATGATGCTCATCGGGTCCTCGGTCCGCGGGTTGTCGGAGGTGATGATGGTGAAGTCGCAGTCGCGCGTGGCGATTTTCCCCATCTTCGGGCGCTTGTCGCGATCCCTGTCGCCGCCGCAGCCCATGAGGCAGATCACCCGGCGCGGATTCAGTGCCCGGACGGAGCGGATGACCTTCTCCAACGCATCAGGCTTATGGGCGTAATCGACCACAACCGCGAACTCGCCGCCGGTGTTCACGCGCTCGAAGCGCCCTGGCACGGCGGCGAGACCCTCCAGCCCCCGGACGACGGTCTTGATCGGCACGCCGAGCCCCAACGTGCATGCCGCGGCGGCCAGGGCGTTGTGGATGTTGAACGCGCCGCTGAGCTTCAATGCGACGGGCATCCGGGCCGGCGGCGCCACGAGGGTGAAGCCGACGCCGGCGGGACTGATGACGAGATCGACCGCCCGCACCTGCGCCTCAGGCGTCACGCCGTATTTCACCACTCGGCATCTTGCTCGCTCCGCAAGTCGCTGTCCGTAACAGTCGTCGAGGTTCGTTGCGCCGACAAGCTCTTTGCCAGGTCGGGACAGTTCGGGATACTCGGTGAAAAGGCGCAGCTTGGCCTCGAAATACTCATCGAGGTCAGCGTGGAAATCGAGGTGGTCTTGCGACAGATTCGTGAAGACTGCCCCGTCGAAGGCCATGCCCCACGTGCGGTCGAGGTAAAGGGCATGAGAGGAGACCTCCATCGATACATAAGTGACACCTTCCGAGACCATCTGTGATAGGAGTTCTTGCAGTTCGACCGAATCCGGCGTCGTGCGATCTCCGGGCAAGTTGCGGTCGCCGATGCGAGCGCCGAGAGTGCCGATCACGCCGGTTTTGTGCCCGGCGGCACGGAAGATGCTGTCGATCAGCAGCGCCGTTGTAGTCTTGCCCGAGGTGCCGGTGACAGCGACAATCGTCAGTTTGCGCGACGGATGGTCGTAGAACCGAGCCGCCATCGTCGCGGCGGCACGGCGGCTGTCGGACACGACGAAGACGGGCACGCCCGCCGGCACTCGCGACAAGTACGCTGCGTCCTGGCAGACAACCGCGCACGCGCCGCGCCCGATGGCATCGGCGATGTAGCGGTGCCCGTCGGTCTCATACCCGGCAATCGCGACGAACACCGCACCCTCGGTGACGAGCCGCGAGTCCGTAGCAATCGCAGTGACCGCCAGGCCTTGCGGCAGGTCATCCGCCGGCAGGAGGCCTGCCAGTAGCTCGGAGAGGCTCTTGGGCGCGTCAGCCTTCTCAGGAGTGTGGTTCATGGCGTTCCATACGAACCCAAACCGCCACGCCTAGCCGGGCGCGGCGGGGGTTCGAGCTTTCATGTACTGGGCTTCCGTCAGCAGGCCGCTCGACCGGCAGATCTCGAGCGCCACCTTGCGGGCAGCCGGCGCGGCAACGTCCGATCCGTGTTCGCCCTGCTTGGGGTCTTCCGCGGTGACGAGTATAGCATACCTGGGCACCGTATCGATGGGCACGAAGAGCATGAAGCTCATGATGTAGCCGTTGATCCGCCACTGCCCGTCCTCCGACCCCCACTTCTGCGCCGTTCCAGTCTTGCCGCCGACCGCCACGCCGGGGATCCGCGCCGGTTTGCCGGTACCGACGTCCACGACGGCGCGGAGCATCTTGCGCACCCTCGCCGAAGTCCGCTCGGAGCACACCCGGCGCAATGACACCGGCTGCAGTTCGCTATACAGCGCCCCGTCGGCGGTGAGTACGCGGTCCACAACACGCGGCTGCAGGAGCACTCCGCCGTTGACGCAGGCGGAGGCCGCGGCCAGAAGCTGGACATCTGTCACTGAGACGTTCTGCCCGAAACCCATGTTCGCGAGATCGCGCGTGCGAAGCTGCGAAGCCGGGTGCAGCGTCCCGGCGGCATCGTAAGGGTAGCCGCAATGGGTGGGGCTGCCGATGCCGGCGTTCTCCAGGAACTTCACAAATCGCTCGGGGCCGATGCGCATCGCGAGGTGGGCGGCGAACAGGTTGCACGACAGGGTCAGCATCTGCGGCAGCGTAATGTCCCCGTGGCCCTCGGTGGCGTACTTGCCCCAGCATTTGAGAGGCTTGCCGCCGATTTCCTCCTGGCCCGAACAATGGAACGAGGTGCTCTCGTCCGCCACGCCCAGCTCGATGGCGGCGGTGGCGGTGAGGATCTTGAAGGTGCTGCCCGGCTCGAAGGCGCGAACGACCGGCAGGGGGGCCTGGTTGATCTGCGGCGGAGACTGCACCTTGGTTCCGTCTGTGGGGCCGCGCGCGATGGCGTTGGGGTCGTAGTTGGGGCGGG
>Ga0181520_10013787_pt1 | contig 10126 bp, 6 predicted proteins | sample PEATcosm2014_Bin_29_FD_132451 | JGI IMG/M metagenome (GOLD analysis project Ga0181520, IMG submission 132451) | Peatland microbial communities from MTU Mesocosm Facility, Houghton, MI, USA - PEATcosm2014_Bin02_30_metaG | ecosystem: Environmental > Terrestrial > Soil > Wetlands > Peat | place... | reverse complement strand
CGTGTTGAGTTCGCGCCCCTAATTTTTTAGGCTCCGGCTAAACTAGGCAATCAACGAAAGGGAAAATGAAAAAATTAAAATCGGCGGTGTTGGTTTTCGGGTTCCTATTTGCTTCAATCGGGCAAAGTTTTTGCCAAACCAATCTGCAATTCACCAGCGTCAATGCGACGCCAGAGAATGCAATTCAACTACATTGGGCAAGCACGAACGGAGAGTTATACCAAATTCAATATGCCAACGCGCTCGCCACAAATTCCGATGGCAGCACCGCGTGGCAAGTCATTTACGACGGCTACCCGTCGCAAGGCACCAATACTTTCATCGGCGATTTCGGGAATTACGCAGTAGCTCCCCAGATCACGCACCCGAAATATAACCCGATGCGGTTTTACCGGATTGTGGATGAAGGGCAGGACTCTTTAGCGTCCGATGAACCAACCGTCACCCTTGACCCGGCCTCAATCACAAATAATTCTGCGGCAACGGGTGAACTCACATTCACAGTAACCGCGGCAACCGATCAACCCGGCTTGAAGGGTACGATTTTGTATGTTGACGGGCAAGAAATGCAACCTGCCGATGACACGACTAACTACACCATTGGCGCAACGAATTATGAAACGGACACCTATACCCTCAATACATGCGAGTGGTTAAACGGAACTCACATTTTGTACGCAACCACTGAGGCCACTTCTCAGTACAGCTCGCAGCAAAACTCCGGCGCGGTTCTCAGCGGCCATGGCGTTTCACCTTTTGTGTCGTTGCTGTTTAGCAATCTGGTTGAAGAAGTCTCGTTTTCTCAACCGTCATTCGATCCATCGCAAGGAGAAACCCAGCAAGTCAGCGCCGTTTTTGCCGCCAACTGCAACTGGACTCTGGACATTGAGGACGTTAACAGCAATATCGTCCAGACGGCATCCGGCAGCGGGACATCCATGCAGTATAATTGGGATGGCACATCCGACGAAACCAACATACCGAACGGGCTTTATTTTTATTATATCAGCGCCGAAACCAATGGCGAAACCAGCGAGGTGGTCGGCGGCGGCTCAGGCGGCAGCGGTGGCGGCAGTCCGCCTTCACCGGATTTTATGAGTTCGGGTATTTCCGAATCCTGGGCAGTAGCGCCGGATTCGGAGAATGTCGTGCCCCTTGCGCTTTACCCACCCGGATTTGACACGAACGGTTTTACAATTTTTAGCGCAACGCCTTCCGAAGTGGCGTCTTTGACCGCTTCTGCCCGTCCTGAATCCCGCATTGCTTTTGGGGGCGGCGGCGGCTTCTCTCCCGATGCTTCTGGTGGCGGTTCGTCGGCGTCCTCGCAGAATTCACCTGCCGCGCCGCATCGTCCACCCAATAACCCGATCAAGGGTATGGTCGGAAAAGTTGGCGTCGCCACAGATACCTATACCGGCAACGGAACAAACGGGCTGAGTTGCGGGCCTTTAAGCAATGGGCTTTTACCCACGCTTTATATTTCGATGTATACCCCTCAATACCCTAGCGGCAATACGGGAGCTACCCTGAATCCGCCTCGGCCAGAGCACAAAATTGAAGCCAGCACTTTTGTAAAAGAGATGCAATATTTCGGATGGAGCAACCCGCTTAACGAAATTGACAGCCAGCTAAATATCAATGACCTGCGCGGAAGCGGATCACCCTACAATAATATGGACATGGCTATTTGCATGTTCCATGGAACCTACGGCACAGGTTCCAGCGCAACCGACTACACTACGCCATCCGCATGTAAACAAATGTATTATGCAGTCGGCACCGGTGGCAGTGGACAATACTTGCGCCTTTCAGAAATGAATCTGGGCGGCAGCAGCCCGACCAACGGCCTCAAATGGATGGTCATTGATGCCTGCTTTAGCCTTTATCAAGCCAACTGGTCGAACATGAAATCTCATAACGTCAAACCCTATAATAGCAACATGCACCTGATACTTGGGGCCACCACCGAGACATGGACCAGCCCCCTTAAATGGTACAACTTTGCGCGATACATGAATTACGGAAGGCACAATTTTTACAGCCCCTACACCATCCGAAATGCTTATTACCAAGGCAATCAGGATGCTTTTCAAAATGCAGATTTGCCGGAAGGAACGACGATAACTTTATCGGTTGCCGGAGACAGTGCCTGTTTGGATGACTCGCTTCAAACCAACACGCCCCCATCCGGTAGCTGGCAATATGATTCGCTGGAAGTATTCAGCAACTAGATGAAGAGAAATTTATTTATCTTCATGTTGCTTCTGTGCCACACGGCGGGTTTTGCAAAAAACCCGCCGTGGATGGCAAGCAATGAAAAAATTCCGGCTTACACCAATCTGGACATTCGCTGGCAGGATGCGCCAAAATTTCCGCGCAAAGTGTGGGTTTACGAGGTGCTTCCGAACACATTTTCACCGGAGATAATTTCCAATGTGATGACGCTTTGTTCGTTTACTGAAAAGGACAAGGTTGAAGACGATAAAAACGGGATGGTTTTTCAGGGTGAAAATGCTGCCCGATCATTGTCCGTTTCATTTTCTTCCGGGGAAATTCAGTATGAAACACCTGAGCGCCGTTATGGCCCCACCAATTTAGCCGTTGATGTTCCCCAAGTGAGCCAGTTGCCTTTCATTGCCACAAATCTTTTACGCAGACTCGGAATTAATTTTTCGGACATTGTCGGTTATTCCAACACCAATAGAATCGAATATTTAGCTCCAGCAATGACATTGTTTTATGCGGGGAATGATACGATTACGAATATTCCGTATCGCACAATCCTGTTTAAGCGGAGCGTTGATGGAATGCCAATCGCTCATCGCAATGACCGCATCAATGTGGGTGAACATGGAATGGTATCGGGGATTTCTATTACCTGGCCTAAATTAAAACGGATTAAATCATATCGGACGATTTCTCCAAAGGAGGTAGTAAAGTTTTTGCGGGCGGGCAATGCCGTTCACGGGCCGGTTCCAACGAATATCGGCGGCATTGACTGGTCAAGCATCAAAAGTTTACGGATTAAAAAGGCCATTCCCAGTTATCAGTTGGATGGAGACAGGCTGTTTCCATTTCTGTATCTCGACGCAATTGTCGATATGGGGGACGGGACTGTTGAAATTGGAATGGGGTGTCCGCTGATTGACGAATCAAAGCTGTGAAATCATTTGCCATCCTTGCGACGTTTCTGGCGGGAGTTTTCTTCTCTTCCGGCGCTCCCATCACGCTAGAAGATATTTCCCCGCACCTGTCAGCCAATGCTGCAATTATCTGGCAAGCATCAATGAATGATCTGCCAAAAAGTTTCTGGATTTACAAAAAGTCCCCGCAGACTTTTTCCGCAACGACGATTTCCAATGCCATCATTCTGGCCTCATTTCAGAAAAAAGGATTTCCGAAACCTTCTACGCACCAAATTACGATTTGGGGAGATCACATGGAAGGCGAGCCTGAGCCGCCTTATTTTTCAATCCTGCCAGAGACAGGGCAAATGTCATTCACGCTTGGGGATCGCGGGCCTCAAGCGCCGGAATTAATTTCCACGAATGAAGCGGCGGTGCAAAAGGCTTGGGACTGTCTCGCTCAACTCCGCATGGATCGCTCGCAGTTCATGAAAACCAACGAGGTTGCTTCCGGCGGCTATGGCGTTTTCCTGCCGCGACAGATTGACGGGATTGAAGTCTATGGCGGACTGGAAGGCTTTCAAGTTCAGTTGGCGGGGCAAAAAGTCGTCGCATTTTGTCTTTTGTTTCCGAATCTGAACCGCGATAAGGAAGATGCGATTGCAACCCCGCAGCAAATCATCGCTTGCATCCGGGCGCACAAAACCCCGTCCCTGCCGCAAGGAGACGAGCCGGATTATTTTGGGCGTATTAAAAATCTGGCGAACGTGAAGAAACTCACCATCGTCAAAATGACACCCTATTACAGCGAGGGAATTTACGGGGACGCGCCGACAAACGGGGAATCGCCCAAAATCGTCCTTCCGATTGCGGAATTGGAAGCCGTCGCCGATTTTGGAACCAGCAACACGACGGTCAAATTGCTTTCACCCATTCTTTCATCAGAAGCGCGGCGGCTTCCGAGTGAACAAACCAAATAGTTTCATGGGCAGACTGCCGAGGAGATCGAACGATGATCGAGAAAAACCACAGAGTTGACCGACAATCGGCGACGGCGAAGCACCGCTGAATGAGTTGAATGGTGCTGACGAGATAAACACTCCTCAACCCATCCGGTCAACGCCGCTAAACACTTTCAACATCAGCCGTTCATGCCGCTGGAATTATCTGGCCCAGTCACACACAGGACACACGCAAGGGAGCGGCGAAAAGTGGAAATTAGTTAAGGCACGCCCTACTCCTTGGACAGTCAACGGTTTTCATGCTACCCCGCATAGCACGGATGTTGCGTCAGCCGTTGCTAAGCCAACATCCGCCAAGCTACGTAACCAGAGCGCCGCAAAGCTGCGTCTCCGGTTCTGCTGAATGCTTCACTCGAAGCCAACCAGCGTACTTTGTGAAATGCCAACGCGGTCGTGAAACCAGGTGCAATCTCAATTTCCAACATTGCTGCCAACCACCATGCGATGCCGGAATGAAACAGTTTGAAGCCTGATTTGCGACGAGACACCATCTCCTAACAAAATCGTTAAGTAAAAGGACGGCACAAAACTGCGCGGCAAAAGCCAGCAAAAAGCGGCAACGAATTTGCCGCAATATGTCGCCCGCAAAGTCGCAATTTTGCCGCCAGTTGCCGCGATTTATGGCTGCCAGCACCGCACACAGCAGCAGGGATGGAAGGAGCATCCAATTTCCCGTCAGATATCTTCCCTAAGCATAGCTTGAGGCCTCGACCGCAGACGCAAATGTTGCGTGAAATTTGCACAACAGTTGCGTAACAAGTTCAACGTGATTAAATATCATTCAGCTCGGCCCAATATCAGCCCTTCGTGTCGCTGAAATCGTTCTGCCGAATCACACCCAGGGCAAACGCAAGGGAGCGGGAGAATAGAAATTAGTCAAGGCACGCGTTACCCCTTATTGGCGCAAGGTTTTTACGGCTCGCCACAATCTCGCCGAAAGCTGCGCGGAGTCCCGCAACATAAAACGTGCAACGTCTTGTAAGACATCCTGCGAAATGCTTCGCTCGTGTTAACCGAATCGTTGCGTCGGTCGCTAACGAAGCAGTATTTCACCGCGTTACAAACTTTGTTGCTTCGGATGTTGCTTCGTGTCGTTACCACCGTGTTGCGAAGCGGGTGCCAACCATGCTGCCAACCCGAAAGACTTGCTTCTAGGGTGGCGTTACTGGTCTGTCTGCGCGGCGTCCGAACCTTTGCGGCTGCGTGTGGCTGGCGGCGTCCATTGGCCATGTTTGTTTGCTCCTGCGCTCTAGCGCCGCGCGGCGCAGCGTGATTGTCTGCCCCTCGTCACCGGCCCCCAGACAATCACAGTCATGGCGTCACGGTTTTGGAGCGTTTCCTGGCTTCAGGCTGTCATTGAATTCCTTGGCTTCCGCCGGAGCCATCATTCTTACGTTGGCGATGTGCGGACCGCGTGAACGATATGGAGAACTTTCTTTTAGAGGCGGCGGGACATTGCTTGCTGACATATCCGCCGGCGCTGGCGTGGCCGGAGTGGGATTTGCGACTGTGGTTGGCGTACTTTGAGGCGTTGGGATATTGACGGTTGGTGCGGCCCCCGCCCGCTTCCGCCATTTGCGCTTTTTGCCGCCGTCCAAGACGATGCGCCCATATTCGGCAACACGCGCGCGGCTCGTCTTTACACCGTGCCGTTGCAACAAGTCAGCGATGGTCGCATAAGATGCATTCCGCCCGTGCAAGTCCACGATAATATCATGAACCGGTTTCAAGCCGTTGAATGGGACGCGACGCGGATTAGGTTGAAATTCCTGAACCGCTTTGCGCAGTCCTTCGAGATCGGGCGTTGGTGTAGTCGGTGTGTTCATATTTTTTGAGTGTCATGGTTGAGATTTGAGGCGAGTCATCCCGCAAGTTTCCGGTGCAGCCATTGCGCGGTCACGCCTGGTGCATGGCAAGCTGTCTTGCGAGTCGTCTTGACAGTTGCTTGGCGGCATTGCCGTTGCCGCTGTCCGTCCATTGCGCGGACATGCGCGAGACATTATGCCGGATTTCTTGCCGGACGTTTCGCGGCCATCGCGTGACCGTCTCGCGGGACTCCGCGCCGCTATCGGCGAGATTTGAGCGAGCCGCAAAATCCTTGTTCTGACAAGGGGTAAGGCTTGTTCTGCATAAAAGATCAATCCAGCGGCATACGCTTGGCCTGCTCCTTGCAAATTGTTGCACTGGATTTTTTCGGCTTCGTGAACATAACCGCGCAATTTGGCGGTGCAATTCGTGACGTGAATTTGAACCATGCTGACGTTTGCTTGTTTGCGGGCATGTCGCCCACGGTCTGATTGTAGTGAGTGAAAAGCTATCATGGTTACTCTGTTGTTTCGTCGTCATCACTCCATGCCTGCTCAACCTCGATGTCAATGATTGGCGAAGGTGATGGCATCGGCGGTCCCGGCATGACGAAGATGCAGGGAATGACCGTGGTAGAATTTCCTTTCATTCGTCTCCGCAGACCGCCACTGAGAATCCAAGCGATGACCGCCAGTGCCAGCCAGACAAATACCAGGTGGAGATAAACTTCGTAATCTTCAATTAGGATGTCCAGCGCATTGAAAGGGCGGTGAAGTAATTTGGGCAATTCAAGATTCAGGTTCATGACTCATTCTCTATTGTTGATTCGTCATGTCCTGCCCAAACCTTAGCCACACTGATTGATAGCCCCGCCAGCAGGTTTTTCCAAAGCGGCGATCTTCCGAATGCAACCAGTTCAAATCCCCGGCCTGTAGGCGCGTTAAATTCGATTGCGGCGCATTCACGTTATTTGTGAAGTGAAAGTTCATGGTGAAAATCATGCCGCTGATTTTACGATTGCAAGGATTGCGGCCTTGAGCGGGGCAGGAAGTTTTTCCCAAGCGGTGACTACTTGGGACAAGTCGGGGCTTAACGGGACTGAAGTTTGTGAGTCCCTTTGTGAGTCAGTCTGCGGATTTCCCTTATTTTCGTCGGGAAACAGTGGGGTTCGAATCCCCCTCTCTCCGCCATTCTTGTCATGGAGTGATCTCTGGCCGGCTCGATCCTCATGAATACCCCATGATCAGGCCCGTGGAACACTGCCCTCCGGTTTCGGACTTTTCCTCCCGGCCCTGTGGCTGCTCCTGGTGCCGACCGAAGGGGCCTGACTATCGGTCAATCTGCATCTGTACCACGACAACAATGGTTGTTTCAGCTTGCCCCTGTTGAGCACCAACCCGCAGACGACCAATGGCGGCCCATCCAACTGCGAATCACCACGATTTGGCGGTGAACAACCGCGGCTTGTTTCCCCGCCGCGTTTCACGCATCATCCGCGCCGATGATGTTGCGGAAAGAGTTACTGCAGGGCATTGAGGAGTTCCTCGAAATGGCGCCGGTTAGGACCATCTTGCGCGCGCGCGATTATGTCGTCGGCGGCAAGGTGCATGACCTGGACTGTGTCGAGCCCGATCACCTTTACACCGCCCAGGTGCGCTCGGGCAAAAATTATACCGTGGGGCTGGAATTCACCGGGGAGGGCTGGGCCGGGGAATGTTCCTGCGCGGTGATGTTCGACTGCAAACATGTCATTGCGGTGCTGTTGGAATTGCAGCGCCAGGCGACGGCGAACGACAGTCCGGCCACCCCAAAAACAGCCCGCAGGATTCCCCAACCGACCCGCTCCCCGCTGGGTCAGCGCCTCTTTGACCACCTGGGCCGCGAGTTGTCGCTGACGGAAAGCGGGTACATTCGCAATGTGCAGGCGCTCTACGCACAGGCGAAGCTCCGGCAACTGACGGAATATGATCTGGCGGCCGTCACCCCCGCGCCGATTCTGAACCACCAATGGGGGCCGCTTGATCTCTGGCTGGAGTTTCCGCGCGATGATTTTTATTTCTGGCTGCACCTGGCGTGGGAACTGCGCCGGCGCAAGCTGTCGCCTCCCGGCTTCATGGACGGCATCACGGACCTGAGCCTGATCCAGACGGAAATGGATGCCCGGGACCGGGCGCGGGAGATCGCGGACTGGACCTCCTGGTTCCCAAATTTTCAAGCGCTTCCCCGGGAAACATCCGCCGGCGATCCGCTGGAATTGCGGCTGGTGTTGTGCGAAAGCGAGGCGCGGCTGGAATGGCGCACGGGACCGGACGCGAAGTTTGTGGAATTGAGGCCGACCCACGCGGGCAGATTCAGCACCCGGTTTCAAAGCGGCGACCTGACGTTCACGCCCGAATCGCTGCCCCTGTGGAGTTCGGTATACAAACCGTGGAGTTATGACACCTGGTGGTCCTTCACCTACGCCAGTGCCACGTCGCGGCCGGCGCTCAACCGATTGCTCCGCCTGCCGCTCGCGCCGGACCGGCTGATCACCCAGGACGGCCTGCCGCTCGTGCGGGTGGCCGAACCGTTGCGCCTGAACCTGCAGCCGTCCGCCGATGCGGACGGGGATTACGAACTCGCGCTCGTCACCGCCGGGGGGGGGCCGCCCCCGCGCATCCTGGGCACCTTTTCCGGCCAGCCCACCCTGTACCTGACGGAAGGCGGCTTGTTTGCCGGCCCGCCCGCCGACGCGCTGGACACCAATTGGCGCAAGATTATTCCGGCCCCCGCCCTTGAGACCCCCAATGGCCTGAACTTTTTGCAGACCGCCGGCGTCCCGCTGCCGGAAAAACTGGCCGCCCGCGTCCGCCTCGTGCCCATGGAGGTCACCATCTCCTGCAAGCTTAAACCCAGTTACCCTGGCAGCAAGACCGAGGAAATCCGGATCAGCGTCGCCGCCAAACTGCCGGGCCTGCCGACGGAAGAACTGTCCCCCAGCGGATGGCTGCGCCCTTCTGACCGCGTGGCGGCCAAACCCCGTGCGCCGGGGAACAACCTCATCGAAGTCCCCGACCGTTCGCCCCAACGGCATTTTCCGCGGTTGATCGAACCGCTGGGGGCAAAATGGGACGGCTTCCAGCGCGGCTGGAAACTGCGCCTCACCAAAAAAACCCCCGAAGTGTTCGTCCCCTGGCTCGAATCACTTCCGCCGGATGTCGCCGTGCGGCTGGATCCTGAACTTGCCTCGCTCCGGGACGCCCCCATCGGCGGCAGCGTTTCGCTGGATATTGCGGAAGCGGGCATGGACTGGTTCGATCTCAAGGTCGTGCTCACTGTCAGTGACACCACGCTCACACCAGAAGAGCTGAAGCTGCTGCTCAACGCGCGCGGCGGTTATGTGCGACTGGGCGACAAGGGCTGGCGGCGGCTCCGCTTTGACCTCACGCCCGAGGACGATGAACAACTCGCCCGGCTCGGTCTCCACGCCCACGATTTCACCGCCGAGCCGCAACGCTTTCATGCGCTCCAACTGGCCGACAACGCCGCCAAAAAATTTCTGCCGGCCGAACACGTCGAAAAAATCCAGCGGCGCGTGGGCGAATTAAAGGCCCGCGTCACTCCCGCCCTGCCGGCGGCCATCCGCGCCAACCTGCGACCGTATCAGACGGAGGGCTTCCATTTTCTGGCCTATCTCACCGCCAACCGTTTCGGCGGCGTGCTCGCCGATGACATGGGTCTGGGTAAAACCCTGCAGGCGCTGGCCTGGCTCGCCTGGCTGAAAGACGGGTCGGCGGGAGCCCCGCCCGCCGCCGCCACACCCAGCCTCGTGGTCTGCCCCAAGTCCGTCATGGACAACTGGCGGGCCGAGGCGGAGCGGTTTTATCCGGACCTGCGCGTCCGCGTCTGGTGCGGTGAGCCGGCGGAGGACCTGCCCGCCGCGCGCGAAAACGCCGACCTGCTCGTCCTCAACTATGCCCAATTGCGCTCGCTGTCCCCGGCCATCGGACGCCTCGCCTGGCGGGTGGCGATTCTCGATGAGGCCCAGTGCATCAAAAATCCGGATTCTCAATCCGCCGTCGCCGCCCGGGCATTGACCGCCGAACACCGGCTGGCGCTCACCGGCACGCCGATTGAAAACCGTCTGCTCGATTTGTGGAGCATCCTGGCCTTTGCCATGCCCGGGGCGCTGGG
>Ga0181520_10013785_pt1 | contig 10127 bp, 9 predicted proteins | sample PEATcosm2014_Bin_29_FD_132451 | JGI IMG/M metagenome (GOLD analysis project Ga0181520, IMG submission 132451) | Peatland microbial communities from MTU Mesocosm Facility, Houghton, MI, USA - PEATcosm2014_Bin02_30_metaG | ecosystem: Environmental > Terrestrial > Soil > Wetlands > Peat | place... | reverse complement strand
TCCGGGCACCGAGGGCGATCTCTTTCAGGTGAAGGGCGCGGGCGGCGATGTGCGCGTGGTCTACTCGCCGCTGGATGCGGTGGAGTTGGCGGCGAAGAACCCGGAGCGGCAGGTGGTCTTCTTCGGCGTGGGCTTTGAGACGACGGCTCCGGCCAATGCGATGAGCGTTCATGTGGCCAGGCGGCGGGGATTGATGAACTTTTCGCTGCTGGTTTCGCACGTGTTGGTGCCGCCGGCAATCGCGGCAATATTGGAGTCGCCGGAGAATCAAGTGCAGGGGTTTCTGCTGGCGGGGCACGTGTGCAGCGTCCTGGGCTACTGGGAGTATCCGCCGCTGGCAGCCAAATATAAGGTTCCGCTGGTGGTGACGGGCTTCGAGCCGCTCGATCTGCTGGATGGGATTCGCCGCGCGGTGATTCAACTGGAGGCCGGGCGGCATGAGGTGGAGAACGCCTATGAGCGAATCGTCAGCTTCGAGGGGAACCAGGGCGCGCAGCGGCTGCTGGCCGAGGTTTTCGAGGTAACCGACCGGGCGTGGCGGGGGATCGGCGTGATTCCAAGGAGCGGCTGGCGGCTGAGCGCGGCTTACCGCGAGTTCGACGCCGAGGAGCGCTTCCAGATTGAGGGGATTCGGACGGCGGAGTCGGCGCTGTGCAGGGCGGGCGACGTGCTGCGGGGGAAGATCAAGCCGGCCGAGTGCGCGGCCTTCGGCAAGGAGTGTACTCCGCGGCATCCGCTGGGAGCGACGATGGTTTCCAGCGAAGGAGCCTGCGCGGCTTACTTCAATTATGGGCGATTCTTGTCGGCGGAAGAGTTGGCGGGCGCGGGGTCTACACTATCCAAGTAATCTCCGAATAAGTCGATGTTTTGAAAGGGCACGACTTTAGTCGTGCCGCAGAAACGCCCAAAGAAATCACGGCTTTAGCCGCCGAGGGAATACAGAGGTAAATTGATGGAGTTGTCAAAACATGTGGACGCGGAGATACACCACCCCAATGGTGAGATTGAGTATATCTATTCACCGTTTCCCGTGGAGAACCGCTGGCCTGGAGTCTTTGCTAACTCTTCTACATTCAGTAAATTGCCTGTATCTGAGAAATTCTACCGGCAATCGATCGCCTTCCTACAGGCTGCAAGAACTCTCTGCAAAGATGCGGGTGAGGCGGGTCAAGCACTTGAGTGGTCCAAGGGGTCAGTTTGCTACTACTGTCTAAATATCGCAATGGAGTTATTTCTAAAGGCTTGCATCCAAAAATCGAAGGGTATTGTCGCAATTCCCACACATGAAATATCAGAGTTACTTGATTCGTATCGAAAGGTATTACTAGAGCCTGAGTTTCACTTTGTAACATGGTGGGACAGGTCATGGGCAGAAGTTGAAAAGAACTTGGGTGTCAAGATAGCCGCTACGATTGACCATCATCCCGATCAGCTCTATCGCTATGGTGCTGACAAGTCCGGTAAAGGTTCCGCAGGAATACAGAATTTTTCTCCGGACTATTTCTTCAGTTACATTTCCTATCTGAACGACATATGGGAGAGAGCGTGGAATAAAATTTCGGCTGACAAGCCATCCGGTTGATCCCTCCTATCGGCTTCGACCAAAAATGATTAAAAATACATTCCCTCAGGGGCTAAAGCCCGCACTCTTTGCAGAGCATTTACGGCACGACTGAAGTCGTGCCCTTTCAAAACTGAGCATTCTGGAGTATCAAATGTCTGAGAACGATAAACCCGACTTCTCGCATTGGTCCTGCCCGCTGCCGCTGGCGGACTATCCGACCATCGTGATGGGCCATGGGGGGGGCGGCAAGCTGAGCAATGAGTTGGTGGAGCATCTGTTTCTGCCCGCCTTCCGCAACCCGGCTCTGGAAAATCTGGGCGATGCGGCGGTGCTCGATCTGGGCGGCGGACGGCTGGCGATGAGCACAGATTCGTTTGTGGTGCAGCCGCTCTTCTTTCCGGGCGGATCGATCGGCGAACTGGCGGTGAACGGGACGGTGAACGATCTAGCCGTCTCCGGGGCCGAGCCGCGTTACTTGAGCGCCAGCTTCATTCTGGAAGAGGGATTTCCGCTGGCTCAGTTGGCGGCGATCGTGCAGGCGATGGCGCGGGCGGCGGCGACGGCCGGGGTGCAGATCGTTACCGGCGATACCAAGGTCGTCGAGCGCGGGCACGGCGACGGCTGCTACATCAACACCTCCGGTGTGGGTCTCCTGCGGTCCGGCATCTCGGTCGGTCCCAACCGCGCCCAGCCGGGCGATGCAATTCTGGTTTCGGGCACCATCGGCGATCACGGCATGGCGATTATGAGTGTGCGCGAGGGGCTGGAATTCGAGAGTCAGATTCGCTCCGATTGCGCGGCGCTGAACGGGATGATCGCCGCGGTGCTGGACGAGGCGGGCGGCGCGGTTCACGCCATGCGCGACCCCACGCGCGGCGGGCTGGCCTCGACGCTGAATGAGATTGCACAAGCTTCCGGCGTGGGGATTGCGATCGACGAGGCGCGTCTGCCGGTGCGGGCGGAGGTGCAGTCGGCCTGCGAACTGCTGGGGCTGGACCCGGTCTATGTGGCCAATGAGGGAAAGGCGGTGTTTTTTGTCGCGCTGGAGGCCGCCGAGCGGGTGCTGGAGGTGCTGCGCGCGCATCCGCTGGGCCGCGAGGCGGCGCGCATCGGCCAGGTTACCGCCGAGCACAAGGGGATGCTGGTGGCGCGGACGGCGATGGGGGCCAATCGCGTGATTCCCACCCAGATCGGTGAGCAGTTGCCGCGGATTTGCTGAGCAAGGCGTGACCGACGGGTGATGCGGATGCTCTGATTGCGTCATTCGCCGGGCAATTTCATGCGCATCGCTGCGCGCACTTCTTTCATGGTTACTTCGGCGCGGTCGCTGGCGCGGCGGGAACCATCCTTTAGGATTTCGATGACCCGCTCCTCGGTAAAGCTAGCGCGGCGCTCCTGAATGGGCTGCAAAACCTGCACCAAAGCATCCGCGGCCCAACCTTTGCACTCGATGCAGCCGATGCCCGCCGAACGGCAGCCATCGTATACGCTGGCCAGCGTCTCCGGCGCGGAGAAGACCTTGTGCAGGTCAGCCACCGGGCATTTGTCGGGGTCGCCTGTGTCGGTGCGGCGAATGCGGGCCGGGTCGGTGACCATAGTTTTGAGCTTCTGGCGAACCACCGGCTCGGGGTCGGTCAACTGGATGGTGTTGCCGTAGCTCTTGGACATCTTGCGGCCATCGGTGCCGGGGAGCTTGGGCGAGGGGGTCAAGAGCACCCGCGGCTCGGGCAGGATTACCTCTATCTTCCCAACATCCTCGGGGGGCGGTGGGACTTGCATATTCCCCAGATCATCGGGGGGGGGTACTTGGCCACCCCATGTAACCATGGTCATTGCCGTTGACCCGCCGGGGAGTACGGAATGGCTACCCGGTGTTCCGTAGAGAAAATTGAACCGTCGCGCGATTTCGCGTGTCAGTTCAACATGTGCCTGCTGGTCCTGGCCCACGGGGACAAACTGCGGCTGATAGAGCAGAATGTCGGAAGCCATCAGGACGGGGTAGCCCAGGAATCCGTATGTGGTCAAATCCTTGTTCGCAAGGTTCTCCTGCATCTCCTTGTAGCTCGGAACGCGCTCAAGCCAGCTTATTGGAGTGCTCATCCCAAGCAACAAGGGCAACTCGTAGTGCTGCTTTACATGGCTCTGCACAAAGATGGTGCATCTCTTCGGGTCGAGGCCAGCGCCAAGGAAGTCCAGCGCCACTTCAAGGGTGTTGGGCACAATATTTGCAGGATCGGCATAGTCGGTCGTCAGCGCGTGCAGATCGGCGATGAAGAAGTAACACTCGTACTGGTCTTGCAGCTTGACCCAGTTGGCCAGGGCGCCCATGTAGTTGCCCAGGTGGAGCTTGCCGGTGGGGCGCATCCCGCTGAGGACGCGGGGACGGGAGGATGGGATTGCGGGTTCGGGCATTTGATCTTCGCTTCCGGGATGATGCCGAGAGTATGCCGCCGCTCAAAAAGTGCGGAAAGACGGCTTGTTCCATTGTAGCGTCAGGGGGAACGGCTGCCGGGCAAGCGTATCGAAAACGAGCGGGAAGCTCTGCCTCGGGGATTTTATTTACAATTGCTTTCATCCCCCTTGGGGGCTGACTCCGGAGTTTTGGCGGACCAAGAGGAACAGGAAAAGAACCGCATTGACGGATCAGTCCATCAACCCGGATACGGTTGCCCAGTCGGAAGCTGGCGGCGAAGGCGAATTCTCCGATCGCCACGCTCCGCAACTGGTGCTCACCTCCAAACCGGTTGCTGCGCCGAAGCCAGTGGAGAAGCCGGCAGCCAAACTGAAGACGCGGGACGACGAGGCCGATCTTTCTCCCTTCTCGGTGATTGTGGGGCAGGTCTACGACGGCCCGCTGGACCTGCTGCTGGACCTGATCCGCAAGCAGGACATCGACATTTACGACATCCCCATCGCCAAGATCACGGCGCAGTTTCTGGCTTACGTGAACCAGCTCAAGGCCAGCGACGTGGACGTGGCCGGGGAGTTCATCTATACGGCGTCGCTGCTGATCCACATCAAGAGCAAGATGCTGTTGCCGCGTGCATCCTCCAGCCCGGAAGATGCCGCCGAGGATCCCCGCCGCGAACTGGTCGAGCGGCTGCTCGAACATGAGCGCTTCAAGAACGCGGCGCAGATGCTCCAACAGAAGCAAATGCTCGAAGCCGCCACGTGGACCAATCCCGGAGTGCGCGAGTTCAAGGAAGATGCCGCCGCCGAGCCGGAGATGGCCGCCGACACCGACGATCTCGTGCGCATTTTTCGAGATATTTTAGAGCGCGCCCGCACCCGTCCGATCTTGAGCGTGGAGGAGGACACAGTGACCGTGGGGCAGATGATCCAGTTTCTTTCCCGTCGCCTGACCATGGAAGACAAGCCGGTGGCGCTACGCGGTTTGCTCAGCCACAGCCGCTCGGAGCGGTCGCTGGTCGCCATGTTTTTGGCGCTGCTGGAGTTGGTACGGCTGCAAGCAGTGCTGCTTCGCCAGGACCGGGCTTTCAGCGAGATATTCATCAAGAAGCACACCGGTTTCGATGCAGTGATGAACGAAGGTATCGCCAACGCCAAGGACGACTGGAAGTAGATGTGAACATGGGTTCCGCTAAGCGGCAAAAGGACGACCAACACTAGGGCCTGTTAACACGACCTCATGCGGTGGCGACGGCAGCGGCGGGGGCGGTTGTGCTGCTGCAGGCGGTCTTATGTGTGCAGAGTCTTCCGGGGCTGCTATAGGGGTTAGAGCGACAAATGCACTTGACGACATTAGGCATTTGAAAGCATAATCGCATTATCCTTGTTAATCCGGCCAGAGGGTAACTGAGCTACTAGCACAGGAGCGATATGGCTCAGCAAGAGTGGCAAATAATCTTCCACGACGAATTCGTGCCCGAGTACCGGGAATTGTCCGAATCAGTTCAAGACGTATTGGCAGCGTGGACGACAATCCTTCGCGAGAAAGGGCCTCTCTTGGGGCGGCCGCAGGTCGATACGCCGAAGGGTTCGCGCCACGCCAACATGAAGGAGTTGCGTTTCGATGCCGATGGAGGCGTTTGGCGCGTCGCATTTGCCCTCGACCCATAGCGCAAGGCCATCTTGCTTGTAGCCAGGGACAAAGGCGGAGTCGCACAGCGCCGCATTCATCGCGAGTTGCTTCAGGTAGCGGATAGACGGTTCGACCGGCATTTGAGCGCATTTGGTTCGCAGAAAAGGAAATAGCGATGCCAGTAACACTGGACGAAATACTCAATGAGATGCCACCGGAGCGCCGCGCTCGTATCGATGCGTTGGCGCAAGAGATGCGCGCGGAAATCAACCTGCGCGAACTGCGCCGCCTGCGCAAACTGACCCAGGCGCGGCTCTCGAAGAAACTCAAGATCGGCCAGGAGGGAGTTTCGCGCATCGAGAAGCGGACTGACCTGTACCTCTCGACGCTGCGCAGCTATGTTGAGGGGGTGGGCGGCGAACTGACACTGATGGTCAAATTTCCCGACCAGTCGCCGGTCATTTTAACCGGATTGGGCGAAGATGCGCCCGAAAAGAAGGCCAAAACCTCCGCAAAATCGAAGGCCGGGACGCGCCGCGCAGCGTGAGAAAACGCAGCCTTCGGCGGTGCGTCGGTGAGTTTCGATAAAATCAAGCAAGATAAGGACTTATTTGTGGGGTTTCACGTTGCGGAAACGGCCTTCCAGCGGGTAAAATAGAAGCACAGCCCACGGACCCCGGCCCAGCTTTTGCGGAACCTTTTGCCGTCTTCCCGCAGGCTCCTGAAAACCCTTATGGCAGACGATCGGAACCCTCAGCTTCCTCTGGAAGGCGGAACCCCGCCCAACCGCGGCACCAATTTTCTCCCCATGAACATTGAAGAGGAGATGCGCCGCTCCTATCTGGCCTACTCGATGAGCGTCATCATCGGGCGCGCTTTGCCGGATGCCCGCGACGGCTTGAAGCCCGTGCATCGCCGCATTCTCACCGCCATGGACCGCGAAGGCCTGCAGCACAACAAGCGCTACTCCAAGTGCGCCGGCGTGGTCGGCGAGTGCCTGAAAAAATATCACCCCCACGGCGACTCCTCGGTCTACGACGCGCTGGTGCGCATGGCCCAACCCTGGTCGCTGCGCTATCCGTTGGTGGACGGGCAGGGCAACTTCGGCTCGGTGGACGGCGACCCGCCCGCGGCCTACCGCTACACCGAGTGCCGCATGGAGCGCATCGCCGAAGAGATGATGGCCGACATCGAGATGGAAACCGTCGACATGATGCCCAACTTCGACGAGACCACCGACGAGCCGACGGTGCTGCCGACGCGCATTCCCACGCTGATCGTCAACGGCTCCAATGGCATCGCCGTCGGCATGGCCACCAATATCCCGCCGCACAACCTGACCGAGGTGGTCAACGCCGCCATCGAACTTATCAACAATCCCAACGCCGGCCTGGCCGAAGTCCTCAAGCACGTGCAAGGCCCCGACTTCCCCACCGGCGGCTTTCTTTACGGCAAATCCGGCATTCCTGCCGCCTACAAGCACGGCCGCGGCCGCTTCCTGATGCGCGCCCGCACCGCGCTTGAAAATCTGACCAAGGAAAAGCAGGCGATCGTCGTCACCGAGATTCCCTATCAGGTCAACAAATCCAAGCTCATCGAACGCATCGCCGAGCTGGTCACCGACAAGATCGTCGATGACATCAGCGACGTGCGCGACGAGAGCGACCGCGACGGAATGCGCATCGTGATTGAGCTCAAGCGCGGCGCCCAGCCGGAGATCGTGCTCAACCAGCTCTACAAGCACACCCAGATGCAAGAGAGCTTCTCGATGATCTTCCTCGCCGTGCTCAACGGCCAGCCGCGCGAACTGGGACTCGATCAGGCCATCCGTGCCTTCCTCGACCATCGCGTCGATGTGGTGCAGCGGCGCACCGTCTTCCTGCTGCGCAAGGCGCGCGAACGCGAACATCAGTTGGAAGGCTTGAAGATCGCCCTCGACAATCTCGATACGGTGATTCGCATCATCCGCGCGTCGGGTTCGCGCGTCGAGGCCCGCGAGAATCTCTATGCCTGGGGCAAGGGAACGGAGATCGTCATCACGCTCGACCGTGAGCGCCTGCCCCACGAGGAGCGCGGCCTGACGCTGCGCCAGATCGATGCCATTCTCGAATTGCAGCTCTACCGCCTCACCCGCCTCTCCATCGACGAGTTGCTCAACGAGTTGAAGCTGGTCCGGGAGCGCATTGCCGAGTACGAATCGATCCTGGCCAGCGAGGTGAAGCTGCGCGCGGTCATCGTCAAGGAGCTCGAAGAGGTCCGCGACAAATACGGCGATGCGCGCCGCACCCAAATCGTAGATGAATCCGCCGAGTTGCAACTCGAAGACCTCATCGCCGACGAGCAGGTTGCCGTCACCGTCAGCCATCAGGGCTACCTCAAGCGCACCCCCATCAGCATCTACCGCCAGCAGCGCCGCGGCGGCCAGGGCCGCATGGGCATGAAGACCCGCGACGAGGACTTCGTAGCCCAGTTGATCGTCGATTCCACCCACGCCTATCTGCTCTGCTTCACCAACGCGGGCCGCGTCTACTGGCTCAAGGTCTACGAGATTCCCGACGTGGGCGCGGCCGGCAAAGGAAAGTCGATGCAAAGCCTGCTCGACCTGCAACCCGGCGAAAACGTCCGCGCCATACTCCCCGTCCGCGACCTGGAGGAAGAGGGCAAGTTCATCTTCTTCTCCACGCGCAACGGCACCGTCAAGAAGACCCCGCTCAAGGACTTCTCCAACGTCATGGCCCGCGGCATCATCGCCATCGGCATCGACAAGGACGACGAACTGGTAAAGGCGTGCATCACCGACGGCTCGGAGATCGTCTTCCTCGCCACCCACCTGGGCATGGCCATTCGCTTCGACGAGTGCGACGTTCGCTCCATGGGCCGCCCGGCTTACGGCGTTCGCGGCATCGACCTGGCCAAGAACGATTTCGTCGTCGGCGTGGCAATTACCCCCAAAGAGCACGAGCCGGGCGCTTACCGCATCCTGGCCATCACCGAAAACGGCTTCGGTAAACGCACTGATGTGGATGCATACCGTCTGCAAACCCGCGGTGGCAAGGGCGTGAAGAACATGGCCGTCACCCCGCGCATCGGCCGCGTCAGTTCCATTCAACTGGTGGACGAAACCTCGGAGTTGATGGTCATCAGCCAGTTCGGCAAGATCATCCGCATCGACACCAAGACTATCCGCGCAGCCGGCCGCGCCACCCAGGGCGTCCGCCTCTTGAATCTGGAGCCGGAAGACAAGGTCGCCGCCGCCGTCATTATCCCGCCCGAAGAACTCAACGGCAACAACCACGACGAGCCGACGCTGTTGCAGTAAAACTGGCTTGCGCGTCCAGCGTGAACCCCAGGCCTGAAAAATCCGTAAATTGCAGAGCACCCGACGCGAGGGCTATCTTTTCGGGAGGGGCCTTGCTCAGAAACATCGCCACGACGAACATATCGTTCTTGGACTGAACGGCAAGGTCGAAACCAAAAAAGACGGCTTTGGAGCCGATGCCGAGAACCTCCTGAACGTTGGGAAACTCCTTGCGGACGTTGGCGGCGTAGTCATCGAAGCGGCTGCCCTCGCCGAGATGCAGTGGGATGGAGAGGGATTTCATTCCCTTTCGAAGCTGCACGGATCGGTGGGACTGCTCTGAAGCGGGGTCCCGGCGGCGGCGGAAACTTCCGCTTCCGTCGGCCTGGAGCAGACGTCGCCGGCATGGGCGACGGGCGCGCCCGATATTTTATAGCGCCGCATCACATCGCGGGGTCGCCGATCATCTGGTCCGGTCAATGGTGACCGGGTCTACAATCATCCCGCTTCCCGAGCGCTTCACCTTGTCGATCTCGTCGGTCTCGGCGTCTATCGACAGATTGCGATGAACGATGCCGATTCCGCTTTGCTGGGCCATGGCGATGGCCATGCGCGACTCGGTCACCGTGTCCATGGCGGAGGAGAGCAGCTGAGTGTTGAGTGCAATGTACAGGTCAACTGGGTCTGGGTGCTGACCTGCACCGGCACCGCGTCGCTCTCAGCGGACACCAGCAAAACGTCGTTGAAGGTAAGGGCTTCGGACAGATTTTTGGTGAGTATGATGTTTGCGCTCAGGGCGGGCCGGAATCCGTTCCCCGGCGGACAGGCGCTTCCGTCTGTTGTAGCGGGGCGGGCAGAGGCGCTCCGGCCAGCGCCGCAATGCGGGAAAGGACATCCTCGCGGATGAGACGTATGCCCGATTCCAAAAGGGATATGGGGAACACAATCCTCAAAGGCTTTCGGCAGCGCTCTTTCGCTTTTCTAGTGCATTTTCCGATTAACTGTAGACTTCCGTGCCCCATCCATTCCGCGTTTTTCTGCGGAATGGGTGGGATACCACCAAATTCGGTCTACACACCCCCAAAAACGCTCTGATATGGAGTGACCCTGTCAATGCCTGCGCATCGGTGGGGTTGTTTTTGTCGTTGTCGTTGCTTTTGCTGTTTTTCGAAGGCCGGGCCAGCCGCAGCCGGGGCAGGTTTGAGCGACGATTGATCCGTCTG
>Ga0181520_10013784_pt1 | contig 10129 bp, 9 predicted proteins | sample PEATcosm2014_Bin_29_FD_132451 | JGI IMG/M metagenome (GOLD analysis project Ga0181520, IMG submission 132451) | Peatland microbial communities from MTU Mesocosm Facility, Houghton, MI, USA - PEATcosm2014_Bin02_30_metaG | ecosystem: Environmental > Terrestrial > Soil > Wetlands > Peat | place... | reverse complement strand
TACTGCATACGGCTTTTCCATATTTTTTACTCTAAATTAATAAACAAATACTTTTATCGAGATTTTCTATAAGTTTAATGATAGATTAAGCTACTTGAAATTCGTTTAATTAGGTCGTGGTGCGGGTAAAGGGACTCTAACCCTTGGCCTCGTCCTTGGCAAGGACGCGCTCTAAACAACTGAGCTACACCCGCAAAGCAACGATAATTTTACCGAATGACTCGGTAAAAATCAATTTGGTGGCGACTCCCAGACTCGAACTGGGGACACAAGGCTCTTCAGGCCTCTGCTCTACCAACTGAGCTAAATCGCCATCATAGAACAAGGTAATGATAACTTCTTAGAGAGTTTTTATCAAACCCGTATTTATTTAATAACAATTCTAGTGTACAGCCGTGCCAAACAGATGACCAATACTAAAGGTTATTAACATAGCCAATGCTCCGCCCAGCACTACTCTCATAGTGGCTCTTACACGTGATGCTCCGCTAAATGAGGCGCTAATATAACCCGTAATACATAAGGCCAGTAATACTGCCAAAGCTGTAGCAATTAAATGAATCGATTGGTTAATTAAGATAATTGCCAGTAAAGGAATCAAACCGCCGATGGTAAAGGATAAAAATGACGAGATGGTGTTAGGTATGGGGTTAATTAAGTTTTTACCAACTAATCCCATCTCCACTTCCAAATGAGCTTTTAACACATTGTGTTGACTTAATTCCCGGGCAACCTTATTGGCGGTTTTTTCGGACAGTCCTTTAGCTTGATAGTTTTCCTGTAGTTCTTCAAATTCTTGATCCGGATACTTTTTAAGATGTCCTTCTTCTTTGGCAATAAAAGCTCTCTGGGTATCACGTTGGCTGCTGACAGATACATATTCACCAACTGCCATCGACATTGCTCCGGCCACTAAACCAGCTAGTCCAGCTGTAAATATAGTTCCGCGGTTATTGGTCGCCCCAGCTACTCCAAGCACGATACTAGCTACCGAGACAATTCCGTCATCGGCACCTAATACTGCCGCTCTAAGAGCATTTAACTTATTTATTGATGAAGAATCATGATCCGTATCAAAACTAGGAGCTTCCACCTCAGGCATTTTTTATTTTTCCTTATCCATAAAATCTCTAATACTTTTAGCAGTATCTAGGAACTGAGCCGGAAAGACAATGGTGCTATTTTTCTCGACCGCAATATCACTTAGAATCTGCAAATTACGCAGTTGTAGGGCAATTGGGTGAGCGGCAATAATATCCGCAGCTTGGCCAAGTTTGGTAGCGCTGAGCTGCTCTCCCTCGGCCGCAATTATCTTAGCCCGTTTTTCACGTTCCGCTTCGGCCTGCTTGGCCATTGCCCGCTGCATTGATTCGGGCAGTTGGATATCCTTTATTTCAACTGTACTAACATAAACGCCCCATTTTTCAGTAACGTTTTCCAATATTGTTCGCACTTTATTGTTGATGGCTGTAGTTTCACTAAGTATTTCATCCAAAGAGCTCTGACCGATAACATTACGGACGGTCGTTTGAGCATTTTGATATATAGCTGATATCACATTTTCAATTTCAATTATCGACTTTGCCGGATCCTGAATTTTATAATAGGCTACCGCTGAAACGTCTACTGAAACATTGTCTTTGGTAATAATTTTCTGAGACTCAATTGGTAAAGTTATGGTTCTTAAACTGATTTTTCTCATCTGATCGACAATTGGGATAATTAAACGTAGCCCAGGCTGTTTAATACTGCCCCGTAGTTTTCCTAGCCGAAAAACAACCCCGCGTTCATATTGGTTAACCAAACGTATCGCATTTAATACCAGGATTAATAATATTATCAGGACAATCACTAAAACCGTAACTATCGTTTTAGACATAATAACAACCTCTCAATTTATTGTGGTGGAGCATATCGGGCTCGAACCGATGACCTCATTCATGCCATGAATGCGCGCTGACCAGCTGCGCCAATGCCCCATATATGCTGAGAATTTAATACCTCAGATATTGTGTATTGTAGACCTATAGTAACAGACTGATCAAGAACACATAATGATAGAGTCATAAAAACCGGACCATTAAAGATCCGGTTTAGGTGTCGTGCGCGCCCACCCTGGCGCGGGTGCAAATTTTTGTTTTTGTTATTTGTTTCACGCGCCATTTGCGCACGAATCACTATAAGCATAACATTTATATTTATTTCGTCAATTTAATCCTAAACCGATTTGTACGCTAAGATTTGTTTAAAAGTTTAATAAATTGCTGTTCAGTTAATTGAGGAGTACCTAGTGTTTTGGCTTTTTGCAGTTTACTGGCGCCAATACCATCTCCGACTACTAAATAAGTAGTGTCCTGACCGACACTGGTTTGGAAAGTTCCACCAAGTGAGCGAATTTTATCAGCAGCCAGCTCGCGGCTCATTGAAGTTAATGTACCGGTGATAGCGAAGTTTTGGCCATGTAATAGTCCGCGGGCTTTTGATTGATAATGGGGTTTAACGCCTAAAGTCTCAAACTTATCTAACAGTTTTTGGTTTGACTGATCGCTAAACCAAGCCATGATAGATTCGGCTACCACCTCACCAACACCTTCGATTCCCATCAGCTCATCTAGTGTAACTCCAGCTAGTTTTGATAATGAACCAAAATGCTCGGCCAGATCAATGGCAGTTTGCGAGCCGACGTGTCGGATACCCAGTCCGTAGATAAACCTAGGTAACTCCGGGGCTTTAGTGGCCTGTACTCCGTCAATCAGTTTCTGGGCTGAAACATCGGCAAAGCGCTCAAGTTTAATGACTTGGTCTTTAGTTAAGCTATAGATATCGGCTAGATCCCGTACTAATTTGGCCTCAACAAGCGCTTCAACGTTTTTTTCGCCCAAAGTATCAATATCTAAAGCCGCCTTTGAAGCAAAGTGGATCAGGGCCTGTTTAAGTAATATTTTCCTAGTTGCTCCTTTTACCCGGTAAACAGTTTCGCCTTCTGGGCGGACAAAAGTTAATTCTGGGTACTGGCGTTTTAGCTCTTTTTCCATATTAAACGGACGAGATGATTTCGGTCGCAGCTCTTTTAATACCCGGGAAAGCTGCGGAATAATGTCACCGGCTTTGAAGATAACTACAGTATCGCCTACTCGGACATCTTTGCGGGCGATTTCATCAGCATTATGCAAACTGGCATGCTGTACGGTTGTTCCGGCAACTTTGACTGAATTAAAGACAGCCACAGGCGTCGCCGCCCCAGTCCGACCGATACTTAACACAATGTCTCTCACTACCGTCGTAGCCTCTTCAGCAGCATATTTATAGGCAACTGCCGCACGGGGAGCTTTGCCGACCACTCCTAACTGGGTATATTCGGCCCGGTTGTTCAGTTTAATAACTATGCCATCGGTATTAAACGGCAGTTCATGCCGCTTGCTTTCCCATGCATCGATATATTTCATGATGGCGTTTAAATCATTTAGAACTAACGATTGCTGGCCACTAGATACTCCGAGTCCACGAATTATTTTATAAGCTTCGGAATTGGTCAATATTTCGCCGGGATCATCGCGCAGTATGTCCCAAGCCCTAAAGCGCAGCGGTCGACCGGCAGCTAGTTTTGGATCGAGCTGGCGGATACTACCGGCCGCTAAATTGCGCGGATTGGCAAAGATCGGTTTACCCTCAGCTTCGCGCCGCTGGTTTAAAGCTGCGAAATCTTTTTTATAAATTATCACTTCGCCGCGAATTTCGGTGCGACCTTTTAGAAATGAGAGGTAATTAGGATCAGATCGCAATTTAAAAGGCACGCTCTCCATTGTTCGTACGTTCATTGTCACATCTTCGCCAATAAAACCGTTACCCCGTGTGACTGCCTGGATAAAATTGCCGTCTTGATAAATCAAAGCACAGGCCAGTCCGTCTAATTTAACATCAATAAAAAACTCCGGTTTGGTTTCTGGCGCCAGTTTCTGGGTCCGCTTAATCCAAGCCTCGACTTCATCGCGGTTAAACACGTCGTTTAGGCTGAGCATTTGCGCCGAATGCTGAACTTGGGTAAAACCAGGCAGTGGCTTGCCGGCCACCCGCTGGGAGGGACTATCAGGGGTAATTAGTTCGGGGTACTGGCTTTCTAGTTCGGATAACTCATGCTTCAGCGAATCGGCTGCCGACTCACTCATGATCGATTCGTCCAAAACATGGTAATGATAACGGTAATCGTTAATCAGATCGCGTAATTTAGTTATTCGGTCTTTGGCCTGAGTTAGATTTAATTTACTCATAGCAATAATTCTCTATATAAAGTGTACATGTAAGTGTGCACGATAATTAGAGCACAAAGTACTAAAATAAACAGCACCCAAGGAGCAATTGGTGCCAGAAAAATAATGATCGGCACCATAATGACGGCCACAATAATTAACAGCACCACCGGCAAATACAGCAATTTTCGAAAGACTACCGGCCGGCGGTAGCGGACTAATTGGCGGGCACTGCGCAAGGCTTTCATTGGAGTCATTTCCGGCAAGGTCACGATGTATAGCGCAAACACCGATGAGCAAAGCATATAAATCGATATAAAGGTCAGAACCGCGAATAGTAAACCCCAAAGTAATTTTTCAGTTAAATGGATGGCAATTCCGTTAGTCACTACCAGGTTATACAGACCGCCGCCAATCAAAAACGGCAAAGTTTGTAGCAGTATTACTAAAAGCACCAAAATAAACGGGATCAGTGGATACATTCCCCTATAAAACAAATCACGCAGCCGGACTTTTTCCCCGGCAATAACTTGTCTCAGGGCCCAAATGGTAGCTAAGCTAATGATCAATCCTAAAAAAATCTGGTAGGCATCGGTATTGACGCTGGAATTACTGCCCGAAGACGTTAACAGATTAGTAAACACCGACAGGCTGATTCCCAGCTGTCCTGTTTTACCACCGCTACTTTGAGATAATTGATGCTTTAAACTGTTAACGTTTACACTGCTAAATCCACGGACCAATAAAACATCTAATACTCCGTAAACCACGGCTAACTCCAAAAATAACCAACGGTGTCGCCATAATAATTCAATTACTTTGCGACTAAGTTGCCAGACGCTCGGTAAGCTGACCGGATGTTTGATATGTTTAAATCGAAACGGTTTATATGCCGGTAGATGAATCCGCCGAGGTTTGGTTTGAGTGACTGCTTGATCCCTGGATACTGGCTTTTTAACTACTGTCTTTTTAGCCGGTTTCGGGGTCTTAGGCATAATAAATGTATTGTAGCAGAGAGATGGCTTTAAGCGTGGGTTCCCATATCGCGTAAGCGAGCTATCCGGGCGGCAATTGGCGGATGGGTACTAAATAAATTGGCTATGCTGTGAGATCTCAGCGGATTTGCGAAAAACAAATGAGCCGTGGCGGTATTTTGCTTTCTGAGAGTACTGCCGGTGCGGCCAATTTTTTGCAAAGCACTAATTAAACCCTCAGGATAGCGCGTAGTTAGAGCACTGGTGGCGTCCGCTAAATATTCGCGCTGGCGCGAGACGGCCAGCTGGATCATGGTCGCCACTAACGGTGCCAGGATAGCGGCGATAATACCCAGAAAGAAAAACAGCTGGTTATTTTCATTATTCCGCCGATCCCCCCGAAACCAAGTTAGCTGAAAGATAACATCGGCAATTAAAGAAATGACGGCCGTGAGGGCAAAGGCAATCATCGACACTCTGATATCGTAGTTTTTAATATGCCCGAGCTCGTGTGCAAAGACGCCTTGAAGTTCATCATCATCCATGATGTCGAGTAGGCCGGATGTGGTACAAATAGCGGCATTTTCTGGTTTACGCCCGGTAGCAAAGGCATTGGGCGAGGGATCGTCCATAATATAGACCTTGGGCATCGGCAGTCCGTCGGTAATACTTAAATTCTCAATGATCCGCCAAAGTCTTGGGTTATCCTGTTTATGAATTTCATGGGCTCCGTTAACTGCCAGGGCCATCTTGCTGCCGGCGTAATAGGTTATCGCGGCATAAATGATAGCCCCGACTAAAACGCCGTAAAAGATATAGGGCTGACCGCCCAGAAACTTATCGAATAGCCAGGCAATCGCACCAACAAAGACGATAAAGACGACCATAATAATGATCGTCCGTCGCTTATTGGCCGCTATATCACGATACATAATTTACTTGTCCTATATCTAGAATTTGACGGCAACCGGTTCAGAAGCTTGTCCGTAAGCCGTTTCGTCCAGCTCAAAGAACTCTCGGTCGGTCTTATAGCCTAACATGTTGGCGAAAATATTGGTTGGGAAGATCTTGCGTCGGGTGTTAAAGTCGCGAACGACGCCGTTATAAAACCGTCTGGAGGCCATGATTTTATCTTCGGTATCAGTCAGCTCGGCTTGTAATTGCTGAAAGTTTTCAGTAGCTCTTAATTGCGGATAGTTTTCGGCGACCGCAAACAAACTTTTAAGTGTTTTTTGGAATTGACCTTCTGCCTGAGCAGTCTCTTGAACTCCTTGAGCGTTCAGTGCATCGGCTCGTGCTTTTGTAACGTCCTCAAAAACGGTTTTCTCGTGAGCAGCATAACCTTTGACGCTATTGACTAAATTAGGGATAAGATCGTATCGTCTTTTCAGCTGTACGGTGATATCACTCCATGCCTCATCGGCTTGAACATTTAAACGAACCAGGCTGTTATAACCAACCCATACGGCAATCGCAATCAAGATGATAACGACAATTATTATGATAAGCGCTAACATTACCAGATAATCTCCTTACATTTACCCCAATTATACATCAAGTCGGACTCCTTGGGGTGTATCATTGAGAATAATGGCTTCGCAGTCTAAACACTCCAAACGTTGGTTTATTATCGGTTTGTTTTTAGTCCTATGCCTCAGTTACGCCGCCTATGCTCTAACCGAACCATTGGCTGCCGCTCAATCTAAAATAACTTTTAAATATTCCCGGCCGGCTTTACTTACTTCTTTGGCTTGGCCAAACTACGGTGAAGCCGCCGTCGGAGCATTAGGTAGCGGGGTATTAGCAACTCATGGCACTACCGTCCCGCAGGCCACGGCCAGTATTGCAAAGATTTTGACCGCACTAGCCGTATTAAAACAAGAACCGTTAGCTCTTAATCAAAGCGGTCCGTTAATTACCCTAAATCAAGCCGATGTTGATTCATACAATAAATATCTAAATGAGGGCGGATCGGTTGTTAGGGTGGCTGTCGGCGAGCAAATCAGCGAATATGAAGCCCTAGAAGCCATGCTGATGCCTTCGGCTAATAATATTGCCGAGACATTGGCCCGCTGGGCTTTTGGCTCAATAGATGCTTATAACAGTTACGCCAATAGTTACGCTAAAACGTTAGGCATGATCAACACCACTATTACTGACCCTAGCGGTTATCTGGGCACGACTGTCAGTACACCCAGTGACTTGGTGCTCATGGGCGAAACGGCTCTAGCTAACCCGGTAATTGCCCAGATAGTCGGTAAAACCACCGCAGTCATTCCGATACAAGGAACTATTTATAATGTCAATTTCCTGCTCGGCAGAGACGGTATTATCGGGATTAAAACCGGCAATAACGACCAAGATCAAGGATGCTTTTTATTCGCCGCCGATCAGACAATCGGATCTCATCCGGTAACTATCGTCGGTCTAATAATGAACGGCCCCAATTTAGTAACGACAATGGATAGCGCTGTGCCCTTAATTAACAGTACGGTGGCCGCTTTTAGTAATGTAAATATTATTAAAGCCGGCTTCCCGGTAGCCCTATATAAAACGGCCTGGGGTGCCCAAAGCTTGGCAGTGGCTAAGAGCAATTTTTCAATCCTGGCTTGGAATGGCGCTGTTATAACTGCATCGGTGAATTTACAAAATCAACAACCGCCACTTAATGCCGGCAGCGATATCGGATCAATTAACATCAATTACTCAACTACCGGCTCAACCTACTCGGTACCAATCGTTCTACAACAAAGAATCAACAATCCAGGTTTGATCTGGCGATTTATTCACGGTCTGCAAAACTAACTAATATTCGAAATTATGGTGGGCGCTGAGGGACTTGAACCCCCGACCTCTTGCTTGTAATGCAAGCGCTCTAGCCAGCTGAGCTAAGCGCCCTAATGGTGCGGACGAGAGGACTTGAACCTCCATGCCTTTCGGCACAGCCACCTCAAGGCTGCGCGGCTGCCAGTTACGCCACGTCCGCATAACGCATTATCTAGGACAGTGCTGAACCCTAAAAACTACCATATGTTATCTGTTTTCGGCTAAAAACTCAAGCATTGCCGGTCTTAGGTTCGAGGCAAGTGTTCATAAAGATGATTGATCGAATACTCGTGTCGCAGTAAAGATTTGAGATCGTCCATTGTGACATTAACCTTTACCCCAGGATTTAAAGTACCATACGGATCAAAGATTTTCTTGACCTTTTGAAACAGTTCGTAAACTTCACTACCATACATTTTTTCAAGAAATGGACCACGCAATCGGCCATCACCATGGCCACCACAGATTGTGCCGCCCAGATCAATGACTAAATTATAGTATTCGTCAATCAACCGAAATGCTTTTTGACGATCACCTAGTTGACTTAGATCCAAATGCGGCCGCATATGCAGACTCGCATCACCTGCATGACCCCAAATAGCTGCATCCAGATGATTTCGCTTAAACATTTCATAAATACCGGAAATATAATCCTTAAGTCTATCTACTGGAACAACACCATCATCAATTATCGGCAGGGCTTTGATATTGCCGCTAGCATGGACCATGGCAGTCACTGATGTCTGGCGGATTTTCCATAGGTTCTCCTGCTTGTCGTACTCAGTTTCAACTTGAATATTAGTAGCGTGTTGTTTAAGAATTTTGGTACAACGTTTGATATCTCTCTTTTGTTGTCGACCAGTACTATCGTACTCGACTAACAGCACAAAAGACGGATATGGCTTTTCAATTACGCCTTTAAGCTGATTTGGATTTAGTGTTGCCACAAAATTCAACAAGTTACTATCTACCAGCTCAATAGCGCTAGGCATGCCATTGGCTGCCTTAAGACTAATAATGGCTGCTTGCAGATGCTCTAGATCATCAAAGGAAGCGACAATAAGGGCCGTTTCAGGATTATGTAATTCCGTACCTAAGGTTACTTCCGTAACAATTCCAAGCGTACCTTGAGAACCGACAAAAAGCGGAGTTAGATCAAATGATCCGTCGTTATGCTTAACATCCAGTAAGTTATAACCCGCTGAGTTTCTGGCAATATTGCGATTCATTTGTTCGACGGTTGATTTTTGCTCCTCTAGCAAAGTATCTATGGAGCGGTAAATTTCACCCTCAAAAGAAGTTAAGCCGAGCTTTTTATTAAGTTCGCGCTTGCTGATACGCTGAGTTACAATTACTTCTCCGTTGGCCAATACTACCCGCAAACTCTGGACATAATCGCGCATAGTGCCGTATTTGATACTTTTTTCTCCGCTGGCATTATTGGCTACCGCACCGCCGATAGTTGAGTACTCAAAAGTAGCCGGAAATGGTGGCAAGAAACGGCCGTGTGTCTGTAGTGTCTGTTGCAATTTACCGTAATTAATTCCAGGTTCAACGATGACTTCACCGCTTTTAGTATCAAGTTCCAATATCCGGTTCATATGAGCCGGAAACACCATAATAATGCCGTTGCCAATAGCCGCTCCGCTGCGGTCCGTACCGGCACCGCGAGCCGTAATCGGAATAATACGGTTACGTTCAGCTAGCTGCCAAGTAAACCGAGTAGCTTTACGGACATCATTTTCATTTCTGGGATAAAGGATCAACGCTGGGTTTAGTGATAACACACTATTATCTGTTGAAAAATAACGCCTAGCGTCAACTGAAGTTACAACTTCACCAGACACATGTTCCTGCAAATAATAGCCGATTTTATTCATAGCGAATCTGTATATTTCCTCAACTAACCATATGTTGGTTTGCTGTTATGATAGCACATTCAGCTTGTGTTTAGTCAGTGCGGAACTTCTAACATCAAACGCAACCGTTAGAATAACATCATAACTAATCTTAGGAGGATTTATTATGAAGCACCTAACGGCTGCGCAACGGGGCAATATTGAAACATTGCTCCAAGAGAAG
>Ga0181520_10013783_pt1 | contig 10129 bp, 8 predicted proteins | sample PEATcosm2014_Bin_29_FD_132451 | JGI IMG/M metagenome (GOLD analysis project Ga0181520, IMG submission 132451) | Peatland microbial communities from MTU Mesocosm Facility, Houghton, MI, USA - PEATcosm2014_Bin02_30_metaG | ecosystem: Environmental > Terrestrial > Soil > Wetlands > Peat | place... | reverse complement strand
AGAGCGCCCCGCCCCAGGCGGCGGCAGCTGGAGAAGGAGGCGCGCCCGGAGAGGCGCCCCCCGGCGGGGGGCTTGCTCCCGAATCCGTACAGGATACCGCCGGAGCGCCCTTTGCCGGGGACGATGCCGGGCAGGAGCCGGTATCGCGGGTCATCGTAACCGAAGAGAAACCGCCGTTTCCGCGGTCGGTCGTCAAAACAACGGCCGGGCGGGTCATCGGCGAATATTACTACGACGATCGGGTCGGGAGGGGACACCGTCACTATATTTTCAACGGTCTCTTTTTTGCCCGGCTTCTCGATGCACACCTTCGGCAACTGCGGGAGCGGGACGATTCTTCGATCTTCAATGAGATGCTTCAGACGATCCAGGATGCTTTCAAGCGAATTACCGGCACTGCCGGGATTCATTTCGAGGTCTCGACAAGCGAAATCCTCAATGCAACCTCGCTGCGGCAGCTCTGGCTCGATGCCAGGGCGCGGCTTTACGACGACATGGAACGGTTCGCGGCACGGTTGCTTGCAAAAATCGGGGGTATGGGCCGGAACTACCAAACGATGCTCAGGGAACAGATGGAACGATGCCTCAAAAATTCCTGAAAGGTTCCGCGGCCCTTGCGCTGTTCCTGGCCTTCCTCTGCCCGACCGGCCGGGCAGAGGAACGATCCGGCATTTCCGCGGCGGAGTGGCGGAGCGTCCTGCGCTGCGATACGCTCGACCTTTTCCTGAAGGGACGCTGCGTCGGATTCTGTCGACAGTCGTATACTATCCACGAATCCGGCAAAACAATCGAAGCGGAGACCGACCTCAATGCAGGCGGTGCCAAGGAAGCCGAGCGCCTCTTTGCCGTCGATCGCCGGGTGTTTGGGTTCGACGGCCGCCTCATAAGCGCCTCGCAGGAGCTCCGGGCCGCCGAAGGCGCCTCGCAATGGCACCTTGCCAAGGACACCGGGGCAACCTGGAACCTCACGGTGACCTCAGGCGGCGTTACAAGGGTGGAACCGGTACAGGGGGTCGTCGATAACCTGACCCGAATCTTTGAGATGTACCGGGGAATTAAAAACCGATCGATCGGTCCGGGAAACTCCTTTTCCGACACCACCTTCGACCTGACGTCCGGAACGCCCATGACCGAGGTCACCCGATGCATCGAGGTTCCCTCCCCGGCCAACGGCTTCCTGTGGATTTTTTCCGACCTGCAGAGCGCCGTCGGCCGGATCGATACCCTTAAAATCGATACCGCCGGGGCAACGATCTACGCGGGGCAGTTCCCTTTTGTCATGAAAAAACGCGGGAAAAACGAAACCGCCCCGATCGTGGCATCGCTCTGGGAGATCGCCGAGACGCTCTCGGTCCAGGCCCCGCGGGCGGCCGGGGACAGCGAACGAATCGCCCTGGTGCTCGATTCCACCCTGAGTCCGGACAGCTCGGTGCTGCGCTTCTATGGTCGGCAGGGATCGTCATGGGTGCTCGGCGACCTTCCCGCCAAATGCCCCGCACAGGCCCCGGAGCCGGCATCGCCCGAAGCCTTTATCTCTCCGACCGTTACCATGCAGTCGGATAACCCGAAAATCAGGCACCTGGCCGACTCGCTGGTCAAAGACGCTCACACCCGCTGCGACTCCATCGATGTCTGCTTCCACTGGGTGTACCGTACCCTCGTCAAGAAGCTCTCGCCGACCTTCTCGAATGCGCTCGAAACCCTCGAAGCGGGTTACGGCGACTGCAGCGAACACTCGGTCCTGCTCGGCGCCCTGCTCCGCGCCGTCGGGATTCCCGCCCGCGTGGTTCTCGGGCTCGTCTACAATCCGGGCAAAGGGTATTACTATCACGCCTGGGTAGTGGCGGAGAGCGGCGGTTCGTGGCTGTTTGTCGACCCTGCGCTCGGGGTATTCCCCGCCTCCCGCGACCGGGTGCCGCTCCTCATCGACGATTCGGGGAGCGAATCGGTAAAGCTGGCGAAGTTTATCGGGAGAATAGAGATTGAGTATGTGAAGAGGGGGAGATGATTTCCGAGTAAGGAATCATTGGATCGGCCCCTGCGGCCCCATTATTTATCTTGCTCTTTTTTACTATAATTAGTATCTTCCTATACCGTCGTTACCACCGCAGGCACCGGATTCACCAATATTATGGAGGAGTACATGTTCAAACGTTTCGGACTCATCGCCAGCGCCCTGGCGATTTTCTGCACCGGTTCCTACGCCGCGCTCGATACGGTCGGTGCCGTGCTCCATCTTCAGAAGGTGACGACCCACGTCGCCCATATCAATGTGCCGGTTACGGCGACCACCTCGTACTTCGGCTACCTCGCCGGACCCGCGATCGATAACCAGTACTGCGACTACCGTGCCTACGTCGACAGCTCAAACCGCAACATGGCGGATTGCATCGTTAAATTCGAATACATCCCGATTCTCGAATATTTCGACGACACCTCGGTGAACGAGCACAATGCCGGGTATGCCTGGGGACGGGACGAATATAACGGCGGGCCGGCGGGAACGGGGTGCCTCGGGCTCGGCGCCTTCCGTCTCGTAGACAGCCTCGGAAACTGGCTTAACCCGCAGCTCGGACACAACCTGGACAGCCTCGTGATCACGATCCTCGACTCCTCGGAGGCAACCCCGAAATTTTCCATCGCCTACTGGGGATGGCCGGTCGGGACCGGCGGAACCAAGCTGAACGTCACCTGGACCTGGTCGGCAATACGGGCCATGCGGCCGGCCTACTGCACGGTAGCGATCCAGGGTTCGTTCAACGGCAAGGTGGTCGCGGGATTTACCAACCACGGCCCCACCTCCATGGGCGGTACGGGTGATTCGATGCTGACGGTTGTCGAAGATTCCACCGAGGCGCTGCTGGCCGACATCGGCAAGCAGTGCGGCCCCGGCGAGGACTTCGTCGACACGATGGCGCTTGCCATCTATGCTAAACCGAGTTACTATGCGGGGTATACTAAAGTCGGCTACAACCTCGGCATGCTGCTCAAGCCCGATTCGAACCGGACGGTCCAGTACCAGGTCGCCTACAATGCCGCCACGGAACCGACGGCTCTCTGGAGAACTACCAACTGGCACTACACGATGTTCGGGCTTACCCCGCCGACCGGCGTGATTCCACAGAACCGGTCCGTGCGGCAGAATGCCATTCACGCCGCTGCGAACAAGGGTCCTGCCGAGTACTTTTCCCTTTCGGGACGAAGGCTCACAACGGCGGAAGCCGCGGCCGTGAATTGCGGCAGGGCCGGTAACGGGGTGTATATCGTCCGGCAGCCCGATGGATCGATCACCCGGCAGGAAGGATTTTTAAAACAATAATTTGAGCACTAATTAAATTATAGGAGCAGTATCCGCCTCGCAGTCCTGTTTCGCGGGTGGAGGAGAGCATTATCCCGCAAATCCTCCCCCGCTTTTTTGTGCCCGGTTTTTCCCATATGCAAACCCAATGTAGAGCGCGTTGGCGCAGTGAAAGGGGCTCATATACCGGCTCTTCTTCGCCTCGTTCCACTCCACCTGCACCCAGTCGTTCTCCTCGCTTGTCCGCTTCAGGCAGAAATGCTCGTCCGGAAGGATCGTGTGGTTGTCAATGTACCCGTCAAGCACCCCGTTGAACCCGATCGGCACCGTGAACATGAATGCCCCGTCCCCGGCGAGGAGGTTATCGACAATGTGCCGGTAGACACGTACCGTCTTGGCTTCGTCGCGGACGTGGTCCCTGCCGATATGCTCGAGAGTCGAAATGCTGAGGATGGTGTCGAAGGGCTCGGGTACGAAATAATCGAGGATGTCGGCGTGCACGGTATCCTGCGCATTTTCGTACTTGTCGACCACGGCATGGTTGTGGGAAAAGTAGTGGCCCATCACATTGCCGATTTCGAGGGTCTCGCCCGGATGCTCCCGGAGAAAGCGCTCGGCAATCGGTATTTCAACGTGTCGTTCGTTGCGCCAGGTGTGGTTATAGAGGGCGTAAAAATACCGGTAGGCGTCACCGTTGACGGTAAAGATCATTTCGAGCTCGTCGCCGGAGCGCAGCGTAAAACCGGAGAGGGCCGCATAGGCGGAGGGGTCGCCGGAGATCGCTTCGAGGGCCGCGACGGCGGGGCGCCGGGCGCCGACAAGGAGATAGAGCTGCGCCGCAAGGAGCTTCCGGTCCACGCCTCCGGTCGCCCGGCCCGGCGCGGCGGAAGCGACATAATCGACAAGATCGGTCCTGCATGCCGAAAGCACCTCGTCGCCGACGAGGAGCTTCGGGGGCGGCTTCGGAATGCCGCCCACGGCGGCTTCGTTTCCGTTCACGGTAGTCTCCGGATAAAGGTTCTCCCGGATTTTACCATAACCGGATCGTCCGTTAAAGTTTTTTTTCCGCCGCGCTCCGCAGGTCGGCCGGGGCAGCGGTCACCGTTGTGCGTTTGCCGTATCCACCACTTTATCTTTATCTCTCTATTTTTGATTTATCTCCCGTAGTCTTTCGAACACGTATTTCACGATCCGTTCTTTTTTAGGAAAGTCGATGGCAATGAACTGTCCATGATAGAGGGCGCGCGGCGAGCCGTAATGCTGCGACAGGGCCACGATCTTCGCCTGGACCCCTTCGAGGCTCATGCGCGGCGACGAGGCGTTCACCATGACGGTATCGTTGACAAACAACTCGCGATCGGCGATGAAGGATATGCCGCCGCCCGAAATATCGACCGTCCGCACCCGGAAGGGCTTGCCGTCGGTCTGCTCGCTCTTTTCGGAGGTCAGGCAGCGGATGCTGATCGAGAAATCCGCGTCGACCCGGACGTCCGCACGCATCTGGTTCCGCTTGAGCGCAAGCGTATGGCGGCAGACGATGACGCTCGTAATGGGATCGAAGGCGACAAACGGGGCTTCCAGCCCGTAGATGCCGTCGCCGCGGCGGGTAAATGCCAGGCGGACGGACGAGTCCAGCATCGAACTGCGCATCATGCCGTTCGAGGCGAGCTTGATAGAAAACGACAACTCCTTCATGCGGGTGACGACGCCCTCGCCGATGATCGTTTTCCGCTGCGATAGTATCCAGACCGGCTGGCCCGTCGAGATGTTTCTCGTCGAGGTGATCGGTATGCCCGGATCCACCGCTCCGTAGTGCAGTTTTTTCCGCAGGGATTCGAAGAGCCCCTCCCGTGTGTCGAGCTCCTCGTCTCCGGCAGCCAGGGCAAGAAGCGCCCTCGCCTCGCCGTCGACACCCGCCTCGTAGAGCGGCTGCGAATAGAAGATCTCGTTCAGGTCGCCGTTGGCGACGTGCGTCGCCATGGCGCGTATGAGCGTGCGCTCGTCTGCGTCGAGGGCGAAGCGGCCGGCATTCTGGACAAAGCGCGATCCGGCGACGAGGCGTTCACGGGAGAACTCATAGCGAAGTTTGACCAGTTCGAAGATGACGATCGAGGCCAGGAGGAGGCACAGGAGCAGCGCGCACACGGCCGCCTCGGTCGATCCGGCTTTGGGGAGGTTCAGGACGGAATAAGCACTCTCTTCACCGAAGGCCATGAATGGACAGAGCGCGATGAGCAGTGACCGTGGTTTCATAGGGTGCAGCGAAGCCGATGCCGTCGCTTCAATTCCGCGCCGCAGAATCCGGGGGCGCCGGTGCGTTGAGGGTGAGCGTGGAATCCGCTTTTTTCGTGCTGTCGGTCGCCGCCGCGGAGGAGCGGACGGCGCTGTCGTTCCCGGGCTCGAACTGGTTGTAGGCGCTCGACAGGAGCACGATGTCGACGCGTCGGTTCAAGGCGCGGTTACGGTCGCTCGTGTTGGGAACCGCGGGTTTATACTCGCCGTAGCCAGCGGCGGAGAGACGCTGGGGAGGGAGTCCCGCACTCTGGATCAGGAACTGCAAAACATTGGTGGCACGGGTCGTGGAGAGTTCCCAGTTCGAGTAGAATCGCGCGGTATGGATCGGGACCGTATCGGTATGCCCCTCGATCCGGATGGCGTTCGGCATATCGGCAAGGATATTCGCCACGCTCATCATCATCTGCTGTGCGCCCGGCGTCAGGTCCACCGCGCCGACCGGGAAGAGCACGGTATCCTTGACGCTGATCACGAGTCCGCGGTTGGACAGCATGGTGGAGATCTTGCCTTCGAGCCCCATGGCTGCGATCATGCGCCTGATACGCTCCTCGGTATTCTGCATTTCGAGGCGCTCCTTGTACACCTTGTCGCCGGGGATGAGGGAGCGGCCCTGTTCGAGCACGCCGCCGCGACCGGAACCGCCGAGCGTGACGGCGAGCGATTTCGACATCTCCTCGAATTTTTTCGCGTCGACCTTGCTCATTGAGTACAGCACGATGAAGAAGATCAGGAGCAGCGTGATCAGGTCGGAGTAGGTGAGCAGCCACCGCTCGGAACGGTCCTTTTCTGCGCGTGGAGGCGATCCCTTTTGCATACCGGTTATTTCGTGAAGGAGGCAATATTTTTGGAGTAACTTTTCGCCAGAAACGCCCGGAGCTTCTGCTCCACGATGCGCGGGTTATCGCCGGACTGGAGCGACAGAATGCCTTCCATGATGATGTGCTTGACAAGCTGTTCGACTTCGTGCTTGGCCTTGAGCTTGGCCGCGAGCGGGAGCCAGACCAGGTTTGCCGAGGCAATGCCGTAGAGCGTGGCGATGAAGGCGAGCGCGATGGCGCCCGCAAGTTCGTTGGGGTTCTTGATATTGCCAAGCACGTTGATAAGCCCGAGCACGGTGCCCACGATGCCCATGGTCGGGGCATACCCGCCGGCCGCCTCGATGACCGACGCGCCCTGGTGGTGCCGCTCGGCCACAAAGGCGATTTTCGTTTCGAGCGTATCGCGGACCAGCGCCGGATCGGTGCCGTCGATCACGAGCTGGAGGCCGCTCTTCAGGAAATCGTCGGTCGTTCCGGCAAGCTCCGCTTCGAGGCAGAGGATTCCCTCGCGGCGCGCCCGCTCCGAGAACCCGACGAGGCGCTTGATGGTATCCGGGATGTCAAATTTCTGTTCGGTAAAGGCGATGATGAGCAGGCGGGGCACGAGCATGATGCTGCTCATCGGGAAGCTGACCATGGTTGCGCCGATGGTGCCGCCGAAAATGATGATACCGGCGGAAATCCCGATATACGACATCAGGTTGCCGCCTTCGATGAGGATGCCGGCGATGAGCGCGCCGAACGCTACGGCAAGTCCAAGCACCGAGGTGATATCGATCATACGCTATCCGCTTCTATTGCAGTGGTATAAGATCCGGAATAATACCGTGATGGCGCAGCCCCGGCGTCCGGCATGCCGGGCCGGGACCCGCACCTTAAGCTTTATAAGGATAACGTATTAGACGAAGAAAGACAAGGGCGGAATGGGGGAGGGATTTCAGGCGCTTTAAATATTTAGTTACTACTCAGGTACCCTAGAGGAAAATGGCCACATTGGCCCAAAAACGCCATTTTGTCGAATTCAAAGCTCGCGTCAAGTGGTGATATTTGCGAAATTTCGCCGTTTTTGATCCCTACCTGAGTAACATTTATAAGAACATATTTGAAGGCAGGGTATTGCTGCACAGCCGGAGGCACGGGGAGGAGCAGACCAAAGAGGGAGACCGTGAATACTTGCACCCCCCGGCGAGGACCTATTCGGTCCTCACCACGGGGGCGAAAATCTTGACCACCGTCGGCTCGATGGCAATGAATCCGCCGGAAATGACGAACTGCTTCCTGTCCTGCCCTTTGGAAAGGCGGACGCTGCCGGGCACGAGGTCGGCCATGAGCCGGGTGTGGCCGGGCAGGATGCCGAGCTCCCCGGAGAGTCCGGGGGCCACGATGAACTCCGGCTCATCGCGATAGAACACCTTTTCAGGCGTGATGATCTCGCACCGCATGGTTTTCATCAGGCAATCTCCCGTGCCTTCTGGAGGACCTCTTCGATCGGGCCGGCCATGAAGAACGCCTGCTCGGGAATGGCGTCGTGCTTGCCGTCGACGATCTCCCGGAAGCCCTTGATGGTATCGGCCAGCGACACGTAGGCGCCCTTGATGCCGGTGAAGGTTTCGGCCACCGAAAACGGCTGCGAGAAGAAGCGCTGGATCTTACGCGCCCGCGCCACGACCTGCTTGTCCTCGTCGGAAAGCTCCTCGACGCCGAGCAGGGCGATGATGTCCTGTAGATCCTTGTACCGCTGGAGGATGCTCTGCACCTCGCGCGCAACGGCGTAGTGTTCCTCGCCGACCACGGTTTTATCGAGCATTTTTGAGGAGGAGTCGAGCGGATCGACGGCCGGATAGATACCGATGTCGACGATCTTTCGCGAAAGCACGATCGAGGCGTCGAGGTGGCCGAAGGCGGTCGCCACGCCGGGGTCGGTGATGTCGTCGGCCGGAACGTAGATGGCCTGCACCGACGTGATGGAGCCGTTCTTGGTCGACACGATGCGTTCCTGCAGCTCGCCCATTTCGGTGCCGAGCGTCGGCTGGTACCCCACGGCCGACGGCAGGCGGCCCAGGAGCGCCGACACCTCGGCGCCGGCAAGCACGTACCGGAAAATGTTGTCCACGAAGAGAAGCACGTCCTGGTTTTCCTGGTCGCGGAAGTACTCGGCCTGGGTGAGGCCGGTGAGTGCGACGCGGAGACGCGATCCCGGCGGCTCGTTCATCTGGCCGAAGACGAGCACGGTTTTATCGATGACCTTGGATTCCGACATGTCGAGGTAGAGGTCGTTTCCTTCGCGCGTGCGTTCGCCCACGCCGGCAAACACCGACACGCCGCCGTGATGCTTCGCCACGTTATGGATGAGCTCCATGATGACCACGGTCTTGCCGACACCCGCGCCGCCGAAGAGGCCGACCTTGCCGCCCTTCTTGAACGGGGCGAGAAGGTCGATGACCTTGATGCCGGTTTCGAACACCTGCGGCCGCGTCTCCTGGTCGAGGAATCCCGGCGGGTCCCGGTGGATGGGCAGCATGATTTCGGAAGAGATGTCGCCCTTGTAATCGATGGGCCGCCCGGCATAATCCATGAGCCGACCCAGGCACGCCTTGCCGACCGGAACCGAGATCGGCTTGCCGGTATTGACCACCGGAAGTCCGCGCGCCAGTCCTTCGGGCGGGCCGAGCACGATGGCGCGTGCGGTGTTGCCGCCCATGTGCTGCATCACTTCGAGGATCACCGTCGAATACTGTTCGCCGGTGCCGCTTGTTCCCTTATCCACGGTAAGTGCCGTGAAGATGGGGGGAATTTCATGGGGTGCAAATTCGACGTCGACGACCTGACCGAAAATCTGGGTAATTTTGCCTGCAGCCATTATTTCACCACCTCGTTGGTTGCTATGATTTCAGCTATTTCTCGTGTTATCAATGCCTGGCGAACCTTGTTCATTTCAAGGGTAATGGTATCGATGAGCGTGCCGGCGTTGCGCGTCGCATTGTCCATGGCGCGCATGCGGGCGGCAAGTTCGGCGGTATAGGAGTCGCGGAGAATGCCGTAGATCCGCGCCTTCATGTACATGGGAAGGAGCGTCTGCAGTATCTCGTTATCCTCCTCCGGCTCGGTGATCGTGCTCCGGTAGAGGCTGTCCTCGGGTACCGTCGGTACGATGGGCAGCAGGCGCTCGATGGTGAGCTGCTGCTTGATCATGGACTTGAAATGACTGCGCACGACCACGAGCTCGTCGAGCCCCTCGTCGAGAAAGAGGTTGATCGCCTCCTGTCCGATCGAATCGGCCGTCCCGAAGTCGAAACGGGTATAAAACTGGGCGTGATCGATCTTGACGGGTACCTTGGATTTCCGGTAGTGCTCCACCGATTTGCGGCCCACGGCGATGAGCGCCCTTACCGCACCGGCGTGGGCCGCAATGTAGCCGTCCGAGGCTCGCAGAATGGTATTGTTGAAATCGCCGCACAACCCCTTGTCGGCGGCCACCACCACGATCCCTACTTTGGAAGGCACGATCTCAGGACTGCCCGGAGCGCGGAAGAGCGAAAAAAGCCCTCCCTTCCTCCCCTGCCCGAGGAGCGAAAGAAAGATGTCGGTGACCTTTTCAAGTTCCGCCTTGTAATAGAGTGCATCGTTCATCGAACGGGCCGTGCGTGAGAAGCGCGCCGCGGCCACCATCTTCATGGCCTTGGTGATCTGCCGCGTCGACGAGACGCCCTTTATTTTT
>Ga0181520_10013782_pt1 | contig 10130 bp, 8 predicted proteins | sample PEATcosm2014_Bin_29_FD_132451 | JGI IMG/M metagenome (GOLD analysis project Ga0181520, IMG submission 132451) | Peatland microbial communities from MTU Mesocosm Facility, Houghton, MI, USA - PEATcosm2014_Bin02_30_metaG | ecosystem: Environmental > Terrestrial > Soil > Wetlands > Peat | place... | reverse complement strand
TCTCTCCGACAGGCAATCGATCTATTCCTCCCAGGTGGAGAGCCGTTCGCTTTCTCCCGCCCACCAAGGCACGTATGTGCGGCAAGTGTTGGCGGGAGTGCGGGTGAGCCAGTTCGTTACGCCGCAGCAGAGCATTACCGTACTCCGTCCGGTCGATTCGCTGACGACCGTCATCGAACGGCTTAGTGACGCACCATACCCGCTCTTGCCTGTGGTCGATGAAGGAAACCGGCTCTTAGGAGTGGTCGATGTTGAGGAAGTCTATCTTGCTTCTCACACCCCTTCTTTGCTGCCTTTGGTTCTTGCCGCCGACCTAATGCGAAGCGATGTACAACCGCTCACTCCCGAGGATACTCTGGATCGAGCCCAGGAGCTTTTCGTGGAAAATGACCTGCTGACACTACCCATCGTCAATGACCTTCAGCGGCGGCAGGTGATTGGGATGGTGCGGCGTTTTGATATTGCCAGTGCCTACTTGCAGCGTCTTCATGGACCGGCAGGATCGTGATGTTGACTGCTGGAATTCTACACCACTGCTAACATTTCACTAACGACCGTTTCACTGCACTGCCGACCGTTGTACCCGTTGCTTGGGCCAGTTGTACCCGATGCTGTTCTTGCTCTCCCGCCAGCATCGAGGTTATTCTGTTAGGCAGTGGTCGGGTGGTGGCGTAGCACACAACCGACCACCTACTGGAGGAGCCGTGGCAGAGAGCAATGAGAAAACCACACCAGCAATTTATCCAGAAGGCCAAAGCCCTTCTGCTTTCCCTTGGTGCTAAACAACACGACAACGACTTCGTCCTGCAAACCAAAGCGGGCCGTCTGACGCTTCGCCTTGTTTCCACCGATACCACCGGACTCGGCAGCGTATTCGCCCGATTTGACGATCCTCAGCGAGCCGGAAGGATGGTGAATTGCAATCGTCTCAGTGGACGTTGGAACCACCACTATGTCGATGGTTGGACCGTGGAGACGGCCATCGACGGTCTTTCCAGTCGGCTGAAGATGGTGTTGGGACGATGAGGAGTGCAGCGGTACGAAGTACTGTCAAATGCCATTTGCCTTCCTGGTTCCACCAACGGTCTTTTTGGCGACCTTCTGTGCTTCAATTCTGATTCAATTCCAAATCAATCGGCACGACCCCGACCCTCCCCAACCCCATCTTTCTTCTTCGGAAGCGTCAGAATTCAAAATACAAAGCCGAGGAGCCATTTCCTGACCACGGTCTCCCTCGTCCATTGGCTCGTCGTTGCCAGATTGCCGCCTCTCACCGACAGCGAAGACCTTCTCCGAAATATAGTGGCGTGTCCGGACCGGCGTTGATGGCGATGGGAGTGGAACATCGGTTGAGGCGAAGTTGTATCACACGCCGGGGCCGTGATACAACTTGAGACGTTAGGCACGGAGGCTGGCTGCTGCGGACGAGAACCCAACCTTCGGGCAAACGGCAATGTTGTGGGGGTTGCTCGGTTTCCTTCTTCCTCCCAAGATAGGGCTACTCCGGCTTCTTTCCACCGAACAATGCCAACTGGAAAAGCTTGAAGAAGCAGTCCACATCCTGAAAACCGACCTCCCGAAGCCACTGGCACTGCACTTCCACCGCAGCCAGGATGTTCTCTGTCTTATCAGGGCGGTGATACCACTCTTCGGCAACGTCATCTCTGGTCTTCGTGCCACCGAGCTTCTGATGGTGCGACCAGAGCGAATCCACAAACAGGTCGTCAAACACTCCCTCAGCCAATGCCGACTGGGATGAGACGTGTTCCAGGTTGAGGAACAATCCGCCTGGCTTCAGCAGGTCGAAAATCTCTTGGTACAGTTCCTTCTTCCGCTCGTCGGGCAAATGATGGATCGCCAAGCCGGACAACACGAGCTCGAATGGTGCGTGGTCGCTGACAGGTTGTATCCAAGTCTTCGACCCAAGGTCTTGGACGATGAAGGTTGTCCGGCCGCTGTCCACCTTCTTCTTGGCTGCCTCGATCATGTGTTCTGAAAAGTCCAGAAACACGCCAGTGGCTCCGGGATACTCACCCATCACCGTCCGACCGAGAATCCCATCGCCGCAACCTAGGTCGAGAAGTCGCTCAACTCCGGGAATCGCATGGCGAACTACTCGCAACAGCACGTCGATCTGTTCTGCCGCCAGGGGGATGCCGCCCCGCACGTCCTCCAAAAACAGCTTTGCCAAATCCTGTCGTTGCCACGCACGAGCATTGCTATCCATATCAGGAGCCTGTCTTGCCAAGATTGTGGTGAACAACCGTTCTGGGTTTTCTCCACCAGCATACCAAGTAAAGCAGCCCGGTGACCAGCCAAGGGGCGAACACGATGTTGAGCGGAACCCCGTGGTTCACGATGGCGAACAAGGTGAAGCCGCCAAGGATTAGGATGCTGCCCATCCCCTCCCACTTCCAAGCCACGACCTGACCGACGATCATTGTCAGAAAGCCGATGGTCGCCAGGTTCTCAGGCAGTGACCCTCGCAATGGATTCGGCCCCCCTTCCCCGATGGCAAAGGTGGCGATGAGCCACAGGAGGGCGATGCCAATGATTCGGGCAGCCCAGCGAAGCACGGTCACCATGAGCCGTTGGTCGAGAAAGGCCAGGTCATCCTCCGAATCTGCCGACATCCCCCTTGGCTATGGCGAAATCTGGCGACGGATATAACGCTGAACGAGAAAACCAACCGCTAGATTGCTGATGCGGAGAGCCGTCCGGGGCAAACGGTTTCGCCAGAACGGTAGTGTGCTGAGCCACACCCTCGCCCTCACTCCTCCAGCAGCCAATCTCTCGCCCGTTCGACCAGGAGCAAGTCACGGGTGCATTGGCGAATATCGTCTTTCCGTATGTCCTCGATCTCTTCAGCGTCGAACTCAATCTCCTCCTCGCCCAGCACAGGGTGCGGTCTCGGCTCGAACAGGCTTGGGTCGAACGGCTCCGTCTCCCGTGCCGTTGCCAGGTATTGGGCCAACTGCCAAGGCTCGAAGATCGTCTTGATCTCGGCCACGAATGCCGGAATCTCGTCCCGGAACTTGGCGTCGGTCTCGGCGGCTTCGAGGAAGTCGAGGAATTTCTCCCCCACCAAGTAGTCGAGGCCCTTCTGGGTGCCGAACTCGCCCTCGATCCCCTTCGCTGCCTCGCACTGCTCAATCCAAATCTTGTGGAAATCCATGTCAGTCCTCCCCCGCATGTTCTTCACAATGGTTCAAGATAGCGTCGGTGGCGGCCTCGTTCAACAAGTCTGAGGTACGGCATTACAACTTTTTTGACTCTTCCCCTCCGTTCGGACCAATCGAAGATTCGCAGTCCAAACGGGGAGAAAGTTGTGGTGGAAGAGAAAGGCAGTCGAGGAAGTGCGATGGCATCCATCATCCTTGAGGACAAGAAAGTTCCCCCGCCGCTGATGAGAGCGTTTATCCATTGCTCTCCCCGAGGGCCTGCCGGACTTCCTCGGTTCCGTGGACGACTCGTTCCATGTCCTTGCAAAGTTCGACGATGGTCTCCCAGTCACAGGAAATGATGTCCTGGGAATGGGCCAGGTTGTTCCGCAGACTTTCCAGCATCCTGATGGTCTGTTCCGTTTGTCGTCGGGACTGCATCCTCGTCATGCGGCGGATTCCCTCGTTTCGGGCGATGATCTGGCCCTTGTCCGAGATTTGCAGGCAGTCGATCAGTTCGAGATTCTGATTCCGTCGTCGGCGTTCTTCCAAGAGGGCCTCGGCCTTTTGCAGGCGGCTCTCGGAAAGATACTGCTTCCAACTATCCCCCTGGCACTTCAACTCGATCAGCCGAGTCGCTCGCATTTCCATGAGGGTTATCATGCCGAAGAACCACATGCGAACCGGAGGCTTTTGTAGATCGCTCATGGTGATGATGCCGCCGACCACCCCCAAAATCCTGACGAAGAGCCTCGGTGAGTCGGCCAAGCCCAGCACCACGTCTGCCAACGAAGCCGTCTCTGAGATGGTCGTTACCCCGTCAAAGGGCCGAACACTCTCACCACAGCTTGTGCCGGAAAGGTCTGCCCGTTCGACATAGCCGACCACGGCACCTTCCTTGCGGACGCCCACTACATCGAAGTTGCGTTTCTCCATGAGTCCCACGACTTCTTCCACCGCCGTGGAGGCATCGAACGAGACCAGGGGTTCTGCAATGTCTCGGGCCACGAAGCCCTCGGCAAAGAGACGCCGCAGACTTTCAAGGGTAGAGGAGTTCCAGTTCATGGGCATGGCTCATCTGGTCGATGGAGTCGGTCGAAAAGTCCAACATACCACACGCCGCACAAATATTGTATTGGCGGCTGCTGCTGAAGCCGAGGTTAAAAAGCCGAGGAAAAGGCGGCAGAAGAAGCAAGGCCCGTGAGGCTCACGCTGACAACGCCTCCACATCTTCCCTCGGTTGGTAGTTCTCGTAGTATTTCGCCAAGTTCTCCACCCCGGCGTAGCGGTACGCCGCAGTCAGGGCCGCTCTGAATTCTGGGCTGTCGATGCCACCCCAACCGAAGCGGAAGAAAATCGGGAAATCTTCGTCCGTGTATTCGGGCTTGGGAATTCTCAGGGCCTCTGTCAATCCCCGCTGGCCCCTAAACCGCAAGCCAGGAAAGTAGTCCAACGGCTTATCTGGTAGCGTGGGATCGACGATCACGCCATCCCTTTCCACCCAACCATGTTCGATGACAATAGCCTTCTCAATCACCGCCAGCCCTTCCACATACTCGGCATCGGCATACTCGGGCAGTGCCAATATCACTTTGGCGGCGTTGGCGTAGCACTGCTTGATCCTCGGCCTCACGATCTTCTTGACTCTCTGCGATTCTACGATGTCCTTTATCATGATATTTCTCCTTCCTCCTATTATCGAAGATTGTTGATAAAACTTCAACGGAACTTTCGAACAGAAAAAAAGAAGCCCCGTTTTTTTCGGGGCTTCACCATAATTTCGTAATTTTCGGCTTCAATTTCTTGGGCCGAAACACTATATTATGGTATGCACTCAATGATATATAGTAGTAATCCAACCAACAAATCTAAGAAGCGAAAGTCAAAAAACCCAGTTTCCCAACTGGCTACCGACTCGTTTGAGGCTTTCCGCCCTTTCATCAACATCTTCGATCCTGGGGCGAAGGATTGGGAAGGCAGTCCTGTCCACACCATCACCAAAGAGGATTGGCGGTTGTTTCGTCGCTACAAGGACGGCGAGCGAGGGCTGACGTATGCCGATGGGGGCGAGTTCAAGGTTGGCCGTGATGTGGTTTGCAACATCTACGGCCCTCGCCACGTTCATCGCCACATCCAGGGGAGCGAGACGACGTACTACACCTCCGGCAGAAATGGGCTGGGCCTGCTCTACCTCGATATCGACGCCCATCAGCCGTGGCAAACCGACGAGTACCGAGCCAAGGCAATTCTCCAAGAGTTGTTCCCCTTCGGCTATTTTAGAGCCTCTCGCAGGGGCCAGAACGGCTACCTCAAAATCCGCTACGACACCATCAACCAATTCAACATAATGGCGGCTCGGCTGGAACAAAGTTTGCAACGGCATTTCCTGAGCCAGGGCATCCTCTGCGATTTTGAGACCAAGGGAACGATTTCGGACGAGAAGTCAGGCAGTCTTGCGAAAATGCCGTTCGGCGGGGCCACGTACCCCTGCTACATGAAGGACGAGACCGACTACTGGAATGAAGGCCAGTTGGAGAAGTTCAAGGCTTGTCCCGTGGTCAATGTTCGGCGGGTGGAGCAGGTCGCTCAAGGCTTGGTCATTGATGAGGACAAGGCCGAGGCATTCACCCAACACAAGAAGGAGTTGGACGAAAAGGCACACCCTGAGAGGGAAATCGTGGCCTTCATCCTCGAAGCAATGGGTGGCCGGAAGCACGCTGTCATGGAAATGCTCATCGAACCATTCCTTTCCACCTTCCAGTCCCGCCATCAACGTTTGCCCACCACCGAAGAGGCCGTGGCTTGGTTGAAGGAGTCAGGAAGATATAAGGGAGCCGAGGAAAGGCCGGTCGAGACGCCTGTCGAGAAGCCGGTAGTGGCGACGAGCCAGCCAAAGCCCTCGGTCAGGCCGTGTTCTGTGCGGGTCAAAACGGAGTTGCCGCCCCAAGATTCGGGATGTGCCTTCCGTCGAAACCTTGACGACCTTCCTCCGTTTGTTCGGGCCTTCTACTCCCAACACCGCCGTTTTCCGACGAACGACGAGGCTTTGGAGTGGCTCAAGGACAATGGCCGATACTCAGGCGAGTGGGAGGACGGCTTCAACCGCAGGGCGAGACGGGTGGGGCAGATTCTTCGGTTCATCGAGCAGGGATTTGACCCCGAGATGTTGGGGTCGGGTGGCAAGCCGTCGGTGTCATTGGGACTTGGTCGTTTCTCCTGGTGGGTTGAGCAGAAGTTTGGCTACCAGATGACGGCCAAGATCATCAGCCGGTCTGAAATCATGACAACAGGCAAGGATGGCCTGTTTGATGCCCTCACCGTGAAGGCACCCACCACCACCGTCTTGATACCAGCCAAGTTTGTCGAAACCTTCCTGGCTGTGGCCGAGTTCTGTCTTTCAACCGACCCGTTAGCCAACAAGGCAGTCCCAACCAACAGGGTCAAGAAGATTTGGGTGATGGTCAAGGATGGTAGTCCTTGGAACCAGAAATACTTCCAAGTTGTCAGGAATCGTCTCCATAGAATGGGTGTCATCAGCATCTTCGACCGAGAACACCACATCGGAAAGGCTTGGAGATGGTCAACGGGAGAGAACTTCCCTGAAGAAAGCCTCGGTCAGCAGCAAAGGAAGTTGAGGGCGAGGTGCCAACTGCCACCTGGTGACCCGATCAGCCTGGTGGAGTTCCTGGATGATATAGATAGAAAGAACAACAACATGCATAATACCCTGTACTACGACGAGTCCCAGATTTCGGCGATTTGCCTGCCTGATGAGCAGGTTCGACCTCCTCCATGACCAATGAACCATCCTTCTCTTCAGACAATTTGACGGTTGAAACCAGACCTTCCGAGACCTGGATTAAGGAGATTCCCTGCCAAGTTCTCGGTCTCGGAGCCAACTGGCTAAAGCCAGTAGCCAGTTCACTCTTCTCCTGAGTTCCATTGGTCCATCTTCACGAAAAAAGCCACCCGTAAGAATACGGATGGCTCTTTGCGTCGAGTTTCTTCGGACCGGTTCGCTATGCCGTCCGTCCTCGCCTTCGCCAACCATAAGCCAGCAGGCTGATGGCACCGATGCCGAGTAGGACGATGGTGGAGGGTTCGGGGGCGGGGGTGACTAAAGTGCCGCTGATCGTACCCGTCACATTGACATCGAAGCTGACAACTTGGCCCCCCGATGTCACAACATTGGAAAAACTGGTTCCACTGAACGATATTGAAGTGCTCTCAGGAGACATCACCAAGCCGCCAGGTAAATTCAAATTCTGGAGAGGGATTGTCGTGACCAGACCGCCCATCCCAAGAACGTATGGGCTGCCGCTGCCCGACGCCGCATAGAACCCAGAGATGTCGCTGTTGTTGAAGTTGAGATTCAACAGCGGACCCGCCGTGGTCAATAAATCGAAGCCAAACGTGCCAGATATCGTGGGAGGGGCGTTGCCGTTCGCATCGCCGTTGAATGTGGTGCTGCCCGTGCTGTTCAGATTCGTGAGGTCACTGATGAGTAAGTCACCATAGACCTGACCAGTCGAGTAAGTTTGCCCCGTGGTGCCTGTGGATACGGTCACCGTGCCCATTGGTGTAGCTTGAGAAAGGATGCCATTGCCACCACTCGGGGAAACCGAATCGTAGAAGTCCTGGCTGCCGTTGTAAGTGCCGTAGTGAAGAGGGAAATTCATGAACTGAATCTCGATGGTATCTGCTCGTGCCGGACAAACACTTGCACCCAAAGTGAAAACCAGCATCGCCATCGCCCATCGAGGCGAAGACACAGGTGAACTAACTGTCATGCTCGCTGCCTCCTAAGTTCTCGCTCTAATTGTTGCGAATCTCTACCGAGGTTTACGAAAACCGCCCTGTGGAAACCGGTCGGGAAAGGCACGTCACGAAGCACTCCCCTCGTTTTGACCGTGGGGTGCTTTCCTTATCCGAACCAGCCGCGAGACGCTGCCTCCGCTTTGGGGTTGTTATGGCTGCAAAACTTTGAGAACGACCCGTTTCAGGGTCGAGATAGGTGCTTCCAATCGCAGAGGCAGAGAATCCCCGCAGCAATCTTCGCGGGCGACGGCTCGCTCAATCGAGCCGGTTACAGAACGCACACTACGGCATCCCGAAGAACGGGATGCACGAATTTGCCGCGTGCCGACATAGAAATGCCTGAAATGGGAAAGCATGTCCACGGTTGCCAGTCCTTCAGGGTTCTAACGCTACCTCTGCCAAAACCGGTTGATCTGTCAATACGCATCAAACCTAAATTTACCCGCTGCGTCGTGGTGTGTCCAGCATTTTATTCTCCACACTTAAATCTATCGGGGGGAGAGATTCTTCGAAGAACCGCCCCAGGTGGGTTGGGGTGAGGCGACTCTGCGAGGTAACACTTGCCATCGTGCGAAATCACCGCTGACGGTGATTTGACCACCCAAGGTATCTCGGCAGCGGCTTCTACCCCGCCGAGTTCTTGGCGGCTGTTAACAGTTGAGCGACAACATTCCCCATACCCCCCCTTTACTATATCCAGCACTGAACTTTTCGAGTGCTAGACCCGTTGAGGGCTAGAACCTCGGGGCCAGGTTTCTTCCCACCGGCGACATTTCGCCTCCCGTTCGAACGGACCAACTGATGCGGAAGCCCTATTAAGGATGCGATGTTGCACTCAAACCCTCCGGCCCCCATCAATTGGCGGGACAGGGTGGACACCGCTGGTTAAACCGTTGACCGGGGAATGGTCTGTTTGGTTGAAGCCGCCAACGGCGTTATCTGCTGCGGGCAACGGCCGATTCTCACCTTGCGGCCCGGCGGTACTCATGAAACAGCTTGGCTGCCAGGGGAAAGAACTCGCTTCCTGCTCCCTTATCCAAGCAGTAGGTGACCACACCGTCGCACTTGCCGTTCCGTCGGGCGTCCAAGCACATGCGGAGCCAGTCACCCATTCGCTGTGGAGAGGTCGGATTGTCATGCCGAAGTTGAAACTCCTCGGCATCGGCGGCAGTCATCACGATATACGGAATATGGAACTGCGATTGTCCCGGCCGCAATGCCTCACCAAAACCGGCCTCCAGCCCGCCCCGATGGCTCGCCTGCCATTTTTCCGGCTTCCGAAAATCGGCGACAGGCTCAAGACCTTCCGTTTGCAGGTCCATAAGATGCCAGCGGACACTGAAGTTCGAGACCGGCTTTTTTTCGAACAGGCGAAAAGTCAGGTCAATACGGGCTTTGTCGTGAACGTATCGGCTGACATCTATGGTCACCTCACGCAAATTGGTTTTCTTGTTTTCGTCCGCCATATCCTCCTCCCAAACCAATCTGTCATTCAGCAATAGCTGCTTGAAGTGGTAGCCCTTCCTCGACCACGGACAGAAATCCCGTTGGCAAAAGCGTACCACCTGGCGGTTGCCAGCAAGCACCTTCGCCGAGACGGTGGCAGCAGCGAAATCACCTACTTTCGTGGACGTGTTCCACGGACAAGCGAGTTGTCGAGGAAATACGGTGTCCCTCGCCACGTCGTTGAGGACCGCCCAGGCATCGTCGATCTCCTGCCGGTCCTGCGGATAAGCCACAACCACTCCATCAATGGTTTCCCGGTACTGATCCACAAAGCGGCGAGTGATCTCGTCGAAATACATGAGCGGCAGGAAAGCTAAGTGCGGATTGGTCCGCTTGGCGTGCGACTGCATTTGACGGACATACGCCGATGTGAAAACCTCGGCATTCCCATAGAAGTCATCAATCACCCAGGCGGTCAGGTTGGAGTGCTGAAGCGACAGGCGGGCGATTTCGTCGGCCCATCGTTCATAGTTGCAGCGAAATGGCTCGGAGCAGGTCTTGGTGTGCGGCGGGCTTTCCGATGGCGGTGCCAGGTAGGCCCACACTTCCAACTTGGCTTCTGCCGCCTTGGGCAAGAAGAGCTTGAGGTCGTCCCAGTCGGTCGGAGCGTGACAAATCAACCAGTAATAGGTCGTGGCCCCCACC
>Ga0181520_10013781_pt1 | contig 10130 bp, 6 predicted proteins | sample PEATcosm2014_Bin_29_FD_132451 | JGI IMG/M metagenome (GOLD analysis project Ga0181520, IMG submission 132451) | Peatland microbial communities from MTU Mesocosm Facility, Houghton, MI, USA - PEATcosm2014_Bin02_30_metaG | ecosystem: Environmental > Terrestrial > Soil > Wetlands > Peat | place... | reverse complement strand
CCGTGATCGAGACCTGCCGCCAACAACGCCGCAGCGCGTTCGAGTTCCTCACCGCCGCCGTCCATTCTCACCTCGCCCATCAACTTACCCCGTCACTTCTCCGCGGGGTATGAACGGTTGCGCGCAGCGGCAACAAGACTTTGCCACGATGATCCTCGACAACCTGCGCAAAGCGGGCGTGCAGAACACCAAGAAGGCCGAACGGCTCGAGCTCGACCGCCTCGACCCCTTCGCCGGCAAGTGGATTCACGCCGCCGGCGAATACACCGATGCCGACGGCAAGACGAAGCGAGTCGCCGTCTCCATCGGCCCGGAGCAGGGCACGGTCGGCCCGCAACAAGTCAAAGAGGCTGCCAAGGAGGCCGTTCAGGGCGTCGGCTTCGACCTGCTGCTGGTCTGCGGCTTCGCCTTCGACCCGCACGTCTCCGAAGAGGTCAAACGCTACGGCAAGCTGACCGTGCTGCCCACGCGGATGAACCCCGACCTGGCGATGGGCGACGAACTGTTGAAGAAGACCGGGGCCGGCAACCTGTTCATGGTGTTCGGCGAACCCGACGTGGACATCAAGAAGCGGAAGGACGGCAAGCTCACCGTGGCCATTAAGGGCGTGGACGTGTACGATCCGACTACCGGACAGATTCGTAACTCCTCGACCGACGACATCGCCTGCTGGTTCATCGACACCGACTACAACGGCGAGAGCTTCTTTGTCCGCCACGCCTACTTCACGGGTGCGGAGGAACCTTACGAAAAACTGAAGCGGGCCTTGAGGGCCGAAATCGACGAAGCCGCCTGGTCGGCACTCTATTCAACCACCAGCCGCCCCTTCGACCCGCCCGAGACGGGCAAGCTCGCTGTGAAGGTCATCAACCACTACGGGGACGAGGTACTCAAGGTGTTCGAGGTATGACCCCGCGTGGTCCGACAATTGGCGTGACCAGCAAGTGCTGTGAGAGGCTGTCGGGGCCGACGCAGGCGGCTTGTGCCATCGGTTAAGAGAACAGTTATGGCCAGAAGGAAGAAAGACAGCTTAGCTGACGGCCTTTTCCGTATCTTGATGGCTGCTCCCTGGTGGGGCGGACCGTTGTTGGCTTTGGCGGCATTCCTTTTCTTTCGGCTTGCTATGCCGCTAATCTTAGGTGTCGGTGTGGGCGACGGCCACGATCCGCTCGCTATGCCTCGTCAGGTGTTCACTGGGTTCTCGATCATGGTCGCGCCATGGGTCGCCATGCTGGCCCTCTTCTGCTGGGGCGTGACTGAAATCAAGAAGTTTGCCAATCGTAAGCTCCTTGACAAACAGAGTGGGCTGGCGTCGATCGGCGAACTGTCGTGGCAAGAATTTGAGCAGTTGGTCGGCGAGGCGTACCGCCGCCAAGAATACTCTGTTGAGCATACAGGTTCCAATGGTGGTGATGGTGGAATCGATCTAAGACTTCGACACGGGGGGAAGACCACGTTGGTCCAGTGCAAACACTGGAAAACATGGAAAGTCGGGGTGAAAGAGGTTCGGGAATTGCGCGGGGTAATGGCCAGCGAAGCAGCTCAGCACGGGATATTAGTCACGTATGGGTCTTTTACAGACGATGCAATTGACTTCGCCCGCAAGAACCCAATCACGTTGGTAGCTGGCCCTGAATTGGAGCAGATGATTCGCTCCGTTCAGCAAACCAATCCCAAGGCAGATCGCCCAAATGGCGACAATCGACTTGCCATGAGGAGTCAAGAAATGTCTGAGCAGCCCGAATCGCCCCAAGAGCTATCAGCACAATCTACAGTGTCGACATGTCCGGCGTGCGGCTCCGAAATGGTTGAGCGTACGGCAAGGCGTGGGCAGTATTCTGGGCAACCATTCTGGGGTTGTTGTCATTATCCGGAATGCCGCGGGAAGCGTAAGCTGTAGAGATAGGTCGTTGGATTCTCGCCCGATGACCGGTGCGCCCGTACCGAAGTCAACCTGGGCTTTTTCACCGGCAGCGGCGGCATGGCGCCGGCCCATGCCGTTGGTCCGCCTGCTATTAACCCGCCCGTCGCGGTTTCAAACGCCCACGCAAGGCGCACTCTGGGTTAACCACCTTTGCCCCCGTTGGGAACCATGACTGCGGCCACCGCAGTCTCGCTGCCGGCAAGGAAGAAAAGGCTGGCCCAGGTGGCGGACAAGAGAGGGTTTGCTAGAATGGCCAGTATAGTACGTTTGGGTTCAGTTTCCGATTCAAGATAGTTCGGAAGGATCGACTACATGGCAAAGCTCCATCTCATGCTTTTGTTCTGCGTACTCGCCTGGGTCAGCGCCACCACAACTTACGGCGACGATCTTGTCGAGGAATTCCACCGTCCGCCCGATTCGGCCCGGCCATGGGTTTATTGCTTCTGGCTCGAAGGCAACGTCACACGCGAGGGCATCACCGCCGACCTGGAGGCGATGCGGCGAGCGGGCATCGGCGGCCTGCTGTTCATGGACGGCAACATGGGGAATCCCACGGGTCCCCATCGCTTTATGTCCGCATCCTGGCGCGCGATGTTCAAGCACATGGCGTCAGAGGCCGACCGCCTCGGACTTCAGATCAACCTGAACAACGACCCGGGTTGGGCCGGCAGCGGTGGACCGTGGGTGACACCGGAACAGGCGGCCCAGAAGATCGTGACATCGGAGACGATCGTCCAAGGTCCGGTTCACTTCGAGGCGGTATTGGCTCAGCCGCCGACGGCCAAGAACTTCTACCGCGACATCGTCGTGCTAGCCTGCCCCGCGCCTGTGGCGGGCGCCGACGGCAAGTTCCGCCGCATCGACAATTTCAACTCGACCAAATCGTTTGCCGGCGGCCAGGATTTCGCCGGGGTTGTGCCTTGGCCCCGGTCGATTCCCACCAACCCGCAGTGGCCGCTCGTTCCGGGCCCCCAGTGCATTGCGTCGGCCAAAGTTCAGAACCTGACTGGCCGCCTGGACCAGCATGGACGGCTGAAATGGGATGTGCCGGCCGGCCGTTGGCTGGTCCTGAGGATTGGACATACGTTGGCCGGCGGCACCACGCGATCGTCGCAGCCCGAAGCCACGGGCTTGGAATGCGACAAATTGAGCAAGTCGGCGATCGAGGCCCATTTTTCGGCGATGGTCGGAAAATTGCTGGCGGACGTCGGGCCGCTGGCCGGCAAGACCGTGGTTTCGACCCACGTGGACAGTTGGGAAGCCGGCTCGGGAAACTGGACTACCGGCTTCCGCGAAGAATTCCGTCGCCGCCGCGGTTATGACCTGCTGCCGTATCTGCCCACGCTCAACGGCCTGATGGTCGACAGTCTGGAAGTGTCCGAGCGATTCCTGTGGGACTTCCGCGAGACGATCTGCGAGCTGCTTTTGGAGAACTACGGCGGGCATCTGAAAGAACTTGCCCATCGGAAAGGACTTCGGCTCTCGATCGAAGGTTACGATGGGACGTGCGACGATTTGCGTTTCATCGGCCGGGCAGACGAACCGATGTGCGAGTTCTGGCAGCGCGGCTGCTATACGGGCCTTCCGCTTTGCGATATCGTCGACGAAGTGGCGTCGGCGGCCCACGTCTACGGCAGACGCATTGTGGGCGCGGAGGCATTCACTTGCTGGCGGGGCGATTTCCTTGACCATCCGGCCACACTGAAGCCGTTGGGCGACTGGGCATTCTGTGCCGGGGTGAACCGCTATTGCTTCAGCGAATGGATTGTCCAGCCTTGGCCCGAGCGTGTGCCGGGCGTTTCGTTCTCCTTTGTCGGAACCGTGTTCCATCGCGCATTGACCTGGTGGGACCAGTCGAAGCCATGGCACGAGTATGTGGCTCGCTGCCAACACATGCTTCGGCAGGGGCAGCCTGTGGCCGATGTCTGTTTCGTGGCGCCCGAGGGCGCGCCGTATCGCTTTGTAGCGCCCATTCCCACAGCGGTCTGCGGTGCGATCCCCGATCGGCCCGCATACAACTTCGACGGCTGTCCTCCGGAGATGGTGCTCCGTGGCATGAAGGTTCAGGACGGATGCGTCGTGTTGCCCTCCGGGATGCACTATCGCCTGTTGGTCCTGCCCAGCTACAACGCGGATGGCCAACCCGTGATGCATATCGAAGGCAACTACGTCTATACGGTCGGCCCGTTGCCCAAGGTTCAGACCATGACTCCCCGGTTGCTCAGGCGGATCAAGGAACTCGTCGAGGCCGGGGCCACCGTGCTGGGGACGCGACCGCTGAAATCTCCCAGCTTGGCCGACTTCCCCGAGTGCGACCAGGAATTGACGCGGTTGGCGGACGAGCTGTGGGGCGAGAATGCCGGTAGCGACGGAAGCGGCGAACGCCACGTCGGCAAGGGACGCGTGCTCTGGGGAGCCACGCCGGAGAAAATCCTGACCGGCATGAACGTGCCTGCGGACTTCTCTTGTGATTCTTCGCTGAAGGGCAAGCTGTGCTATACGCACCGCCGCACCGACGACGGCCTGGAACTGTACTTCGTGGCCAATAAGGTCGACGGCGTGGTGCAGGGACTGTGCAATTTCCGGGCGGCCACCGGGCGCCCAGAGTTGTGGCGGCCGCAAACCGGGCGCACCGAGCGCACCGCCCTCTATGAACAGACGCAAGGCGTTACGCGTGTGCCGCTCCGGCTGGAATCCCACGAGTCCGTGTTCGTCGTGATTCGGCCCGGCCACGAAGCTCTTGATCCGCTGGTCTCCGTGACCCGGGAGGGCCAAAATGTCTTCTCCGATACTCCTATTCAAGTGAAAATCGTGGTGAAGAAAGCCTTCTACGGCGTGCCGGGCGATGCGGGCAGGACGCGCGACGTGACGGCCAAGGTCCAGACTATCGTCGACGGCGGTGAAAGACGGTTCGCAGCGTGGAGATTGGGCGAGGGAGACGACCCGGCTCTGCAAATGCTGAAAACGCTCTCGGTCGATTACACCGTCGATGGCCATTCGGCCAAGGCAGTGGCCCCGGATGGTGAAACGATATGTCTGGGGAAAGTTATCGATCCGGAGCCAACGATCCGAGTCCAAACGACCACCAATGGAAAGTTGCTGCTCGAAGCGTGGCAAAACGGACAATACGAACTCAAGACAGCCTCCGGCCAAACGCTGCGTTGCAAAGTGAACGGCATTCCCGCCGCGCGTCTGATCGAGGGCCCGTGGGAGGTGCGTTTTCCGGCCAAGGCCGGGGCACCGGAGAGCATCACACTGGACAAGTTGATCTCGTGGAGTCATCACGCCGACTCGGGCGTCAAGTACTTTTCCGGAACGGCAACGTACCGGAAGACTATCCATCTGCCGCCCGAAGCGTTGACCGCCGGGCAGGTGGTATACCTGGATTTGGGCAAGGTTGCGGTGATCGCGCAGGTGAGTGTCAACGGCAAGAGCTTGGGCGTCCTGTGGAATGCGCCTTTCCGCGTGGAGGCCACGGAAGCCCTGCGGGCCGGCGATAATCTCCTGGAGGTGCGGGTGACGAGCCTGTGGGTCAACCGCATGATCGGTGACGAGCAATTGCCGGAAGACTCGGAACGCAATCCCGAGGGCTTGCTCAAGTCGTGGCCGAAGTGGTTGCTGGAGGGTAAGGAAAGCCCTGCCGGTCGGCACACGTTTGCCAGCTATCGCGTCTGGAAAAAGGACTCCCCTTTGCGGGACTCAGGTCTGCTTGGCCCCGTGAAGTTGTACACGACGCAGCAGGTCGCTCCTACGCGTTGATCCTTGGGACGTAGATTACCGAAACACTGTCGTCACGAAATCTGGCATGAGCGCCGCACCTGATTTGCCTGCCAGCGGGGTGCTCCACGTACAAGTCGCCGAAGACTTCACGCTGGATGGTGGCGCCTGGAATCTGACGACAAATCAGCATGGGGCACCGACCGCGCAGATCAGCCCTCCGGCAGTCCCTATGTTTCAGCAGGTCGTGGAGTACCTGGAGGCCAAGCCGGTGCCGCCGGGCGGGAACATGCGGCGGGCCGACGAGGCGCGGGCTGCCGTGGCCGTCTGCCTGCGTTGGGGTTCGTACTTTGCCGTTCTAGCCGACCCGGCAAGGCCCGATGCGCCGAACATCGACGACGGGCAGGTCAGCCAGATCGACGACGAAGAAATGGCCCGCATGAACATCGAGATTTCAGCCGGCCTGGCATGGTGGTTGACCCTGGCCGGTTCTGACGAACGGCGCTACGAGAATCTCGTTGCTCGCGCCCTGACATATCTCCCCACTGGCCGAAAAACAGTCAGTGCGTTGCCAAACGGGGATGTGTTGCTGACTGCCACGGTGCCGGAGCTGGCAGCGGCACTCCACCGTCAGGGGCCAGCGGACCAACTGGAACGGGATATGCAGACAGCAGCAAACCACGGCATTCGTGTCATCGCCAACACGATCACCCACATCGCCTGGCGTAACGGCCCGATCGAAAACGTCCATGCCGGGCGATACGTGGGCTACGGCCTGATCGAACGGCGGGTACTTCCCAACGCTGAGAAGGCGATCATCCATCACGCCCAAGACGGAGTGTTCAGCGGGCTGAAGGCTGCGGACTACCTCCGGTATGACAATGCATGGCCGCCGCCTGCCGAGCGAGTGCTGCCGTTCATGCACGGCCTGATCGGTCCCATGGGCTGGTCGTGTACGGAGGTCAGTCGCATTGTCGAGCTGCCGATTCACGGTGGCGACCTGTAACGGCAACCAATCACGCTGGCCGCCGTGTTCTCTGTTGTCTGAGAATTCTGTGGTTTTGTGGTTTGTCTCACGCACCACGGGTAGTTGGGACGGTGGGACGGTGAATCTTTGCTGGACGGCATTGCGCGTTTCCCAACGCGCGTCGGTGTGATGCGCCACCGAAGCGGCCACACCGCATATCGACCGCCGCGTACAGCCGGGCGTCCAGTCACGAAGCGGATCGTATTAACTAGAGTTTTGTCTGGCCCGTTGACGCCAAGCTTTGGCTTGAGTTGGGAGACGACGCTAAGGACAGGACTGAGGCTGAGGCGATTGTCAAGGCGTTTCACAGGCGATTGACGTTCCTCTATCGCGACTGGTATGAATCGCTCGAAATTGCGGACCTCTTTCCGAGCGGACGTTAGAATTTGCGGGGTCAGGGAGCGTTTCCACGCTATAGCGGAAAGAGCCTCCCACCTGGGCAACTCCCCTCGTTCTCGTCCGCTGCGACTACGCCAAGCACGTCGCGGTCACGCCAGCTAACCACGCAGCCGAGGCCCTGTTCCACTCCTACAGTATCGGCCGCCGCGCAAAGGCCGCCAATGACTTTGCAGCTCTCCTGCTTGACTGAAAGCATTGCCAAGACTATTCATAAGAGCGGTGATCCAGTGGAACAGGCTGTGGCTCCCTTGCCGAAACCAGTCTTAAACAGAAGCTTGCCATGACAACGCCCCTCGCTTCCGGTTTTTCGAGTCCCGACAATTCCGCAACGGACGGGCTGTCACGGCGGCAGTTCTTGGCCGCGGCGGCGAGCGTTGCGGCCGCGACGAGCCTGGCCTCCGGCGTCCTTGGCGCAGCCACCGCGCCCCAAGCCGGCGGGATGAAATTAGGACTCTTCAGCATTACCTTCTTAGGTCTCTGGTATCGCGGCCGGGAACTGCCGCTGGAAGAGGTGGTGCGGCGGGCCAAGCGAGGCGGTTACGAGGGAATGGAGATCGATGGCAAGCGGCCGCATGCCAATCCGCTGGACTGGCCGAAGCGCCGCTGCCGCGAACTGCGGAAGTTCGCCGACGGCGAAGGGATCGACATTTACTCCGTGGCGGCCGACAACGATTTTAGCAGTCCGATTCCCGAGCATCGGGAGTGTGAAGTGGCCTACGTCCGGGAACTGCTGCGGATGGCCGCCGACTTTGGCGCCCGCACGTTGCGGGTGTTTCTGGCGTGGCCGGGCGTGACGCGGCATCCCCGGCTTGGCCGCTACGACATCGCGCGGACGCTCTGGGAAGAGGCCCACAAAAAGTTTACCGCCGAGGAGATCTGGGAGTGGTGCCGCGAGGGGATGATCGAAGCGGCCAAGTACGCGGCCGATTTTGGCGTCACGTTGGCGCTGCAAAACCATAAGCCGGTGATCAACGACCACCGCGACGTGCTGAGGATGGTGCGGGAAGTGGGCTCGCCGAATCTGAAGGTCTGCCTGGACGCGCCGATCATGTCGGACAAGCGGTCGGAGGCCGTGCGGCAGGCGGCGCTCGATGTGGGGCCCTTGCAAGTCCTGTCGCACTTTGGCGGCGAGTACGAGCGGGGCGCGGACGGCCGCGTGCGGCCTTTCGACCCCGTTGCGGGCAAGCCGGTTGCGGACGAATCCAGTCTGGCCTTCGCGCGAGCGATGCGGGAGATCGGCTACTCGGGCTACCTGGGTTACGAATTGTGCCATCCGCTGCACAAGGTCAACGGCGAGGTAGTTGGCGTCGAATATGCCGAGAAGAATGCCGAACTGGCGTGCGAATACATGAGGGAAGTGATGAAGGCTTCGTAATCGGAGAGAAGCCATGACCCTGCTGAGGTCGCCCCCATTGTGCCAAGCAAAGCTTGGGAAAGGAGGATAGAGATGTAAGGATACAATCTTGAAACCTTTCATCGGAATCTTGTGGGTGAAAAGCCCACTCGGTAGAGCCTGACGAGCAACCGGAAGCGAGTCTTGCGTGGGACGGAGTAATCTGCCCTGCGAAGCGTAGACAGCGAGTCCGAAAGCCGTGCTATTGGGCGTCGAAAGACCAATTGTGGGAGCCTTTGCACCTGGGGGTCCAAGGGCCACGCTGCTGCACCGTAATGGTCTGGTGCAAGCAGTCCTGCCGGCGTCGGTAAGAACACGTGCAAACGGACAATGGAGATTCCCCAGGAACTTGGGAGATCCTGTCGTCTCCTCGGAGATGTCCCGGCCGGAGATACCGGGTGACCAACTCCAGGCCGCGGCGGCGCACTCGTCCGCCGTGGAGCGAACACCAGCGAGTGCAACCGGGGTACCGCCAAGCGAAGGCAACGAAGCGCGGCGGGATGGGCGGCAGGAAGTCGTAGCGCTTTGATAGTACCGATGAAGCAGGGGGAACTCGCCCCGGAGGACCCTGTGGAGGAAAGCGAAGCGTCGGCCGGCAGACCCGATGGAGGGAAACATGTTGAACACATCGAGGTTCTCACACATGTCCCCATAACTCGATCGGATAGCTTCGGGGACCATCGTGGATGGCGAACCTGTCGGCCGAGGAACCGGATGCGCTAATGCGCGCACGTCCGGGTCTGCGGGAGCCCCGGGCGGCAACGCCCGGGGCCACCCAGCCCGACGCGCCCAAACGCATCTTGCTTGCGTGCTTCGGTCACATGGACCGGATGGAAGTGCGGTGTGGCGTCAGACCGAAGCACGTCAAGCTGCCAGCGGTAAGTCACGGCGGCCGCCGCCCGAGCACCACGCGAGGGCGAGTTCGCGGCGGTGACGACCGCTGGTAATGTCCTGGCCGCGGTGCGGCCCGTGGCCGGGTGGTCGGGTTCTCACTTACGCGGGCCCGGGGCGGCCCACAAAACGCTGTTGACGATCAGTTGCTGAAACTCGGGCACGTGGTAGGCGTCGGGCCAATGGGCCGGCAAGATCGTCACCACGCGGCCTTTGCCGTACTTCCGCGTCCATACGGACGGATGCTCGACGCTGGCGCCCTCGTCTTTGGCCACGGCCAGCAGGTGGCAATCCGCCGGCAGCGGCGTCGATTGATACAGCTCCGAGCGGAGCCGGAACGTCTCGGGCAGGTTCCTGCTGATTGGGTGGCTGCGGTCGACGAACCGGCCCAGGATGTACTGGTCGACTTTCTCGTGCTTGATGAACGTCGGCCCATAGAGTTGGCGGACATCGCTCCACTCGGGGAACGAGTAGTACGAGGCGTGGACGGCCACCGCGCCGACGCCGCCGCGGATCCATTTCAGGAGCGTGGCCTTCTGTTGGTCCGTGAGCACGCCCTGGGCCGACTGGTAACAATGGTCCATCAGGATCACGGCTGGCCGGTCCGTCTCCGGCCGATCAAGGAAGGCGGCATCGCGGGCCACCTTGATCCGCAGCGGGGCCCGTTTGGGCAGGTCGTGCGAGAGGGTTTTTGCAAAGGCGTCGAAGTCGTGGGCGAACCCGCCCACCCAAAGCACGACGTGGATCGTTTTCTGTGGCTCGGCGGCCCGGGCAGCCGT
>Ga0181520_10013780_pt1 | contig 10130 bp, 14 predicted proteins | sample PEATcosm2014_Bin_29_FD_132451 | JGI IMG/M metagenome (GOLD analysis project Ga0181520, IMG submission 132451) | Peatland microbial communities from MTU Mesocosm Facility, Houghton, MI, USA - PEATcosm2014_Bin02_30_metaG | ecosystem: Environmental > Terrestrial > Soil > Wetlands > Peat | place... | reverse complement strand
TGCCTTTGGCTTGCTGCAGCCTGCTGATCAGAAGTGGGACGCGCATCGATCCCGCCGGTTCCGCCGTTGAAGCTAACGCGACTCTCCGTACTGGCTTCGACCCTCTCGTTATAGACATTGTGGAAACTACCGCCATTCAGGTTGTTTACGGATTGGTTATAGAAGAAGTGTCCGCCATCCCAGCGGCCGCCTCCGTAGCCTCCACCCCAATAACCGAAGCCGTAGTTGATGCCACCATAGAAGCCAACGGTCGGCCCCCAATAGCCTTCATTGAAGAGATAGCCGCCGTCGCCCCAACCCCAATAGCCCGGGGTCCAGAGGTAGCCCTCTTCCGGCGCCATCACCCATGTGCCGGGAACCCAGTAGTAGTCGGAGACACTGTCGTCGTAGGCCCAATAGCCCGGAGTCCAGAGATAACCATCGCCGGGGCACTGCGGCTGGTCGTAAAACGGAAGAGCAGGCGGGCCAATCGCGATCCGAATGCCAATCTGGCCGAACGAGGCGGCCGGGATGGCCATTATCAGGAACGCTAACAAGAACCGGATAGTGCGCATACGAATCTCCTTGGCTAACAGTCAATCGATGGCCATTCGTGCTGAGTGGATCCGGGCCACGAAGACTGGGAGGCGGCGTGCAGGTCGCGCCTTCTTCAAGACTTCCACGCAACGGCCGCAGAGACTGTATTCAACTGCTCACCACTCGCCCATGCCGTTTGATCGGCGGCCAAGAGCTCGGTAACGTGCCCTAGACAACAAACATGGCAACGCCCGCGATAAACATGGCTGCCGTAGTGATTGCCACAACAATCCATCCCAGGCGCGAACTGGGCTGGCCTTGCATGAGCTTCCTGTCCGCCGCAACGACAAGGATTGCAACCAGAAGGAAGGGCGCCAGCAATCCGTTGATTACGGCTGTCCAATAAAGCGCCTTCACGGGGTTGATGCCGATGAAGTCCATCGCCACGCCAACACCCGTAGAGGCCAGAATGAGCGTGTAAAACCAGCGTGCCTGGCGCAACTTCTTGTTCAGGCCCTGGCGCCATCCGAGAGTTTCGGCGAATGCGTATGCGGTCGATCCTGCCAGGGTGGGGATGGCGAGAAACCCAACACCGACAATGCCCAGCGTGAAAAGGGTTGTAGCGAACCTGCCTGCAAATGGGCGGAGCGCCTCGGCGGCCTGGCGGGATGTTTCAATTTGCGTGATGCCGTGCCGGTTAAGAGTTACGGCAGTGGCCAGAATGATGAAGAACATCACCATGTTGGAGAAAAACGCGCCAACCCCCACGTCGATGTTTCTGAGGCTGAGTTCTTCGGCCGTTGCACCCCTACGCAGTGCAAGCGTGGTTTGGCCGGCCGACTTCTCCTCTTCAACTTCCTCGCTGGCCTGCCAGAAGAACAAATAGGGGCTGATGGTGGTGCCGAGGATGGCCACAAGAGTTGCCCACTCAGCCTGGCTGTGCGGCATGGACGGAACGAAGGTATCGCGCAGGACCTGGCCCCAATCGACTCCCACCACAAACGCGGTGACAGGGTATGCGAAAAGCACCAGCACCAGCCACTTCAACACGTCTGCAATCTGCTTATATTGCAGCTTGACCGTCGCCCATGAAATCAAGACTGCAAACGTGATCACGAACCAATGGGAATTGATGCCCGACAGCATCGCGGCAGCATCCGCCATGCCGGCCAGATCCGCCCCAATGTTGATTGTGTTGGCAGCCAGCAGCGCGATGACAAACGCGAAGAGAATCCATTTTGGAAACCGCTGCTTGAAGTTGGCGGCCAGGCCTTGTCCGGTCACCTTGCCAATGCGCGCGCACATCATTTGCACCGCGGCCATCAGCGGCCACGTCACAAGTGCTGTCCATAGAAGTTTGGTGCCGAGCTGCGCGCCGGCAACGGAATAGGTGGCAATTCCCGATGGATCGTCGTCCGCAGCCCCGGTGATGATGCCGGGGCCGAGCGACTTCAAGAGGGACCGCATCCATCGCGATACGGGGTATTTCGGCAAGCGTGGTCTCCGTTAGTGAGTCCGAAGAATCAACGCGCAAATCGAAGCAGCATGGAAAAAGCCAGAACCTGAAGATCAAACCAGGCAAGGCTCGGCGTCTTATCTATAGATGCTATCCGCTTCAATGTGGCTTCGCACTGCCGTAAAGGCTGTTGCCAAGTCATACAACACGTTTTGAGGCAGCGGAGGCCTTCCCGTTTGCGTCGCGAGCAACATCCTTCGCCTTGCCGAGGGCGTTCTCCAGCTTGCCCTTCACTTGTTGAACAGCCCCTTCGATCTGCAGTTTGGTGTTTCCCGTTAAGTTACCCGTCTTCTGCTTGGCGCTTCCCACCACTTCATCCACGGTACCCTTCACTCGATTGCTATCCATGATCTCTCCTGATTTCCGTCGAGGGCTGAATTTCCCACCTCAATCCCTCTCAGCTTAGGGATCGCAAACGGTATGGTCTGAGCAGTTCGGACCAGCTGCAGTGCGCACACTTCACGCTGCTGGGCCGATTACCCCCTGAGCGTTCTTGCTCAGACGGCATGATGCCTTCAACGTAGTGTTGGAGATACCTTGTGCGCCTCAGTGCGCGAGAATCGACAAACGCCGCGCAAAGGTAGAAAAGGTGAAATACATGAAGAAACTTATGACATTCGTAGCAATCCTCGGCGTTACCAGCATCGCCTGGGCGGGATCCAATCGCGAAGCAACCGACGACCGCATGGATCATGCAGGTCGGGTCATACACGAGATCATGTCCGCACCGGATAAGGGCATTCCGGAAGAGGTTCTGGAACATGCCAGGTGCATTGCCGTCGTACCCCATATGCTCAAGGGCGGGTTCGTCTTTGGCGCGGAGAATGGCCGCGGAGTCGCCACTTGCCGCACGCCCAATGGCTGGAGCGCCCCTGCATTCTTTACCATTACCGGCGGAAGCTGGGGATTGCAGATTGGCATGGAAGGCGTCGATCTGGTCATGATCATCCAGAACGAAGATGGAATGAAGCATTTGATCAACAGCAACTTTGAGCTGGGTGGGGATGCCTCCGCCGCGGCCGGACCGGTTGGACGTCATGCATCAGCCGATACCGATTGGAAGCTCAACACTGAAGTCCTCACCTACTCGCGCGCCAATGGCCTTTTTGCCGGGCTCACTTTGACCGGCGCAGCTATTCGCCGCGACAGCGATTCCACCGAGGCCGTCTACGGGCACGAAATCTCAACACGCCGCATCTTGAGCGGAGAGATTGCGGTTCCGAACTCGGCCAATTCATTCCTGGATTCAGTCAGGGACGCGAAGGCTCAGGCTATTGCCTCTAACTAGTAAATCTTTCAGAATGCTCGCGAGCGTCCGGAAGCCGATGCGAGTTCCGGGCGCCCTCGATGCAAAGGAGCAGTCATGCTTTGGACAATCTTTGTAGTTCTCGTCGTTCTGTGGCTCCTGGGTTTCACCATGCATATCGGCGGCGGTCTGATTCACATTCTGATCGTGATTGCCGTTATCGTCCTGATCTTCAATTTGATATCAGGAAGCCGGCGCAGCCTTTGAGCCAGTGAACGCCGGATGACAGTTATAAGCTCAACTGGCGGAGCTGTGGATCGGTACCTCAGGAGATTTGGCGATTGCCGCATCGAGGCCAATAAACAGGGTATCTCGCGTTCAAAGCGATCCAACGAACAGCCCGTGGCAAGTGTGAGCTGTGGGCCTAATCGCCGGTAAAACCGGATGGAACCTTTTGGCTTTAAAGATGAGGGGAACAACATGTCGTTCGGAATCTATGCTGCCGGATTCGCAGTCCTGATCGCCGGGCTTGTCTACGCCGCGCACCTGTTGCGGTTGCCATCGCAATGGATTTTTGTGGGCGCGGTCATCATGATAGGAGTCGGGATTCTGTCTGCAGTCAAGGCTACTCGCCAGAAGGATTCTGCCAACTGATTTGCCGGAGGTACTCGAACGGTGGATCAGTGCCGCTCAAGCACATCCCTGGCAATTGCCGCTTGGCGAGCCAATCCGCCGCAAAGCGGCTCTATCCGAAGACCCCAAGCAGGTAGCACACGAGGACAATCACCAGCACGGTACCAAGCCCGATGCCAGCTCCTCCGCCGGCGCCCCAGCGATTGTAGCCGTAGTATCCGCCGCCTCCGGCGAACAGGATCACCAGAACAACAATCAGCAGTATGAGCATCCTTGCTCCTCCTTCGTTACGTGTTGCATCTTCGTTTTCAGGTCACCGATTGATTGAGGCCGGTTGTCTCAGCTTCGACGGCCTCATGAAACAGATCGCGCCTTATCTAACTTCCATCTGAAGTCTCAATCACCATCTCGCGCGCAGGCTGCTGCAGCGAGGGTCTTCCATTCGAGTCATCACGTTGTTGCAGCGGCAGTCTTCAATTTCGATCACCGTTCTAAGATCGAGGCTCATGCACCGCTGGTCCTCCATATCAACCACCACGCCAACGAGCAGGCTCTGGCACCGGGAGTCTTCCATCTCGGTCGCCGCGATCTTGCACCGATGTTCTTCCATCCTGATGACCTCGATCCTGACACGCTCTTATGTCTCATCGCTGCTTCCGCGAAGTGAGACCAGCTTGACGCGGTCTGCGAGACGACGGCTGCTCAAAAGCGCACACTTCGCTCTGGCTTTCAACTAAATACCCCGCCTGAGCAATGTTGACCAGCCATCCCTTCCCTGCCGCTTCACACTCCTTGTACGTTCGCTGGCAGCGCGGGAATACCCCTCTGGCTGTTGCGAACCTCCAATGCAAAGGAGAATGCGATGTACCACTTTACAAATGCCCAATTGCTGGTTGGCGTCCTGGCCCTCCTCCTCGCCGTCGTCCTCGCGGTTCGAGCGATCCTTGGAGATCGCAAGGAAAAGTCCGCGCCCTTTCGCAACTACTTCGGCACTGGGTACCAGCGCGAACTCCTCCGACACAGCGAATTGAGCGAGAATGAAGACTGGCGGGCCGATCGGCAATCCCGCTTCACACCTTTCCGCTTCCGCGAACCCGGCGTCGACGAGCGGAGAATCAAAATCAGCTCCGCAAACCGGTGGAATCGTTAATCAGACTGAACCTGGGCCCGCTTGATCGAACAGCCGAGGTGAAGGCTCCGTTGCTTTGCGATCCCATCCGCAGCCGTCCGCACTCCGGGCGGCTCTGTCCTGCTGTCAAACCCGCAAAACGACAGGCGCGGGGCGAGCAATTCAGGGCAGCTTTCACGCGCCTCCTCGCTGATGATGGAATGCGTGGGTCGTCCCCCGGCCCGGAATCGTCAACCATCAACCTCATGCAGTCGCGGAAACCGCCGCGCAGGAGAACACAATGGAATATCAGTTCATGGGTTACAACTTCACAAGTACCCAGCTCATCGTCGCGGCGGTTGTACTCGTCGTCCTCATTCTTGTCGCGGTAGGCGCGTATGTTGAGAGGCGCAAAACAAGAACCTTGGCCTTCCGCAATCGTTTTGGCTCAGAGTATGCGCGGGCTGTGGACAAGCACGGCTCTGCAAGCGAGGCCGAAGCCAATCTGTCGAAACGAGAGACGCGAGTGGCGGGGCTGACAACTCGAGAACTCGGCATCACCGAGCGGGAGCGCTTCGTCACAGAGTGGCACACCGTCCAATCCCGCTTTGTCGACCACCCCAGGATGGCCGTCACGGAAGCCGACGATCTGATCAATGCGCTCCTAGAGGCCCGCGGCTATCCAGAGACCGGCTTCGAGCAGCGCGCCGCCGATCTCTCCGTCCACTACCCACGCGTCATGCAGGATTACCGCCAAGCGCACTCGATTGCAGTCCGTCTTGGCCAGGTCGAAGCTTCCACAGAAGAGCTGCGCACCGCGATGATCCAATATCGCACCATCTTCGATGAGCTTCTCAAGGCAGAAAGGCCCAGCCAGGCCAGAACCGCCGCATAACTCGATGCTTGCGGCGCGAAGGGGTCCGATCGGGCCTTGGAGGATCGCAAAATGGGACCATTTACAAGCGCAATTCGAGCCGCCCGCAGATCGGGATTGTGCATCCTGGTCCTGCTGGGCACATTTACCTTGGCCGCCAGTCCAGGGCTTGCCAGCGACTCGAAATACGAAACAATCCAAGCCACCTACGCTCTTGCCGGCAACACCGTAAATGTCACGCTGATCGTTTACAACTACTCGACTCCTGGGGACCTGCAGATTCTGTCACAGGCATTCCAAGAGGGCCAGGATCGGGGATTGGCCGCTGCGCTTTCAAAAACCAAGGCAGTTGGACAATGCGCGATCAGCGGGACTCTCAGCTATGAGGTCGCCTTCATTCAGATGGTTCTGACGCCAACCGGGAGGAGGATCACCTTTATCACCAGCCGCCCGCATCCACCGGAAGAAGCCGACCCGCCTGCGCAGCCCCAGACCTTCGACCTGGCGGTTGGCCAATTCGACCTGAACGATGCAGACCCAGCCAAGAGCACCGGATTTCTGTTTCCGGCAAGCAAGCTGGTTATCGATCGGTTGGGAGAGTTTCACTACGATCTGGCTGGAAGCCCATGGGCGCTTGTGAATGTTCTCGATAGGCAAGGGGCTCCGGCGTAAACCGGGCGCCTGGCTTCCGGTTGAATTGGCCCAATGCGGCGACTGCTCCCCGTCCAACGGCCTGAGTGAGCAAAATTGCACAGCGGTCGACGTCGCCGAGCGGCATCCTTTTTCCAGGTGCCCTCACCAAAGCGGCGGCAGCGATGCCAAATCCTATGGCTGACTCCCCTGGAAGGCAGCACCCCTTCTATCCTGCCGCCGCATCTAAATCACCCTTCATGACCCCATCCTTCTCCACCTTTTCTCAGGGTGCAAGATTGTACATCCATTCCGATTAGGAGGGAGTAGAGTCAGGCGATGATGAATCCCTTGCTTGGCCGCATCCTTCGACTCGGAGCTCCTGTCAGGGATCTATTCGTGTCGGCTGTCGGAGGCTTCGTGATGATGCGAGGCTTCAGTCTGGTTGCGAAGGGAGAAGAAGGCCCGGAGACGGGGGCACCCCTCGGGGTTGATGGAACATCCCGCGAGCAATGGGCGGGAATGGGCACCGCACTGTAGCAATTTGTTGTGGATGCACGGAACTTCGACCGAAGGTGGCTCGCGGAACGGCAACAAGGTCAGGCTTCTGGCGTAGGCTCGGGCACTTGATCGAGCAGCACTACATTGAGCAGCGACTTGTGCACCTGGATGCGGCCGTCGTAATGGATAAAGCCGAGCTTGCGGAACCGGTTCATGAAGAAGCTGACACGGGACCGCGTGGTGCCAATCATCTCCGCCAGAGTTTCCTGCGTAATCGGGGGAATGTAAGTGTCCGGCTCTCCCGGCTTGCCAAATTCCGCCATCAACAGGAGAACTCGCGCCAGCCGTTTTTCGCTGGAGTTGAAGAGCTGATCGACCAGGTCGGCCTGGGTGCGCATGCTGTGGGCCAGCAGAAACCTCAGGAACAGGTCGGACAATGCGTGCTCTTCATGCATGACGCGGATCATCTCTTCTCTTCCAATCATGAGCGCCGTGCATGTATTTTGTGCAGTGGCCGTGGCCAGGCGCAGTCCAGGCACCGTGGCGAGGGATTCCTCTCCAACGAAGTCGCCGGCGGAGAGGAGCGAAATGGTTGCTTCTTTGCCGTTCTGCGAGACGACGGTAAGCCGTGCCCGGCCTCTCTGAAGATAAAAAACGGAGTCCGCCGGATCTCCCTGGCAGAAGAAGGTTTCCTTCGGCTTCAGGTTGATAATTCTTCGACCAAGGCCGGCGCTGGCAAGAAAGGCGGCCAGGTCGAATGTCGATTTATTGTCGTCGGCCATGAACTTAGAACCCCTCTCGAGGCGGTTCGGATGGTGGATTCTGCCCTGCATGGTCACTTGTACCAGCAGATTTTTCAGTTGAGCGCGACGGGTAAAAGACAGGCCTCGTCGAAGTAGCCGGGGAGAGGGGGGGCGAGAAGTTGGAAGCGTTGATCTCTGTCGACTTTTCCAAGCCCCAGGGAAGCCAAGAACAGCCGTGCGCTTGGCGCCGGCTCCATTGAAGCGCACACGAGCTGTCCCTATTTGCGAATTGTATCCCTTTACGACCAGATGCGGGGAAAAGGTTGAGCTCGCCGTCGGGGCCGCGTACAGCTCGTGGATTCAGAACCCCTTCCATTTCATTTTGATTGCCGGGCTCGGGCTCCAGGATCATCCCAAGGCGGTCAAAGTGAATCCGCTGATCGAAGCTCGTCGCCTGACTTCGGATCCGCCGAGTTCACTTGTCGCCAAGGCAGGCCAGGATCGTCTCGATAACCAGGTTGGTATCGTCAGGCCCTTTGACAGGGATCGAAACAACACCCGCCTGTTTTGCCGGGTAATCGTTTCCGCCTGGAAACAGCGCATCGCCGATGTAAACCATCTCATTCAAGGAAATGCAGAGAGTATCCCGCAGCTTGCCAATGCCGTAGGCTTTGTCGATGCCCGGCTTGGTCACATCGATTGACGTTGCTCCGCCCATGCGGATGGAAAACTCCGGGATGAGAGTCTCCAGGATCGATGTGATCTTCTTCCGCTTGGCAAAATCGGGATCCCACTTTTCCTTTTCTGTCAAAGGCGCTTGCTGACCCAACGCGGAGAATGTTACCTGGCTTCCCCGGTCCTCGATCACATCGCCCCAAACCTTGCTGGCGCGGTAGCCCGCCTCTCCCGCTGCCTTATCCAGAGAGTCGATGATCTTTTTTCTCTGCTCTGCCGTAAGATCCTCCGAATAAAGCTCCGTCCACTTCCTGTCGTATTGAAAGAACTTTGTCCCACAGGTTGGAAGCAGCGACAGATTCACGAGGTCGGCGTCCTGGGGAAGGTCGGAGAGAAGCTGCTTTTCAAACTGCGGCCAGGCGCCTCCAGAGATCACTGCCACTTTGATAATGCTCAGGAGGTCGCGCAGCAGCGCCGCGGTCTGCGGAGCGAGAGACGACTTGCTGGGCGCGAGGGTTCCGTCCAGGTCGAAGACGATCAGCTTTTTCATTCATCTCCAGTTGTGGAGCGATTCGATTCAATCCGGGCAGGCGTGGCCGGGGGCGGCATAAGCGCTCAGATCTACAGGTCATTCGGGGAAGGCAATTCCATGGTTGGACCACCCGGAGAGACTGCATCTTATGGATGGCCGCGCGGAACCCAGGCAAGGTCGCCGCTCAGAACGTAGATCGCCAGAGCCGCAGCCAGAAAGACAGCGCCGATCCAGAAGCGCCAGTCACGATGCATGCGCCGCCAATATGGACCAGGATCGGGCTCACCGCTGTCGCTGCTGTTTCCTTCCCGGTTGTGCTTGTTTTCTGTCATTGTGCCTCCATCGCCGCTGTGTATTCGCCGCGTCGTGCCGCCTGATTACAGCGCGCCCGGTGCAGCAGTGCTTTCTGCGCAATCTGAACATTCGCGTCCTCACCGCGCCACGCCTCCAACGCAGGCTGCTGAATGGCGCGAGAGAAGGAGAACGCCACCGCCCATGGCAGCCGCGATTTGAATCGGACATTCATCGCGTTCAACCGAGCCGAGGCCAACTCCGCGGATTGTCCGCCCGACAAGAAGGCAATCGCAGGAACAGCAGCAGGGACGGTGCGCAGGAAGCAGTTCACTGTTGCATCGGCCACTTCATCCACGCCAGCCCGCACCGAGCACTCCGCGCCGGGGAGCACCATGTTGGGCTTCAGAATCATTCCTTCCAGCACGACTCGTTGCGCAAACAGCTCGCTGAACACAGTCCGGAGCAGTTCGTCCGAGACTTCGTAACATTGGCCCAGCGTGTGCTCGCCATCCATAAGAACTTCCGGTTCCACGATGGGAACCAGACCGGCCTCCTGACACAACGCGGCATAACGCGCCAGAGCATGCGCGTTGGCCTGAATGCAACCTCGGCTGGGGATGGCGTCGCCAATCGCAATCACCGCGCGCCATTTCGCAAAGCGCGCGCCCATAGCGGCGTACTCAGCCAGCCGCTCGCGCAGCCCATCCAACCCTTCGGTAACTTTCTCGCCAAGATGCCCGGCCAAATCTTTGGCGCCCGCATCCACCTTGATTCCCGGGACGATCCCTGCATCGACAAGGACTTTGAGAAAGGGAGTGCCATCCCTCTTCTGTTGGCGGATCGTCTCGTCGAAGAGGATGGC
>Ga0181520_10013779_pt1 | contig 10131 bp, 10 predicted proteins | sample PEATcosm2014_Bin_29_FD_132451 | JGI IMG/M metagenome (GOLD analysis project Ga0181520, IMG submission 132451) | Peatland microbial communities from MTU Mesocosm Facility, Houghton, MI, USA - PEATcosm2014_Bin02_30_metaG | ecosystem: Environmental > Terrestrial > Soil > Wetlands > Peat | place... | reverse complement strand
TCGCGGTAGAGGTTGGTGACGGGGACTTCGGCGGTAGGGATGAGCCAGTGGTCATTGTCGCGATACTGGCGGGGTAGGAAGCCCCCGGCGTCGTGGCAGCGGAAGAGGTGTTCGGCAAATTTGGGTAGCTGTCCCGTACCGAAAAGCGATTTGCTGTTGACCATGAAGGGCGGCAGGACTTCGGTGTAGCCGTGGTCGCGAGTGTGAACGTCGAGCATGAAAGCGATGAGGGCGCGTTCGAGCTTGGCACCATCGCCCCAGTAAACGGCGAAGCGGGCGGCGGAGATTTTCGCTGCGCGTTCGAGGTCGAGAATGCGGAGCTGCTCACCGATTTCCCAATGGGGTTTCGGCTGGAAGCTAAATGTGGGGATGGTTCCCCACTTTTTGACCTCGACGTTGCTGCGCTCGTCTGGGCCTACGGGGACTTCGTCGCGGGTGAGGTTGGGGATGCGGGTGAGGATGGCGCGCAGCTCTAGTTCCTTCGCTTCGGCCTCCTTCCGAGAATGCTCGATGCGTTCCTTCGTTTTCACGGCCGCCGCGGCAAGATTGCCCCTCACAGGATCGAGAGGCGCGTCCGGAGGCTCGGGACCCGCCTCTCGTCTCAAGCGACCGATCTCGGCTGAGAGCTTGTTTAGCTCAGACTGCAGCCGCTCCAGACTGGTGATGGCTTGCCGGCGCATCTGGTCCAGCTGGCGAAAATCACCGAGCAGCTCAGCGGGATCCTGGCCGCGGTCACGGAGTTTTTTCTCTACTATTTCGAGGTTGGAACGTACAAAGCCGAGGTCGAGCATACCTGATCAGGTTACAGGTTACAGGTTTCAGGGTACAGATCAGGCTACAGTGCACGGGGAAAAGGTTTGGTTGCAGGTCACAGAGCATATGCACTGTCGCGAAAGAGGAGTAAAGATCTGAGATTTGCTTTCCCAAAATGGGCTGTTCGATGGTACTGTCGGGCCGGATTCAGTGTCGGTTTGCATTGATTTTGTTCTGGCAAGAGCGTCCGCTGCTTGCTGTGGGGTGAACCTGGCGTTCTCCGTTTTTGGGGTTGTTGGCTCGAGTTAGAGTGGTCGCCGGGCTGGTCGTTAGTCGAGGCGGACGAGCCATGCCTGGCCTTCCGCGGGCTGCAGGCTGTGGGCGATGGCAATGGCCAGAGTGCGGTCGTCGTTCGCGGGGCGGATGCGGACCCAATAGCCGGTGGGGCCCTGAAACTCGATGACGTTGGCGGTACGGTATTCATCCTCCAAATCGGATTGCAGGCGCAAAGCGGATCCCTGATGCAGAAACGCGCCGATCTGTACGCACCAGCGTCCACCCTGGTCAATCGGCTTCGGTGTACTGAAGACGTCGATGCGGACTTCGCCGGTGCCGGAACGCCAGACACCGACAGCTTTGGCGGCTCCGATGGAAAGATCGAGAATGCGGCCGGCGACGAACGGCCCACGGTCGGTAACGCGCATGACGGCGGATTGGCCGGTTTTCACATTAGTGACGCGGATAAGCGATCCCATGGGAAGGGTGCGGTGGGCGGCGGAGATGCCGTTCTCGTTAAAGACCGAGCCATTAGCGCCGACGCGATTGTGGTAGGGCGGCCCATACCAGCTGGCGACGCCGCTTTCGGTATAGATGGGCGTGTGCGTTTCGGCAAATTGCTCGTCGGCGCCGAGGGAAGGGGTGGGGGCGGGCAACGCGGGAGCCGTGGCGGTGTCGGTCGGCAAAGCAGGCGGGACAGGCGTCTGCGGTTTGTGCGAGCAGCCGACGACCAGGACGAGGGTGGCGCAGAGAGCCAGCACGGCGAGAGAATCCCGTGCCGGGATGAGCCATACGCGGTGGGGAGATTTGCCGCGCATCATTGATGCGACTACGCTTCTCGGCTGCGTTCGAGGTGGTCGGCCAACCGCGCGAGTTGGCCGGCAGCGATGCGCAGCGCTTTCGAAGAGTTCTGGCGTACTTCGGGAACAACGCGTTCATTGAGGTAGCCGATCACTTGTTTCACATCGTCTTCAAGGCGGTCGCTGCATCCGCCGAAATGCTTATCGACGTTGCGCCCGAACCTTTCGAAAGGACCTGCGGCTGGCTCACTCACACTGCACCCCCGATCTTTGCACGTGCATTCAGTATTGCGAGAGAAGATGCCGCGGTCAATCGCTCGATTGTGAGACCTGGTCTTCCGGAGGTGACCGATACGAGCCGGTTACAGGCAGCCGAATGCATCCTAAATTGCGGAATTTCCTTCCAAGCTTTTGAAACATGGGAGCCCTCTGAAATACTTTTCGCCAAACTGCCCTGTTCTCCTGCTCGCATCGTTATTGCTTATCAGCGTCCCAAGGACGCAAGCGCAGGCTGCCCCCTTCCTGCCTGATGCGCCCGAGCCGCGTGACGTGGCGGCGGCTGAGATTGATCCAGCGAGCCGTGAGCGGACGTTGTCATCCAGCTTCCTGCAGGGCCTTCTGCAAAATCAGAGCCCGCCTGCGCAAGCCGATCCGCAGGCAGCGAGCCCGATGAAGCACGCCTCGTATGAGAAGCGAAAGTGGGCGCAGTATGTCGATCCCGGGGAGAAAATCCCCGCGCTTTATCCGAACGACAAATGGGTTTTCTGGCTGCATGAGGAGGCACGCGTCTCGACGGCGTATCCTGCCCTAATATCGGCGGGGTATGGGCAGTTGACCGGTACACCGGCGTATGGGAGCGATGCGGCGGCATTCGGGGACCGGGTGGGAGCGGCATTTCTGCGCCAGGCCACAATGCGATTCTTCTGCAGCAGTTTTTTCCCGGTTTTCTACCGCGAGGATCCCCGCTATTTCCGCAAGGCCGCAGGCAGCTACCTGGGACGAGCGGCCTGGGCGGCAGAGCGAGCTTTTGTAACGCAGAGGGACAGCGGCCGACACGGATTCAACTTCTCGGACATCTTCGGGCACCTCGTCGCATCGTCCCTCACACCGGCCTATTATCCGGACAAGAGCCGGAATGTTCATGTGGTGATGCAGACGTGGGGGACGTCGATCGCGGGAGCGGCGGGGAACAATTTATTTCTCGAATTCGTTCCGGATGCGATCAATGCCTGGCACCAGTACCGGCAGGATCGTAATTCGTCTGGAACGCGGTAAGTTTCGCCTGTAACCTCAGGGGATAGACTGCGGCAGGCTGGCGGGGGAGTTTGGCTCCGCGCGCCGCAACCGGGAGGTACATCCAGCGCGCATGCTGCCAGGTAGACTGCGAGGGCCCCGGAGAAGACAAATCGGCCGGGGAGCAACGGCGTGGTTTCGGCGGCAGTGCTGCTCTCCCATGCTGCGATGGAGTTGCTTCTTGCTGCTGGCTTCAGCAGGTCCCGGGATTATCCGGGCACAGGAGAAACTGCCCGAAGCTCCGGCGCCGCACGCGGACCTGGCCGGCGATGCGGGAGGCGGTGGCGGTGCTGCCCCAACCGAGGCCGTAGTTCTGGCGGAACCGGCGGCAGGGCAGGAGGCATTTCCTCCCGCAGCAAGGCCTATGCCGGGGCTGAGCGTGCCGGGGCTGCAACCAACTTACGTTCCTCTGCCCCAATGGTGCAGGGCGCATGCCTGCACGGCAGCGGCGCCGCAGCAAAGTTGTTGTGAGCCAGATCGGGATTTGTTCGCCAATTACCTGAAGCAGGATGCCATTCACATCTATTCGCCGCGCCAACTGGGGCGGATCGCAGTTCGCGGCGTGATCGATCCCTTTAACCTGCTCACGATCGGCGGGACTTCGGTTCTGTCGGTGGCGACGGATTCGCATTCGCCTTATGGGCCGGGCGTTATGGGATGGGCGAAACTGAGCGGCGTGACGCTGACCGAGGACATGACGGGCGAGTTTGTGGGGACGTTTCTGATTCCGTCCATCGATCACCAGGACCCGCACTACCACCGCATGCCGAATGCGTCGCTGGTGCGCCGCATTCTGCATTGCACGTATCAGCCGTTCTGGACGACAAGCGACACGGGCAAAGGGATGGTGAACTATTCGACGCTTGCCGGATCGATCATCGATGAGGGGGTCGACGTGACCTATGTTCCGTATCAGCGAGTGGGATGGGGCCCGGGGGCGGAACGCATTGCCAGCGGCTGGGCCAGCGCCCCCATCGGCAACTTTGTGACGGAGTTTGTTCCGGATCTTGCGAGCCATATCAACTTCAAGGTTGTTTTTATCCAGCGGATCGTCAACCGCGTGGCGGTTGAGAATGGCGGGTCATAATCATCGCTTCGAATGGGAACGGCGCGGGCAGTTACGACGCGCATTTAATCTGCCTTTTTGAAAAACCGCGGCTTCTGTCCCGGCAACCAGGGATCGTAATGGGCCGCGAATTGGGCGCGTTCCTCGGTCGAGGGATGGCTGTAAGTCCAGAATTCAACGAAGCGGTTGGGATGGGGATCATCGAGCCAGACCATCGCATCGCTGCAGAACGAGCGGACGGTAGTGGCTTTGGGATCGGGCACCAGCCCATGGATGACTTCCTGGCCGTAAACGTCGGCATCATGTTCGATGGCGCGGCTGAAGGTATTTGCCACCGGCGCGGCAAGAAAGCTGAGGATCGAAGCGAGCAGCAACAGGAGACCAGTCGAGGACCAGCCCGCGACGGCATCGATTCGCCAGGACTCGCCTTGTGAGCTCACCAGCCGTTGCATCAGTCGAAACGCGATCCAGTAGGCGAGCAGAAGACCCACGGCAGAAAACGTCAGGCCCTTCGGGATGTGATCGAGGACGTAGTGTCCTTGCTCGTGCCCGTAGGTGAAGAGAATTTCGGGCATCGATTCGACGTGCAAAGTTGTGTCCCAGACAACGATGCGTTTCGAGGCTCCGAGCCCGGTGACGTAGGCGTTTGCCCCGGTGGCTTTGCGGCTCGCGTCCATTAAGAAAATGCGGTTCGGGGGGATGTTCAGGCCGCCGCGCGCGGCGACTTGTTCGAGCCGATCGACGAGCGCGGGATTCGTGTCCGCCAAAGGAGAGAAGTGGTTGAAGAGCGGGTCGATGATGAGGGGGGCGGCGAAGGTCAGGAGGACTACGACCGGTACGGTGAAGATCCAGAACCATAACCACCAGCGCCGCGGAGAATGCCGCATCAGCGCGTAGAGAACGGTCAGCGCGAGAACGCCGAGAATCAGCGTGAGGCAGGTTGACTTCAGCCAGTCGGCCCACCACGGCAGCCAATTCTCGATGGAAAGACCGTAACGCAGGCTGACGCGATGGCCCAGCACTGCAGCTGGTAATTCGAGTGCGCTGAGGATCAGGAGCCAGAGCGGTGCGGCAATGAGGCCTTGCAGCCAAGCCCGGGAGGAAATGCGCGCAGCGATCTTCGCGATTGCGGAGCCGGTGCGGAGGCGCACCAGAATCACCAGCGCGAAAATCAACCATGCCGTTCCTCCGAAATAGAGTGCGGTGCGCCAGTGGCTGAGGGCGATGGCCTGGGCGAGTTTGGCCGGAGACAGTGCGCAGAGTGGCTTTGCGGCAAGTGCCAGCAGCGCGGCGCTGAGAGGGATGACGTTAGAGATTGAACAACTCCCGCAGACGGCGGGTCTGTGCGCGACTGACAGGTATCTCAGTCTGCTTTTTATCGGCCATGCGCAGCTGATAGCTGCTTTTGAACCACGGAACCACTTCGCGGATGTGGTTGATGTTGACCAGATAGGAGCGGTGTGCTCGCCAGAAGACGGAGGGGTCGAGCAGGTCGAACAGCTCCTCGAGAGTGCGGCATTTCGATTGGCCCTCGATGGTCGGGGTCACAACGGAGATCACCCCGTCGTCGATCGAGGCGAAGCAAATATCCTTCTGGTCGACGAGCAGAAGGCGGCTGGCGGCTTGTAGCACGATTTTGCTGTTGTGCGGCTTGGCCGCCTGATGCTGCTCGATGAGCTTGAGCAACGTATCCACGCGCAGGTCGGCCGGTGCGGACTTCGATTCCCCGCCCTGCCCGGCCTCCTGCAAACGGAGACGGGCGCGCTCGACCGCCTGCAACACGCGATCGCGGTCAAAGGGCTTGAGGAGATAGTCGATGGCGTTGACATCGAAGGCTCGGACGGCGTACTGATCGAAAGCCGTAGCGAAGATGATCTGGGGCAGCTGCTCTCCCGCGCCCAGATCGAGCAGCTTCCTGAGCACGGCAAAGCCATCGAGGCCAGGCATCTGCACGTCGAGGAAAACGACGTCGGGGTGATGGGTACGGATGAGCTCTACCGCCTCGACGCCGTTCTTTCCCTCGGCGAGAACATCGACGCTTCCAGCGGTGTCAAGCAGAAACTTCAGCTCTTCGCGTGCCAGTTCTTCATCATCGACGATGAGAGCAGTAATGGACATAAGGCGCGAGCGCGCAAGTCAAGAATATAGGAACCGCTCAGGGTCCGGTTGAGAAAGGGGGGTCAGTCATCTACTCGGCAAACGCGTGCAGGCGAGCGGGAGGATGGTCGGCAGCGAGGTGATGGCCGCAGTAGACGCAGTAGAGGTCCGTGATGCGCGCGGTGCGATGGCAATTACCGCAGCATGGCGCGACCTGATAGGCGCACTGGGGGCAGAAATGATAATCGCTTTCGATGCGCGCGCTGCAGGCGGGACAGCGCGAGAGGGCAGGAGAGCGAAGCAGGAAATAAAGAACGGCCCCAATGCCGCTGGGGATGACCACACATACCGCCATCCACAGCGGGGTGCTCATGCCGCGACGGGGTGAGTCGCGGCTGATATAACCCACCATCAGCACGTAGAGGGCGGCAAGGGCGCCGATGCTGATATTGAAATAGAGGCGAAACCCAAAGGGGAGATTGGGAGGGTGATGCCGATGGGCGGGAACGACTACCCACATCACGTATTCCATCAGCGTGAAGGCGACAACGGCTCCGGCGACTGACCAGAGAGGGATCAGGCGCAGTTCCCCGGAGAACCCGCTGGGCTGAGAGGGATCGTGTTGCGGCTTGTTGATCTTCATGCCAATAATTCCCGGAACGACCGGCCTCGTTTACTCGTCGCGAGCGCCGCTCCTTCCACCTCTCCAGGTCATCAGCAGGATGGCGAACATCGCGGAGAGCAAAACGAGGGAGAGAGTGAGCACCATCACCGGCATATCGAAGAAGTGCTCGCCAGTGGTGAGGTCGTTGGCCACGCTCCAAAGGGCGGGCGTGAAGAGCAAAACCAGAGCGGCCATGGCCAGCAGCGCAATGCCGGCGTGCCGACGCCTGCGCGACCGCTGGGCCCGCATTCGATTGGCGGCTTCCATAACGGAGCGCCGGGTGCGCAGCACCACCTCGGGGATCGGATGACGGCCCGCGTTGCCGCGCGGAGAGAACACGTCGCTCCTCATTGCGCCCCCACGCGACGGGAGGCGGGAGCGATGGATCGGGTTGCCGGCTTGACGCGCGGCTTTAAAGCAGCCAGCCCGCGATACAGGCGCGATTTGACCGTAGAGAGCGGAGCCCGGGTCAAGCGGGATATCTCCTCGAGGGACATCTCTTCGTGAAAGCGGAGCACCAGAACTTCACGATGCAGTGGATCGAGCGTCAAAAGAGCCTCAGCCACGAGCTGACCGCTTTCGACCGTCGCCAGATGATCGAAGGGGGTCTTCTCGTGGCTCGGCACTTCGAAGGGCCGCTCTTCGTCGGACGCTTCGAACATCTCTTCAAGGCTCGCCATGGACCGGCGGCGGCGAAGATCGATTACCAGATTTCTCGCGATGGTAAAGAGCCAGGTATCAAAACGTGAATTGCCGTTGAATTGCGAGCCCCGCAACAGCACCCGCATCCACGTTTCCTGAAAGATATCCTCGGCCAGCTCGCGATTCCCGGTGAGGTACAGCAGATAGCGGAGCAGGCGATGTTGATATGCAAGGATGAGCTCGTCGAGCAACTGCGGATCGTGGCGCTTCAGTCCTTCCGCAACCCGGGTGTTCTCGCGCTGGACTTGCTCAAGGAGCGGGAGCGCTGCTGCACTCATATCAATCTCACAGACGGACGAATCGCTGGTGAAGACGCTGCGGGCAACAAGTTTTTCCAGGTTTTTCGTCAGATCCACGTGCGCGTTCAACCTTTGGAGCCCGATCACAACTGGTACCGGAGATAGAACAACCTCTAACTCCCCCATTATCAGCCGGATTTGGCAGGTCTGCAACGTTCAAACTGGTCTCATAGTCCAAAAAACTCCACGACGCCACGGATGAGACCAGCCGCCGGAGGGGCCATGCGCCTGCTGTTGGCGCGACGGGGTGGTCCGAATCGGGGCCTCAAGGTCCTGACCGAAGCCAAAGCACTATCGATGCGACCAGTTCTAGACTGGTTGAGATGGAAATGATTTACGGCCTGCATCCGGTGGAGGAAGCGTTGCGTTCCGGTACCAGACGCTTCGATCACGTCTGCGTGGCCCAGGAACGGCTGAACCACGGAGATGCTCGGCGGCTGGCTGAGATCATGGAGCTTTGCCGTGCGGCGGGCGTGAACGTCCGAACTGAACCGCGCGAGGCTCTTACGCGGCTGGCCGGGACCGGGGCTCACCAGGGGTTGGTGGCGATGGTCCGTGAGCGGGAATTTCTGGGAGTTGAGGACCTGCTGGAAGGCGCGGAACCGCGACTGGTGCTGGCGCTCGACGGCGTGGAAGACCCACAGAACCTGGGAGCGCTGCTGCGCACGGCTGAGGGCGCCGGGGTCGACGGGGTTCTGCTGACAGAGCGCCGGTCGGCGCCGCTCAGCGCGGTGGCCATGAAGGCTTCCGCTGGAGCCGCGGAGCATCTTCGCCTGGCGCGCGTGGTGAATCTGGTGCGGGCGCTGGAAATGCTGAAGGAGCGGAATCTTTGGTGCGTGGGCCTCGACGAGCGCGGTACGCAGGATTACGACCAGTACGACTTCACATCCAACACGTTGATTGTGCTGGGACGGGAGGGTGCTGGGTTGCACGACCTGGTGCGGCGAACCTGCGACCATCTGCTGCGTATCCCGATGGCAGGGAGGGTGGAGTCGCTCAACGTTGCAGCGGCGGGAGCGGTGGTGCTGTTTGAAGCAGCGCGGCAACGGCGGTCTGGGCCACGTTCGGTTACGAGCCGGCCTGCAAAGACAGAAAAAAGACGGATTCAAAAGGGACTGGGCTCATGAAGTTTTGGGGCTATGCGGCCTTCTTAGTCTGCGGTTCCCTCTCATTTGCGCAGCAGACCGGCACGCCGGCGGAGAAGCCAAAGATATTGTTCTCAGGGCAAGCGCAGGCTCCGGACCAGAAGCCGGGTGCAGAGCAGGACAATGCGGTGGTTGTAACAGATGCGGTGCGCGCAGCTGTGGTGATTACCGCTTGGGATATCGATGTCCACCTCAGTCCAGGCCAGCAGTCGATGGAGACGCACGCGCTGGTCACGCTTCGAAATGCTGACGATTCTCCGTTGGGTAAGATCGCGCTGCAACTCTCGTCGACGCTGAACTTCGAGACAGTTGGGCTCTACGGGAAGAAACTCGCGTTTACTTCGAGCACCGTCGCCAGCGACGCGGATCACACAGGGCAGCTGCATGAAGCAGCCTTTTCGCTGCCCGAGCCGCTGGCGCCAAAAAGCCAGCTGACTCTGGACGTTGACTATGGGGGCACTGTTCCGCTGACCGGTCAGCGGCTCATCTCGATTGGCGCACCAGATGCCACAGCTCGATCGTCGGATTGGGATCGCATCTCGGAGGATTTTACTGGTCTCCGCGGATTTGGGAATGTGGTGTGGTATCCAGTGAGTTCGGTGCCTGTTGCTCTGGGGGAAGGCGCGAAACTCTTCAACGAGATCGGGCGCCAGAAGCTTTTGGATCAGGATGCGACGGTGAGGATTCGGGTCACAGACGAGTTTTTCTCCGCGGCGCCGACAGCGGCCGTTCTCGATGGACATTTCGTGAGCCTCGAAAAGCCGGTAGCGATGCCCAACGCTTCATTCCCTGGGGTTGTCACCTGTTCCCTTCCCGCCACACGCCTTGGCTTCGAAACGCCGTCGCTGTTTCTGGTTCGGCGATCCGAGACGGACGGGAACGGGCTGCGCGTGCTGGCTACCGACAGTGACACTGCAGCGGCCGCGCACTACCTGGATTCCGCGAAAATGGCGGCGCCTCTGGTTCTTGGCTGGCTCGGGGACAAGCACAACCGCCCATTCACGATCCTGGATTTGCCTGAGCCGGATGATGCGCC
>Ga0181520_10013778_pt1 | contig 10132 bp, 5 predicted proteins | sample PEATcosm2014_Bin_29_FD_132451 | JGI IMG/M metagenome (GOLD analysis project Ga0181520, IMG submission 132451) | Peatland microbial communities from MTU Mesocosm Facility, Houghton, MI, USA - PEATcosm2014_Bin02_30_metaG | ecosystem: Environmental > Terrestrial > Soil > Wetlands > Peat | place... | reverse complement strand
GGCCATCAAATCGACGTTCGGATAGAATTCCGCCTCGTGCTGCTCGATCCGCTTGGCGGCGGCCTCGGCGCGCAAACGCGCGACGACGATGTCCGGGCGGCGGCCGATCAGTTGCAAGGCGAGGTTGGCCGGCAAGCCGGGACCGGCATTGACGTCGATCTTGGGCCCGCTGATCTCCAGCGCGCGATCGGGGCCGGCGCCGACGAGGGCAGCCAGGGCGATCTTCACCAAAGTGATGTTTTCCTGCAGGGCCAGAACCTCGGCTTCGGCGCCTTTGACCCGCGCTTCCACCTGCCGCACGCTTCCCAGCGTCTCCAGACCGTTCTTCTGCCGCCCATGGAACAGGTCGGCGGTTTTTTCGCGCACCACCAACGCCGCCTTGGCGGTGTCGAGAACCGTGTAGAGGTGGGCGAGGTCGGCGTAAGCCGAGGCCACCGCGGCGGACAGCAGCAGGCGCACTTCGGCCTGCTCGGCGCGTGCCGCCTCGCGGTCGGTTATCGCCGCGCTCAAGGCGGCACGGTTCTTTCCCCAGAAATCGAGATCCCAACCCATCTCCAGGGTCACCTGGCCGTAATCGTTCAAGCCGCGCGGCAGAGCCGGAGCGGGGATCAGGTAATTGTAGGACTGCTTTTCTTCGGTGACCGCCGCATCGGCCGTCACTTGCGGAAGCAGCGCCCCCTCGACCGCCTGCACCCCGGCGCCGGCCATGCGGACGCGGGCGGCGGCGATCGTCAAGTCCGGGGACTCCTTCAACGCCTCGTCAATCAGCGCGTCCAACTGCGGGTCGTGGTAATCGCGCCACCATTGGCTTTCCGGCCAGGCGGCGGCGGGCTCGGCGAACGATTTCGTCGTCTCCAGGGAGTCGACCGGCCGGATCTCCCCACTTGCTTTTAGTGGCGGGATGAACGCGCACCCCGGCAACAGCGCGATGACGGCAACGGCGGCCAGACCACTGACCAGGCCTCTCTGATTTAGTTCGCGACCAATCTTCATGGTTCGGTCCCTTCAGCTCTCATTTCGGCCGCATCCAGAAAGCGGCGTGTAATCAATCTGTTAATCATGACCGCTCCTGGGTTAAGGGGGGCAGCCGGCCCCTTGGATCTGCCTGTGTTTTTTGATTCATTAACGCATTCAGATGCAGTGTTGTATCATAGTGCGAATTTGAATTTCAATACAAATCGACATGTGTTATGGTGCACCCATGATGAGAAAACGCCTGAGTCGAGAAGAGAGCCGCGAGCTGACGACAAAGCGCCTGCTCGATGCGGCACAGCGGTTGTTCGCAAGAAAGGGGTTGAGCGCCACCAGCGTGGAGGATATCGCCGCCGAGGCGGGGTATTCGCGGGGCGCCTTCTATTCGAATTTCGACAGCAAGAACGATCTGTTCATCGAGATCTTGCGTCGCGACCACCGTCTTACCCATGCCCGGTTCGTCGCTCTGTGCGACGATTCGATGCCGTTCGAACAGATCTATGCGCGCCTGCGCGACGCCTACAGCCAGCAGTACCGCGACGACGAATCCTTCATGAATTGGGCCGAAGCCCGCATGCTGGCGGCGCGCGACCCCAAATTTCGTGCCGAGCTGAGCGCGGTGGATGCCGAAAAACGCCGCGACATCAACGGACTGATCGAATATGTCTACCGGCGCGCCGGGGTCACGCCGCCCGCGCCGGCGTCGTTGATCGGCATGGGGTTCGTCAGCCTCTTCGAAGGCGTCAAATTGGCGATGTTGTCCGCGCCGGAGGATGTCACGCCGGAGGACGCGCAAACGGTGCTGAGCGTGTTTGTCGAGGCGGTCATTCCGACATTCTCCCGGAAAGCCGCCCAATGAGCGCAGCGGCCAACCGCCGCGGCGGGGTGCGGGATCAACCGCGCTGGTGCCGGTGACGGATCGTCATCGCCGCGAAACAACGGGGGCATGCCCACATCGTTGAAGCCCGGTCCCTGGAATTCAGCCCTCCGGGTCAGATTGAACCCACAGGCGCGTCCGCATGCCCGGTGGACCCGGTGCGCAGGTAATTGGCAAAATCCTTGGCCGGCATCGGTCTGGCGAAATGGTATCCCTGCCCCTCGTCGCATTGCAGGCAACGGAGTCTGTTCACTGTCGGGTGATCCTCGACGCCTTCGGCGATGGTTTTCAGATTCAGGCTTTGCCCCATTTGCACGATGGCCCGGACGATCGCCTCGTCATCCGATCGGTTGACGAGATCGCGGACGAAGGAGCGGTCGATCTTCAGCTTGTCGACGTTGAAGCGCTTCAGGTAGGCCAGGCTGGAGTAGCCGGTGCCGAAATCGTCAATCGACAGCTTGACCCCCAATTGCTTGAGCCGCCCGACCGTCTCCAGAACGCTTTCGGTTTTATGGATGAGGATTGATTCGGTCAGTTCAAGTTCCAGACGGAAAGGATCGAATCCCGTTTCCGCCAGCGCTTCTTCGACGACCTGTTCGACGTTTCCCCGCCGAAACTGCACGGCCGACAGGTTGACGGCGATCGTCAACGCCGCCAGCCCTTCGTGCGCCCATTGCGCTCCCTGGCGACAGGCTTCCCTAAGAACCCACTCGCCGATGGGAACGATAAGCCGGGTGTGCTCGGCGATGGGAATGAAGCTGCCGGGGAAAATCAATCCCAACTCGGGATGGTTCCAGCGGATCAGCGCCTCGGCGCCGACAACAGCTCCGCTGTCCAGATCGACTTGCGGTTGATAATAGAGCACAAATTCGCCGTGCATCAGAGCCAGGCGCAGATCACCGCACAGACGGAAGTGTTCCTGGGCTTCGACGTTCATTTCGTCATCGAAGAACAAGTGGATATTCCGGCCGGCTTGCTTGGCCCGGTGCATGGCTACGTCGGCCTTCCGGTGGAGGGTGTCGAAATCGCCGCCGTCCTCGGGATAGATGGCGATCCCCATGGAAACGGAAACCGGCAGCGCGTGGTTTTCGACCCTCACCGGCTCCGCCAGCGTCGCCGTCAGCCGATCCAGAATTGGGGTCACGGCTTCGGTCCCGGCAAGGTCGGGAAGAAGAATCAGGAATTCGTCGGCGCCTTGGCGGCTGACGGTGCAAAAATCCCGCAAACAGTTTTGCAAGCGCCTGGCGACCGTTCGAAGAAGCAAATCCCCGACGGAATAGCCGAGAGTGTCGTTGATGGTCTTGAAGTCGTCGAGATCGACATCAATCAGAGCGACCCTTTTGCTGTTGCGGTCGGCAAGAGCGCGGGTGTGGTCGAAGCGATCCCGCACGAGGGACCGGTTTGGCAAACCGGTCAGGGAATCGTGAAGGGTGAGGAACTCGGCACGGTCGTTGGCTTCGGCGCGTGCCTGCCAAGCCCGCAACGTCATCCTGGCGCCCCACAGGGTGACCACCATGAAGAAGACAGTGAGGGCGGCAACTTTGATTCCCGTCCTTTGCCAGTCGGCGGTGACATCCTTATCGGCGATGCCGACCATCGTCATGAGCGGGAAATCGTCAACCTTCCGGTATTCATAGGTCCGCCGCACCTGATCGACTTGGGAAACGCCCGCATAGGTGCCGACCCGCTGGTCCGCCCTGAGGGCTCTCAAGAATGCGTCCGGCAATAAGGTATCGCCGATTCGTTCGGTCATCGGGGCCCTTGCCAGCAGATCGAAATTGCGGCTGAAGTCGCCGCTGATCGCCACCATCCCGAGCCGCCCCGCATCGAGCGTCGCCAATTGCCGGTTGAACCAGTCGAGCGGAAGCGCGGCGGCTACGATTCCTTCGAACCTGCCGTCGAATCCGGTCAGGGCTCGGGCCAGGACAAGAGCCGGTGTGCCGGAAATCCTGCTGATCAGGGTCTTGGAGATGACGAGACCAAGCCCCGGATTGTCGCGGAGGGCGACGAAGTAGTCGCGGTCGCCGATGGAACCCCAGTCGGACCGAATATCCCCCACTGTCAACGTCCCCTTGGCATCGGTGATCAACAGCCCTTCCAGCATCGGCAAATTCGCCCATTGGTGAGCGAGCGGCCGGGAAAGGACGGTCTGTCGGTTGGGCCCGCTCAGGTCCCCGATGACGCCGTACAGTTCAACCGCCTCTTTGAGCCCAAAGTCGATCCGATGAAGTTCACTGGCCACACGCTGCGACAGGAGATGATTGGTGTTGCGCGCGGTTTCCACCGCCCGCTCGCGATAAGCCTGGTAGATGTAGTCCAGCGACAGACCGGCGAAGCCGACCATCAGAAGGTTGGCCAGCACCCATAAGGCGACGATGCGGCGGACCGGCGCCTCGAAATATTGTCTGATCCTTGCGCCAATCCGCCGCATCGCCAAATCCACCTCATCTGCACGTCCCCCAGGTATCTCGTCCAAGATCACCCTGCCCGGACGTTGGCGAGGAAGCGATCGACCTCGGCCCTGAGCACCTCGGAGTAGCTGGCCAGACCGCTGGCCGAGGCGTTGACCTGGCTTGCCGCCGCCTGGGTGGTGGCGGCCGCCATGCTGATGCCGCTGATGTTGCGGGACACGTCTTCGGTCCCGCGGGCGACCTGTTCGAGATTGCGGGCGATCTCTTGCGAGGTGGCCGCCTGCTGTTCCACGGCCGAGGCGATGCTCGAAGAAATCTCCTGAACCTTGTTGATGACGGTGGAGATCCCGGAAATGGCGCCGACGGCCTGCCGGGTTTCCCCTTGGACGGCGGCGATCTGGGAACTGATTTCCTCGGTGGCGCGCGCCGTCTGGTTGGCCAGGCTCTTGACCTCCCCCGCCACCACGGCGAAGCCCTTGCCGGCGTCGCCGGCGCGGGCCGCCTCGATCGTCGCGTTCAAGGCCAGCAGGTTGGTCTGGCTGGCGATGGCGTTGATCAGCTTCACCACGTCGCTGATCTTGCTTGCCGCCGACGCCAGGGAATTGACCATCGCGTTGGTGCGCTGGGTCTCGGTCGAGGCCTGGTTTGCGATCCTGGCCGCCTCGTTCACCTGGCGTGAAATTTCGCCGATCGATGAGGTCAATTCATCCGACGCCGCGGCGACGGTCTGCAGGTTGGCCGCGGCCTCCTCGGCCCCTGATGCCACGGCGGCGGCCCGGCCGCCAGCCTGGTCCACCGCCGAGGACATCGATTGAGCCGCCGCCTGTAACTCGACGGACGAGGACGAAACCGACTGCACCACCGCCATGACGCTGGCCTCGAAGGCGTCGGCCATCTGGTGGGTGGCGCACCGCCGTTCTTCCGCCATCCGGTCCGCCGCCAGTTCCTGTTCGTGACGCAGGAAGGCCACCTGTTTGGCGTTTTCCTTGAAGACGGCGACCGCCTTGGCCATCAGGCCGACCTCATCGGCGCGGTGGTTGTCGGGAATTTCAACGTCGAGATTGCCGCTGGCCAAGTCCCGCATTGTCCCCGCAAGGGCGGCAAGCGGCCGGGCGATGCTGCGACGGACCAGATCGTTGAACGCCAGCATGACCACCACGGCAACCCCGAGGACGCCGACGGAAAAGGCGAGCTGACGGTGGAAGGCATGATTGAGGTCGTCGACATAGACGCCGGCGCAGATGACCCATCCCCAGGGGGAATAAAGAACGCCATAGGTCATCTTGGGAAGCGGCTGGGTCTGACCGGGCTTGGGAAACTGATAATGGGCGTAACCACCGCCCGGCTGTCGCGCGACCTCCAACAGCTCGCGGATGAACAGTTTGCCGTTCGCGTCGGTAATGCCGAGCCCGTTCTGACCCTCCATTTCCGGGTGATTGCGGCTCACCTGGGTCACGCCGTTCAGGTCAGCGACAAAGATATACCCGTCATTGTGGCCTTTGCCTTCCTGGTCGAAAGCAAGAACCCGGATCATGTTTCTGGCCTGCGTTTTGGCTTGGTCTTCCGTGTTAATCCCGGTCAGAGTCGTTTGATAGTAATGGTCGGCGATGCTGGCCGCGATATTGGCCTCCTGCCGGATGGCGGCTTCGCGCTCCGCCAACATGTTTTCGCGAAGCTGGTAGATGCCAAACCCCACCAGGATCACCATGAGCAAGGCGAGCAGGCCGAACTGGATGGCGAGTTTTGCCGGCAGCTTGACGTTCTTGAGAGGATCCCACCTGCCGTGGCCAGCCGGGACGTCGGATTCGCGGCCGTAACGATCCACAATGAATGCCTGCGGCGCGGCCAACGGCGGAGCCGTCTTGAGTAATGTGTTCATCGGATACCTCCCGTTTGTGCAAGGAAGCTGCCTCTGCCGAGCCGCGGCGTTACCTGGGCTACGTCCAGAAAGTCGTGCATAATCAAGGCATTGCTCACAACCTCTCGTCGGTTCAGACGGCAGCTGACCATTGGGATTCGTATACGAATGTTAATACACAATCACATTCAAATACGATGATGTATCATAACACCGTTTTGTATTTAAATACAAGTATGAATGTGATATGGTGCGCCAACGATGAGAAAGCGCCTGAGCAGAGAAGAGAGCCGCGAGCTGACCACCAAGCGCCTGCTGGATGCGGCGGAGCGGCTGATCGCAAAAAAGGGATTGAATGCCACCAGCGTGGAGGATATCGCCGCCGCGGCTGGGTACTCGCGCGGCGCCTTCTACTCGAACTTCGACAGCAAGAACCAATTGTTCATCGAAACCCTGCGCCGCGATCACCAGCAGGCCCATGCCTTGTTCACCGCCCTGTACGACGACACCAAGACGTTCGAGCAGGTCCTTGCCCGCCTACGCGACATGTACAGTCAGCAATACCGCGACGATAAGTCGCTCATGAACTGGTCCGAGGCCCGCATATTGGCGGCCCGCGACCGCGAATTTCGCGCCAGGCTGAGCGTGGTGGACGCGGAGCGGCACGGCGATATCAACGTTCTGGTTGAGTATGTCTTCCGGCGCGCCGGTATCACGCCGCCGGCGCCCGTCTCACTGATGGCGATGGGATTCGCCAGCCTCTTCGAAGGGGTCAAGATGACCATGCTGTCCGCGCCAACAGGCATCTCGCCAGAGGACGCGGAAACGCTGCTGAACCTGTTCATCGAGTCGTTCATCCCGCACCCAAATGAACAAGATGCAGGCCAATCCGGTCCCAGCGCGGCAAATCCGGTGAGGTGAACAGACCGGTTGTGCCGTCCGGGTTGTCGCTGTCCCGTCAGGGTGACCGCCGCGCCGCACGCGCCGGCGATTGCGACATTTCCGCAAACATCCGCTCGATCCGGGCGAGGCGGGTCGCCCGATCGCCGACCAGCGGGCCGGTCGCCGTCACCACCCGGCGCAGCGCGCTCAGCGCATCGCCGATGCGGGCGGGGTCGCGGCCGGCAATTTGCGGGATGGCGGCGAGGGCGGCGTCTTCGTCGATCAGAAGCATGAAGAACTGCTCGCGCAGCAGCGCCTTGAAGGCTGCCAGGTCGAGTCCCTCGCCGTAATCGGCGCGGAGCTGCCGGAGGACGGCAAAGGTGCGTTCGTCCGCCCAGGCTTCCGCCATCAGGACGTAGAGCATCGCCCGGATCGCCGCCTCGCGAAGTCCGCCTTCCACCATCCGCGCCTTGAGTTCGGCGATCTGGCGCTCGATCATGGCGCGATACAGCGGCCTTTCCGCGTGTTTGGGTCGAGGCTCGTCGGACGCGCGTTCCCCGGCCAAGGCTTGTAGAAACGGCATGCCATAGACGCCAAGGAATATCCGCTCGCAGAGGCCATCACGGGCGTCCCGCCAGGCATCGAGGCTGTCGCTGATCACCCGCGAAACCTGCTCCTGCCAGGCAAGGAAAAAATTGTCCGCCCCCACCGGTTGACGCGCGCTCCTGACTTGGTCGGCAGCGTCGGCAACGGGCCGCATCATCGGGTTTTCGTCGGAGAAAAGCTCGCACTGAAGGCGCAACGGGTGCAGTCGGCGCTGAGCCTCGGCCGAGGACTCGCTCGTCCACGCGCGCAGCCAAGGACTCACGAACGTGCGATAGAGCCCATAATTGATTTCCGAAACCCGGGCGGCCGTGGCGAATCGCCGATCGTCTTCGGCGTCGTTCCCGCCGAGCGCCCGAAGGTCATCGAGCGTGCGCACCTCGAAGCGGGCGATATAGTCCCCATGCGCCAGAGCCGCATTCGGATCGTCCGGCGCCTTGTGGTGGAGAACCGCCTCATAGAGGCCTGGAGGCAGGACATCGATCAGGTCGATGTTGCTGGCGAACTCGTCGTGCTCCTTGCGCGCCACGCCGGCCGAGACGAAGATGCCGAGATGTCCGATCGATTCGTGGATGGCGTAAACGATCGTTTGACCATGCATGCGGATTTCGTCGACGCTGCCGTAGAGGTCGAGGATCCAGCCAAGCGCCTCCTGCGGCGGCGTGATGTTGTCGCCCTTCGAGCAGAAGACGATGATCGGCGAGCGGATCGCCCGTAGGTCGACCTGTATGCCGTCGGTCGTCACGATCTCACCCGCGGTCAGCTTGTTGCCGACGAACAGCTTGTCGGCGATGAATTGCATTTCTTCCCCGTTGAGGCGGACCAGGCCTTCCCAGTATTTCTCGAATTCGAGGTACCGCGGCACCTCGGTGTCGATCTTCGAGTAGAGGTTGTACTGTTTGGTCCACAGGGTGTTGGCGGGGTTCAGGTTCTCGAAGTTCTGCACCAACCAGGCGCCGTCGAACGTCCCATGTCCGAGGTCGCTGGCCAGGGCGGCCATCCAGCTGCCGCCGAGAAGCCCGCCCGTATAGCGCATCGGGTTGGCGCCGTGAACGCCGTTCCAATAGGAGAGCGGCGCCCCGGCGATGATGATCGGACCGAAGAGTTCCGGGCGGACGGCAGCCAGCATCATCACCGCCCAGCCGGCCTGACAGTTGCCGATGACCGCCGGCTTGCCTTCGGCGTCGGGATGAAGCTCGATCACCCGCTCAAGGAAGGCCGCTTCGGCCCGCGCCACATCCTCGATAGTCTGGCCGGGAACCGGTGCCGGCAGGAAGCCGATGAGGTAGCAGGCGTGACCGGCCCGCATGGCGAAGCCGATCTCGCTGTCCGCCTTGAAACCGCCGATCCCCGGCCCGTGTCCGGCGCGCGGATCGACGACGACGAACGGCCTTTTCTTGCGATCGATCTCGACGCCCGGCGGCGGGACGATCCGTGCCAATCCATAGTTGACCGGCCGTGGCAGCGTCTGGCCATCGACAATGACGTCAAAGGCGAAGTTGAGCACATTTGGCGCGATCTGCTGCTGATGCTTCTGGTACTGGTTCCCGCGCTGCCGCATGACGTCCCAATAGAGGACTGTTCGCTGGGCCGCGTCGACCAGGTACTCGGCCGCGTCGCTCCACAGTTTCACGCTCGGCGGAACCGGTAAGCTCCGCTGATCTTGCGTGGTCTCGGGAACATTGGCGGTTCGGCGCGCATTGGCGGGTGGGTTGGCTAGTGTTTTGGACATCGTCATCACTCCTATGGGCTGTGGTGCGCCTGGCTCGTTGAATTCACCCAACGGCCTAGTGTTGATTTTCAAGGACGTCGCTGGAGGTCAGCTGCCCGGTGGTGAAGGCCAGCGCGGCGGCGGCCGTCAGGGCGCCGGCATAGGCGTGCGCCTCGGCCGATTGGGCTTGGGCGCGCTGGGTATCGGCGGTGGCGGCGGTGATCAAGGTGCCGACCCCCTGGCGATAGGCTTGCAGGGCGGAGTCCGATTCCTTGTCGGCCGCCGCGACGAAGGCGCGGGCCGCATCATATTGCGCCAGCGCGCTCTTCAACGTGTCGAACGCGCGGGCCACCTGGCGCACCGCCTCATCCTGCGCCTTGGCCAGTTCCTCTTCGGCGGCCAGCCTCTTTGAACGCGCGATGCTGACCGATTTGTCGCGCAGCCCGCCATCATAAAGCGGCAGCTTGAATTGCAGCATGACGGCGTTGGACGGTTGATCGACGTGGGAAAAGTTCGGTCCCGGAAGCCCATGCGTTTGCAGATCCGCAAGATTCTGGGAGACCGAGCCGGCAAGGCCAATCGTCGGATAATAGGACGCCTCGGCGGCGGCGATTCCGGCTTCGCTGGCTCTCAGTTTCGCGAGAGCGGCAACGATGTCGGGCCGCCGGGTCAAGGCCCACTGAATGAGGCTGTCGACGTCGTCGACGAGATGGCTGGGAAGGTCCCGCCCCGAACTGGCGGCGATCTGGATCTTGAGGGTCGGCGTCAGTCCCATGGCTTCGAGCAGCGCATGATACGCGTCGTTGTCGTCGCCTCTG
>Ga0181520_10013777_pt1 | contig 10132 bp, 10 predicted proteins | sample PEATcosm2014_Bin_29_FD_132451 | JGI IMG/M metagenome (GOLD analysis project Ga0181520, IMG submission 132451) | Peatland microbial communities from MTU Mesocosm Facility, Houghton, MI, USA - PEATcosm2014_Bin02_30_metaG | ecosystem: Environmental > Terrestrial > Soil > Wetlands > Peat | place... | reverse complement strand
GCGAGGACTCCGTCGGCGATGCGGGGGCTCGCCCGCGACACCAGGTCGGCCGGGAGGAGGAATATCTTCCCGTCGCGGACGGCGGGCATCGCGGCCCAGCCCGGCCTGGAGGCGAGCTTGACCCGATCCATTTTGCCGCCCATGTCGTCGGGGCTCAGGATGATCTGCGGGGCCCGGCGCAGGACTTCCTCCGAGCTGACCACCGGCCAGGGCCCGGCTATGTCCGAGAAGATATCGCGCCCCCCGGCGAGCTCGATGACCTGATGCGGGAAGGAGTCGGCGCCGCAGGTCATGAGCGGCTCGCCGTAGACTTCCCAGAAGACCGCGGGCTTTCGGGAAGCGGCGAAGGAGGCGGTGAGGGCCCTCACCCTGTCAAGGGTGGAGCGGAGAGCCGTGGCGGCGGCGACTCCCCTTTCTCCGGTGCCCGCGAGAATCGCCAGGCCGCGCATTTCTTCCTCGATGGCCGCGAAGCTCTTGGGCAGGTAGGCGAAGACCGCTATGCCCAGCTTGACGAGGGCCGCCTCGACGCCCTGTTGCAAGGCGCCGGCGGTGACGACGAGATCCGGCCTGAGGGCGACTATTTTCTCCACGCTGATCGTGTCCGCGGAAAAGCCGCCGACCTTGGGCAGGCCCAAGGCCTCGGGCGGGTAGTCGCAGTAGCTGGTGTCCCCCGCCATGAGCTTCCCCGCCCCGACCGCGAACAGAGTCTCGGTCGCTTCGGGGGACAGGGACACGATACGCTTGGCCGCCGCGGCCAGGATCACGCGACGACCCAGAGCGTCGGTGGCGGACACCGATGCTCCCTGAGCGGAAACGCCGATGCAGGTCGCCAGGGCCAGGGCGACGAGAACGGCCTTCGCCGCCGGGATCGATACGGACCGCATGTCCCTCGGCCTTTCCCTTTAGTCGCCCTCGGAGACGCCGGCTTCGCCGAAGGTGGCCATTTCGTCGAGGACCTTGCAGGCGGAAACGCAGATCGGCATGGCCAGGGCGGCGCCCGTCCCCTCCCCGAGCCTCATTCCCAGGTCGAGGATGGGCCTGAGCCCGAGGGCGGCGAGCATCGCCTTGTGACCGGGCTCGACGGAGTTGTGCGCGGCGATCATGTACTCGACCGAGGTCGAGCATAGACCTTTGGCGATCAGGGCGCCCGCCCCCGAGATGAAACCGTCGATGAGGACCGGGACTCGCCTGGCCGCAGCCGCGAGGATGGTGCCGGCGATGGCGCCTATCTCGAAGCCCCCGACCGCGGCGAGGACGCCCAGGGTGTCCCGGGGATCGGGCGCGTTCAGGGCGATCGCCTTCTCGATCACCGAGATCTTGCGCTCGAGGCCCGAATCGTCGATGCCCGTGCCCCTTCCCGCCACCGAGCGGACGTCCGCGCCGGCGAGGACCGCGACTATGGCCGCCGAGGGGGTGGTGTTGCCTATTCCCATGTCCCCGGTGGCGGCGATCCCGAAGGCTTTCTTGGCGTACTCGGCCTCGAAGACCTCTATCCCGACCTCGACGCATGCGCGCGCCTCGTCCCGGGTCATCGCGGGGCCCTTGGCCATGTTGCGCGTGCCGCGTCCTACCTTCTTTATATAGAGACCGCTCGCGGCCTCTATGTCGGAGGCCACGCCGACGTCGGTGACCACCACCCGCGCCCCCGCCGCGCGCGCGAGGACATTGATGCCCGCCCCCCCGTGGACGAAGTTCAGCACCATCTGGGGAGTCACTTCCTGCGGAAAGTCGCTGACACCCTCGGCGCAGACGCCGTGGTCCGCGGCCATGACGAAGACCGCCCCGGGAGCGAGGACGGGCCTCGCTTTGCCCGTCATTCCGGCGATCCTCACCGAGAGCTCCTCGAGGACGCCCAGGCTCCCCATGGGCTTGGTCAGGCTGTCCTGCCGCGCTCGGGCCGCCGCGGCCGCCGCGGCATCGGGTTTCGCTATCGCCGCGATCGTCGTGTCCAACAGGCTCATGGTCCCTCCTCGATGCGGCGCTTCGAGGACCGCGGCGACGAGGGACGTGCCGACGGAAGAGGCCCTTACCTGCACCAGTACTCGGTGACGGAGTCTAGTCCGGCGATTCGGCACCGGTCAAGCGGCTTGACCCCGCGGCGCCTCCCGGGATATCACCCTGTGCATGCGAATCCTCGTGACGGGAGGCGTCAAATCGGGCAAGAGCCGCCACGCCCTCGAATTGGCCGACGCCTTCGCCCCGCCCCGCCTCTTCCTCGCCACCGCGGTCGCCTTCGACGACGAGATGCGCGAGAAGATCGCCAGGCACCAGGCCGAGAGGGCGGATCGCTACGAGACGATAGAGGAGCCCCTCGCCATCCACGAGCGTCTGCGCGAGCGGATGATCATAGACTGCCTTCCCCTTTGGCTCAACAATATCTTCTACTACCGGAAAGAGGCCGAGCTCGAGTCCATCCTCGCCTCCTTCGTCGAGAGGCTGCCCCGCGACATCGTGATAGTGACCAACGAGGTCGGTCTGGGCTTCGTGCCGGAAAATCCGGAGGCGAGACGCTACGGCAATCTTCTCGGGACGATCAACGCCCGCGTGGCGGCCGCCTGCGACAGTCTCGTCCTCATGGTCGCGGGTCAGAGCCTGAGAGTGAAGTAGCCTCCGTGAATCGACCCATGGCCCGGTTCCTGAGCGTCTTCACCCTCGTCTCCAGGGTCCCGGTCAAGGCATCCTTCGAGCCCGATTTCTCCCGCGTGGATATCTATCTGCCCCTCGTCGGTCTGGGCGCCGCCCTCTGCTCGCTCTCGGGCTGGTTCCTCGCCCAGGCGCTGTTCCGCGAGCCTTTGCTGTCGGCCATCGCGGCCCTGAGTCTCCAGTACGCCGCCTTCAACCTCTTCCACCTGGACGGTCTCCTCGACAGCGCCGACGCGATGACCGGGCACGTTCCGCCGGAACGCCGACTCGCCATCCTCAAAGACTCCCGCATCGGCGCCTACGCCTTCTTTTTCGGGCTCGCAGCCATGGCCGCGAAGACCGCGGCGATAACCGCCCTGGGCAGGTTCGGTCCGATCGCTATCGCGGCCGCGCTGGTCGCCGCCCCCGTCGGGGGCAGGGCGGGAGGAGCCCTCGTCCCCCTCCTCGCCAAGCCGGCCCGACCCGACGGCCTCGGCGCCCTGATGAAAGGCTTTTCCCCTCTCCGTCTAGCCGCGGGCTGGCTATTGGGGAGCCTCCCCCTCGTGGTGTTCTTGGCCACCGGAAGCTGGCAAATCATGGCCGCCGCCGCCGCGACGTCCCTGCTCGGGGCCCTCCTGGGCGGCGTCTGGATGGCGCGGCTCTACTCCAGCCGTGTGGGCGGCTTTACCGGGGACGCGCTCGGGGCGGCCGTCGAGATAGGCGAGCTCGCCTGTCTCCTCGGCTTCCTGGGCCTCCACCGGCTCTTCGCCTAAGCCTTCTTCCATCCTTTCTTGACGCGATGCCCATACGCGCTAGAATGGAGACTGAAAGCGCCCCGGGCGGAAAGTCCGGCAGGCCATCCGAAATCTCGAATAGCTCGGTACGGGGACGGATATGAAGCGACTAGCACTCTCCTTCTGCGTCTTTTGCCTTTTGCCGCTCGTCGCGATCGCGGAGGAGGGCGACTTCCCCGCTGCGGGTTCGCTGGGGCTCAACTTCACCATCAATGGGAGCAACTTCGGTTCCCTCGTGTATCCGGATCCGCTGAGCTCCAAGCTCGACACGATCACCGGCTCGGGAATAGGCCTGACGTGGTGGTCCTACAACGACTGGCTGCGGCTTCGGGGCATCTTCAGCTATCAGTACGCCTCCTACGGGTATTCCAATGCCGACAACTTCGACCTCAACGTCCTGGGCCTCGATCTCGAGGCCGATATCTCGATCGTGCGGGCGGACAGGATTCTCGTCTACGCGGGGCCCTTCACCCAGATCGGCTATCTCTTCGGCAGCTATTACACCGACTCGTCCGGCGCATCCACGGCGATAAGCGGCGTCAATCTCACGGCGGGAGGAGTCCTGGGAGCGGAGTACTTCTTCAGCCGGCACTTCTCCTTCGGCGCCTGGTGCCCGATCTCCGTCCGCTTTGTCTGGACCGACACGGGTATCGATGTCCAATCCAAGCCCAGCGAGTTCAACTTCGTCGGATTCAACGGCTTTTATGGCGTGCTCTCCTTCTACTTTTAGCCCGGCGCGCGGGGACCGAAAGCGGCGCGCGCGCGCCGGAATCCTTCGCGCCTGCCTCGCGCTTTCCCGGATCGCGGCCGCGGCGATGCTGGCGTCCTGCGGCTACTCGCCGACCTTGACCTCGCCGGCCGTCGGCTGGGCCCACTCGGGTCTGGTGACTACCCTGGCCGGGCAGGCGGGGACCACGGGCCCGAGCGACGGTACCGGCCAGGCCGCGCTTTTCTACCAACCCCGAGGCCTGGCGAACGACGGCTCCACCTTGTACATCGCCGATACGCTGAACCACGCCATCAGGGCCATGAACCTGGCAACGGGCCGCGTCTCGACCATAGCGGGGAACCCCGGGACGCCCGGAAGCAGCGACGGCACGGGCCACGGCGCCCTCTTCTACCGACCGGAGAACCTCGCCTTGGATGCCGCGGACGAGCTGCTCTACATTTCCGATACCTACAACTTCACGATACGGAGGCTCGACCTCAGCGATCATTCCGTCGTCACGATAGCGGGAACCGCCGGTATGAAGGGAGGCCAGAACGGCATCGGGGCGGCGGCCCGGTTCGATTACCCTCGCGGGATAGCCTACGACTCGGCGAACTCCTGTCTCTATGTCGCGGAAGGCAATAGGATCCGCCAGATCGACCTGACCGATTTTTCCGTGACCACGGTCGCCGGGAACGGAACGAAAGGCAGCAACGACGGAACGGGCTTCGGCGCCAGATTCGACGCCCCCGGCGACATCGCCCTGAGCCCCGGCGGCTCCGACCTCTATATCGCGGACACGGGGAACGACACGCTGCGGGACGCGGCGGTGGGCAGCTGGACCGTCACTACCATCGCGGGGTCGGCGGGGCAATCGGGTTCCCAGGACGGCATGGGCGCGACGGCCCGCTTCAACGCTCCGAGCGGTATCGCGACCGACGGAACCAGCATCTTCGTCGGCGACACGGGCGACGATACGCTCCGCTCCTTCGCCATAGCCTCGGGGACGACGTCGACCATCGCGGGGGAGCCTCTCGTCGCGAACGCGAGCGACGGCTTGGGCCCGAGCGCTCTCTTCAGCGGGCCGACCTGCCTCTCTCTTGGCACGGACCGGAGGACCAACCAAAGCTGCCTCTACGTGGCCGACACGGGGAACCAGACGATCCGCGAAGCCTTCCCGTGACAATGGTATTGACGAATCCCTCGATAAAGCTCTATTTTTGAATTGATCTTTGGGGCGGGGTGCGATTCCCCACTGGCGGTAAAGCCCGCTACTTCCGGACCTCCACTGCGGAACGTCCGGAACCGAACCGGTGAGACTCCGGTGCCAACGGTAAAGTCCGGACGGGAAAAGATCTTTATTCCCATTCAATTTCGTTCCAGGATGCGCGCCGCATTCCGGCGCGCCCCCTCCCCGCCCCGGAAGGAAGCGCATCGTGTGTTCCGACCTTTCCTTCATGGAGCGGGCGATAGAGCTCGGCCGGCTCTCGCTGCCGCTGGCCGGGGTCAATCCCGCGGTAGGCGCCCTGCTGGTCTCGGGCGGCCGCGTCCTGGGCGAAGGCTACCACCGCGGCCCCGGCAGCCCGCACGCGGAGGCAGCTGCCATCGCCTCCGCCCTCCTCTCCGCCGGCTCTTCTTCCGCGCTTCCTCCCGCATCGACGCTCTATTGCACTCTGGAGCCCTGCTGCCAATCGGGTCGGGGCAAGCGCACTCCGCCCTGCGCCGAGGCGATCATCGCCGCGGGCATCGGGCGCGTCGTCTTCGCCTGCAGGGATCCCAATCCCCTGGTCTCGGGCCGCGGCGCCGCGCGGCTCCGCGCTGCCGGTCTCGCGGTGGAAGAAGGCCTGCTGGCCGAGCGCGCCGCCGGTCTCATCGACGGCTTTTCGGTGTCGATCCGCGAGAAGCGCCCCTTCATCCGGCTCAAGTGGGCCCAGAGCCTCGACGGCCGCCTAGCCTGCCGCGGCGGCGCGTCGAAGTGGATCACGAATCAGGCGGCCCGCGACGCGGCCCACGAGCTGCGCGCCGGCCACGACGCCGTCATGATCGGCGCCAACACCCTGCGCGAGGACGATCCCCAGCTGACGGTGCGCATCCCCGGGCACTCGGGTCGCGCCGGGCCCCGGCGGCTCGTCGTCGCGGGACGGCGCCCCCTGAACATGGACGCTCGCCTTTTCTCGCCTCCTCTCCTGGCCGGGACCGCGGTCCTGGCCGCCGCGGACAGCCTCGCCCTGAAGCAGTGCCGCTCCGCGGGCGTCCGGGCGATCCAGACGGGTCGGGACGGGGATGGCCTGCCCGACCTCGAGGAAGGCTTCCGCGCTCTGTACGACGACGGGGTCGGGTGGGTCATGGTGGAGAGCGGCGCGGCCCGCCTCGCTCCGCTCTTGCGACTGGGGCTCTGGGACGCCCTGACGATCTTTGTCTCGCCCCTGATCCTCGGCGAAGGAATAGACGCGGTGGGCGATCTGGGGATCCTCTCGCCCGACCAGGGTATCGCGCTCGAAGGCTTCCTCGTCGAGGCAGGAGCGGGTTTCATGCGGATGGACGCCAGACGCGGTCTGACGGCGGCGGCAAGGGAGAGCCTGGCATGTTCACCGGCCTGATCGAAGAGCTCGGCGAGCTGCGCTCGCTGGAAAGCGCCGCGGCGGGGCTGCGGCTGGGAATCGCCTGCCCGGGCCTGGCCCGCGCGCTGGATATCGGAGCCTCGGTCGCGGTGAACGGCGCCTGTCTGACGGTGACCTCGCGCGGCCGGGACGGCTTCGAGGCTGAGGCGGTCGGCGACACGCTCGAGAAGACTACCTTACGCGGCATGAAGCGCGGCTCGCGCGTCAATCTGGAGCGCGCCCTCTCCGCCTCGGGCCGACTGGACGGCCACATCGTCATGGGACACGTGACGGGAACGGCGCGCGTACGATCCTGGGGACCGGCTTCCTCGCCGGGAGCGCGAACCGCGCGGGAGGATCTCGAGGCCTGGTTCCTGAACCTCGATCTCGATCCTTCCTGGGCCGACCGCGTCGCGGCCGAGGGCTCCATCGCGGTCGACGGCATCAGTCTCACGGTGGCCGGCCTCGCGGTCGCCGAGAGCCGCCTCGAGGCCAGGATATCCGTCATCCCGCACACCCGGCTCGCGACGAGCCTGGCGGACCGGAGGGCCGGGGACCTCGTCAACGTCGAGCTCGACGTCCTGGCCTCCTATGTCCGCGCGGCCGTCGCCGCTCTGCTGGGGAAGGACGCGGGCGCCGAAGTCCGGAGCGATACGAGACTCGACCTCGAACAATTGAGATCATGGGGGTACCGATGAATACGCAGGATCTATCCCGCGCGGCGGACTCGAGCGACGTGCGCGTGGAGCGCGCCGTGGAGGATATCCGCGGGGGCAGGATGGTCATCGTCAGCGACGACGAGGACCGGGAATGCGAAGGGGACATGATCGTCGCGGCGGCCAGGGTCACCGCGGACGACGTGAACCTGATGGCGCGCGAGGCTCGGGGCCTCATCTGCTGCGCGATCGACGCCGAGACGGCCCAGCGGCTCGATCTGAAGGTCCAGGCCGACGACCGGCGACCCGCCCTCCACGGCACGGCCTTCACGGAGAGCGTGGACGCCGTCGAGGGAACGAGCACCGGCATATCGACGGCGGATCGGGCCCTCACGCTCCGCCTCCTGGCCGACCCTTCGCGCCGGCCGGCCGAGCTCGGCCGGCCGGGCCACATCTTCCCGATCGTCGCCCGGCCGGGCGGCGTGCTCGAGCGCCGCGGGCACACGGAGGCGGCGGTGGAGCTCTGCCGTTTCGCGGGACTCCCTCCCGCGGGAGCCATCTGCGAGATCATGCGCGAGGACGGCGGCATGGCCTCGGGCGAGAGCCTGAAAGCCGTTGCCCGGCGTCTCGGCCTCACCCTCGTCAGCGTTGAGGACATCGTCCGCTACCGGCGCCGCAGGGAGACCCTGGTGCGGTCGCTCGCGAGCGCGACCCTGCCCACTCGGTGGGGCTCCTTCACGATACACGATGTCGCGTCGCCCTTCGGACAGGGGGAAAAGGAGATTCTCATTCTGACGCGGGGGAAGGACCTCGAGACCCTGCCGGGGCCCGCCGGCCGCGGCGGGGAGCCTCTTCTGGTCAGAGTCCACTCCGAGTGCCTGACCGGGGACCTCTTCGGCTCGCTGCGCTGCGACTGCGGCGAGCAGCTCGAGGAGAGCATGCGCCTCATCGGCGCCGCCGAGGAGGGAGCGCTGATCTACCTGCACCAGGAAGGCCGCGGCATCGGCCTCGAGGCCAAGCTGCGCGCCTACGGCCTGCAGGACCAGGGCCTGGACACGGTGGAGGCCAACCTTCGGCTGGGCTTCCCCTCCGACATGCGCGACTACTGGGAGGCGGCCCAGGCGCTCAGGCTCCTCGGCCGGACCAGGGTGCGGCTCCTGACCAACAATCCCGACAAGGTCGCGGGTCTCGAGGGCTACGGCATCGACGTCGTCGAGCGTATCCCCCTGCGCGTCCCCTCGAACTCGCACAATGTGCGCTACATCAAGACCAAGCGCGACCGACTAGGTCACGCCATCTGAAGCGGAGGCCAGGAATGAACCGAATCGAAGGAATGCTCGATGCCGAAGGGAAGAAGATCGCCATAGTCGCCGGGCGCTTCAACGACCTCATCGTGGGACGGCTGATCGAAGGGGCGCTCGACTGTTTCGCGCGCCACGGCGGGGACGAGAAGGACCTTACCCTGGTCCGGACGCCCGGCAGTTTCGAGATACCCCTCGTCGCCGGACGCATGGCCCAGAAAGGCTTCGACGCGGTCGTGTGTCTGGGCGCGGTCATCCGCGGCGGGACTCCTCACTTCGACTACGTCGCGGCTGAAGTGTCCAAGGGCATCGCGGCCGAATCTCTGCGCAGCGGCCGGCCCATCATCTTCGGAGTGCTGACCTGCGACACGCTCGAGCAGGCCCTCGAGCGCGCCGGCGTGAAGAGCGGGAACAAAGGCTGGGACGCGATGCTCTCCGCTCTCGAGATGGCCGACCTCCTGGGCAAACTCGGCTGAGGGTCGCCTATCTCCGGTCATGGCCCGCCCCGTCGATCGCTCAGCGAGTACTTGACCGCGAGGACGAGCTCGAGCTCCCGTCGCGCCGGGTTGTCCACGGGAAAAACCGATGAGGCGAGGTCGAGGGCGGCTCGGTCCAGGAGACTCGAGCCTGAGCTCGCGGCGAGTCTGGCGGCGACGAGGCGTCCTTCTCCCGAAACGCGGAGCTTCAGCCGCACCACTCCTTCGGCGCCTCGGCGGCGCGCCGCCTCGGGGTAGGTCTTGCGCGCCTCGATAGCCGCTTCTACTCGGGCGGCGAGCTCGGCGCTCGGGTCGCCGCCGGCGCTCGAGGCGGCCGCGCCCGAGGCGCCGCCGCCGATGTTTGCCCCCTGATCCTCGCTTGACGCCGCGGCCGCTACCGCGCCCGGCGCGCCGCCCTCCGGGTCCTCCGCGCCTGCCGCAGCCTCGTGTACAGCCTCGCCGTGCGGGATGGCCGCCGGGCCGGAGGGCAGCAGCTCGGCCGGCGGCGCGGCGGCGCTGCTGTCGGTCTCCGGCACGGAAGGCGGTTCTTCCTCAGTCCGGGCGGCCGTGCGGATGTCGGCCTGTCGTGTCGCGCGTGCGCCGTCACCGGAGGCGGCGGGATTCGCGGAGGGCGGCGCGCCGCCCGGCGGCGCCTCGGTATCGTCCTGTATGCTCACCGCGAAGGCGGGCGCGGCGACCGGCGGAGGCGGGGAAAGCAGGGACAGCGACAGGAGGAGCGAGAGGTGGAGGATGATGGAAGCGGCCGAGGCCGCGAGGATGCGACCTCGCCCGGCCCGCCGGGCCCGGAGTCCGATCGAGCTCATCGCCGCTTCGAACGCCGTACGGCGGCGGCCCTCAGTCTTCGGCCGCCTTGGCCCACGAAGCCTCCGCCTCGGCGATGCGCGCGACGAGCTCTTCCTTGGAGGGACGCTTGGCGAGGAACTCGAGGAACTCGGGGCGCTGGCAGAGGTGGG
>Ga0181520_10013776_pt1 | contig 10133 bp, 4 predicted proteins | sample PEATcosm2014_Bin_29_FD_132451 | JGI IMG/M metagenome (GOLD analysis project Ga0181520, IMG submission 132451) | Peatland microbial communities from MTU Mesocosm Facility, Houghton, MI, USA - PEATcosm2014_Bin02_30_metaG | ecosystem: Environmental > Terrestrial > Soil > Wetlands > Peat | place... | reverse complement strand
GTAAGTGCCGAGGCGACCAACATGAGCGATGACGTGACGCGGACGGTCACGGTCAAGCCGCTGGGATTCCCCATGGAAGTGGCCAACGGCGGGATGATGAATCCCAATTCGGATATTGCCAATACGATCACCATCCCCGATTCAGTCAACAAGGGCAGCATCCGCACCAATGTTGTTCTGTATGTCACCCCGATGGGCAACCTGACCCAGGCTCTTGAAGGCCTGATGCAGGAACCCAACGGCTGCTTCGAGCAGACGACATCGACCAACTATCCGCTGGTGATGGCCGATCAGTATTTCCTGACCCACAGCGGTGTCGATCCACAACTCATCGCCAAGAGCAACGTCCTGATGGCCAAGGGCTATGCCCGGCTCATCAGCTATCAGTGCCCGACCAAGGGCTTTGAGTGGTTCGGAGAAGACCCCGGCCACGAGTGCCTGTCGGCGTATGGCCTGCTGGAATTCACCGACATGTCGCAGGTGATGGCCGGTGTGGATCAGACCATGCTGCAGAACACCCGCGACTGGCTGATGGCCCATCGCGACGGCCAGGGCGGGTTCACACATGAGCGCCGGGCATTGCACACATGGATCACCGATCCGGATTGTGCCAACGGCTACTGCACATGGGCACTGCTGGAATGCGGCCAGAAGGGCCTGGATAAGGAAGTGGCCTGGGTGAAGACCCACGCCGGGAGCGATCCCAACAGCTACGCACTGGCCCTGGCGGCCAATGTGATGGACCTGTCGGGCGATAAGGCGACAGCCAAGACGTTCATGGACCGCCTTGCCGCCAAGCAGGACAAGACCGGCCTGGTGGCCGGCGCCACGACATCGGTGGTGGGAAGCTCCGGTGAGTCCCTGAATGTCGAGACCACGGCCCTGGCCACGCTGGCATGGCTGCGTCAGGACAGTTACGCGGCCCAGGCCGAGAAGGCGATCAACTACCTGGCCGAATCCTGCAAGGGCGGACGCTATGGCTCGACGCAATCGACGGTATTGGCTCTGCGTGCGATCGTGACCTACGACAAGCTGCGCAGCCACCCGACGATGCCCGGCAAGGCGCAGATCCTGGTCGATAACCAGCCGGTGGGCGATGCCATCGCGTTTGATGCCTCGACACAGGGTGCGATCAAGCTGGCGGACTTCTCCGGCAAGCTCCTTCCCGGCAAGCACGTGGTGGATGTGAAGATGACCGATGGCAACCAGATGCCGTACGCCCTGACGGTGGATTACAACAGCATCACCCCGGCCAGCGCCAGCGACTGCAAGCTGACGCTCCAGACCAGTCTCAAGGATAAGACGGTGGCCGAAGGCGCCGTCAGTGAAGTGGATGTGACGGTGAGCAACCTGAGCAAGGACATCGTGCCGACGCCGATAGCGATTATCGGCCTGCCGGGCGGTCTGGAACCGCGGGTGGATCAGCTCAAGGAACTGGTGAAGGCGGGCACGATCGCGGCGTATGAGATCCGCGGCCGCGAGGTGATCCTGTACTGGCGTGACCTGGACGGGAGCAGTTCCGTGAAGGTTCCCCTGAGCGTGGTGGCGGCGGTGCCCGGCACGTACACCGGCCCGGCCAGCCGTGCGTATCTGTATTACTCCGATGAGTTCAAGCAATGGCAGGCGGGCATGCAGGTGACGATCACGCCCAAGGGCTGATCGGCAAGGCATGCAGGTCGACGCGCTCGACAAGGAGCGTGCCAACAACCGACGGCAACACACGGCCAGGCGGCCGGGGAAACCCAATCGCCTGGCCGTTGTGCGGAGAGTGCCCGATTTTCCGGGCAAGGGTAACTCGATGCGGAGCAATCTCTTACCCCCTCCCCTTGTACTCAGGGGGAGGGTTGGGGTGGGGGTTGACCGCCGCGGCGTTGGGCGGGGGCTGAGCCTTCCAGAGCCGCTGGCGAAGACCCCCCCACCTCTTTCCTCCCCCTGAGTACAAGGGGAGGAAGAAAAGGCGGCCTCCCGGAAAATCGGGCACTCTCGTTGTGCGTTTGGGCGGGCGGCGGTATGCGGGAGAGAATCCGTGTATAGTGGCCTGCAGAACGCGAACAACCGGATATGGCGCAGAAGCATCGAATGCTCGGACTCATTTCGGCAACATTTGTGACGCGGATGCTTGTCGGCGGCGTGGTCTTGCTGGCGGCGGGGCTCAAGACGCACGACCTGCTGGCCACGCCGAGGGCCGATTCTGCGTCGTCTCTGCGCACCAATGCCGCCGAGTTTGCGCTGATCGCGGCGGAATGCCTGCTTGCGGCATGGCTGCTGAGCGGCCGGCAATGGCCGGCGGCGCGAGGCCTGGCGATCGTGTGGATGATCGCGTTGTGCGGCGTGTCGCTGTACAAGGCGGCGACGGGCGCGGCGTCGTGCGGGTGCTTTGGCCGGTTCCAGGTCAACCCGTGGATCACGGTCACGCTGGATGTCGCCGCACTGGGGGCGTTGTCTCTGAGCCCGATCGCGGCGGACGCGATGCTCGGCAGTTGGCGGCACGGCGCGTTGTATACCTGGCAGATCATATTGCTGTGCGCATTGGGGCTGGTCTTGCGAAGTCCCTTTCGCCGCCCGTCGCCCGCGCCCGCGGGATCAACGGAACTCGATCCCGCCAAGTGGGTGAATCAGCGGCCGTGGGTGATGGGGGAATACATCGACAAATGGGCCGAGATTTCCCATGGGAAGTGGGTTGTGCTCTTGTACAGCCCGGATTGCCGCGCCTGCACGAGCACGCGGGATTCTTACGAACAACTGGCTCTGAAGTGGCGGACCGACAAGTCCCCGATCCGTGTCGCCCTGATCGATACGCTGGACGAGCCCGATGACTACGCACCCAACTCGCCCGCCTGGTACGGAACGATGCGCGCGCCGGCCGACTGGTACATTCCCACGCCCACGCTGGTCATCCTCATCGACGGCCGGGTGATCGACGCCGACAGCGGCTATGAACAGTGCCAGTGGAACGACCGGGAATTCCCAGGCGGCTGAGATCACCGGGGCACGATTTTCAGCACATAGGCGTAATCATTGGGCTTTTTGTCGGGCATATTGACCGTGAGCCCGCTTGCATCGCGGGTGAACCTTACGGCGTCCTTGGCGCCCAGCAGTTCGACGGTCGCGACCTCGCGCGGGAAACGCGCCGATCCGGCGGCGAGGGTCTTAATGACCACCTTGCCATTGGTCGGCCAGGCGAGAACAAAGGCGTAGAGCGTATCTCCCTTGGTCGTGAAACGGATGTCCTCGGCCGTGAACGGGCGCGACTGGTTTTCATTGAAATTGGAACTGCCCTGGACGTTGGCAGAGCCTTCGCCGTAGATGCTGAACGGCCGGGTGCCGTAGATCGCCTCGCCGTGGACGGGTATCCAGCTCGTCAGTTCGCCCAGGAATTTCAACTCGTCGGAATCGGGTTTGCCGTTGCCGGGCAGCGGGATATTCAGCAGCAGGTTGCCGTTCTTGCTGATGATGTCGGCCAGCGAGGTGATCACGGTGGCGGCGGTCTTGTACGTGTGAGTATCGAAGATCGATCGCTTGTAGTGCCAATCGCCGATGCACGTGTCGGTCTGCCAGGCGTAGGGAAGAATGTCGTTGCTGCGGCCGCGCTCGATGTCCAGAACCATCGTTCCGGCGTGTTCGGGCAGCAGGACTTTGCTGTTGAGCACGACATCGAGAAGTCCCTTGTCGCGAATGCTGGAATTGTAGAAATGTGCCGCGATGTCAAGTCCGGCCTGGCCCTGGGGCAGTTCGGTGTCGTCGAAATAGAGCAGATCGGGCTTGTATTTATCGATCACTTCCTGACACCGAAGGAACCACGTGTTGGTGAAATCAGGATTGTTGGCCGGCGGGTTCTCGTCCCATTTGCGGTCGTTCTGCTCGTGCCATCTATTGGCGGCGGCAATCGTGGTGATGCCGTCGGGCATGACCATGTTCCGCCCCGCGTACAGTTCCTGCGGATCGAGGCCTTCCCACCATTTACCCTTGCCGTCGGCCTTGGTCAGGGTGTAGGCGTCGTAGCGAACGCCGGCCTGCGGTCCCTGGGGATCGTAATCGTATGCGGTCTGGAACCAGTGCCAGGAATGGCCGGAATGGTTGGTCACGCCGAATCGCAGGCCGTGGGCGCGGGCGATCTTTGCCCAGATCCCCAGGATGTCCTTCCTGGGGCCGACGTTGACGGAATTCCACGCGTGGTGGGAGGAATCGTAGTTGTCGAAATTATCGTGATGGTTGGCCGCGGAGACGAAATATTTCGCGCCGGCCTTCACGTAGAGGTCCATGAGGGCCTCCGGCTCCCACGCTTCGGCCTTCCAGAGGTTATTGATCTCCATGAAGCCGAACTTGGAGGGGTGGCCGTAGGTCTTGACGTGATAGTTGTACTGCGGGTGACCCTGGATATACATTTGTCGCGCATACCAGTCGCCCTGCTCGGGAACGCACTGGGCCGTCCAGTGGTTCCACAGCCCGAATTTGGCGTCACGGAACCAGTCCGGGGCCTTGTATTGCTTAAGTGAATCCCACGCGGGCTTGAACGGCCCAGCCGCCAGCACGCGCGATGGATCAGAGCCCGGCGCCTGTGCAGCAGCGCCGGGCCGGGTGGTCTGGGCCAGTGCGCTGGCCCCACCCATCACGCGCGACAAACCCGCCGCGGAAACAGCCCCACCGAGCATCTTGACCGCCGTACGCCGCGAAATTCTTCTCATGATCTCTTTCTCCAAATCAGATTGGCACGATCTTCAGCGCGTAAGCATAATCGTTGGGCTTTTCGGCCGGCAAGTTCACCGTCAGGGCCTTTTCGTCGCGGGTGAATGTGACGGGGGCCTTGCTGCCGAGCAGTTCGACCTTGCCAACCTGCTTGGGGAACTTGGCGGAACCGGCGGCCAGAGAGGCCAGAGCGACTTTTCCATCGGCCGGCCAGCCCATGACGAAGGCATAGACCGTCTCGCCCTTGCACGTATAGCGAACGTCCTGGGCGGTATAGGCGCGGACATCGACGGAGCCGCCGAATCGGCTGCGGGCACCGGCAATAACGGTGCTGGGGCCTTCGCCGTATGTCTGCCAGGGGCGCGTGGCGAAGATGGCCTCGCCATTGGGTTCCATCCATTTGCCGATGCCTTCGACGATGGCCGTTTCGTCGGAGTCGATGGTGCCATCGCCCTTGACGGGGATGTTGAGCATGAGGTTGCCGTTCTTGGAGACGATGTCGATGAGCATCTGCACAACCTGAAGCGAGGTCTTGTATTTGTGCTGCTGGAAGAGCGAGAGTTGATAGTGCCAGTTGCCGATACAGGTATCGGTTTGCCAGGGGATAGGGTCGATGGCGCCGGAGACGCCGCGTTCGAGGTCGAGAACCAGAGCCTTGCGCTGCTGGGCATTAAGATCCTTGCCGGTCATCACGGTCTGGACTTTGCCTTCGCGCGCGACGCTGGTGTTGTAGAGGTAGGCGGCAATTCGCGGGCCGATGTCGCTGGTCGGATAGATCGGCATGATGCTGTCATCGAAATAGAGCAGATCAGGCTTGTACTTGTCGATCAGGTCGATGGTGCGGTTGAAGAACTTCTCGATATAGACCTTGTCGACAGCAGGACTGCCGCCCGTCGGGGACAGATTCCAGCCCCAATGGCCGCGCGGGTGGTACTGGGCGTAAAGATCCTGCGGATCGAGGCCTTCCCACCACTTGCCCACGCCATCCGCTTTGGTGACGAAGCCGTCGTAAGGCACGCCGGCCAGCGGGCCGGACGTGTCGGAATCGCGCGAGACCTGCAGCCAGTCCCAGGTATGGTCGCCGTGGCAGGTGACGGCAAAGCGCAGCCCCGCGTCCCGCGCCGCCTTGCTCCAGCCTGCGAGGATGTCCTTCTTGGGCCCGATCCTGACGCTGTTCCACGGTTGGTAGGTCGAATCGAACATGTCCATGTTATCGTGGTGATTAGCCATGCCCGCGAAATACTTGGCGCCGGCGCGCTTGTAGAGGGCGATGAGGGCGACGGGGTCCCACTTCTCGGCCTTCCACTGATTGATCACGTCCTTGAACCCGAACTTGGACGGATGGCCGTATTTTTGCACATGGAATTTGTAGATAGCGCCGTTGAACTGATACATTTTTTGCGCATACCAGTCGCCCATTTCGGGCTGGCATTGCGGACCCCAGTGGGCCCAGATGCCGAACTTGGCGTCGCGATACCAGTCAGGAACCTCAAAGGCGGCAAGGGATTCCAGCGTCGGCTGAAACGGTCCGGCAGCGACGCCAAACCCAGGGGGAGCGGGTATGGGAGTGGGCGCGGGCGGTATCGCCGGCAGGGTGGCCGGTCGCGTGGCCGGGGCCGCGGCGGTCTGGCCCATGGTCTTTGCGCCGCCCATTGCGCTGGACAAACCAGCGGCGGCAGCGGCGCCGCCGAGCATCTTGACCGCCGTACGCCGGGATATCTTCTTCATGGACCTTCTCCTGTTAATTCGAGGAATTCTAATCAGTTCTGTACCGTGTACAACGCCTCTGCAAATTCAAATTACACCGGGCCTCGTTCGGATCGCGGCGCTATTTCGCCTGCGGACTGACGCGATAGAGCACGGCTCCGTGAGAATTAACCGTTGCGGCGATCGTGTCCTTCACCGTGCCCAGGTCTTTGTGGGTCCAGAGATCGCGAACCGCGCAGGGTGCGGTGAATCCGAGGTCGGACAGCGCCACCGAAATAACGGCCGGCTGAGTTGTCGCCGGACCGCTGGCGGCCGGTGGAACGGGCGCCGCCGCAGCGGCGGTTGCCGGAGCAGCGCCTCGACCGCGGCCCCGTCCGCGTCCGCCAGCGGCGGGCAATGGGGTCGCGTTGAAGATCGCCACGTATTTGTCCTTTGAGTCAGGCACGTCGGCCACCCAGGCGATCTGGCCGTTGGCGTTAGAAAGCTGCTTGTTGTTGGTCGAGTGCTGATTGACGGCGATGACCTCGTCATTGGTGAGCATGGCAAGTTCGAAATCCGTATTCCTGGGCAGGTTGCCGCCGAGAATCAGAGGCGAGCGCGCGATCGACCAGAGGCTCATCAGCGTGTAGTGCTCATCATTGGTGAATTTGGTCCAGTGGTCGCTGTCGTTCCATGTGCGGATGTTGCCGAAGGGGATCATGTCGGCATCCGGCCAGTGCCCCGGCCCTCGGAAGGGCGTTCCGTTGTTGGTGTTGGTGAACTGCTGATAGAGGGCGGGCCAGTTGTCCCAGAAATCGCCGCTGATGCGCCACATGTTGGCGTTGGCGGCCACGAGAGCATTGGACGCGCCGCCGGGTGATATCGAGAAGACGATGGGCCGGCCGCAGTGGTCGATCGCCTTGCGAACCGCCTGGATTTCGGCGTCATGGCCGGAAAGGTCATCGACCTTGACGAAATCCAGATCCCAGGAGGCCATTTGCGCGAAGACGGAATCGTAGTATTCCTGAGCGCCGGGCTTGGACATATCCACGCCGTACATGTCGCCGTTCCAGCGGCAGACATTGACCTTGTCGGCGATGTCGGCGGCATGGAACGTTGTGCCGAGAATGGGGGCGTTGTCGCGATCGACGGATTGCCGCGGGATGCCGCGAAGCAGGTGCAGGCCGAACTTCAGCCCTTGGGCGTGCAGGACATCGGCGATCGGCTTGAAGGAGCGGGTGTCCCTGGTCAGCGGAAAGCGATTCGGGGCCGGAAGCAGGCGGCCGTTGGCGTCGGTTTCCAGAACCGCGTTGGGGCGATAGGCGTCGGTATGGGCCAGCGGCTCATACCACTGGATGTCGATGGTGATCAGATTCCAGCCGTGCGGCTTGAGGTTCTTGACCATGTAGTCGGCATTGGCCAGGACATCCGCCTGCCAGACGCCGGCCCCAAAACTGTCCCAGGAATTCCATCCCATCGGCGGGGTTTGAGCCCAGTCGTAGAACCTGGTGGCGGCCTGTGTTGCGGGCGGCGCCGTCACCTGCGCAAACGAGACGCCGACGGATAATCCAAGAAGAACAAAGCAAAGACTGGCAACTGTTCCTGATGATCGCATGGGGACACCTTCCATTTGAAGAGACCCAGAATTACGGGGCATTCCTGGTCGTCGGGGCTGACGCGGCCGCCGCCGGCGCCTTTCGCCAATGTGTCGGAACTCCCGGCTTGAGCACAAAGGCCGGCTGTTCGTCGGCGACGATGACGTGGTTCGTCGCCCTGTCAAAATCGACCCTGATCGCGCCGGGTACTTCGCGATAGGGCGCATTGTTGTCATTGCCGAAGAATGCACACCACCACTTTCCCTGCTTGTCCTGAAAGTAATCCGTGCCGCCGGAGCATGGGACGGCTTCGTGCCAGTCATGGTATGGGCCAAAGACGTTATCCGAGATGGCGCAGACACTGCTGTATCGGCCGGCGACAGTGGCAGCGCCGCCGATGTAATAACGGCCATTGGCCTTGAAGAGGCAGGCACCTTCGCTGGCGGCGTTGCCGGTGTGGCCTTCAACGGTGATATGGTGGCCGGGTCCGTCGAAGCCGGACATGTCGCTCTTCATGAGGTAGAGAGTGACGGCTCCGTCGCTGGTGAAGTAGACTTTTCCGTCGTCGTCTTCAAAGAGGGTGCCGTCGATTCCCTTGGGGATAAACCCGTCGTTGGCCAGGGCGTTGACGTAGGGCCCTTGCGGTTTGCCGGTGGCGGACTTGAGAATGCCGCGATTTCCGGGCGGCATCGAGATGGTGATAAAGTAATTCTTCAGCGATTTGATGTAATGGATTTCCGGAGCCCAGATGGCGCGGACGGCGTTGCGATGCCAGAGCCAATCCCGCTCCCAGGTCGCGTCCTTGTCGAACGTCCAAACGAAACCGAGGTAATCCCACTTCTGGAGGTCGGGGGATTTCCAGAGTTCGATGCCGGTGTTGAAGTCCCAGATATTGTCGCCGGACGAGCCGGTCATGTAATAATTGCCGTCGCCGCCCAGAATGATGATCGTGTCCCGCAATTGCGTGTTGGGGATGAGCGGTTGGATATCGGGGATGAGCCCGTTCAGCACAGCCGAGTTTTTGAGTTGGCGCGGATAATTCAGCCACCGCGACGTATGCACGGCGCCTGGTCCGCTCATTCCCAGTCGCGGATCGCGCGGTCCGGGCGGCGGGACGACATCGCCTTCGCGCGGGGCGCCGACCGACAGCGGGCCGGCTCGATGGTCGGCGGTGGGGAGCGTAATGGGAACGGCCGCTCGCGTGGCCGGGGCGGCGGGAGTTACCGTGGCTGCCGCTGTGCGCCAATGCGTGTGAGTGCCGTCCTGGAGCACAAAGGCCGGCTGTTCGTCGGCGATGATGATCTTGTCGTTCTTGTCGAAGTCGATCCGGACCAGGCCCGGCTTCTCGCGGTAGGGGGATTGCTCATCGTTGCCGAAATAGCAGCAATACCAGCTTCCGTCCTTGTCTTGGAAATAATTGGTGCCGCCGCCGCAGGGTACCGCCTCGTGCCAGTGTTTATACGGTCCCCAGATGTTGTCGGCGATGGCAACGACGCTGTCGTACCGGCCGGTGGCGGTGCCGCCCCAGAACACGGCCCCGCCGAGATAATACTTGCCGTTGCGCTTGAAAAGGGATGCGCCTTCCATCGCGACTTCCGGCTTGGATAACAGATCGGCGGGCACATTTGTCGAGCCATCGGCGGCGGTGGCGTCGGACTTATCGACTTTCACGTCTTTGGGCGGAATCTCAAATCCACTCAGGTCGTCCTTGAGCTGCGCGATCTGACCGCCACGGCCCCAAGTCATGTAGACCTTGCCATCGTCATCTTCGAAGATCGTCGGGTCGATGCCGCCGGTCATGCGCGCATCCGGCTTGAAGGGGTTGACGTACGGCCCTTGGGGCTTGCCGGTGGTGCTGACGAGGATGCCTGTCCCCGCGCCGCTGGCGAGGCTGTAGACGATGACGTAGGTCTTTTTGTGCGTCAGGTAGTGGATTTCCGGCGCCCAGATATCGCGGACGGGCTTGTTGTGGAGCGTGCCCCATTTCGCCTGCCAGGTTGCATCTTTATCGAAGCTCCAGACCAGGCCGAGATAATCCCAGTGCTGGAGGTCTTTGGAACTATAGAGTTCGATTCCGTCGTTGCGGTCCCAGATGTTGTCGCCCGTCGAGCCGGTCATGTAATAGAGGCCGTCGCCGCCGATGTTGATGATCGTGTCGCGAAGGTG
>Ga0181520_10013775_pt1 | contig 10134 bp, 8 predicted proteins | sample PEATcosm2014_Bin_29_FD_132451 | JGI IMG/M metagenome (GOLD analysis project Ga0181520, IMG submission 132451) | Peatland microbial communities from MTU Mesocosm Facility, Houghton, MI, USA - PEATcosm2014_Bin02_30_metaG | ecosystem: Environmental > Terrestrial > Soil > Wetlands > Peat | place... | reverse complement strand
CCAGAGCTGGCAGCTCAAGTATGTTTTGATTATTGCCGACAATTGTACCGACCAGACGACCAAAATTGTTAAAAAATTCCAAAGGCAATACGGCGCTGACCGGCTGCGGTTAATGAAGACGGTCCGAAATACACACAAAAAAGCCGGCGCCCTGAATCAAGGCTTTTTAGCGCTCAAAGATCGGCCGAAGTATATCTTTGGCATGGACGCCGACAGTATTCTGGATCCGGGCATCATTGAAGCCGGCGTCAAACAGTTTAAACGGGAACCCGCCACCGCCGGTATTTGCTCATCTTACCGAGCTTTACCTTTGAATAAGCAAGCGACTCTCTGGCAGCGTTATCTGTGGCGACTGCAGAATATTGAATTTGGCCTAGCCAACGCTTGGCGAGTCGAGAATTTCAAGAGTGCTCGAGTGTTACCTGGTGTGGCGGTCATGTTCCGCACCAAAGCCTTACGGAAAATTAAAAAGCTCCACGGTGACGATACCATCTGGGCCACCAACAGCTTGGTTGAAGATTTCCGCTTAACTTTGGAGCTGAAGGACTTAGGCTGGGAAGTTAAGTCGTCGCTGGAAATGATCTCCTGGTCGGATGTCCCACTGAAAGTGGGTGGCAAAGGCGGCCTGTTTGATCAGCGACAACGTTGGTATAGCGGCACGGTTGATGAACTGCGTCAGCGTGGGCTCAAGCAGCACTCACGCTACGAAGTCTTTACCATTTCGCTGCTGACCCTAAATTTGTTTATGCAGTTGCTACTGTACGGTACCTACGGCGTACTGGTGGCGACGCATGGTGATGTCCGCTGGATCTCGCCTTTTCTAGTACTGCCGGTGGCCGCCGCCGCGCTACAGTTCTATCGCTGGCTAAAATATGCCGATCAACGCGACAAATGGCAGGCCCTAATGACCGTTACCCTGATTCCCAATGAACTCTACGCTATTTTTCGCGAAATCGTTTACACCTACTCGATCTGGTTAAGTTATCGGCGGCCCAACCGGGCGTGGTAAAGGACCGCTATAAGGAAATAACCAATGCATATACCGCAAACCAATCCCCTACCCAGTCTCGGCCCAGTGTCTAGTAGCACTATAGTGATTCACAAGTTGGCCGGTTTGAGCTGGCATGTGCTGATGCCTTACACGTTGCTTGGAGCTGGTTTGATGGTCTACAGCCAAGTTAGGTTCATGCGCGGTCAACGGCTGCATAATCAACAAGTTAGCGCGCTGGCCAGTAAGCCGAAGCGACCTGGCCGACCGGGTCGCACCAGAACGACCAACGGGTTTAAAACGATCTTGACTCCGTCCGTGAGGGGAACTTCTCGAGCTTAAAGTCGGTTTTGGGTAACGACCCACCAGAATTCAGCTTTTAAAAACTAGTCGTTATTGGCGACTGGTGCACCAACATAGTTGTAGTAGTAAATTGAGCTAATATCCATGGTTGCTGGGAAGATGGAGTTATCGATACCGCTAGGCGGAAACTGGTTGACGTCTTCCCCACCCCAGACACCACCGATGGCTAAGTCGAGAATTAAATAAAATGGCTGATCAAACGGCCAAGTGGTATAGTCCGCTCCGGTTGATTTATTATAGGTGTAAAATGGCTGGTCGTTAACTTCAAAGGTGATGCTGCTGGGCGTCCACAACAGAGAGTACTTGTTATAACTAACATTATTGTTGGGCACGTAGACGACACTGTATGAGCCAACGCCGTTAGGATTGCTGAGATCGGCCAAGGTATGGACAATACCGTATTCAACGTTGGGGTTAAAACCAACCTCTTCAACCATATCGATTTCGCCGCCATTTAAGTATCTGGTGCTATCACTGGCTGGGCTTAAGTTTTCATAGGTGTTGTTGGCCGGCAAAAGCCAGGCGGCTGGCCAGGTGCCGACCCCATCGGGCAGCTTGGCGGTGATATCTAGCCGGCCATATAAGAATGAGATCTTGTTGTCAGTATCCAGCCGGGCCGAGGCGTAATCATAATTCTGGGGTTCGGGTTGCTTGGTGGCCTCCAGGGTTAAGGCACCATTTTTTATGTGTAAATTAGTCGAGCTATCGGTGTAATACTCGGCTTCATTGTTACTGTTTTGAGCCGGCCCTTGGTAAACTTCCCAATCTTTGCTGTCAAGTTTGCCCGAGGTATTGGTGGCGAAATTTTGGGACCATGACGGATATAACGAAAAAAAGTTATTGTTTTGAGCCGGCCCAAGCATGGTTATAACAGCTGAGGTTCGGCTGCCCACTCGAGGTGAACTCTTAGCTATTTTATTGATCGGTTTGGGTGAAGTTCCGGTGCCTTTATTCAACAGTTTGATTAAATGTTCCGCAGCTTGATTTGAGGATTGGTTAGTCAAACGGGGCTGATTGTAGATAATCGCCCCACTAAGACCGATAGCAACTGACACTAACAACCACGATAGGCTGAGGCTAGTTTTAGCAGTTTTCTTAAAATATCTCCGTAGCCTTTTATTAGACTTACGGGCTAACTTAGTCAGTTTAAATTTCATATTTCAGCCTTCTCAGTATTAACTTATTGGAGCTGTTTGATGGCGACATTCTAGCCGATTTCATAACTGGTACAAAATTGCCAATCCGATCGCAACAGATGAGAAAAGTCTAAATGGTAGACTTCTCAGCCAGGTCATACGACCGGAGTCAATAACTCCAAACAGCATGTCTATATATTAACATAGTTTATGATAAATAGCACTTATGTATTGTAGTGGATTTAGCTGACAGCCCATCAAGAAACCGCCTAGCAAACTAGGAGCCTTCATAACTGTATCGATTATGGTATTAGTCTAAATGATAATACCTCAGGGCAGCTCGAGTAATTTGCTGCATCAAGGTCGCTCGCTCCGTCCAATTATAGGTGCCGTTGCCATTGGTATAGATGACTAAGACAATTGATTGTTTACCGTTGGTGATAATGGCGGCGTCATTGACGTTATCATAGACCTCGCCGACTTTGTGATAAACGGTATCGTGACTAGGTACTGCCGGAACGATAAAACTGCGGTAATTGGCAACCTTCATATAAGACAGCATTAACTGGGTATCGGTCGGATCGAGCAATTTGCCATGGTAGAGTTGGCTCAGCAAAGTTGCTGTATCACTGGCACTTAAATTATTGGCCGAGGCATCGTAGCTATCAAGTTCCAGCTGATTGGCGTAGTCCTGAAGTTGGTCATAACCCAGTTCATCGTTTAGCGAAGCCCAAGCGTTGTCGTCACTAACGGTAATCATTTGTTGTAAGTCATAGCTAGCTGAGTTACCATCTTCCAGGGTTTCACCCAACGACTCGTTGCCGAGCTCGACTTGATTTAAGAAATCCGTAGCCGTCAGTATCTTACTGACACTGGCCGCTTCCATTGGTTCAGTTTCGCCGTAATTGAGCTGACTGTTGTCACTGAGATTAATCATTGAAATACCAAACGTAATGCCTGAATTATCTTGAATGATGTCACCGATTAAATTATTGAGGGCAGTTAGGCTAATGGGCGGTGTTGCCAAAGCGATATTGGCGCTATCCTCTAGTGGATGAGCTTTGACTCGGTCGTTGATTATAAAACGGCTGGCCAGAATTAGACTGAAGACTGCCAACAGCAAAAAAAGCATCGGACGGCCGATAAGATGATGTCGCCTTTTGGGCTTGAGATTTATTCTGGGCGGTAACGGCCGCAGTTGATTAACTAGGGATATATTTTGAGGGCTGTTCACTGTTGCCATAGAACGATTAACTAACACGGCTAATCGTATGTTACTCAGTTGAGTATTGGCTGAAATTATTAGACAACATCAATCAGCCGCTGATTATTCTGATTTGCCAATCATCAACCGGGATAATAATTAGTGCAGCTGTAGAGACTGTATTACGTTCAGGGTTTGAATGAACGGATTGTCGTTTTGCCAGCTACTCATACTGATACTGAGTGGTACTTCCCCGCTGCCAATACAGGCCTGGGTGGTACAGCTGTAGAAACTGGCACTAATAATCGGATCTAACAGTTCGAGGTCGGCTGTCGTGACAGCTTCGTTTTGAGTAAACTGCATTAGTCCAGTCACCATGACTTCGTCAAATTGACCGCTCGGGTTACTGCTGCCCGGCAAATAAATAAAGGATAAATAAGGATACTGTTGTTGGGACGGCAGCGGGTTAGTAAAACCGATTTGGACAGAGTTTTGGGCGGCCGTTGAGTTACCGGCAGCCAACTCGCTAATGGTGGCCGTGCCTGGCCGAATCATAATCACGATTTTACCGGTTACCGAACTGCCGCTGGCGCTGGTCAGGCTGGTTAGTGGCGAGGTAACCGTGATGGTCTGATCGGTCGGGTTATGATTGGTCGGTGGGTTAACCGTCCAATCGGCCGGATAGCTGAAAGTTAGATTTAGATCCTGGCCATTGGAAACGTATTGACTAGTACTGCTTTGGTTGGTTGAGGTGACGGCTGGCTTAACAGTCAGGCTGGTTGTTTTGTGGGTCTTAGGAGGACTGTGATGTTTGATTAACAGATAACTGCCACCAGCTAAAATGACGATCAGCATAACGATAACAACCGGCAGCCATGATTTGAGCTTTTGTGACGGTTTTGATTTAGCCGGCGCCTGATAATGTGGCAGTGAGCCGTCCAAAATTGGCGCTGCCGACTGTTCTGGCTCTGTTGGTTGAGCTACAGGAAACGGTTTTAACTGGCGTTCCATACTATGTTTAAGTATACGCTGTCCGCCTGAGAAAAGGCCTATACGGGTAGAGTTTTAGTCGGTTAGTTAACCTAGTTACGCATATTGTTGTGACTCAGCTACAGTTGTGGATAAGTAATATCAGGGGTCTAACACCGTAGAGATTAACTAGGCTTGGTTCTATGAGATAAATCACTTGCAAAGCCCAGGATAATGGTTATACTTTTCACCAGAGTAAACAACAAATAAAAAGGATTAAACAAAATGAAACTCCGACTGAGTAGGTATACCGTCCCGACTTTAGTATTGGGGCTGTCCTCGTTGCTAATTTTTATGGTGCCATCAATGGCCCAGGCCGTCGCGCCATCCTACACTTGTACCTAGACTGGCGGTGGCAGTAACAGTAACTTTAGTACGGCCGCTAACTGGAGCGGTTGTAACAGCGCCGCACCGGTAGCTGGCGCCAGTGACAATCTGATATTTGATAACACTGCCCTGAGTGCTGCGACGACCGTTAATAACGATATCACCAACCTTGGGCTTGGCAGTATTGCATTCCAAGGTACTAACTCAAATTATAACTTCACTATAACTGGTAATGCGATAAGTCTATCTGGCGGTATAACCGTCGGTACAGCAGACGGGCCGACAATTGACACTGGTCTAACTCTAACCGCCAGTCAAGCATTTACCGGTAGCGGATATATAAATTTCGGAGTCGAAAATAGTACACCGGTTCTCAATGTTGGGACCTACACCCTGACAATCGGCTCAGGTAGTGACTCTGTCAATTTTGATATTAATGCTGGCAGTCTTGCTGGTAGTGGTTCCGTGATCGCCCAAGGCGGGGCAACTTTATGGCTGGGTGGCAGCAGTAGTAATTGGACCGGGACAATTACTGATGAAAGTAATGGATATGTCACTATAATACCAGGTGGAATTGGGTCAAGTAGTAACCTGGTGGCTCAGAATGGTAGTTCCATAGTTCTGTGTGGTTTTAATGGAGCTGCTTTCGCGCCCAATCTTACGATCGCCGGTACTGATGTCATTATTTCGTATAGTAGTTGTCAAGAATCAACTACTCTGTCGGTCTACAGTGCCTATGCCAGTGTTAATTTGACTGGTGATGTGGTTTTAACTGCAGATACCACAATCAGCACTAACGGTACTGTGACAATCAGTGGGCCTTTAAGCGGTAATTTTACCATCGGCATTGATAATGGTTTGGCCGGTAAACTGGTGATTAATTCATCGAACAATCAGTCCGGAACTGGCAACAGTACCGTTACTTCAGCCGTTCAGGTGACAACCGTCGCGGCTGGCGATAGTCAGTCGACATTAACCGTTGAGGTTGCTTCTAACCAGGAATATATCATCGATGGCGTTCGTGGTGCCACGACAGTTGACAGTGGCGGTCTTTTGAAGGGTGTCGGCACGGTCGGTGATCTAACTGTCAATAGCGGCGGTACAGTTTCACCCGGTCACAGCCCGGGTTGTCTGACAGTTAACGGTGATCTTAACGAAGATGGTATCTACCAAGCTGCGCTCGGTGGCACCACGGCTTGTACCGACTACAATCAACTAGATGTTACCGGTACGGTGACGCTTGAAGATGGTAACACTCCACCAGACCAAGGTACCCTACAAGTCTCGCTTGTGAATGGTTTTACTCCTAAGGCCGGTCAAACCTTTGAGATCATCAATAACGAAGGTAACCAACCGGTGTCGGACACTTTTGCCAATCTACCGGAGGGTTCAACTATAACCGTCAATGGTTACGTTTTCAAAATCAGCTATAAGGGCGGTGACGGTAACGATGTAGTCCTAACGGTAGCCAGCGTACCAGCTGCTCCTAACACCGGTTTCGGTTTGACCGCTAGTAACTGGCCGTTAATGGCCAGTCTAACTACCCTCAGTGCCCTAACCTTGTTTGTCTTGGCTCGTCGCTATAACCGCTTGACGAACAATAAATAATAAATAAGGTGTAACTGTGTAAGCATAATGTCCGAAACATTGGCGCATACTTGGTCCGGGCATGATGAATGGTTGCATGACCGATTGCGGTCAGCTAGACCAGTTGCACATCAACCGATCAGATATCTCAAGCGATCACTGGCGATGGATATTACGCCGAGGGTTTACGCCAGGAAACCGGTCCTGCTCAAGCGTTCAACCTACAATGTTGTTAATCGGTCTCCGGCCCTGGCGACTAGCCGCCAGAGAGCTTTAGCGGCAACTAGAGGGCTGTCTGTTTTAAGTTCTCAGTTACCGACTGTAGCTAAAAAAACAGTTAAGCACAAATTTAATTTCTGGCGATTAACACCTCAGCTTAACCTGTCAACTTTGTTGGTTGCCATGGCCGTCATAGTTTTTGGGGTGGGTCTTTACGTTGGTTTGACCGGGTTAATTGCTACCCGTAATGTCCAAGCTCAAGCCACAGCTCTGACTAAAGTGGCTAATACAGTTGCCAAGTCTTCAACTTCGAGCAGTAGTTCCGCCGACCCAGCCCTCAGTACCGTCAAGCCGACGGCTAGCAGTCTGGCCAGCTATGTGGTGGCCCCCAATCTGCCACGCTATTTAATTATTCCTAAACTTGGAGTTGATGCTCGGATTTTATCAGTTGGCGTTAATACTCAAGGTGCTTTGGGGACTCCCGGTAATATCTATGACACGGCTTGGTATAACGAATCGGCTGAACCGGGCCAACCAGGCGCCATGCTAATCGACGGCCACGTCTCCAGCTGGACAGCCAACGGTGTCTTCTACGGTATTAAAACGTTAGCAGCCGGTGATCTGATAAAAGTTGAACGGGGCGACGGCACGGTCTTTACCTACAGCGTGGTTAGCAGCCAGATCTATCCGTCTGGCAATGTCGATATGACTTCAGCCATGACACCGGTCGTAGCTGGTCAGCCCGGTTTGAATCTGATTACCTGCACCGGCGACGTCATAGCCGGGACCAGTGAATTCAACGAGCGGATTATAGTCTACGCGACACTACAGCCCTAGCTCAACTGAACAAGAGCTATTGCGCGAACGGAGCAGCTAGTGTTCTGTCAGGGCGAGCGGTGTGTAGGTTAAGGGCTGCCCGAGCTCGAGCTATGTGTTTGCCTCGGCTGTCCATTAAATCGTAGTTAACATTGTCAACTCTAGCCATGACAGTAGCTAGCCGTTCCCACAATCGGCTATTATCTTCATCTATGGTTTGGGCCAAACCATCGTATATACGGTCATAAAGTGATCGGTCTAGTCTTGCCAGACTTGCTAAAGCGTCAAGCAGACGATCAATGCTGGCTTGTCCGACCTTAACTAACGGCTGCCGCTCGAGTTGGTCACGGGCAGCTTCACGGAAGCGATCAGTATGAGCTTTTAGCTCAGGGTACTTTTCTTCCAAAGCTCGTCCGTAAGCCAGATTATGGGCGTGGTCTTTAAAGTTGGCACTGTAAATGCCGGGAATTTCCGGGCATTCTCCTATCAGTGCATCAACGACAGCTCTGGTTTCAGGATCATCGTCGATAGCAACCTGACTACCAGAACGCCAGTCAGCCATTACTTGATGGCCGTCTTCAAAACCGTAAAGCAACCTAGGCTTCCCCAGCGGGCTATCTATTACTTTAGGTACTTGTGCTAAATTGCCGCTGCCATAGATAACAAGTCTGCTAACTTGATCCGACGAATCGCCTGATTGGTCGGTGTGCCCAAATAAAACGATAGTTGTGCCAGGCTGCAAGCGATCAAATCTAGACCGCTGTCGTAAAGCCTCGGGCCAATCAAGTGATGTTGGAACGGCCCAGGCGGCTGATAGGTGTAGATAATCACGGTCACTGGTTGATCCATCGTGGCGCCATTTATGAAGTTTGGTTTGAAACTCGCTGTGAAGGTCATGAAGGGCCTCGTCTTGGCCAGTCAAGTCTTCATTGATCGCTCTTATCTTAGGCTCAAGCTGATCGGTTATCTCCCGTATCTTAGCTTGTTCTTCGGACCGCAGCTCAACCACTTGACTCTGACCGTCGCTGTAGGCTCTTGCCAAGCTGGCCACCTCGCCGAGGAACATCAAGCGCGGGTCCCTGTCGATCAAGGCTTGGAGTTCGGCCTGGGCTGGATCATTCTCTGGCGCGGTCATCAACTGGCTCCCTTATACTTCAGGCATTATTGCTGATTGAAAAACTGAACGCAAGCATAACCAGCTTGGTTTATAGCTGCGTATAGAACTCAGGAGCTTTGCAACATTTGGTTGGGTGTCCTGTACTGTAAGCTCAAGTGTACACGTTTGTTGTTGTAGAACTCCAGATATCTATTAATCTTAACCTGCAAACGTTGGTTGTTAATTGTAAAGTCCAAGTATCTACCCAGACACTCTTCTTGGATAGTTCTATTGAACCTTTCAATGTGGGCATTGTCATTAGGTCTATGTAGTCTAGAGTGCCTGGTGAGGATGTTGTGCCGAGCTAGTGTATCCTCAAAGTAACGGCTATACTCTGGCCCGTTGTCTGCTTGAACCATAGCAAAACTAAAGCCAAACTGCTCACTAGCTCTAGCTACTACGTCTGCAGCAATCCCGGGGCGTATATGGCTGTGTATCTCGGCATAGGTCATACGGCTGTAAAGATCTATGACTGTATATACATAGCGTCTATGTTTGGTTAGTGGGTCAACATAGTGAACCGTATCTGTCTGTACTAGCTCACCAGGCTTGGTAACAATTGGCCTTATGGGGTTGGATGGACGAACTCGTTTCTTTCTACCATTTATGTAGTGATGTCGCCTTAGGATACGCCTGACGCTGCTTAGGGATATATTCACGCCGTTGTCGTTAACTAAGTGGAACCAAACCACTTCAGCGCAGCGCTTTAGCATCTGGCGGAGGCTAATTACTAGTTCAACAATATTCTCAGGTATTGCCTTAGGAGAATACTTTGGCCTAGAGCTAAGTGTAGCTATTAGCCAACTACAAGACATAAGTCTGAACGAATTATGTCTAGATTGACGACTAGGCCGGTTAAAGTTCTCTAACTGTTGGTGCTCGTTTAGTTTCAGCCACTTTAGCTTCCATCTGTAGATAGTTGAACGGTGAACTCCACACTTGTTAGCTACCACCTGAAGGGGTAACTTCTCCTGAAGTAGTAGTTTGATAGCTAGAGCTCTCGCTCTAGGTAGGTTAGGATTGATAGAATAAGCCATGGTAGGCTCCTTTCTTTGTAATTATGTAATGGTAACTACAGTTTAGGATGCCTACCTTTTATGTTGCAAAGGTGGTGAGTTAATACGAAATGCTTGTAAATTATCCATGTTTGTGTTAAGATATACTCATTCGTTTGATGGAAGTTCTCTTCCCCAAATCAGGAGGCACGTTAGCAATGAGTAGGGGGTACACAACCTCTACCAGTCAGTCGTCTTGGATGAACCGGTTTCGTGGTCGGCTGCACCGATCCATTTTGTTTTCCGTGGCAAGT
>Ga0181520_10013774_pt1 | contig 10134 bp, 7 predicted proteins | sample PEATcosm2014_Bin_29_FD_132451 | JGI IMG/M metagenome (GOLD analysis project Ga0181520, IMG submission 132451) | Peatland microbial communities from MTU Mesocosm Facility, Houghton, MI, USA - PEATcosm2014_Bin02_30_metaG | ecosystem: Environmental > Terrestrial > Soil > Wetlands > Peat | place... | reverse complement strand
GCGGGATTGGGCGCGGGACGTGGCGCCGAAACGCGGTGCTTCCCGGCGTGCGAGCGGCGTTTCTTGAATTTGAGAGTAGCAGGCGGGGTGGGTGAGGGTTGCGCGGTGGTGCGGGTAAGTCATCGAGAAGGCGGGGTGGACTATTCTGCGGGGGCCGTGAATGAAAGTGGACGACTACTGTCCGGTTCCAGATGCTACGGCACTTGCTATAATTCCAGACCAGCCGCCCCTTTTGCCTTGGGTCCAATTCGCGGGTTTCCGGCGGCAGTGAGGGTTATGTGCCCACTGACGAATCGGAGTTTTTGCAGAAAGAAATGACCCCTTTCGAGAGCTTCTTTCACAGTATTACGGGTCATCGGCCCCATTCGTATCAAAGTACCTTGGCCGAATTGCCGGTGCGGGACAGCCTAATCCGCGTTCCGACCGGCTGTGGCAAAACGGCGGCCGTGCTTGGCGCTTGGCTCTGGCGCCGGCACATTGACCGCCAGCGGACGCCAACGCGGCTGGTCTATTGTCTACCGATGCGGGTTCTGGTGGAACAGACGAGAGATCTCGCTAAGGATTGGGCGCGGAAATCAGAGACAGGAGCGCGGGTCTATACACTGATGGGCGGCGAGATCGACGAAGATTGGGAACTCGACCCTGAGAAGCCGGCGATACTCGTCGGAACGCAGGATATGTTGCTCAGCCGGGCGCTCAATCGAGGTTACGCGATGAGCCGGTACCGTTGGCCCGTCCACTTCGGTCTGCTGAACAACGATTGTCTTTGGGTGTGCGATGAAGTCCAGTTGATGGGCAACGGGCTCGGAACCACCGCCCAGTTGCAGGCATTCCGCCGCAAGTGGACGACCTACGGTCCGGCCGCGGCGACGTGGTGGATGTCGGCAACGGCTGATCGCGAATGGCTGAGGACCGTGGACTACGACGATGCGCCGCGGATCGAGCTGATCGAGTTGGAGGAAGCGGACAAGGACGGCCGACTTGAAGGTGTCTACAAAGCGGCAAAGCCGATTAAGCAACTCGACACATTGGACCGGACGAATGTCGAGTGTCTGCACCGGCCCGGCACACTGACGCTCGTTGTATGCAACACGGTCACGCGCGCGAGAGAGTTATATGATTCTCTTCGCACGAAAACAGCGCGAACGGGGGATCTCTTTCCGGAGAAGGTATTGATCCATAGCCGGTTCCGTCCACCCGACAGGGAACGGAGCGTGCGGAAGTTGCTATTTGCCGACAAATTGCTACGGGGCGAGAAGGCGGACTGCGAGGGGCTAGATTCGAAGTGGCTGGACCGCGTTAAGCAGACGGGGCTGGTGGCGGTTACGACTCAGGTTGTGGAGGCCGGCGTCGATCTTTCAGCCGAGACGCTGATCACCGAAATAGCGCCGTGGCCGAGCATGGTCCAGCGTTTAGGGCGGTGCAATCGTGGAGGGAAACAGAACGAGAGAGCGACGGTTCGGTGGGTTCCATTGCCCGACAAACAAGCAGCGCCGTATGAGGTGGGGCAACTGAAGGAAGCTCGGATCAACCTGGGGCAACTGACGGACGGCAGTATTGCGAACCTCGAACAGTTTCAGCCGTTTACCGGGCAGAAACCGACTCATGTGATCAGGCAGCACGATCTGCACGGACTCTTCTCGACAGAACCGGACCTGGCCGGAGGCTTTACTGATGTTTCGGCGTATGTGCGCGACGCTGAGCGGGATACATCTGTCTGCGTCTTCTGGCGCGAGAAACCGGGCAAGGACGAAGCAGCACCAATCCGGGACGAGATTTGCTCCGTACCGTTGAAAGAACTGACAGAGTTTCTTAAGAGTCACGAGGCCAGCGAGTGGAATGGCGAAACGGAAAGATGGGAGCGGCGTCGCCCGAATGATGTGCGACCCGGCATGACTTTGCTGCTGGACCGCAGAGATGGCGGCTACAGCGACGAATTGGGGTGGACGGGCAACAAGGATGATCTGCCGACGATAAGCAGCAGGCCGGAAGGCGAAGCGGACGCTGTGAATCGGGACGCATGGAGCGCTACCAGGTGGGATCTGCTTGCGGCCCACCTGCGAGATGCCGAAGCGGAGGCGAGTGGATTGGCTGGCCACACCGCCCCAGCAGAGAGCCGCGAGGCCCGGGCGGTGGTTCTCGCTTCGCTCTGGCACGACGTGGGGAAGAACCATCCCAAGTGGCAGGGCGCTTTGCCGAAGAGCGGCCAGCCTGGAGCTGGACCGTGGGCGAAGTTTCAGCTCCCCGCCGGCGAGAGGTTTTGTCCGGGCATGAGGCACGAAGCAGCAAGCGCACTCTACTGCTTCGATCAGTGGCGTGCGGGAGTGGAGGGATGGACGGCGCTGGCGGTGTATCTGGTGGCAGCGCACCACGGCAAGGTGCGCACTGTGTTGCGCAGCGGGAGAGCCGGCAGATCAGAAGATGTCTTTGGCATCCTGGATGGTGACAAACTGCCAGCGCTGGCTGGCTGGATGAACAAGGATTACACGCTGAATGCGGCTTGCCGCATTTTTGGGGCATCGGGCGATTGGACCGGGGACGAAGAGGCTTTTGAGATGGTGTCACCAAGCTGGGTGGGCATGGTGGCGGAATTATTGGGACCGGAGGTGGAAAACGACGTCGCCCCTGACGATGCGGTGCCGGGGAGCGAACCTCGTCACGTAGGGCCGTTCCGGCTGGCCTATCTGGAGGCGCTAATCGTAGCGGCTGACGTGCGGGCAAGCCGCACGCCTGGCGCGGGAGGGGTTGCGTGAGCCGGGTGCTGACAGCAGTTCACTGCGAGGGAGTTCGAGTGGACTGCCTGGGGAACTATTTGGCTGGACTCGGGCTGCTGGCTGCGGTATCGCGGCGATGGCCGAATGTCCGAGGATGCTGGCGGCGCGGACATTTCGTGTTGGTTGGCGAGTCGCTTAACGCGGAAGCGGTGGAGCGGTTTCTGCTGCATGAGTGGAAGCCTTCCCTGTATGAGCGGTGGTGGAAGGACGCGCAGGAAACCGACAAGAGGACGGACAGGGCCATTCAGTCTGCGCGGGGCTGGGAGCCTGACATCAATCGGGTTCGACTACTTGACTGCCACGTCATCGGATGCGGCACCAAAAGGCGGTTCAATCACGTTGTTGGTACGGGTGGTAACGTGGGCCGGCGCGATCTTGAAGGGGTGTTTGGCAAAGCCCTCAAGCTGGTTCGCGCACAGCCTGGGCGGTCGGTTCAAAGTTGGCTGCGAAATTCGCTGTTTGCTGAACCCGCGTCGCTGCCCGCCCTGGCTTCGGCCGGCACCTGGTTCGTATATGCGAACGAACGATTCAATAGCGGCCAAATGCCCTCCCGCGAGAAAGGATGGATCTCCCCTTGGGCGATCTTATTGGCCATGGAGGGGGTACGCCTATTGCGTGGCGGTGTGGGACGGCGCATGGGATCGCGTGCGCGGTCTTATGCGGTCTTTCCCTTCCTTTGCGATGCGCCTTCCCCCGCAACCGAAGGAGAGATCAAGCTGACTCGCGCCGAGTTTTGGGCGCCGGTTTGGAAGCAACCCGCGAACTGCGCTGAATTGGAGGCGCTGCTTGAGCGAGGGCTAGCGCGCTTGGGCGATCGCGCGGCGAAAGCGCCACACGAGTTTGCGCTGGCGGCCCGCAGCGCGGGAGTGGATAGCGGCGTTGGAACCTTCGCGCGATTTTCACTACGACAGACTACGAGCAGCCAAGTGTTCGAGGCGATTCCGGGAGAATCGGTACGAGTCGCCGGCAAAGAACGAACCGAGAGTGATTTGCTATGGCCTCTGATCGAGTGGATGAGGTTCTTGCCGGAGCCGCCTTCCAGCGCCAAGCGAGCGAGTTTTCGCGGCCTGCGCGGTCCGATAGAGGTGGAGATTATTCGACTCGCCGAGCGGCCCGACGATGCGGAACGATGGCGGTCCCTTCTGCTCTTGCTCGCGGTCGTCCAGGATCGCCTGGACCGCAACATGGCATCCCGTGACCGTTCACGCCCAGCAGCTCCACGCCCAGTGCCTTTACTGGATCAAGAGTGGTTCGACAAAGCTTGGCCCGTGGGCCCGCCAGAAATCCTGGTCGCGCGAGCGATTGCCTCCGTAGGAGCCGGGTCAAATGCTCCGCTGTTTGTCAACGTGGTTGGGGCAGATGAGGACAAGTGGGGCAAACGGAAGTTTCCCCCGAGCCGCCCGAACCGGGCGGTCTATCATTCCGGCGATCCGGCGCGCGCTCTGGCCGGAATTCTGGAAAGGCGCCTGGCCGATGCGCCGGAAAGGCGCCTGGCCGACGCGGAGCTTCTTGAAGGGTTGCCCCTGGGAGGGACTGCGCCTTGCATGCCAGGAACAATCGACGCCGTTCTCAGCGGATCAATCGACTTGGAGTTGGTGGTCCGCTGGTTGCCGGCGATGGTCATGCTCGACTGGCGCAGCTTCGAGAGCAGCCCAGAGCGGTCCGAAGCGGTCTCCAGCGCCTATTTCCTTCACTCTTTGTTTCGCCCTTTGTTCCATCCCGGCAGGATCATGCTGAACGGGCAAGCACTTTTCCGCGAAGAGCGGTTACGAGGAGCGCCGCCTGCAAGAAAGGCGGCTACGGCGCGGAGTATCCTGCATTTGATTCGATCAGGGGACTGGGCGCAGGCCGTTGACGCGGCACGCGGCCGCTATCTGGCCGAAGGCATACGGATCATCACTCCCCCGGCGGAAATGGACGTAGATGGCGAGCGAATGGCGGCAGCGCTATTGATTCCGATGCGAAGTGCGGATGTGGAGGCCGGGTTCGAAAGGTGGATGACGCCGCGTTCGGGCAAGGCAGAAAGAGAAGGAAACTGATGAGCCAAACGAGTGAATTGAACCTTGAGGAATTGTTGGAGCCGACAGGCCCCGCCTGTCTGATCGTGACAGCCAAGTTGGTTCCGGTCGCCGGCATGGACCGTTTCCAGCCCGCGGGCTTCCCGGAGGTCGGCCACGTGATCTACAAAGCACCGCGGAAGGACGGAGGAGCCGAGGATGTGTGCATCATCGACAGCCCGGCCAGTATGGCAAATCACCTGGAAACGGTGTGCTGCCAGAGCGCGACGGACCCCGCGCTACACGAGGATTTAAAGGGCCTGCCCTACGTGAGCTGCGTGACGGACCGGGACGACGGAAAGCGGGATCGGGTTGTCTGCACGACGCTGACGGAAGGACATCGGATCGCATCGGACTATTTCCTGGACGGACTGCTGGATGCTGTCTGGAAAGGGGAGAGTGACGAAGGAAAAGGGAACAAGAAGAAGAAGGTCCAAGCACATTGGGAGGGCGAAGCGTTTCGAGCCCGGCTGCGGAGCGAGTTTGGTCTCCAGGAAGTAGAAAAGGACAAGCGGTACTTTCTCTACCCCGACAACTGGTGGACTATCTACGCAACGATCTTTCATTACGATCCGAATTCGCTGCTCCACGGCGTGCTCTTCGCAAAAGAGCAAATCAAGATCAGCCGAATTCTAACCGCCCACCTGGAAGCAATGGGCGCCGCGCGCGTAGGCAGTTCCGGGGTGAAGTTCGACCGATTGGGCAAGACCACGTCGGGGCAGCCGATCTTCAGCGTGGACGAGGAGACGGCACGGGAAATCCGGGCGACGTTCATTGTCGACCTGGCACTGCTGCGATCGTATGGGCGGGGCGAATCCGGATTGGGCGCGCCCCACAAACGGCTACTACTGGATTTGGCGGTCTGGAAGATCGGGCGCCTGCTTGGACAGCCCTTCCGGTATCGGACGCAGTGCCACCTAAAGTGTGAATCCGAATCCATGTCAATTACCGCAGGGGAACAGACGGCCACAAGGCTTCCAACGGTGGCGATCAAAGAGAGCATCACGCAATGCAAATTCAAGAATGGTGTCACGTCGGTCTACTATCCCGCCGCGAAGTTGTTCAAGGCTGCTGTAGTTGAGACGACTGAAGGCGCCGTGCCGGAGGATGAGGGTTCCGAAGCCGAAGAAGCGTGAGGGAAGCAGCGATGCCTTTGGTAATCGAGCAGCACTTTCCCCTGGGGCGATTCCACGCAACGCGGTGGAATCAGAGCCCGTTTGAGGATCCATTCGGCGAATGGCCGCCCTCGCCGTGGCGATTCCTGCGCGCTTTGGCCGCGCGATCGTTTCAATACGAGCGGGAGACCGGGGCCCCGCACGCGGATCGGGACCGGTTGCTTAACGCCATTGCGCAATCTCTGCCCTCGTTCTATCTCCCACCGACTTCCGTGCGCGGGCCGGCCCTTAAGCAGTACCAGCCAACCGCAGTTGAGTGGACGGACGCGAAAAAAGAGAAGGCGGCATACATGACGCCGAAGACAACTCTGACATCGGATCACTACCGCGTCCTGCCCGAGGACGATCCGGTAGTTTGGATCTGGTCCGGGCTAGATCTGGACGCGGCGTGCCTTGTGTTGCTGGACGCGCTGTTGGACCGAACGCTGTATTTCGGGCGGGCCGAGAGTTTCTGCCGTATGCGGCGTGTCGAGCAGGCTGGCGTCGAAGCCAACTGCATCCTTCGGAGGAAGGATTCGGGGGGCGACTCGCCGGTGTTGGTCCCGATTCCGGGGACCGTTCTACAAATGGACGTCTTGCTGGAGTGGACAGACGGCAAGCTGCTCGCGGGATATCCGATCCCGCCGGGGACGGAGTGGGACTTTGCATCGCTGCCGCGCCCGATAAAGGCGCCACCACGACCGCTGGTGCGTTACGCGCCTGCCGAACTCCATGCCATGCAGTTCGCGGTCGGAGGACGCGTGTACCCGCCTGCTGAGCACTGGATACGCATCGCCGAGCGCTTTCGTGGCAGAGTGATTCAGCGTCGGGCGGCTGGAATGAGCGGCACTCCACGCGCACACTATGGCTCGCTGAGCGCTGCGCAGAGAGACGAACTGGCGCTGTTGACGGGCAAGGATGCAACGGGTGCAGCGCTGAAGGGCCACCACCCCCATGCATACTTCCTGTTGAGGCCCGACGTCGACGGAAATCCCACGCGCCTGATTGTCTGGCGTCAAGGGAAACCGTTCACGGCGGGAGAAATCGAGGCGATGATTGGAGCAACTGAAGCGCCGGTGGCTTGGGAGAGCGGCGCACCGGACTGGCAACTGCGACTGGTGCCCTTGCCGGGCCGCACTCCGCTGCCGTCCGGCTTCAGCGGGCCGTCGCGAGTGTGGCGGAGCATTACGCCATTCGTTCCACCGGCGGGACGACGGCGTTTCCGGGAGAACGGGCGATTGCGGCCTGGGGAGTCAGTGGAGCGGGTCGCGGCAAGACTGTTGGAGGCAGGCGGATGGCCGGCTCCGGCTCGTATTGTCGAGGTACCTGGCAAAACGGTCTGGGTAAGACTGCACGAAACCCGAGAGCGCCGTTTCGAGCGCAGGCAGACCCGCACGCCGCTGGTGCGGCCGGGATACCACCTGCAAATCGACTTCGAGACTCCCGTGGCGGGGCCGATCACGATTGGCGACTCCTCGCACTTTGGATTGGGCCAGTTCGTGGCAGAGTGACGGGCCATGCGATCTTCCTACCTCGTCACCTACGACATCGCCGACGAGAAGCGGCTCCGCCAGGTCTTTCAGACTATGCGCGGGTATGGGGACCATCTCCAGTTTTCGGTATTTGAATGCCTGCTCACCGCGTCCGACCTGGCGCGGCTTCGGGGGGAGTTGGCGGGGATTATCCATCATACGGAGGATCAGGTTTTGTTCGTCTATCTAGGTCCGGCCGAGGGGCGCGGGGATCGCGTCATTACGGCTCTGGGAAGACCTTACACTTCGGTCGATGCGCCCTGCATCGTGGTTTAGATCATGACTACGTTTTCCAAAACCCGGGATGGGCAAGCTAAAGCATGCCCCACCTTGTGCATCATGGCTTGAATTATGGCTACGCTTCCTATTTCGCCGTTTCCGGAACAGCCCGCTCGTGAGTTGCCGGATTACATGCCGGCACGCATGGTCAACGAATTCGTTTACTGTCCTCGTCTGTTCTTCTACGAATGGGTGGAGGGGCTATTCCAAGAGAGCGCCGACACGGTGGAGGGCAAGATCCAGCACAAGCGGGTGGATAAGGGAGGGAAGGGGCTGCCATCGCCGGATCTGGTGGCGGAAGGGACGCTCGAAACGCGGGCGGTGACCCTATCGAGCGACCGGCTGCGGGTGATCGCCAAGATGGACCTGCTGGAGGTGGAGGACGGCCGCGTGACGCCCGTGGACTACAAGCACGGCAAGCCGTACGAAGTGGATGGAGCGCTTCAGATCTGGCCGGCCGACCGCGCGCAACTGGCGGTGCAGGCCATGGTGTTGCGGGAGAACGGATACCGCGTGGAGGAAGGCGTGATCTTTTACGCCACTACGCGGCAGCGGGTGCGCGTCCCGCTGACCGAGGGCGTGATCGAAGAGACCGAGGCGGCCATCGGCGACGCGTGGGCGCTGGCGGAGGACGGGCGGATTCCGCCGCCGCTCGAGGATTCGCCCAAGTGTCCCGGCTGCTCGCTCAACTCGATCTGCCTGCCCGGCGAGACCGCGACGCTGCGCAATGCCGCGGAAGACTCCGGGCAACTGGCTTTGTTCGAAGAGGTGGGCGCGCCGCGCAAGCCGCCGGCCAAGGAGGTCCGGCGCCTGATCGCGCCGCGGGCCGAGCTGCGACCGGTGTACCTGAACACGCAGGGATTGAGGGTGGGGCGGTCCGGGGAAGTGCTGCAAGTGAAGGAGAAGGACACGCTGCGGCAGGAGATCCGGCCCATCGAGATCTCACAGCTCAACCTGATGGGGAATATCCAGGTGACGACTCAGGTGACGCAGTTGCTGTGCGAGTCGGGGATTCCGGTGTGCTACTTCTCGCAGGGCGGATGGTTTTACGGCATCACGACGGGGATGGCTACCAAGAACGTCTTCCTGCGGCAGGCGCAGTTTCGCCTGGCGGGGGAGCCGTGGTTCTGTTTGAGGCTGGCGCGCAGGCTGGTGGGGGGCAAGATCCGCAACCAGCGCACCATGCTGCTGCGGAACCACACGGAGCCGCCGGAGATTTGCTTGCGTCAACTGAAGGAGATGGCGCTGCGCGCGGATGGGGCCGCGAGCGCGGAGGAGTTACTGGGGATCGAGGGAAACGCGGCGCGCCTGTACTTTGGGGCTTTCGACGGCATGCTGAAGGCGGGAGACGAGGCGGAAACGCCGGCCGGCTTCCGGCTGGACTTCGAAGGGCGCAACCGGCGGCCGCCGCGCGATCCGGTGAACGCGCTGCTCTCGCTGGGCTACAGCATGTTGACGAAGGACCTGACGATAGCGTGCTATGCGGTGGGCTTCGACCCGATGATGGGTTACTACCATCAGCCGCGCTTCGGCAGGCCGGCGCTGGCGCTGGACCTGATGGAGCCGTTTCGCCCGCTGATTGTGGATTCGGCGGTGATCAACGCGATCAATACGCGGATGGTGACGGCGTCCGACTTCATGCGCTCGGGGGACGCGGTGGCGCTGACGCCGGGCGGTCGGAAGAGTTTCTATCATGCCTATGAGCTGAGGATGGATACACTGGTAACGCATCCGATATTCGAGTACCGGGTGAGCTACCGCCGGTTGCTGGAAGTGCAGGCGCGATTGCTGGGCAGGGTGATCGAGGGAGAGATTGGAGATTACCCGGTTTTTGTGACGCGATGATGGGCGCGAGCGGCCGGGCGGCAGAGAAAGTGCGGGGACCGCTCGCAAGGGATAGGTGGAATGAGTTTGAGCAACTTACAGCGGCGCGAGACGGAGGGCGCAAGGGAAACGCGCGGGGCGTTGAGGGCCGCTCGCGGCGGGTTGTGCAGGTCTTTGAAAACAGAATAGGATAAGGGAGCGGCTAATTCCGCGACCGCGCGGTCGCGGCCTCATTGAAGCACGAAGTTTCTGGCCGAAGTAATCGCGTGGAAACCAATTCCGCGACCGCGCGGTCGCGGCCTCATTGAAGCATAAGGACCTGGTCAAGGCCGAGATAGCGCCAGACGCAATTCCGCGACCGCGCGGTCGCGGCCTCATTGAAGCAGCAGGCCATCACCACCGGGACCACGTCGCAGTATTTAATTCCGCGACCGCGCGGTCGCGGCCTCATTGAAGCACCAGGTTGATGGTCAGCGGCGCGTCGCTCACCTGAATTCCGCGACCGCGCGGTCGC
>Ga0181520_10013771_pt1 | contig 10138 bp, 8 predicted proteins | sample PEATcosm2014_Bin_29_FD_132451 | JGI IMG/M metagenome (GOLD analysis project Ga0181520, IMG submission 132451) | Peatland microbial communities from MTU Mesocosm Facility, Houghton, MI, USA - PEATcosm2014_Bin02_30_metaG | ecosystem: Environmental > Terrestrial > Soil > Wetlands > Peat | place... | reverse complement strand
TTCTCCTCGCAATGCTTTGGCGTCCCACTAGTGGAAGTCCGCGATATCCCAGAGCCCCAAGTAGGGCGCATGCCCCTTGCGCCGGGGACCCGGTGCAAGGATCCCTGTCATTAGCTACTAATTGGCGCCTACCAACGGAAGTCGGTGGTCCCCCGATAGCCGAGGCGCGGCGCCGAACCTCTTGCGCCTGGAACCCGGTTCAAGAGGTCCCCTGTTACTCGACGGCAATTTGATTCATACAAATTGCTGCTGAAAATAATAGAGCGATGTTTCTGCAAGTCAACCCTCTTCTTTGTTGCAGTCGCATAATGCTATTCGTGTTATTCGGGATGTTTTGTCAAGGTCCATTTGTCTGAGATCCCAGATGTCCGAAAAGCCAGCACGGCAATGGCGCAGGACGCTGGCGCGTGAACCATTATTTAGCAGTAGTGCTCACCTAGAGAGTTCGGTCGAACGCAAAGAGCGTCGCGCCACAACCAATGTCACGTCGGGAAGTTGGTCGGGCGCCAATAGTGAGGGATTGCCAGTCAAGACGATAATCAATTGGCGAGCTCAGCTTGTCGACCAGCTCTGCGCGGCCACGAGGACAGTCGCACTGACGGTTTCGGGCTTTGGAGCGGGATGGATGTCAGAGCCGCCGAACGGCCGTGTCGGTGCACCCCTTCGGGCCCTCCTGGTCAGGTCTTTCGCCTCTGTCTGGATGCCGGGCGGTTGCCGACAATGAGAGCAGAGACAGCAGATTGACGAAAACCACCCGGAGAGCATTGAGGTACGGGTAGGCCGGGATACTGAATGATCGGGGGACAGGATGATTGCCGCGCTTTCGAGAACTGAGACTGCAACCCTGATCGGTGTCGTACTCCTGGTGCTTGTCGTCGTGTTCGGCGTCCTCGTTGGGCCGAAGTGGTGGCATTGGGGTTCTTTCATTGTGCTCACCATCGTGCTCTCCATTCCTTTGGCTATGGCGTTCTTCATCCCGTTGCCGATCGTGGTGATTCTGAACGTCGCCATCAGCCACAACGTCTGGCTGAGGAAGCACCGCACTCCACCCGTGGAGGTGTAGCTGTCGCCAAGTGACGCCGAGTACCTCCCGGGTCCCCGGCGGAACTCACCTGTTTGACAGGCATCTGCACCCTGGCGTCCGGTCAGAGGTGGCCCAGGGGCAAGGTACACAGGCTAGGGGGGAGTTGGTACCTCCACGGCGGTCGTAGAGGAGGTTCGCGTGGGCAGTGTCGCGGCCTGTCGCCGCGCTAGTCCGGGTGTCGTCACTGGCCGGCGCGTCAAAGGCTCCTTGTCGTTTACTGTTGGCTGCCGACGCATTGGAGGACTAGTTGATGATCGCCAGCCTGAAGCAAGACGTGCGCAAGGCGAATCTCGAGCTCGTCGAGCGTGGACTTGTGTTCGACACTTTCGGGAACGCCAGCGGGATCGACAGGGAGCTCGGACTCGTCGTCATAAAGCCGAGTGGCGTGCCCTACGGGGAACTGACTCTCGACGACATGGCTGTAGTGTCGCTCGAGTCGGGTGAACATCTGGAGGGTCTCAAGCCGTCGTCGGACACTCCGACGCATCTCGAGATCTACCGCTCGTTCCCCGCTGTGGGTGGCGTCGTTCACACGCACTCAACCTGCGCGTCGAGCTGGGCACAGGCACATCGGCCGATACCGTGCTTTGGGACCACGCATGCCGACTACTTCAGAGGTCCGGTGCCGTGCAGTCGGGACCTGACCGCCGAGGAGATAGCCGGCACCTACGAGAAGGAAACCGGTCGTGTGATCGTCGAGACCTTCGAGGCACTCGACCCCGAGGAGCTGCCTGGCGTACTTGTGGCCTCGCACGGAGTCTTCACGTGGGGACGGGACGCGACCCATGCTGTTGTTCACGCCGCCGTCGTGGAGCAGGTCGCCCAGATGGCACAGTTCTCGTTGGGACTAAACGCGGATCTCGCCCAGATCAGTCCCGAATTGCTCGACCGTCACTTCCTCCGCAAGCACGGAAGCCATGCCTACTACGGCCAGGCCAGCGGCTGACGCAGCCGCTTCGTCAAAGGCTTCGGGCGAGAGGAAAGGCTTGGCCGTTGGTGCCACCTACTGAGTTCGAGTTCGCAACCGCCGGCCGCATAGTTTTTGGAGCCGGCCTGTCCAGGGAGCTTGCGACACTTGCGGGGCGTCTGGGATCGCGAGCGCTTGTGTGTACCGGGGCCGATCCGGACCGGCATCACGGGCTCCTGGAGGACTTGGACCTGCATTACGTGACGTTTGAGGTCCCTGGTGAACCCACAGTGGACCTTGCCCGCCGGGCAGTCGCAACCGCGCGCCACGAGGGGGTGAACCTGGTCATCGCTTTGGGTGGTGGAAGCGTGATGGACCTAGGCAAGGCAGTGGCGATGCTGCTCGGCAATGGGGGTGACCCTCTCGACTATCTCGAGGTTGTCGGGAAGGGTCGTTCCATCGACAAGCCGTCGGTGCCGTGCATAGCCCTGCCAACCACAGCCGGCACCGGCGCGGAGGTGACCCCGAACGCGGTCCTCGCGTCGCCGGAGCACGGACTGAAGGCGAGCCTGCGAAGCGCCCTGATGCTTCCTATGCTGGCCCTGGTCGATCCGCTGCTCACGATGAGCTGTCCGCCTGGAGTGACCGCGTCGAGTGGAATGGACGCGCTGACCCAGTGTCTCGAGCCTCTCGTCTCCATCCGTGCCACTCCGATGACAGATGCACTGGCAGGCGAAGGCTTGCGCCGGGCGGCCGCGGGCTTGCGCCGCGCCCATGCCGACGGCAACGACCTCGTGGCCCGAACCGACATGGCGTTTTGCAGCCTGCTCGGCGGACTGTCGCTGGCCAACTCCAAGTTGGGCACTGTGCACGGCCTGGCCGGGGTCATCGGCGGGACCGTGGATGTGCCGCACGGGATTGCATGTGCCGCGCTGTTGGTGCCGACGTTCGAGGCCAACGTCACGGCGCTGCGGGCCCGACAGCCGACAAGCCAAGCTCTGGGACGGTATCAGGAGGTAGCTCGGCTGCTCACGGGTCGTGCTGACGCGACGATCGAGGAGGGCCGCGCCTGGATCGCCGAGACAGTCAGACTCCTCGATATACCGAAACTGTCGTTTTACGGCCTGACCCCAGGACACGCCGACGACGTTGTCGAGAGAGCGCTACGAGCGAGCAGCACCAAGGGCAACCCGATCGAACTGAGCGCGGACGAGATGCGCTCGGTGTTCGCGGCAGCTATTTGACGACGGCCCCGCCGTCAGTCGAGTTGTTCGTATGAGCTCTCCCGTCTGTGCGCGGGCGCAGCATTTCATCCTCGGGCACGCTCAGGTGGGGGCACCCTCCGGCTTCGTCGAGCTTCGGAGAGTCTGGGCAAAGTCAGGCCGCGCCGCCGTTGGTTCGCAGATCGTAAGACGGGCGCATGCAGCGGACGAGTATCGTGCCCTCGGGTGCTGTCAGGCCCGAGCGCACGATCGAGATTTCCTGACACAGGCCAAGGAGGTCACGTGGAACTACGGGAGAAGATCGACGCCGCTGAGGGTGTCCGCAAAGCCGACCTCGTTCTCAGGGGCGGACAGCTGGTCAACGTGGCGACGGGCGAGATCTATCCGGCGGACGTTGCTGTGGTCGGCGACATCATCGCCGCGGTCGGCGACGTCGGGCCGCATACCGGACCGGACACGAACGTGATCGACGTCAGCGGGCGGTACCTCGCCCCGGGCCTCATCGACGGCCACCTGCACATTGAGTGCAGCAAGCTGTCGATCACGATGTTCGCCGATGCCGTAGTCCGCTACGGCACGACAAGTGTGGTGTCGGGTCTCGATCAGACTTTCGCAGTTGCGGGTCTCGACGGAGTGAGGGACGCGCTCTCCGAGGCCGCTGCCAGCCCGATGAGGGTGTTCTGGGCGGCTCCCTACAAGGTGCCCTACACGATCCCCGAGACGAACGTCGGATTTCGCCTCGGTCCTGACACCCATGAGATCGCACAGAAGTGGGAAGACTGCTTTGGTGTCTGGGAGACCGTCACCGAGTTCATCACGAACCGTGATCCCGAAGTGCTCGACGTGATCGAGATGGCCGCTCGGAACCGCCTGCCGGTATTCGGCTGTGCGCCGATGGCCAGCGAGGCAACGATCGGCGTGCTCGCCGCGGCCGGCGTGCGCTTGGACCACGAGAGCTACAGCGCCGAAGAGGTCCTTGCGAAGATGCGCGCAGGCATGTACGTGATGGTCCGCGAATCGGCCGTCGCCCATTTCATGGAGGAGAACATCCAGGTAGTGACGCGCCTGGGTGCCAATGCCGGCAGGGTCGGTTTCTGCACAGACGACGTGACCGCGACCAGCATCCTTAGTGGCGGGCACCTTGACCGGCTCGTGCGCATGGCCATCAAAGCCGGCGTACCGCCCGTCTCCGCGATCCAGATGGCGACCATTAACACTGCTCAGATGTACCGGATCGACCACCTGGTCGGTTCCATCAGCCCGGGGCGCTTCGCCGATGTGGTCGTCGTGGACAGCCCGGCGAGCTTCGTCGTCGAACGGGTGATCTCCAAGGGGATCCCGGTGGCCGAAGACCAGCGGGCATCCCGACCGCCCCGCGTCCCGTTACGCGGCCCGGCCCTGCTCAACACCATGCAGCGAGGACCTGTCGACCCTGACGAGATCCGGCTAAGCACGAACCTCGGCTCGCCTGTCCGGGTGCTTGCCATGGACATGGACCGGGAGGTCCCATTCGTCCGCCGCCGGCGCGACGTCGTCCTGGCTGTGGTCGACGGCGTGGTGCAACCAGATGTGGCCCAGGACGCGCTGTATGTGGCCGTGGTCGAGAGATACGGAAAGGCCGGAACCGTGGGCGTCGCTGTTGTCAGCGGCTTCGGGCTGCGTTCGGGCGCGCTAGCCACAAGCGCCGCTCCGGACGACAACAACATCATCTGCGTAGGCACGAACCCGTCCGACATGGCCCTCGCGATAAACGAGGTGATCGCCATGGGGGGCGGTCTCGCGGTCGTGGACCGCTCAGCGGTGCTCGAGACGCTGGCGTTGCCGGTCGGCGGCATCGTCGCCGACATCGATGTCGAGACCATGGCTACGGCCGAGGCACGACTGGACGCCGCCGCCAGGGGGCTCGGTTGCGAGCTTCCGTCGGCTTTCGGCTACTTGATGTTTCTCGAGATCACGTCCATACCGGACTACGCGATCACCGACCTCGGACTCGTCGGCGTGCGCGAGCAGGCCGTGCTGGACTCGGTGCTTGGGGAGGGCTGACGCGCCCCTGGGGCTACTTGGCGCGCTTGCGGGCAGCCTTGGTCACGTGCTCGACCAGGGCGTCGGACCCGGGAAAGAAGAGTCCTTCATGCCCGTCCTCAGTCCAACGGACCTGATAGGGCGGCCCGCCGTCGGCTCCGAGCACCTTCAGGACCTCGGCGGTCCGGTCAGGCCTGGCAACCGTGTGGCCCCGGACCACAAGATGGTCTCCGACCTTCACATCCATCGCAGCACCTCCTCGGAATCTGGGATCCCTACGATCATGGTTCAATCGGCGCCTCCCCAGTGTAAGAGGCGAAAGTCCTGAGTTCCGGGCGAGGAGGCGACCGGTCCGAGCCATCGCCACTTCCGGTCGTCGTACCATCGTGCAATGAGCGAGGCGGAGTCGTTCCTTCGGACACCTGAGGACTTGAGGCGGCACGGCTACAGAGCGATCGACTGGGTCGCGGACTACCTGTCGGGCCTGGACGGCTACCCGGTCGTCGCGCAGACGATCCCCGGTGAGATCGCGGCCCTGTTGGCGCAGTGCGCTCCGGAGGATCCAGAGCCGTTCGAGGCACTTCTCGCCGACCTCGACCGGATCGTGCTGCCGGGGATCACGCATTGGCAGTCGCCCGGGTTCTTCGGCTTCTTTCCCGCCAGCGCGTCGCCGGCGTCGATACTCGGCGAGCTAGTCACCGCGGGGTTGGCCGTCAACGGCATGATGTGGGCGACCAGTCCGGCTGCCACCGAGATCGAGACCGTGGTGCTGGACTGGCTGGTCGAGTTGCTCGGGTTGCCGCTTCGTTTCCGCTCGGATTCCAGGGGCGGGGGCGTGATTCAAGACAGCGCCTCGTCAGCGACGCTGTGTGCGTTGCTCGCCGCGCGAGAGAGGGCTGTCCGTGCGGGTGCGACTATCGCCGAGTTGTGTGTCTACACGTCGTCAGAGGCGCACTCGTCGGTGCAGAAGGGAGCCCGGATCGCCGGGTTCTCCCCGGCGCACATACGCCTGGTCACCGTGGACGACGCGTTCGCGATGGACCTGACGGCTCTCGAATCTGCCGTGAGCGGCGACCGTGCAGATGGTCTCGTGCCCTGCTGTGTCGTCGCCACGGCGGGGACGACCTCCTCGATGGGTTACGACCCCGTCCGGGCGATCGGAGAGCTGTGTCGCGCCGAATCCGTGTGGCTCCACGTCGACGCCGCCATGGCAGGGTCAGCGGCTGTCTGCCCCGAGCTACGGGGACACCATGACGGGCTCGAGCTTGCCGACAGCTACGCGTTCAACCCGCACAAGTGGTTGCTGACAAACTTCGACTGCGACTGCTTCTACGTCGCCGATCGGGCCAGCCTCGTCGATGCCCTTTCCATTACGCCGGAGTACCTTCGCAACCAGTCGAGCGAGTCCGGAGCGGTCATCGACTACAGGGACTGGCAGGTGCCTTTGGGCCGCCGTTTCAGGGCGCTCAAGTTGTGGTTCGTGCTCCGCTCCTATGGCGCCGAGGGGTTGCGACGCCACGTTCGTGAGCATGTGCGGCTTTCGCGTCTTTTCGCGCGACTAGTAGCCGACGATGCCCGTTTCGAGCTCTCCGCTCCACCTGCGTTGAACCTCACGTGTTTCAGACACGTCAACGGAGACGACGTGTCAGAGCAGCTGCTGGCGGATCTCAACGCCACCGGCCGCGTCTTTCTCAGCCACACGAAGCTCGCGGGCCGCTACGTCCTTCGTTGTTGCATCGGCGGGACCTGGACCGCAGAACGGCACGTGGACATGCTGTGGCGGCTGATCGACGGGTTCGCACCGGTGCCTCACAAGACCTGAAGGCTGAGGCCCGAGGGGCGCCTCGATTGAGGCCGCCGAGCTTGACCACTTCGACGTCTGGACGCGAGAAGAGGCTCACCGCACGTGGGGGAACCCCGGTGCGGCAAGGAGCCGTCTGTTGCCGTCAAGGTCACTGGCTGAGCGACGCCCGCGGCGGGCACGACTGGCCCGAGAACTTGGCAAGCATGTGTTCGGTGACCATGCTCGTGACCAGGCGCCGCTGGTCGGCAATGAACAGGTCGTGTTGCAGGCCAGCCAGGTGCTGGATGCTGAGACGACCAGATCTCTGAAGACGCTCCAGGTGTCTGGACGTTGACCCCTGGCGGATCGGCCTGAGCTCAGCGTCGCCGCAGACCAGCAACGTGTCGGTGCCCTGCCGCACCAGTTCGGCGAGCCATCTGCCGGACCTGCGCCCCGGATGACTGACGGCCCGCGCCCTCCAGGCGAGATCAGGGAACCTTTCCGGGAAACGGGCGGGGGGCGACTCTCGGGGGAGGTTGCTCACAACGTCCTCCCTCGGGAAGATGATCCGCCGACGCGGGTCCAGCACAGCCCCGGACTGTTCTTCTTCGGGCACGAAGGAGATGACGGGGTTGATGGCTACGACCCCGCGGGCCCGGATCGCCAGAGCGCTCTCGAGAGCTTGATAGCCGGCAGAGCACAGACCGACGAGGACGACATTCGAAGGTTCGTCCGGTGACACCCAACGAGCTGCGTCCAGGACGTCATCGAACGCCTCTGGCCTGCAGGAGGCCCACCGGCCGTGCTCACCATGCCTGTCAGGGCTGTCGCCCAGGCCACTCATGTCCAGCCGGAGGGACCGGATGCCCGCCATTGCCCACTGTCGCGACCACTCGACCCAGAGGCGATTCGGCCCGATGTGGTGCTGATTGGCGACGTTGAGGAGTATGGCCGTCGGAGTGTCGGTCGGGACCGGCAGGTGCTCGGCGTAAGTGAGGATCCCGAACAGTCCCGCCGGTGGGATGCTGACAGGCGCTTCGACGACACCGATGCCTGATTCGCCGCGTCCGACGAGACGCGGCCCTGCTGGTTGCGGCGTCCGAACCGCACCAACGGTCCGAACTGCGCCCTCGCTGAGCCATGCGACGATGCGGCTGATCGCTTCGTGCGGCAACTCTTGGAGGGGCGGGTACCGGTCCATGAATTCAGCTTGGCCGGTCGCCTCTTCGTGTGAGAGCTGTTCGCGCGCAAGCCGTGCGCCGACAAGAGCGCGGTTCACTGGCCGATCGGCCCTTGCAAGCACCAGCACGCGCCGAGCTAGCGGCAGGGAGCACTTCTCGATGCTCAGGGCCTCGACCTCTCGCACGGTGCTGGCGTCATACACAACCCCGGGGATCTCCAACGATCCGTCGGAGGGTACCTCCGAGCTCCCGAGCGTGATCGTGCTGATGGCGCGTTGTTCTCTCAGGAATGTCCTGCCGGCGCAAGGATCCCAGAGAACAACCTGATCGATCCGACCGTCAGTTGCCGCCGCGTGTGCAGCCAATGCAGCACCAAGACGCATTCCGGCGAGAGATACTTCACCGGCGCCGGACTCCCTGACCAAAGTGATTGCGGAGCGGACCGTTGCCGTCCACGCGTCTAGACGACCAGGATCTCCGTTGTTCCCCGCTGAGTCGCCAGTACCGTCGTAATCGAACCGCAGGGCGCAAAAGCCTGCTGCCGCAAGTCGTTCTGCCAGCAGCTTCAAGGCGTAGTGGCCGTGGAGGTAGTCAAAGCCGAGCGGCGGGCAGATGACGACCCCGCCACGCGCAAAGTTGTCACGAGGGCTGTGGAACCAGCCAAAGGCAGGACGCTGGTTGTCCCCGAACCAAACAGAACGAGCTCCCGTCACGGTGCCGTCGCGACGCGGGTCCCGTGTCCCTCCCGTCGCCTGGGTTGTGTAGCCGGCACACCTGCTGGTGCTCGGGTCTCGGGCCTCGAACGGTGTGCCACGGTATCTGGAGAACGGCGAAACAGGGCTTGATAAAGCCCCGAGTACCGAGTCGTGTCCTCGCATGTGTTCCGTGTCCTCGCTGCCAAGACACCAACAGCTCTTGAATCCACCGGGCAACCCTACCGCTCGCTAGGGCCGGTACTGCCATGGTCTCGTGCCGATCGGCTCGCGTTGAGAGCCCGCAGATCGCCTTGAACGAACGAGACCAGGGGCGCGCACGCGTGAGAACCTGACCGCTCGACAGGTCGGTCGGCGCGGCCACAAGCGGATGAAGTCGCGGCGCTTGTAGGCTCATCCACCGGCGACCCGACCGGCCACCGCCTGGCCGTAGGAGTCCCGAGACAACAGAGCTGCGCGCCCGGGGAGTTCCCGGACCTCGGCGAGCAGCGACGACGGAGAGGCAGTCGAGAAGGGGTCCTGATGAACACGGAGGAACAGATCGCCCGTTTCATCGCGAGCGAGCTTCTCGAGGACACTTCGGTCAATGGCGACCCGTTGGCCAGGGGGATGTTGGACTCGCTATCCATTGAGGTCCTGATCGGTTGGATCGAGGAGCAGTTCGAGATCTCATTTGGGTTCAGGGATGTAGTTGCCGAGAACTTCGCCAGCGTTGGAGCTCTCGCGGCCTTCGTCGACGCAAAGCGAATCGGACCACAAGATCAGTCGACGGACATCTGAAATGAGCGAAGCAACGAGCCCGCAGACGATCTGTGAGCTGCTGACGATGGGCGCCGCGAGGGGCAGAGGCGGTTACTTCTTCCACTCGGGGGAAGAGACGGTCGCCCTGCCGGTGGCGGAGCTCTACGAAAAGGCTCTCAGGAGAGCGGCCCAACTGGGCCGCATGGGGATCGGAAAAGGCGAGATGGTCGGTCTCTTGGGGCCGAACTCCCCCGAGTGGGCGGAGTGGGCCTGGGGCACCTGGCTCGCCGGGTGCGTCCTCGTCCCTCTGCCTGCCCCCCTCCGCGTCCGCGACCCGGCGGCCTTTTCCTCCCAGGTGGCTTCTTTGGCCACGGCGACGGGTTGCTCGACCATCGTCGGGGAGAACAGGTACCTCGAGTTCCTCGACGGCGAGAACTGCCCGAAGATGGACTGGACGTGCCAGGCGCCCGTGAACGCGGGCCAG
>Ga0181520_10013770_pt1 | contig 10138 bp, 11 predicted proteins | sample PEATcosm2014_Bin_29_FD_132451 | JGI IMG/M metagenome (GOLD analysis project Ga0181520, IMG submission 132451) | Peatland microbial communities from MTU Mesocosm Facility, Houghton, MI, USA - PEATcosm2014_Bin02_30_metaG | ecosystem: Environmental > Terrestrial > Soil > Wetlands > Peat | place... | reverse complement strand
TGAAATTCGGACAACAATGGGAACGGTCGCGCCAATGGCAGTGACAATCCTTGCGTACATTGTCATATTGCACCTGCCGGTCAAGGTTCCACCGACGCCTCTTCAGGTTCTCGTCTCGGCATCTTGCTCGACGCTTGCAATCGTGACGATGTTCCGCTCTCTCAGAACCGGGCCGGTCTGGGCGAGAATCGTGACAGGCATTGTCATCCTCCCGTTACTGATTCACGTCGTTCTGATCTTCTGGTCGGCAGCCCGAGGATCGCGCCTGACAATTGCATAGAGAAGGAAAATAGAAATGCGAAGCGGGTCGGCGGGAGTCTCTAGCTCCCGCCTCCCACACCACCGTACATGCGGGTCCGCATACGGCGGTTCGAGAAGGCGTCCTTAACCCCTCCGATTTGCACGGAGAAGCGGTTCCCTGAGCATGGTCTTTGAAGATCACGCTCCACGACCAGAACGGAGGGTAAACAATCAGCAACTCAGCCATCCGGCGTCAACGTCGTGATCGCACCTGATCCTGTCCTGTCGCATCCTTCCCGTTCAGCCCTTCGACCGGTTAGCGACGCATCAGGCTAGAGACCCTTTGCGACAACCGGCCTACTATGACCTCTGCTGACTCCTGAACGATCACCCCGTCCGGTTTCCCGTCGGGGCGCTGTCCACTACGCAAGCGTTCGGGACTGCCCGTCGTTCAGGTCTCCCCAGATAAGAACGTGAACTACCCCTGCACAACCGCCGCATTTACCTTTCCCTAGAATCAGTCGGGCTTTGTCATGTTGTGCTGACTCGCCCTCGGGTCGAGCCTTATATGCGGTTTCTGTTCGTCGGCTCGCAGGTCTTGCCTCCGGCTTCCTTCAGCCACATCCTCGCGGATGTAACCTTGCCTTCAGCTCACAGTTTTCATATCCTGATTCTCCTGTAGGGGACTTTAGCCCCATAAGTTCACGCCCATGCTGGGCGTACACCAGAGTTCCCACGATACGCGTCTAACGCCGCGCCCGTGAAACTCGACGTTCGGCACAAGAAAGGTAGCGTATGAAACGAAGAAGAATCTTGTGGATTTTGCTTCCGGTTATTCTACTGCCGCTAACCACGCTGCTCGAAGCGGATGGCACAGCACCCAAGGCGAACCGCGATGCGCTCATTGCTGATGTCTGTCGCCACGTGAAAGTAATGCGTTTCAACACGGACCGACCAGTTCACGATGTGCGTCTGACCATTGACGGCAAAGAAGTCACATCAGACCGCTTTAACAGCACAAAACCTGGGTTTAACATCGCTGTTGTCATATCGCCGGCCAGCGAGAAAAGAATTAACGTTTGGTATGAGGTTGATATTGACAAGATAGGCGGAGGCTATAATGGCGGCTATCTGAAAGGTCAGTACCGAGAGATTAGAGAAGCGAATGTGATGGAAGCCGAGTCTTTCGGGGCAGGAACGAATCTTGTGCTGGATGGATGGACCACTGTCTATACGCTCCGACAATCGTATATCGGAGCAACGAATGACCTGTATGCAATGAGACTGGAGATCAAATAATGCCGAAGCGGGTCGGCGGGAGTCTCTAGCTCCCGCCTCCCACACCACCGTACATGCGGGTCCGCATACGGCGGTTCGAGAAGGCGTCCTTAACCCCCACCCATTGAGGGTCGAGTCTTCACTTTTCACGAATGAATCGCGGCGAAAGTAGCGAAGAACAATTCCGTCCTCCCCTCCATCGCGTACCCGCGATGGGTGAAACCGCGTTGCGCATTTGGTTGCGCACGTACTCGTGCGCCAAAACGGGGAACACGTCAGGCTGGTCTGCCTGCAAGGCGACACGGGCGACGCTGGACTACTGTCCGCGTCACCCGTGACAACGAAGCAGGGGGGCCGGGATCACGCGTTCCACGTTTTGCCAAATGCGCAACGCATTTCCCAGCACACCACAAAACCAAACGCCGTCACTCAAACTACGAAGCCGAGATATTCAAGCGTACGCAAGCGGCAGAATTCGTCACCTTCACATCTTCCGACCAATCAAACTTCGCCACCTCAACGCGCCCGTCATCCCGCATGTAAGATCCCGGCACCATGAACTGGTTCATCAGCCGGAATGTCTTCATGAAACTCGGATCGCGCCTGCTCGGCGCATCCTTACGAGCGAAGATCAGTATCGCCGTATCCAGGAGGAAACTGATGCTCTCAGCCTTACCCTCCTGCGCAGTGTCATAGATCATGTACGACGTGCGCACATCCGGCGACCCAATGAACATCTGGCTCGCCGACTGCTCAGTCGGCACGGCCAAGCCAAGGTTCGAATTGTTCTTCCCGTTGCCAACCACGAAACGGCCCCGGACCTTCTCCTGATTCTTGAAGATCTTCCATGCCGTCGCTCCGAACAACACGCCAACACCCATCAGCGACCCGTACTTTGCCGCCTTGATCACAGAGAGAATGGCATCGTCAACGTCAGCAATCGGGTCCGACGCGGCATTCCAGGTCTTGCCAGTACCCGCGCCAACCGCCGCAAGCCCGGCATCAATAACAGACTTCTCGTGAGCCAGAGAACCGACTTCAGCAACCGCCACAGCGCCCTCGCGCAGCATGTTCTCAAGACCCTCAGCCTCGAGTTGCTCCAGATTGTCTACAGGGTAATCCAGCGCGTGCGGCTCACAATTGAAAGTCGCGTCTGTTGCCTCGAACCGCAACTCGGCAGCCCGCCCACCCAGCGTCCGCAGTGTATCCGGAATGTGGAAACGGTTCTTCTCCGTGTAGCACTTGAACCGCCCCGTACTCGTTGCTACTTCAACCGTCGGCGCCAGAAAATCGGCAACCGGCATAATCGCATCCTGTGCCGCACCCTGGGCAAACTCCCTCAACGTAGGCGACGCACTAATATCACTCAATCTGCTCATCTTCGTTTCTCCTCGTTTCTACCTGAACACCAAACACTGAAACTTATCTACGCGCTGATTACGATGTTCCCAATCATCGCCGGCCTCGCCAGAACCAACTGCCCGTCAACGCCCGATTCCTCCGCGATTGCCAAACCCCGGTACGTCCCAGCCGCAGTCGGCAACGCCCGCACCTTTCCCTTGTCCGCATCTTGCGTGCAATCAGCCAGAACGAGAACATCGCCCGGATTGCATGTCCCATTCAGAACCAAGCGCACATTGCGGCCCGGATCGAGCGGCCTAACGGAAACCAGTGAAAGAGCCGCGCCACCCTCGATCACAACAAAGACCGTCAGGTCAGTGATCGCGCCGGGACTCTTCACAAAGGCATTGCCGCTATCGTTAATCAACTTCACCAACTGACCGGCCTTGCTCGTCAGGTCATTGCCTGCCACCATCCGAATATCGCCAACCCTTGTATTACTCTGACTCATACCTTTTCTCCGATCTACCGCAGGCGGTCCGCCCACAGCCAAATGTTCTATTGTTCCAGTATTTCCTTCTCCGCTCTCCTGAACGCCACCGAGAAAGCCACCTTGTCACTCCGTGCAATCTCATGCGCCCGATTCCGAATCTTCACCGCCCGACTATCCGTAACCGCACCAGAAGCGCCCGGTCCCGGCACAACGGGACGCGCAGCCGCCCGATTATGCAACGGCTTCCGATTCGCCTTAGCATCCTCAGCCTTGCCTTGCTGGTCCTTGCCCTCGACCTTGTCGGTCCCAGCCTCGCGCAAAAGAGCGACATCCCGGAGCGCAGCAAGCGCCGTCTCGCGATTCGTCATGAGTTGTCCCGTCCAGAACGGCTTCGTCCCTTCACTGATCACACCATCAAACTCGGCAAGATCCCGGTTCACAAGATCCTGATTCAACCCATTCAACTGCGTCTTAAGTGCATCCCGCTCATCCGCTGCCACTTTCAGGGAGTTCTGCAGTTCCGAGACCGCCGTCAAAGCCGGAAGCCCCTGCATCTTCTCCAGAATCGCGTCCTCGGTAGAATCGCCCGGAAGCCCCAAATGATTCGTCAACTTCTCAATCAATCTCTTCATCGTCATAGTCTCCTTCGGCCCAACTTCAGCCTTCTTTTCAAACCCTCTAATAGATGCACCAGAATCAACTGGCGAAGCGTTAGCCAGCGGTACAAGACCCTTCAAATTAGGGTCATTCGTCACCGCCGCATTGAGCAAACGCATCGGTCGAAAACGTCCGTTTCCCATGTCCATGCAGTCACTAAGCGCCCAAACCGGCGAAAGAAAACGATACCGTCCGCCCTTGACCGCCGCCTCACCAACATCCGACCATCGAATGTGTGCCCACAGCCCTGGACTCGAATTAGCCACAGCCGAGCCATCAGGCGAAGCAGAACGGCATTCCAACTCAGTAATCCATCCCGCCGCCTCACTATGTTTCTCCCCATCCAGGGAGAAATGATCGAAGTCCACAAGAAGTCCAGCGAAGTTAGGAACCGCCGCATCGGTCTTGAAACGCGACGCCATTGCGGTACATGCTTCCTGATCAACAACCTGGACAACCCCAGCCGCCGAATGCGGAAACTCCCCGAACGGTGCCAGTTGATACCACCCATCCGCCGGCATCTGGAAACCATCACGATTCAAAAGCAAAGCATTCATAATTCTCATCTTTCCCATACATCCCATCGTCCGATTCCGCTTACGCGGAATCGCCTCGGCATAGTCCGCGTCAACGGACGACGACGGGCCATTACAAAAGATGCGCAGGAAGCAACTGAACGGGCGCGAAGGCAGAAGAAAAGGGGGCAGGTCGACAAGAAGATAGTCTTGCTAAAATATCCAAGCGTACTAGCATTTACCCAAGTGGAACTTGAATACAGCACTTGCGACATCTCTGTCCAAAGTGCAATGGTTGTGTGAGAAAGATGAAACGAATAATTGCAAGCATTGTCATCGGTCTCCTGCTGATTGAAGTTGGCGGCTGTATCTTCGCAGACGGTTTTACCAGTCCCAGATCGGTAGTCCTGTCATCCCCAGGACAAGCATACAGCTTGGTCACCGATTGGGAGGGCGAGCGGTTCATATTAACTGTGGAGACGAACAATGTGTATCGTCTGCAAACCCCATACCTTGCTTCGGGAACGACATATTGGCTTGGGTTCATTCCACACCACTACATCCACGGTGAGGATCTGCCCTTCTTGCACGTCTATGAGGGCACAAGAGAAGTCATCACGCTCTCGCCGCGGCAGCTCTGGAGACTAGGCAAGGATCAATCAGGGATCGCTCGCTTGAATATGAAATGATCACACAACAAGGTGGTGAGGTACGCTCCTAACGTCGCGCCCCTAACCATCAACGTTCGGCCAAAAGAGAGGAATGAACTGAGGATGAAGCTTAGGCTGAAAATCCCGCTCGTGTTTTTTGCATTATCCGGCCTGTTCTTTTGGGCACTGGTGGCACCCTCGGCTATTTCGATCTACGCGAAGCATGGGATCGTCAGGCAATGGCCCCCGGCAAGCCCATTCTTTCCCATCGACGGTGTTGTCATCGAAAAGGTACTTCTGGACAAGACAGATCACGATGGCTTTCATGGGGACGGGACAACACTGAGAGTGTATCAAGTTGATGTCAGCAATTCGGTCTACAAGATTCTCTCGAACAACCGAATCCGAGGCAGCCGCATCTGGCTTGCACGTCCGTTCGACGACAAGACCACATCAGCACTGGCTTTCATTTCCAGCTGGACGGCCAACACTCAGGTTGCTCCATTCCTGAAACAGATCATGGAAAGCAAAGACACCTATGTAACATACGACGATTTGCAGCCAGGCACCGATGCAGCCATTTGGTTGTTTTCTCCGAGCCTGAAATGGCTGATTTTTATGCAAGTGAATACATAGGCCGAACAAGCCGGCGGAGCTTACGGCTCGTAAACTCGCCGAAGCTCACCGGCAACGTCTCTTCTTCCATCGCGTACTCGCGATGGGGGAAACCGCAGGTTGCATTTCGGTTCCCCGAAGGGGATGGCGAAAGTGTGCGGCAAGCCTGCGATGATGGCAAGGAGGAGGGATCGGTGCAATACTCCTGTATGCGCCGGTCCCGAGGACGCCGCCAGCGCGCAGGATCGCCGCACATCTTCTCGCCAACGAAATGCAATCTGCTTTTTGATTAACCCGGCGACCAATCAAACGCCACCAGCACCAGCCTCAACCAACCGATACCCCGTCTTCTCACTCAACTCCGCCGGATCAATCCTCACACCAGCCTTCGACAACTTGAAAGCATCGTCAACAACCCGACTCGACTGCTCCGACACACTAGGCGCAAACTCGAAGTAAGCAAGAACCGGTTGACCTGGAAAGAACTCAGCCAGCAATGGCGCATCAAAATGCTCTTGCAGCACCTCACTCACCGTCAAAGAATCTCCGCGCGCGATCTGCATAAAAGTCTCCATATGCGCATTCCCGGCGAGCGTACCCGAACCCGATTGCGTCAACATCGTCAAAAGCCCGCCAGTTGCCACCAAAGTGATTTGCCGATCCAGATAATCGATCCGTTCCTGGAACGGCGGATGACTCCCGCCGCCGTTCACGTACTTGATGTCGCTCCCATTCGGAAGATACCCGCGCCCGTCCGAGATTAATTGCTCAGCAATCTTCTGATATTCCTCTGCCTTTGAATCCGGCGTATTCGGCGGGCCGACCAGGAAGACCGATGGAATGCCATAGACCTCAAGGAACGAATCCCAGTCCTTCATCGCCAAAGTCCGGCCAAGATAGAGCATCGAAAGAAGCCGATTCAAAGGGATCGTATCCAGAATCACGAAATTCACCGGGTCAATGGGAACCCCGCGATAACGACCGCTCACCGCGTTCTGATTATATTCCCAGTCACCGTACATACCATCACGAACCCAGAACCATTGCTCAACCGGCTCAAGCCGCGTGACCAATCCCGAATCCGCATAGTGCTTCTCCAAGTGTGCATATCCACGGAAGAACCCCGAGAACAGAAACGAAACCGCATCCCGCAAATTCTCGACTCGGTCATAAGCCTCACGCAACATCGCAACCTGCTCATCCGCCAAAACCGTATCGTGCTTCCCGCCGCTCGCAGGCAAATTCCCCGGCGCAACTTCAGCAACCTGACGAATATCCCAATCGCAACTCAGCAAAGCCGCCCGCCTTCGCTGAAGAACCGAGAACACCATCGCATCCGACCGCTCCATGAAATGGTAGAACCATTGCAAATCCGCATACTGCCCACGTTCACCAGCATCGAGTAAACTCAACAACCTCTGAAGCGACATCCCCCGCAAAGGATTGTACGCATCGCGCCAACTATTATTCTTCTGATTGTAGATCGAAATCACGATCACTTCTCCTCAAAGGTCCCGCCCATGTCACGCCGTAGCCTTGGCGAAGGCGGAAAGCATAGTTCTTCTGACTATAAATCTCGATCGGCATAACGAAAAGCCTCCAAGAAATAGACAGGAATCAACTGGAGACCCGAAAGAAGACAGCAAAAAGGTACAGCGAGAAATCCTTGCTTTAACAGCCAAGAGTACTAGCATTTACCCAAGTTGAACTTGAATACGGCACTTGCGAAATCTCTGTCCAAAGTGCAATGGTTGGGCTGAAGACTGAAGAATGAAGATAAAATACCACATCATCGCTTCGGTGATTACGGTTGCTCTCGCTGTTCCATTCATTCTCTTTGCCGCGCGAACGTGGGCAGACCCCGGAATGCATGATGATGACATCGGAGACTTTATCTTCGGCAAAATGGGAGCACCGCTTGGCGACTTGAGCCTGAAATACTACGCCGCACATTATGGCTACCTGTCGGTAGAAGACAATCGGTGGGCAATTCCATTGTGGAGCAGCATTTTTCTTTTCCAGTGGCTGATCTGGGCCAATCTAATTGTATACTTTGCCGGAGCAGTGAAGAGGCGAGCATCAACGATGAAGGCCCAACACGCCGCCCCAAGGTAGCTCGCAATAGCTCGCACCTTGAGCGGCACCGTCAACCCAACACCAACCGCTCCCGTCTCCTGATCCGTGTCGTCAATGTCCGTCCGTGTCCCATCACCCGCAACATTCTCCCGCAGTTCTCACTTTCCCATCGCCGATGATTCGCCAGGGCAAGCGCCATTACGCAGTCATCGTGATACCCCGCCGGTGCCCCATACGTGATATTCCCAGAAGCCGAAATCTGGTACTCGTACCTCTTCATCTCATTCGTCAAGATTCCCCAGTCTCCAAATCCGCGTAAATCTGCGTTCATCGGCGGTTCCGTCCTCTTTTCTTCCTGAACACTGAAACCCGAACCCTGACCACTTCCCGCAGGCCAACCAACTTTGCATTGTTCAACAGAAACGATCAGCCTCTGCACCAACTCCGTCTTCGATACCGCCGTAAACTTGAATCCCTCAATGTCCGCATACACTCTCTTCAAATCATCAAAGATCGGATCTCCAACGCCGGAAGCATCCAGAATCAATCGCCCCCTAAATTTCCGGACAAATGCCAGTATCCGCTCTTTCTGAATCGGCCAGTCCAGATGATTGAATCGCTCCATCGCAAAACATCGTCCCGTCTCCGCATCCATCGCAATCAATACAGTCCAATCCGTATGCTTCGCCACATCGCAGCCAACTACCACATTCCGCACACATTCAGGTTTCAGGTCTCCGCCTTCATCCCTCAGTAGGCACCCTTCTACATTTCTGAAAACACCGGCGCTATCCTCCAGGAACTCCGCCTCATATTCCTGCTTGAATACATCCGCAGGCAATGTCCGCTTTGCTTCCTCCCATTCCTTCGCCGGAAAGTAAGGAGATGCGTTGCTCGGAAATCTGAAACTCGCGTAATCCTTCTCGCTGGCATCAAGTCCACGGGTGAACAGATCGTAGAACCAGTTTCGCCCTTTGGGTGTACTGACAAACACCGCCCATCCAAGCGTCTGCGCTATTGTCGGCCTCAGTACATAATGCCATACGTCCTGTGGAATAGATGCAGCCTCGTCTATGACAAGTCCTCGAAACCCAAACCCGCGAATGTTGTCCGGATTATCCGCAGACAAGAACCAAACCCTTACCGGTCCAGCCGGACCGGCAAACTCCACCCGCGACGGCGCGCGACCACAAATCTGAATGAACCCATCGCCGATCGTTTTGAACGCTTCTATACCGCGCTCCGCCACGTTATACGTCGGCGCCACCCAACCGTAATCACCAGCGCACTCACATCCCCCGCGATCCAATAATTCTGCCGCCAGACATAACGTCTTTCCAAATCGTCTCCCGGTACAAACACTCCGGAATCTTACGCAGCGTGCCCTGTGTATCTCCAATTGCGCAGGGTGGGGCTGATAGTTCAGGGTAATCGCCATTCTGGTCTCCGGACATTTCGCGTCTTTTCGCGTGTTTCGTGGGATATCTCTTCTTTCTTCGCTACCTTCGCTGCCTTCTGTTCAAATCTTCTTTGTCGTTACGGTCCAATTTTCCCGCCATCCTCATCGCCAGCAACAAAATCACTTTCCGGTAAACTTTCAGGTTTCAGGTTTCCGCCTTCATCCCTATTCTCGGCGTCCCCGCCGAGTAACGATCTCCACTGGATAACGCCCTCATGGTCAAACGACAACTTCGACTCCTTTGGCAGTAACGGCATAATCACAGTCTTGAAGAACCGCACGGGATTCCCCTGAAAGTCCTTTTCCAGCGCTACAATCAACGCCTTCTGATTCTTCTTTCTTGCCAGCAATTTATCCAAAGTCGCCAGCGCCAATATCCGGCCACCGTAACTACCCTTTGGCCTGCCATTGGTATTCCCTGATTCACCTGCCTGAAATTTCACATTCTCACCTGATCTTTCGCTATTCGCCTCTGTATAATGCACAGGAATCAACTGCTCCCCACCGCCATGCGCGGTGGGTGAACCAAATTTCCGGAAGGCCTAATCAAGAAGCGAATCCGAATTGACAGGCAGGCCCGAGGGGAGTACCCATCTTCACGGAAGGGTGCTATTCTTGAGAAGCAACACTGGATTCGCGATCGATACAATGAAACAGATGATCTCTATAATCTGCCTGCCTGTGTTACTCACCGGATGCGCTTTGTTCCCACTGGAGTATCCGTATCAACGGCACATTTTGAAGATTTCCAACACAAACTCCCAAGCACAATTCGTCTGTCCAAAACATTCACATCTCTTTAGATTCGTGATCG
>Ga0181520_10013769_pt1 | contig 10139 bp, 3 predicted proteins | sample PEATcosm2014_Bin_29_FD_132451 | JGI IMG/M metagenome (GOLD analysis project Ga0181520, IMG submission 132451) | Peatland microbial communities from MTU Mesocosm Facility, Houghton, MI, USA - PEATcosm2014_Bin02_30_metaG | ecosystem: Environmental > Terrestrial > Soil > Wetlands > Peat | place... | reverse complement strand
TTTTATATCAAGTGTAACTTTATTTCCGCTCAATTCCAGGACATTATTATTTGGATGAAGATATCTGTTCCCTTCTTTGATAGACCAAATTGATTTTTCAAAAGATTCCAGGTGAATAATTATCTTTTCAGGTATTTCTCTTGCATTGAGGTTAAAAGTAACATGAGCCATTGAACCATTATCGTCAACTCTTACTGAAAGGTTTACATCTCCGAAAGAAGTCGGAATTTTTTGCAGCTTAGTCGTTTTCCCGGGTTCCGCCCATGAGCTTGGCATTCCTTCAAGTAAATGCAGTTCCTTCCCTTTTTCCAGAATCATCAGATTACGTACTAACCGGATCAACTCGGCGCTTGCCCAGTTATGGGGCATATCACCGCCATATTGCTCTCCAAGTTGCTCGCCAACAGGATATTGTTCTTCTACCCAGGTTAACATGGGGCTTGCATGATTTGCAAATGCATACATAATAGAAGCAGCTTTTTTACTGTCGCCAAGCCATAGATGTGCCTCAGCTAGCATACCTGCATTATAAGTCCATATACCATGCGTCAGCCAAGCAGTCCCTAATATTTGCCCTTCCTGCATAGTTCCATCTAACATATGTAATGTACCGAGCATCAACTGGTCCTCTTTAGAATAAATTTCCCCGGGATAGATGGACTGTAAAAATGTCCAACAACCGCGTTGAGGAAACTGAGGCTCTTCCTTGACCATTGTTACTGGAGTATACACATTGCCGGCTATATCTGCGTTGGGAACCAATCCACCGGTATTATACATCGTTACCGGAACATATACATTACCCTTTGAATCCAAAAGCTTATCACGATTCCGGGCTTTATCAAATGCTTGCCAGTAGTTTTCATATTCAGCTTTCCAATCAGCGAATTCGAGTTTATTCAGTTTTGCAGCTATTGAAAGAGCAGCATTTAAACCGAAAAGTGTACCGTAAACATTTGTATACTCGCGGTGTAACCAACCCAAACCACCATCCCCGGTTCCTATTGGCATAAGATCATAATTAGCCTGGGTTGAATCGTCTCTGGTCATTGCACGGAACTTTTTAATATTATTTACTTCAGCAATAACTTTTGGCCATAGGTTTTCAAGCCATTTCCAATCTCCGGTGAGCTGTGCCTCCCGCCATAACATCAATAAATGTAAACCTGCTATTTTTGAAAATACAGGGCCAGCAGGTGGTCCTTCTTCACCGTTAAGCAGCCCTTCCACTTGTGTTTTCACCTCATTCCAGCGACCAAGATAAGTAAGCGCCTCACTTATAAAGGCTCCGTCGGCAGCCCATAAGCCTCGATACATAGTAGGCCCAATCTGAGATTTAGGATGTCCATTCTTTATCTCGCGTGCCTGATATAGATTCCTGATACTACCGTCTAACAACCTTTGCATACCTATATCCGGTACTGTTATCTTCCCGTATGGCAAGTCTGTATGTTTCCAGAATTCCAAGGCGCGCGTCAATTCATTTTGTACCTTACTAAGGGATGAGGAAATATGCATTAACTCATTGACCGATGTATTCTTACTATATTCCAGGTAAATCTTTTTAAAAGACGGATCAATGTTAAAAGGGGTATCGAATATTGCCGGATAGAATGTAACCAGAGCTTTAAAAGAATCTCCCGGCGCTAATGTCTGTTCCGGAAAGAATAGCGTAAGTGAATCTCCTTCTCCTTCTACTGATTCTATCGCCGGATCAAATCTCGCTATCATCTTTTTTATGTTTGCCGTATCTGTTTCAGTTAATAGGTTATTATCCCCGTTCAGACTTAGCCTTTTACAATCTTGAATCCTCAAAAAGATCTGACATTTCTTTTTGACAGAACCTGTATTTTTTAATTCTAATAGTAAATAATCGACCCTGCGGGGTGCCCATTCCTTTATTGTTGTATTATGTTCCGGCGCTCTTGCCCAGGCTTCTTCACGTAATAATAATTCATTGCCTTTTTTTTCTGTTATTATTATAGGCGTCCTTGCATCCAATAAATATTGATGTACTGATTCAGCAGTATTTTCACCTTTTAGTCCGGGTTCAATACGGGTTCCGAATACATTTTGCCAATTAATAGTATATATGTTATATAAAAGCTCTCCTTTTGACCCTATAAGAGTTTTATGAGGATCATCCGGCAGACAAATACTGGATTGCCAGTACAAAGGAGAATAACGGTAGTCTACTATTTGCTTCTGCAAATCAGTTTCATCTTTTGCAGGAAATATTTTTACCTGTAAATCAGTTTTTCCCTTTAAAGATGATGATTCTTGAGAAAAGCCTTTGCTCCATAATAGGATTATCGCTAAAAAAATAATCGTAATTATTCTGATTGATGATTGTTTTTGGAACATGTTATAAGTCTCTTTATGGTTTATTAATTGTAATATTGATAAATCAAATTAGTTATTAAATGTAATATTAGAAGTAGGAATAAATCTATTTTAGTCTAATAGCGGATGCTCCGTATTGGACTCTTATGTTTAAACAATGGCAACTAGTTTATTCTTAACAATTATATGGATCACAGCTTGCTCAATGATTCTATTGAACAGTATGCCTTTCATTATTCAGGTACAACTGACCGCGAAAAGCAGCATTCACTCCTCTGACCCAATCAATCCTGATCAGAACAGATTTATCTTATTTAAAAACAAATTATTCCCATCATAATAGCTTCTGACAATTTTTATCGGGGCTTTTAGTTTTTTAGTTTGTAAATTAAACACTTTTAGAGTTGTTCTTCTCTTTTTATTGTGCCAATCCATAAAATAGAGCGCTGCCTGGTAGATACCCGGGTGTTTAATGGAATATAAACAGTATCACTGCTAGTGATAATAAAACAAATGATAAATTTTTTATCATTCTACGTCTTTTGCTATTGCTCAAAATTCACTTATTACTTGTCTATGTTCCAACCAGGCAAGCATGTTTATTGCCAGGTAATTCCAATCCTGAAATCCCGGATGTAATATTGGTTCTCCGCTCTCCGGGTCATAATATTCGTGTAAAGTCCCGGTCTTCTTAAAATCCCTTCCAAATAACACTACCGTCTTTTCAGCTAACTCCTTTGCTTCTGCTTTAAATCCATATTTTACTAATCCTTCCCAAACCAGGTAATTCGAAATCCCCCAAATAGGACCATCCCAGTTCGATGGATTCGAGCTTGCTATTAAACTATACATCTTTTCCATCTTTGAAAGAGTTCTGACTCCGTAAGACGAATTGAATGTGCTAGTATCTCTATAGTGTTTTACAATTCTCTCAGCCTGTTCGGGAGTTGCTATATCCGCCCACAAAGGCAGAAAATTTGCCCATACATCAATCCTTTGAATTAAACAATTATAATTTCTTGGATAACCACTATGAAAACCGTAAACCTTGTTTGTTATTGGAAGTAAATTTAAGTCAACGCTATAAAATGAACCGTCCCTTTCGTCCCAGCAATTTTTCTGTATTGCTTCTTTTAAGGCTTCTGCGTCTTTTTTATATTCTGAAGCAATGTCATTTAAACTTAGCCTTTCACTCAAGTAAACCATTGCTTTCAGCTCTTTGTACATGAAACAATTTAAATATATTGAAGCTGAACTTCTTGCCGGCCTGTAAAAGGAATCCGGGCTGTTATCTACTCCAACCCAGTGATCTGTCTGCCAGAAATAAAGACCGGTAGCTGCGTCTCTATCATGAGCTTTGTAATTTCCTATGAACATTTGAAGTTTAAAAAACAACTCACTCAACCAATTTGCATTACCATTATTCATTTTTACAAGAAAAGCTGCATGCTGGGCTATACAAGGTTTGTGCATATTTTCTTCATATATATTTGGAGGTCTCATTCCCTGAAGAGTTGAACCTCTCTGCATAACTACAGGCATCCAACCGTCATCTCCGCAAAAATTCAAAAAATTTAGAACGCTTCCTTGTTCATATTTTACGGCTTCTTCCCTATCCTTCTCATTTCCGGTCTCTAATAATATCTGTCTTAATGCTGCGTTCGTGAATGGAGTGTCCCAATCCCACAAATCTCCTGCGTAAGCCGCGCTATCTGATGCGCCGGTTATAAAAGGATATTTCAAAGCTCCTCCTGCTTCAGCGTATGACTTTTTAAAATCTTTGTAAATATATTTTTTTAATATTGCACTGTATTTATTCCAATCCTCGTAAGCCTGATCATCAAAATCGACATTTTTTGCACCGGAGGAATTTAAGCTTTCAGATTGATTATGCTTGCATATTTTTATTTCTTTACCGCTCAAAGAAATACTTTGAGTTACAAGAATAACTGCAACAGCTATAGCGGAAATAATAAATTTTTTCTTGAACATTTTAAACTTCCTTTACTTTTAAATTATTATTTTGAAAAATATTTAGACTTTGCAAATGTTTTGATTTACATTTTCCGGGTTAGTTTAAACAATCTTGTCTGCCCGGTCTCGAATGGACAAGAAAAACTTTTTCCATTCCCTGTCCAACCATCATATAAATCATGTGCATTAACAAAATATTGCCAATTTAAAATAACATCCCCTGGCGTGCTGCTTGTTATAGCAACAAGTTCCTTTGAGGCATGAATTGAAAATCCTATAGGAGCATAACAATGAACGCCTGCCTTCTCCACTAACTTCCGTAGCATACCGGTTTCGTTTGATTTATCAATACCCGGTATCAGAACAGTTTTTTCACCCGCCTTAATAATCTTATTAAGCTTTATTTCGTCTGCAGGAGCGGGAGAGTGACATCCCGCAATTACTACAAGTTTAGTTCTCTCAGGTAGTTTGTCTAAATCAGACATCAGCCACACGCCCACAGGAGCCCCGGTGAGAGCAAGACTTAAAAGAAGTTGTTTATTGATAATGAGTTTCTTTGAATCCGGTGGAGTATGTGCAAAAGAATTATCATCTACTATGAAGGCAATTTCCTCTACAGGGCTCCTATCAAGGCTTATTGTACCTTTATAGATTTCGTCAAGCTTTTTAAATTCGTTCTGAAGTCCATCATCATGATGCCAGCTTGTCATAAGTGAGAACTTTCCTTCCATTACGCCGTAAACAGCGCATTGGGCAGTTACCCTATGATGCATCGAGTAAGCGCCTTTCCTGGGATCCTTTTTGTCATATAACCCAAGATTATACCATATTCCCGGGTGAAGCCAGGAAAACAGATCATTCTCATCTAAGAATAGTTTCCCCTTAGCCTGTAAGCTGTTAACAGTAGTTGTAAAGGCGCTATATCCGCCGGATAATTGTCTGAAATCTAAAATGGGAATCCCTGCAAGAAAGTCTACATCTTTATCGTCAATTAGTCTGCGTAAACCAAATTGCCCGGCAAGCGACTGCCTTGGCTCTCCTGCAAGTTGAATTACATATCCATAGAAAACTCCAACCATTGTTCTTCCTTCAGTTTCATCCTTTACTATTTTAGCAAAGTGGCATATAGTATTTGCCGTTAGATCGGAATAAAACTGATTGTATTCAGCAGCTAGCCTACCATCGGGAGTACCGGGATATATCTCATTCCCTTCGGACTTGCGGACATCCGGAGACGGAATTAAATTTCCTTCAGTCCTGTTTAACCACTTCGCAAACGCTGCCTGATTCACTTTACTATAATCGGAATACATACCGTCATTACATCCCCATGCAAACCATTCCTCGGTGACTTCACTAGTAAGCATAAATCCTATCATTCGATCTGCCCAGGGTTGAGACTTACAAAACCTGATGAGTTTTCGAAGAGCTTTCTCCTGGTCTCTCTTCCATGCCTCAGATGCTAACGAAATGCACCGGGAACTAGTTTCCTCCCATGCCAAATCTCCTTCATCTGTCCTTATGCGAACGAGTTCATCCAAATGCTCCTCAATCCAGAATGGAGGCAAATTAAGTGACACTCTAAGACATATTTTCGCATCAGGATTACCCTGAAGTGAAAAATTCACTCGTTCTGTAAGTTCGCTGAAGTCAAACTTATCCGGGGCTATCCAAGTTGATGCAGCAATATGATGCAAATGGCTTCCGGCACAAGTGGGCACAATGAATAAATTAGCCCCATGTTTTCCAAATTCTGTTACATTCCCTGGTTGATAATCATAAGACGAATATCCTTGCCACGCAAATGGTTTTCCATCTACGAAAAGCGCCGGACGTCCGTTATAATTTCTTCGTTCAGTTTTTGCGAGCTGAGGCGTTAAAGTGTTTATCACCCGAACCTTTTCTTCCGGACCTTTTATACGATATCCGTCCGCTACAAGTCCTAAAACATATTCACCCTTGGAAATCCACCAGGGAACTTTTCGCCGGATCATGGTCTCATCTTCACCCAATCTTATTCGCCAAACAACCCATTTGCCGTTTCGCAGTTCAAGGTCAAGAGTTCTGCCTCCAATATTTCCCTTAAGATCAAGTTTAAACTCCACTTCTTTTCCGGCAGTTATTACAGGAGAAGTGACAAGTTCTTTCAATTCAAGTTCAGAAGCATACGAATAAAAAACAGTAAACCGGGAAAAATTAAGTTGGTAAGCAACTACAGGTTTTAAACCTTCCACAATTAAAAAAGCGCTCACCGGAAATCTAGGCTCTTTTATCTCTGTCAATTCTGAACAATAAACATCGGATAATAAGAAAGTCAACTCACGTTCTTCACCCGGTTTCAGAATCTGTCCCTTCCCAACTACCCAGCGAAGTGTTTTATATTCGTTACCGGATTTCCACGCCATTTCACTAAATTCAATTTTAGCAATAACTGGTTCAGAAGAATGATTGGAGGCTATAAGTGAAATTCTATCGGGCCTGCGTCTGATTCTTTCTTCATCCGACATAAAAACTAACCCTGTGGATTCTGTTTCCTTCGACTTTATTCGCCATTGAGTATTGTGGTGTCCGTTCTCTTCTATTAGTTTAAGTTCATTTTCTATGAATAAAGATGCACGGCTTTTTACGTCCTCTTTTATTTGACAGCCGTCAAGAGTTTCAAATACGGACCACTTATCTTCAGTTGGACTCGAGAATGCATCATCGGGATATAATTCTTCTTTTAATAATCCGGATTTATTCATTATTTCACGGCTTCGGCCAACAAGTGCTCTCGGTATGACGGTACTTGCGGCTGCTATTACAAAAGTATTTCGTATAAATTTGCGTCGGGTTATTTTCTTTTTAAACATCGGCATTTCCCTTTCCTTATTAGTGACTATTCAATATAGAGGTTATGTAGAATTTGAAAGATTATTAAATATAAATTAAACAAATTGACTAGAATAAGTATGCAATTAGGAGTCAGGCAGAAAAATTTATTTATCCGAAATCATTTGCAGATGCTTTTAAATATTCTGCTTTTTCACATTCATTGTTTTTTTTATTTTTCCAACCAATTATGCATAGCCTCAATTGCACCCGGTGTTTTGGCTTCGAATTGATGTCCCTTATGTTCCCACCAACCAAAAATGCAGATAACTTTAGCGCCTCTGTCTGCAAGTTTGCTTAAAAACTGAAATGCTCCATTCTCACTGCGTGTTGCATCCGAAAGCTCAATCTCGACAGCTCCCCAGGCAGAATACCCTAAATTATTATATACCTGTGATGTAGTGTCTAAGTTGATCACAAAATCCGCTGCAGTTACTCCGGGACGAGAGTACGGATTTGCCGCTTCCTCTAATGGAAGAACCCGGCCGTCGCTGAATGGGACTGGCGATTCCGATTCAGTCATGCTGGATACCGCAGTAAAATGAGTGTATATACGATCCTTTGGCACTCCGCATTTGAAACAAACGTTGGACCAAAATGCTGCATAATCATGCACAACCAGAGCCATCAAATCGTGTATAACCTGCGCTTCTGTCTTATTCTCCATAACGGCAAGTTGTTTTACCGAATCTGAGGTGTAACCTCTGGCTGTTAGAGCTGCATAACCAGTGTTAACTTCGTCGCTATCACTGTATGTCACACCATTATATGTAGGCAAGGGGTTTAAATTAATCACCCCGGTGCCCTTCATAGTATAGTAACCTGATTCCCATCCAACTACCAAACCGGCGAAGAGGTAGCCACGACCTTCTGAATTCCATTTCCGCAGCCTGGCTACTATAAGTGGAAGAATCCCCTCCTGCAGACGTTCTTTAATGTCTGCACGAAACTCCGGACTCTCATAATTTCTAGGCGCTTCTACCCAGAACCACGTTCCCCAATTAATCCATCGCCGTTTAACCAATGAACCATGACTTTGTCCGGCCGTTGGCCAGTTGGTCCATTCTACAAGTTTAGGATCCGATGACGGTAGATTGTAATTCCAATCATCCAGTTGAAAGAGCACAGGGTAGCCGGTTTGTTCAGCTGTATCCAAAGCCTGTGTTACCTGTGCGCGTAATTCTCTGACTGGTGTTATAAGTGTTTTTAACAATATACTAAAGGCTATATGTCGGTTGCTGGATTTCGGCCTGGGGGTAAATTGCTGGGTGAATGATCCCGGCCAGCCAAGTATTGTTAGGTATGTCGGATCATTGGACTGAGCCGGTAACGTTACGCTTAAAAGAAAAAATACACAAGAAATAATAATTTTTTTCATAAAATAACTTTCAATAGTTAAATAATGACAATTAACATTAATGTAAATTTTTATATTTTCTTATTTTACACCAATTCAGTTATTTATTTGAATAATTGCAGCCATATATTCCTCAGGAAATTCTATTTTTATATTATCATCTCCACGGTATAATTTTATATTCAAATCATCAGGATAAACTAACTTTACTTTGCCATTTGTAACAATTGGAATATTTACTGATTTATCGCCCTTTAATCGCCATACGGCAATATACTCTTTATTCCCGTTTTTTAAGCCGACAGATACAGGATTGATATCATCAGTAATTGAGGGCATTCCCAGCGGGAAAAAAGGTAAAGATTTGTGGATGAATGGCGCAAGCTCTGATTTATATATTTCAATCCCTTTTTTAACTTCATCAAGACTTTCTTCGGATAATTTATCAAGGTTTCCGCTTAACATTATCCTGCTAAGCATTACACTAACCATATCAAACGAAGTCTCTCTTGCATCACTGCCTGAAGTTGGAAATGACCAGACAGCCAACTGTTCGGGTACCACAGCAGCCATTTCTCCCACAAGGATTGATGGAATTTTTTTATAACCGGACTGGTCGCTGGATGATTGCAATTGTGTTTGAGAAAGCATAGCATAATCCATCCGGCAGCCGCCGCTTGCACAGTTTTCTATAATTAAGCCTGGATATTTATTGTGAATTGACTCATACCATTTTATAATCGCTCTGTTGTGTTCTAAGAACCCCTGCCCGGGACTGCATGATCCGTCAGCGCCCCAAACGGTACTGTTATAATCCATTTTAATATAACCGGCTCCATACTCTTTTACCAAGCGGTCTACTATTGAAGTTAGATAATCTATTACTTCAGGATTTCTAAAATCGAGCATATATGAGCCATCATCTATATAACGTTTCCCATGCTGCATTAAAAACCAATTGTCGGGTTTATTTTTTAATGGAGAATTGATTCCAACCATTTCAGGTTCCAGCCACAATCCCGGGATCATACCTTTATCTTTTATTTTATTTAATAACGCGCTTAACCCCCCGGCAAATCTTGTTTTCGATGCCTGCCACACTCCTACATCGCTTGCCCAATTATTCTTTTCAGAGTACCACCCTGCGTCAATCACATAATAATCACATTTGACTTTGGCGGCAGCATCAATTAAGGGAATTTCTTTTTCTGTGGTAGGATCACCCCAAAGACAATTCATGTAGTCATTGAAAATAACAGGGCATGTTTTGTAACTATCGTTAGGCTTTATCAGCATTGAGCGTCTATACTCTGTCAAAGCTGCAGCAGCTTCGTCAACACCTCCCTTTACACATCCCAGGGCAACAGGTACTGTCTGATATGATTCACCCGGCTTCAAATTTTTCCATGCATTGCTATGTATTTCATCAGGGCCGCCGAGATATAAATAAGTACTGCTGTCTGCCGTGTTCGACATTTCCCAATACCATGATCCGTTATGTTCAATCTGCCAGTACCAGGTAATTCCCGCTTTAATATTTGTAACCATACCCATAGGCAAATACCGGATAGTTGACCAAGAGCCTAAATTACTT
>Ga0181520_10013768_pt1 | contig 10140 bp, 13 predicted proteins | sample PEATcosm2014_Bin_29_FD_132451 | JGI IMG/M metagenome (GOLD analysis project Ga0181520, IMG submission 132451) | Peatland microbial communities from MTU Mesocosm Facility, Houghton, MI, USA - PEATcosm2014_Bin02_30_metaG | ecosystem: Environmental > Terrestrial > Soil > Wetlands > Peat | place... | reverse complement strand
CGGGTACCGGAACTGCCCGGGCATGGACTCGATCGGTTTTGGGGCCGTTGTGGTTTCATCCACAAAAAGGGGGGCGACGAGATCGTTTTTGGTCAGGGTCGTCTCACATAAAAGCGGTTGGACATTGCGGGACCTTACTCGCCTCATTCGTCGCTCTGGAAACATACGCACCGTACCTCGAACGTTGATGATTACAGATTGCAGATGCATCGTATTTATGGTTATATTATCCGGGAGAGCGACAAGGATTGTCATGCCGGAAGAAAACAGGCGGGCAATATATTTCCCGGTCCGGGGTTCAACCTTGCAGGCATATAGGGATTCATTGTTTTCAGAGATCTCCGCGGTGCCGGTCAATGCGATGCCAACGGTCACAAACGGTGGCATGAGTGCTCTCGGAGAAAATTCCGGAACCACGCCGGGACAAGGATATATTGAGGTCATCTTTGGTAGGGGGACCTTCCTTGAAGTGATCCGGATGACCGGCCCCGGTACGCAGTACGACGCGCTTAAATCCCTTGCAGCGACGGCGTATTCAAAATCCGGCTGACTGGAAACCGGGAAAATACCTTTTTTAACTGCCAAATAGCGGCTGGTTCAGGCAGTCAGCTTCATCACGAACCGGTCTTCACCTTCGCCAAAATAGGCCCGTGCAAGTGATTCCTGCACGAACCCTTCGTGCCGGTACAGCCGTACGGCCGGATCGTTTTTCGGGAAGACCGTAAGAGAGATCGTTTTTACTGCCCGGCCATGCAGCACACCGCAGACCGCCCGGAGCAGCGCGGTCCCGATCCCCCGGTGCCGGAACCCGTCTTTTACCATCATGCGGAGGATCCATGCCTGCCCGGGATCGTCCTGCACAATGATCCCCACCGTAAACCCGACAACAGTCGTCCCGGATACCGCCACAAGAAATGTCGCAGGAGCGAGTGCTCCCATCTGGCGGACAAAGACCGCTGACCGGTAGCGTTCGTGCACACCGGCGGATTCAAGTCCGGTCACTTCAGAAAAATCTTCGTCCCGGTAGGGCCTGATCAGGAGTTCGTGTGCTTCAGGTGCCGGCATGATGTCTGCTCCACGTATCCGTTTGCCCGTCCGGGCCAGTTACTCCGGGACGTCCCTTGTTTCAGGAGGTGTTATGACAGTACCTCCCCGGGTGAGAGCCTGGACCAGAGCTTCTGCGGCACTGCGATCGCCTTCCTCGGCGCATGCACGGATGGAGGTGGTCGCATCCGTGAGGATCTTTTTAGTGAGCACCCGGCTGAGGTCGTCGATTACTTCAGCGGTCTTCTCATCGGCCCTGCCCAGCCGGGCAAGTGCCTTGTCCCGTTCGCGCACCCTGACTGCCTCTGCCCAGGTATGCAGGGCTGCGATGCAGTCATCGGCTGCTCTCCGGTGGAGCTGGCGGATGAAGAGTTCGAGTTCCTCATTGACATATGCCGTGGCCCGTTCTGCCTCGGCCCGGCGGGTGCTCATAGTCTGCTCGTTTACTTCCCGCAGGTTATCCATCGTAAAGAGCCGGACGCCATCGATATAGCCGGCTCCCTCCTCAACATCCCGGGGCTGGGCGATGTCAATTAAGATAAGCGGGCGGGGATGGCCTTCGACCGGCCAGCACCGGGCCCGCATCGCCTCTTTTAACTCCACTTTGTGAATGACCGGGTGCGGTGCGGAGGTGCACGAGATCACGACGTCCGAGAGGGTAATGTAATGGTACAGTTCGTTGAGCCGGACGGCCTTTCCGCCGATCTTCTCCGCGAGCTTGACTGCCCGGCCGCACGTGCGGTTCGCGACATACATTGCGGTCAGATGTTTTGCAGCAAGTGCCTGGGCCACAAGAAGACCCATCTCGCCGCTGCCGATCACAAGGATGTGCCGGCCCTCAAGTGTCCCGATCTCGGACTCGGCAAGGAGGACGGCGGCCGACCCGACCGAGACGGCGCCCCGGTTGATCTGCGTGTGTTTCCGTACCCCTACTCCCACATGCACTGCCTTGTTGATGCAGAGTTCCAAAAAACTGCTCGCGGTGCCGGCTTCCTCTGCGTCGGCAAGTGCTTTTTTCAGCTGCCCGATGATCTGGTCTTCGCCCACGATCATCGATTCGATGCCGGCAGCAAGCGAGAGGAGGTGGCGGAGCGCGTCGCTGCCTTCGAGCAGGAAAAATTCCGACCTGCCCTGTCCTTCAAGAAAGTCACGGAGCACTCCGGCATCACCTTCGACAATCACCTCGACCCGGTTACAGGTCTGGAGAAGGAGAACGCCGCTAAACCTCCTTGCCGCAGCTTCAAGGAATGCCGGTTCGTCCCCGAACCGGAAGTTTTCGAGCACTATAACGTCAGCGGTGTGATGGCTGACGCCGGCGATTGCGATCCGTGCAACCGGTTCAGTCATGAAGGTACCTCTCGCTCACATCTTCCCACGCACGTTCCGGGATTTTTTTAAGAAGCGTCCAGACCAGTTTGTCGTTGAGCACCGCGGTGAGGATCCGCCGCCGCTCTCCCTGCGTGAGCGGCCGGTCTTTCAGGGCCTCACGCAACCGGTGCTGGAGTTCGATCATAGAATCGAGCGCCGGGTACCTCCTTTCGATATCCTGCCTGATGAACCGGGAGACCGCCGGGCTCTCGCCCCCGGTGCTGATCGCGATCGTGTAGTGCGCCCCCATCGTCATCGCCGGGATGATCACATCGCCAGGCTGGCCGTCCGCGTTATTGAAAAGCACGCCGTTTTCCTGGCAGAGTGCCCCGATCCGGTCGTTCTCGGCCTTGTCGGAAAGCGCGGCGATGACAAGGAACGTATGTTCGATGATAAGATTGAGCTCCGCGTCCGTTGCAGTGCGGGTATCGAGCGCGTAGATCTGGACCGGCAGCGCCTTTATCGCCGGGGTAAATTTCCTGCTCACCACAAGGACTTCTGCCTCGTTTGCGAAATGCCCGGCTTTGCGTGCCGCTACCTCTCCCCCGCCGAATATGACGACCTGTTTACCCGTGCACTCCACGAAGAGAGGTATCATTGATCAATAGATAGAGCGATAGCGTTACATTAAGATATGGAATCTGGATCCGGGACAGGGCTGGTTTTCCCGAAGGCTGCACAGCCGGGATCACGGCATTCCCGTCAAGGCCCGACCCGGCAGCCGACCCGGATTCTCATCGGGGACAGCGCCCGGCAAATACGGCCATTTTTTGCCCGGAGTTCGATATACTTAAATCGTATGAATACCCACACTTTAGAGCGCATTGCGCCGATAGTGTAGTGGTTATCACTAGGCGTTGCCAACGCCTAAACCCGGGTTCGAGTCCCGGTCGGCGCATTTCTTTTTCTGCCTTGGGGTTCGAGATGCTTACTTCTTTTGTGCAATTTTGAAAAAAGCAATTAAGGTTACTATTGGTATCGAGTAACACCTTTACCCTACTGGGGTGATCGACGATAAGACCACTAATCTAACAGTTTTTAGACTTCGTGGCTATGTCCCTGTAATATCATCCTCTGATCTCAAAAAAGCATTGATGAGTTTAGTATCTCACCCAGATTGTCCAAGTCCCGGCCGGGGCGTACCTCTTTTCAGTCTATATCTATTCAAAAAAGATTGTGTAAATTTAATATCGAATTGAGTTTCACGTAATTCCATTTTCAATGCGAGAAAGATCTGTATCAATAGATTTGAGAGTCTCATATTTCTTTAACTTACATTGCCAAAACATTCGACAAATGGGATTAAATCTCAATCCAAATAAAACTATTATTGCGGCATCTATAATTACAAAACAGTAGAATATGGGGGGATAAATAACACCATTCAATGAATTACCCAATATTAACCCTATTATCGAAGGATATGCATAAAGAACGACGGTTCCAACAATAAGGAAGACCAGTAACCCAAATACATAACGATCATAACGAGCAATTCCATCACTAGATGAGTAAATTTTATCAATTTTGATTTTTTGTATCGATTTCTGAATTTTATTTAATATCTCTTCCTTTTTTGTATCATTAAGACTTTCAATTTTAGTTTTTATCAATTCACCCCGACCGATTATTGACTTACATATTTCGACACTTTAATATCGGAAGAATCCTCTAAAAATTTTAGCAATTGATTTCAATTAGGCTTTGTAGAATTCCTCAAAGAGAATGAGAAACGACAAATTAAAGATCAATCTTGAGAGATTGTAGAGGATCACTTTAATTTTGATCTCCTTGACCCGGAGCCTCCCCTAGCAGTACTGCCCGGAATGTAAGATGCTGCTAATGGATTGAAAACAAACACGCTGAAAAGAACGATAACAAAAGATGATGGGATAAACTCCCGACTGATTCTATTTTTTATTCAGCTCCATATGCCAGTTACCGGTTTGTCACCGGTTGTACCGAACGTGAAACCGGTGACCGTTCCACCGCCATTCGTGTTGCTCGACGCGAGGTAGAATGTGCCTTTTCGGAATACTCCTACAGTGCTAACACCATTGTTATTCCAGACCACCGGGACATCGCCCGTTGTACCAAACGTGAAACCGGTGACCGTTCCACCGCCATTCGTGTTGCTCGACGCGAGGAAGAACGTACCGTTCCGGAATATTCCTACCGTGTCTTTGCCACTCCCTGTCCAGTCTCCCGCAACTGGGACGTCACCGGACTGGCCAAAGGAAAATGCATTGACCGTTCCACCATCATTCGTGTTGCTGGATGCAAGGTAGAACGCACCGTTCCGGTATACTCCTACCGTTGAGGTTTGGGCATTGGTGTATGTGTATTGGTCAGCGGTTGAGGTGGTGCTCGTTCCGGAGGGGTTAGTGACGGTTACATCGAAGGTACCCGCTGTACGGGCCGGTGCGGTCGCGGTGATCTGGAGATTCGAGTTCACGGTATAACTGGTGGCGGGAAGGCCACCGAACATGACGGATGTTGCTCCGGTAAACCCGCTACCGGTGATCGTAACCGTGGTACCCCCGGTTTTAGTTCCGTGGTTCGGTGAGATCCCGGTAATGGTCGGTGTTACCCCGGTATTTAAAACATTTGATGATGAAGTGGAGGTTACATTCAAACCCGTTAAAAAAGCCTGATAACTCGAATTTATCCAAGTATTTCAATTTACTGATAATGGATTTCCTGAAGAATCATTAAGTTGAATATTTGAAAAGGTTGTTGTTCCTGGTAAGTTCGCATTACTTGTTGTGTCATATGCTTCTAATGCAGTATACGCAATAAGATTTGTTTCCGTTATTTCCGGGGCCATAACGGAAAAATTATACTCAACTTGGCTTGTATTTTCATCCCAAAAACGGATGTCCCAACAATAATTAAGTTTATCCCAACTCATCGCACCTTGGATTAGATTGCCTACGGCTATTCCATTAATATATGGGGTATCGTAGACCTGATGATATGAGTCAATATATTCTACATAACCCATCCACCCATTTTTATAAGTTAAAACCGGCTGGAGAATACTTGACTTTCCACCAGAACCATATTGCTGCGGCTCTATTGCATTGAACAAAGCATCTTGAACACCACTACCACTCGTAGGAGATGATGGTACTTTCCATTCTGCACTGAAGTAACCCAGGTTGGATATAGGAACATATGCGTTTTCTACCCACCCTGATGTGGGAGTTGTCTCTAGAACAAGCGAACTTTCCTTCTCAGTAATTACTGTGAATATGGGCTTATCATTGCGGAAAATTTGAGTGATATTATCATTCGATTTAATTAATACTCCATTGGGGATATTGAGGATTTTTGCAGCAGATATTTTTCCGCGAGTGGTACTTATCTTTGTGGAATTGTTATCACCAATACGTAACAATTGATTTCCATTTTCGTCAAAGACTCTGGTTTCACCATTTGATGAATGGTAAATAACGGAACCAATCGGGATCTCTGTTACCCCGGGCTCTTGTATCAAACCAAATCCATTTTGAACAGTTACCTTCTCTTGGGAATCGTTGAAGTGGAGTGGAGGGAGTGGAGGCTCACTCACATTCCTTGCGGAAGGGACGCTCGTTATGTCTTCAGCATTTGCGATCGGCACTACTAGTAATATTATTGTCGCAATAAGTAATACTGCAAATACGTTGAATCTTCTCGAAACCAGTTTAATCACGTCTTTTCCTCCAAAAAGGTCTTATGATCACAATCGCCGAAAGTACCGCAATCGGCAATGCAACTGGCAGTATGAGAAGATTGCGTCGTGGGAGGCACTACCGTTCCGGTACTGGTTGTGGGTTGAATCAGGGAGAGCCTCTGAACGATTGTTTGGAGAACCGTTGTAGTTATGGTACTAGTTTCTGGAAGGAACTTCATATTATTCGCTTTTTTTTAATCTATTCGATCTATATTTTTACAATCATTAATAAATGCTGGTATGAAAAACATCCCCGTGTATGAATAGCCACTGATAAGAATAGCTCAGTTGGTTGGATTAGGGGGATTACATGTCGGGACTGGATTTTATGGATGAGGGTAGTCGTTATTGAGCAATCACATTTTGTTTGAAAAAAATCGGAGGAGGTTAAAGCACATTATCCAAAATGATTTAACCCCTCTGCACAGAATACCTCTTATGAGGTCATGCCAGTATCCCCGTGATGAATATCGCATGATGTCTATAATTGCATTGATTGTTCTTTGCACTATGATGACGGGCGTGCTGCTGGCGGCGGGCTGTGTTGGAAATAGTATTGAGAAGAATTCAACCGCGCAACAAAATGGTACCAACAGTCCAGCAACTGCTGGTTCACAGGTAAATTTTCTATCACCCTATACCGCTCCAATCGGAGGATTTGATCAAAGGTCTGCGATGTTAAATCCGAACACCACATTCGAGATAAATTATACTTTTTACAGCCAGGACTGGGGGCCCGGTGAAGTGAATTATTCCATGAGTGTGTGGTATATGAATGGTTCGTATATCAACCGGACCTACTGGTGTTGTCCATTCCCCCTTAACCAGACCGGAATTTACATCGAACCATCTTCTTTTATCGCAGAACCGAATCACTCTTACAGTTCCAGAGTATCTCTGAATACCAGCACCCTCCCACGGGAATTTTTTACTGGGATCTATGACAGCAGTGGTGGAAGTGTTCATAATCCTATACGAGTGAATGTCACTGTGCGGTTGGGAGATAACAGTCCCAACTATGCTGATGATCAGATTTCGTTTCAATCCCAGTTCGGTGGACCGATGACGTATGATGTTCTATCCTCCAAAAACTGTTCAGTTCAGATGAAACGAGGAGAAACCAAAATTTTTTCCTTTACCTTCCAGCATAATGTTGATGAGGGTATTGGGGAGATCACCTTTGCTCCTTCATTTACCCCACTCAACGTCACAATTACTCCCTCTCACTTTATCGCAAAACCATCCGTTGAATTTCCGTTCACCGTTGCTGTATCGGCAAATCAAACCGTGGCTCCCGGAAACTACCCGTTTATTATTACAGTAAATGGCGTTACATCGCCAGATATGATCCACTGTTTGGATAGCGATACGTATCTTTCACCTCAAAATACGCAAACACAAAGTTTCTTCCCGGTAAATGTCACCGTTGTATAATATTTACAAATAAAAATTTTGGCCCTGTAGAATTTCTCAAAGATAATTAGAATCGACAAAGTAGAGATCATTCTTGAGATGGTATAGAGAATCACTTTGATTTTTATCGCCTTGACCTGAAGTCGGAATTTCCGAGATTTAAGAGATTCTCCGAACTTTCTTTTCAGGATGGAAAATACGGTTTCGACCTTGTTTCTATAAGGGTATTTAATCTCGTCGAAGGACTCAGCGATTTGTTTCCGATAATATCCGAAAATCCGTTTACGTTTTCGGCTTCTGACCGGAATAAGGGAATATGTGTTGAGCGTGTCCAGAATATAACGGAGATAAAACGGTATGATGAAAAACACTATCTCAAAAAGATCCCGCAGAATGGGGGAAAGTTTTTGAGGGTAATCATCAATCCTAGTGTACGTCCGCCCCGGGTGATCACGGTATTCTTTGACCGGAGAGTGCAACCATGAAAGTAACTATCGACCCTGAATCAGATGCCCTGTATATGCGCCTGACCGATACCCGCATCCATGATTCCGAAGAAGTAAAACCGGGGGTTATCCTCGATTACGATGACAAGAATAACCTTGTCGGCATCGAGATCCTCCGGGTATCGGAACGGGTGCCATCAGCAAGCCTGAAATCGGTGCTGATTGAATCGGCTTAATTCCTATTCTTGTTTATTGTCAATAATTTCCCCGGGATGGTATTCCCGTCACAGGATAGATCTGGTAAAATGCCCGCAGAAAAAGAGCAACTCATCCTGCAAAAGGAAAAGATCGCTATCGATTACAAGAACCCGGACGATGCGTGGAAGGAGTACGCGAAGAACCGGTTAGCGGATGACTGAGCCGACACAGGGTAATAATGTTGACCTAAAATTCCAGGATTATTTTGAAATTGTCAGATATTGCGATGTCTCCCCGCCATGATGGCCCCTCACGGGGCACGGCGGGGCAAGTGAGCGTCCGGGGACTCTCCCTGATCCGCCGCGGGGGCGCCCCTTCGGGGGCGGCGGCACTCCTCGTTAGTTTCTTGAAAAAGAGAGAACTTACTTCCTCGCAATCGTGATATACCCCGAGTGGCTGATACTCGTCGAGGGCCGGGTCCCCCTTTTTGACCGTGTCATCTCCCGCTCGATCAGCTCGTGGGTGTGGACTTCGGGGAACCGTTCCTGTGCCGCGTCCACCACGATTGCCATCTGTTCCAGAAACGGCGTGTAGCAGGCAATGTATCCCCCGGCCCGGAGGTGGTCGAACGCGAAAACCACGTGTTCGGTTGCGATCTGCAAATCGAGGTGGATCACATCATAGATGCCTTCAGCGGTGAGGACATCGGCAGCAACCGCTTCCACGTTGTCGAGTTTTGCTTCCTTGATGTTCTTTTGTGCCAGCGCGGAGAAGTCGGGCCTGACCTCGTAGGTCTTCACGTGCGCCGCAATCCCGCCAAAATAGATCGCCGCGATCCCGCTCCCCGTCCCCGCATCGAGCACCTCGTCGTTCCGGTTCATGCCGGTGTACGCGATCACGAGACCGATGTCTTTTGGGAGCATCGGGGCGCCGGAGCGCTTGCCGTGCACGAAAAAGTCCGTGGGCCGGGGGATGCGGAGCACAAATTTTGCCCCGGTGTGCGTGGTAAACACGTCGCCGGCCGCTGCCCCGACAACCGGCCCAAGATCCAGCTGCCCCTTATCGGTCGAGAGCGTGCCCTGGCCGGCCCGGACAAAAAATTCCCTTCCCTCGCCGACAAGAATGACGCGGTCCCCTGCCTCGATCATGGCGAGGAGAGTTTCACGATCGCTTCAGCGATATCGCCGTTTGTCGCGACAAGTGCTTCCTTTGCCTTCTCGATTGGCACCTGTGCCTGCTCGGAGACCATCGCGACATCATCTGCGGGGATCTCGACGGCTGCCGGCTCGAAGCGCGGCGTTCCCGTGACCTGGTAGGTCGTGACCCCCTGCATGGTCATCGAGCTCACTTCTGCGGAATCAAACGTATAGGTTCCCTTCGGTGTCTTTATCACGATACTCTGGACGTCTTCAATCGGCTCGACCTGCATGCCGAGCTTCTTCATCATCGCCTTCATCTGGCGCGGGTTGATGTTTCCCGGAAGCATTTTTTTCACTCCCCTGTCGTACTCTTACCGCTACACCGTAATTAAATGCAAGCATCTCCGCGCCTGAAAGGAGCGCAGCGCCGCAGGCAATGAGCCGATCTCCGCCCGCGACCACCAGCACGTCGTCCCCCGCGCGGATCTGCGGGTCTGCCACGACCACGTGCTTTGCAAACGCATTCTTCCCCTGCGCGACAAACTCCGCGACGTCGTCCCGGACGACGACCCGGTAGCCGGGCACCGGGAGGAGCGCGTGGAGCCGGCGTGCTCCCTCAATTCCGAGCGTGAGTCGGCCGTCCGATGCCCTGACGGTCGCGAGCCTCGCGCCGCCATAGATGATCTGGCGGATACGTCCCGTCGTCGAGAACAAAAACTCGCAGCCTTCGGGAAAGAGCCCGGTCCCTGCGAGGTTCCCGAACTGGTAATCAGCGATTGCCTGCACTCTCGCGAGCGAACTGTTCTCCGAGTAT
>Ga0181520_10013766_pt1 | contig 10141 bp, 12 predicted proteins | sample PEATcosm2014_Bin_29_FD_132451 | JGI IMG/M metagenome (GOLD analysis project Ga0181520, IMG submission 132451) | Peatland microbial communities from MTU Mesocosm Facility, Houghton, MI, USA - PEATcosm2014_Bin02_30_metaG | ecosystem: Environmental > Terrestrial > Soil > Wetlands > Peat | place... | reverse complement strand
TCCCATTCGCGCTCGCGCACGAAGGCGCGGTCTTCGCGCGCCGAGCGGCGCCAGTCGACCCGCGCCGCCGGCTCGCCGGAGATGAACGGGCGGAACTGCCAGAAGGTCTCGCCCGGCCCGGCCTGTCGTCGTCCATGCACGCCGTGCAGCAGCGAATGCGCGATCTGGCGCGCCGCGACGACGAGGCTCGGCAGGCGCGCCGCCAGCGTCGACGCCTCGTGGCGGATGCGTCGCTCGGAGGCCGACGCCGCCATCGCCTCAGCCAAGCGTTCTTGCGACCAGTCGCGCGACCACGGCGGGGATGGTTTCGCCGTCGGCGCGCGCCGCGTAGCTCAGCGCCATGCGGTGTTTGAGCACCGGCTCGGCGAGCGCGGCGATATCGTCGCGCGAGGGGGCGAAGCGGCCGTCGACCAGCGCGCGGGCGCGGCAGGCGAGCATCAAAGCCTGGGCGGCGCGCGGGCCCGGCCCCCAGGCGATCGGCTTGGTGAGCTCGGGATCGCCTTCGCCGGGGCGGGCGGCGCGGACGAGATCGAGAATCGATTCGACCACGCTTTCGCCGATCGGCGCGCGTCGCACCAAACGCTGAGCCGCCATCAAATCGGCGGCGGTCATCGCCGGTTTCGGCTTCGCCTCGGCGTCGCCGGTCGTCTCGATGAGGATGCGGCGTTCGGCGTCGCGGTCGGGATAGCCGACGTCGATCTGCATCAGGAAGCGATCGAGCTGCGCCTCAGGCAAGGGGTAGGCGCCTTCCTGCTCGAGCGGGTTCTGCGTCGCCAGGACGTGGAAGGGCGCCGGCAGGTCGTGGCGCGCGCCAGCGACCGTCACGTGGCGTTCCTGCATCGCCTGCAGCAGCGCCGACTGGGTGCGCGGGCTGGCGCGGTTGATCTCGTCGGCCATCAGCAACTGGGCGAATATCGGCCCCTTGATGAAGCGGAAACTGCGGCTGTGGTCGAGGCCTTCTTCCATCACCTCGGCCCCGAGGATGTCGGACGGCATGAGGTCGGGGGTGAACTGCACCCTCAGCGCCTCGAGCCCCATGACAATGCCGAGCGTCTCCACCAGCTTGGTCTTGGCGAGGCCGGGAACGCCGATCAAAAGTCCGTGCCCGCCGGCGAGCAAGGTCACCAGCGCCTGCTCGACGACGAGTTCCTGGCCGAAGATCACCGCGCCGATCGCCTCGCGCGCCGCGGCGACGCGCGCGAGCGTCGCTTCGGCGGCCTTGACGACGCTGGCGTCGAGATCGGCGACGGTCATGCTCTCTCCTTTGGCCGAACGGCGGGTCGGGCGAATTCCCCTTCGCCGGCGACCGCACTAGATTGAGGGGACGCCTGCCGAAAACAAGGCGTAACATACGGACGGCAGTGTTGCCCACAAACAAGCGCGAGATTGTGGCGGCCGGCGGCGCGCCGGAAAGCGCCCTCGGCGGCCTCGCGGAAGCGGCGGCGGCGGGCGGCCGCGGCCCCGCGCCCGTTCATCTTTGGAATCCGCCCTATTGCGGCGAGATCGACATGCGCATCGCCGCCGACGGAACGTGGTTCTATGGCGGCTCGCCGATCGGCCGTCCGGCCCTGGTCAGGCTGTTCGCTTCGATCCTGCGCAAGGACGCGGATCGCCACGTCCTGGTCACGCCGGTCGAGCGGGTCGGGATCGCGGTCGACGACGCGCCGTTCGTCGCCGTCGAGATGGAGGCCGGCGAAGCGGGCGGCGCGCGGCGGCTCGTCTTTCGCACCAACGTCGACGACATTGTCGCCGTCGACGCCGACCATCCGCTGCGCTTCGCGCGCGCCGCCGCCGACGGGATCAAGCCCTATGTCCGGGTGCGCGGCGATCTGTGGGCGCTGGTCAAGCGCGCGCTCTATTACGATCTCGTCGCGCTGGGCGAGGTCGCGCCGCAGCAGGGCGACGACTGGTTCGGCGTCCGCAGCGGCGGACTGTTTTTCGCGATCGCCCGCGCCAGCGAGATCGAGGGATTGTGAGCGATACGCCCTCGCCCGCCGAGCTTACCGCCGACGGTCTGCGCCGCCTGGCGCGGGCGCGGCTCGCCGCCGAGCCGGTCGCCGACGCCTTCTCCTCGCTGCTGGCGAGGCGCGGCGACCACGCGCTCGACGGCCTGACGATCGACCCGCAGACGGTGGCGGCGGCCCGCCCGGCGGCGGTGCTGGCGCCGATCGTGCCGCGGCCGGAAGGGCTGACGGTGCTTCTGACGCTGCGCGCCGCGCATCTGCGCAGCCATTCCGGACAGGTCGCCTTCCCCGGCGGCAAGATCGACGCCGGCGAGACGCCGGGCGAAACGGCGCTGCGCGAGGCGCGCGAGGAGATCGGCCTCGACCCCAGCCTAGTCGAACCGCTTGGCTGGCTCGACCCCTATCTCACCGGCACCGGCTTTCGCGTGACGGCGCTGGTGGCGCTGATCGACCCGACTTTTGCGCCGACGCTCAACCCCGACGAGGTCGCCGACGCGTTCGAGACGCCGTTCGCCTTCCTGATGGACGCCGCCAACCACCGGCTGGAGGAGCGGCAATGGCGCGGCCGGACGCGAAAATTCTACGCAATGCCCTATGGCGAGAGGTATATCTGGGGCGTCACGGCCGGCATTCTACGCAATCTGTACGAGAGGCTGTTCACCTGATGTGGCGCTCCGTCGGCGAAACGCTTGGCCTGTTCTTCCTGCCGTTCCTGCTGTTCGCGGTCTATCTCGCGCTCAGAATGCGCTGGCCGCTGGCGATCGAGCATTGGACGCGCAGTCGGGTGACGATCTTGGTGATCGCCGGCCTCGCGGCGGCGCTGGCGGGGCTCGCCGGCGCTTCGCTGTTCGCGCCGCGCGGCCACGGCGTCTACATCCCCGCCCATGTCGAGAACGGCGTCCTCGTGCCGGGGCGAATCGAATGAGCGCCCTGCCCGGCTTGCGGGACGGGCGACTCGCCGACCGTCACGTCCTCCAGACAGGCCGGCTCGCCCGCGCGCTCGCCGCGCTGGACGGCGACGGCGAAGAGACAAGGCTGGTCGGCGGGGCGGTGCGCGACCTCGCGCTCGGCGAGGCGGTCGGCGATTTCGACCTCGCCACCACCGCGCTGCCCGAAGTCGTGATGAAGCGCGCGCGCGCCGCCGGCTTCGGCGTCGCGCCGACCGGCCTCGCCCACGGCACGGTGACGGTGATCGTCGACGGGAGGCCGATCGAGGCGACGACGCTGAGACGCGACGTCGACACCGACGGCCGCCACGCCAAGGTCGCCTTCGGCCGCGATTTCCGCGACGACGCGCTGCGGCGCGACTTCACCATCAACGCGCTGTCGCTGACCGCGGACGGCGTCGTCCACGACTACGTCGGCGGGCTGATCGATCTCGCCGCCCGCCGCGTCCGTTTCATCGGCGAAGCGCGCCAACGCATCCGCGAAGACTATCTGCGCATCCTGCGCTTTTTCCGCTTCTCGGCCCGCTACGGCGACGGCAAGCTCGACCGGGCGGGCTTCGCGGCCGCGGTCGCCGAACGCGAAGGTCTGGCGATCCTGTCGCGCGAGCGGGTGCGCGCCGAGCTGATGAAGCTGTTCGTCGCGCCGCGCGCGCCGCAGGTGCTCGCCGCGATTGGCGAGGCGGGGCTGCTGCTGCCGCTGGTCGCCGGCCAGACCGATTGGGCGCGCTTCGCTCGCCTCGCGGCGATCGAGACGGCGGGCGCGACGGCCGCCGACCCGCTGCTGCGCCTCGGCGCGCTGTGCGTGCTGATCGAAGAGGACGCCGAGCGGCTGCGCGAGCGGCTGCGGCTCTCCAACGCCGAGACCGATCGACTCGCCGCCCTCGCGCGCGGCCTCGCCAATCTGCACGACGGCGAGGCGCCGCCTTCGCTCGGCGCGCTGCGGCGGCTGCTGTTCGAACGCCGCCGCCAAGGCGCGCTGGACGCGCTCGCCCTGTTCCACGCCGACAGCGGCGCGAGCGCCGACGACTGGCGGTTCGTTCGCGCCCGCGCCTTCCTTCTCGCGACGCCCGAGCCGACCCTGCCGATCACCGGGGCCGACGTCGTCGCGCGCGGCGTCGCGCACGGCCAGCGCGTCGGCGCGACGCTGAAGAAGTTGCAGGCTTTGTGGATCCGCGCCGGATTCCCACGCGAGCCCGAGACGTTGGCGCGGCTGCTCGACGAGGCGCTGAAGCCGTGAGCGCGTTGTAGACGCAGCCGTCGGCCGCGTCCGAGCGCGATCGCCGATCGCGCCGACAAGAACGCGGTTCCGCTTGCCGACGCAAGCGGCAGGGGCTAGCCAGAAACAGTCGCGTCGTCCCTTCTCCCTGCGAGCGGGGAGAAGGGCAATGCGGCCGCGGTCGATGGGGGACAAGCGATGCCGCCAACCAAGTTTTGGGCCGAAATGTCGTGGCGCGACTTCGCCGCCGCCGACATGGCCAGAACGGTCGCGGTGCTGCCGGTCGCGGCGATCGAGCAGCATGGGCCGCATCTGCCGGTCGGGACCGACGCGTTCATCGGCGAGGGCTATCTTCAGCGCGCGATCGCGCGCGTCCCGGCCGACTGGCCGGCGCTGTTCCTGCCGCCGCAGACGATCGGCGCCTCCGACGAGCACGGCGAATATCCGGGCACGCTGACGCTGCCGTTTGAAACGCTGGTCGGCGTGTTGACGGCGATCGGCGACGGCGTCGCGCGCGCCGGCTGCCGCAAGCTCGTCTTCGTCAATGCGCACGGCGGCAACGTGCCGGCGATCGACGCGGCGGCGCTCAAGCTTCGCGCGCGGCATGCGATGCTGTGCGTGCACGCGAGCTGGCGTCGGCTGGGCTATCCCGACGGCTTGTTCTCCGAGCGCGAGCGCGTCTACGGCGTGCATGGCGGCGACGCCGAGACGTCGCTCGCCCTCGCCTTCCGCCCCGACACGGTGAAGATCGACAAGGCGCGCGATTTCGCCAGCGCCGGCGAAGCGATGGCCGCGGAATTCAAGCGGCTGCGCGGCGCGCAGCAGCTCGGCTTCGCCTGGATGGCGAGCGACCTCAACCCCGAGGGCGCCGTCGGCGAAGCCGCGTCGGCTTCCGCCGCCAAGGGCGAGGCCGCCGCCGACCACGGCGCCGCGGCCTTTGTCGAGCTCCTGGGCGACGTCATCGCCTTCGATCTCGCGCGGCTCGTCCGCGGCCCGATCGGCTGAACGCCGATGGGCGCGCCGAGCTACGACAACGAGCGCGCGTTGATCGCCGCGGGACAGCGATGGGTCGCGGGCGTCGACGAGGTCGGCCGTGGACCGCTCGCCGGACCGGTCGGCGTCGGCGCGGTGATTCTCGATCCCGACGACCTGCCCGAGGGCCTCGACGATTCGAAGGCGTTGAGCGCCGCGCGGCGCGAGGCGTTGGCGGAGTCGGTCTACGCCAGGGCGATCGCGGTCTCGCTCGCCTTCGCCAGCGTCGAAGAGATCGACCGCTTCAACATTCGCGGCGCGACCCTGCTGGCGATGCGACGAGCGGTCGCGGCGCTTTCGGTCAAGCCCGACTTCGCGCTGATCGACGGCCGCGACACGCCGCCGGGCCTTCTCTGTCCGGCGCGTCCGATTATCGGCGGCGACGGATTGTCGCTGTCGATCGCCGCCGCTTCGATCGTCGCCAAAGTCGCGCGCGACGCGTTGATGGCGCGGCTCGACGCGGTCCACCCGGGCTACGGCTTCGCGCGCCATGCTGGCTATCCGACCCGCCAGCACGCCGCCGCTCTGACGCGTCTCGGGCCCTGTCCGCTGCACCGGCGCTCGTTCAAGCCGAAGGCGTTGTTCGACCGCGACTCACCGCACGCGCCGGACGCCTCATGAGGTTTACAAATCGTTGATTCGATAAAGAATCTTCACCCCGCCAAGCCGTACGAAAACGAGACAGCGGCGCTTCGCCGGGCCTAACTTCGCCTTTACCTAAAATGCTCATGATCGCGCGTGTCAGAGCCGTTCGCCTGACGGTCGCGTCAAGTGGGTTGCGTAATGCGTGGTTCGCGTGCCGGGGCGACCCGCCTCCCCGTCCAGCTTCAGGTTCTGCGTACTGGACGCAATGAGGCGCGGCGCCCCGCCACGCTTGCCGCCGCGCCGCGCGACGACATCATCGTCGGCGACTGCGTCGCCGAACTCGCCAGGCTGCCCGAGGCGAGCGTTGATTTCGTCTTCGCCGATCCGCCCTACAATCTGCAGCTCGAAAACGCGCTGTCGCGCCCCGACCAAAGCGTGGTCGACGCCGTCGACGACGATTGGGACAAGTTCGCCGACTTCGCCGCTTACGATGCGTTCACCCGCGCCTGGCTTGGCGCGACGCGGCGCGTGATGAAGCGCGACGCGACGATCGTCGTCATCGGCTCGTATCACAACATCTTCCGCGTCGGCGCGATCCTCCAGGACCTCGGCTTCTGGATCCTCAACGACATCGTCTGGCGCAAGGCCAACCCGATGCCGAATTTCCGCGGCCGGCGCTTCACCAACGCCCACGAGACGATGATCTGGGCGGCGCGCAGCGCCGACGCCAAGGGCTACACCTTCAACTACGAGGCGCTGAAGGCGGGCAACGACGACGTCCAGGCGCGCTCCGATTGGTTCCTGCCGATCTGCACCGGCGTCGAACGGCTGAAGGGCGCCGACGGACGCAAGACCCATCCGACGCAAAAGCCGGAGGCGCTGTTGCAGCGGTTGCTCGTCGCCGCCACCAACGCCGGCGATCTCGTGCTCGATCCGTTCTTCGGCTCCGGCACCACCGGCGCGGTCGCGCGGCGGCTCGGCCGCAATTTTCTCGGCCTCGAGCGCGACGCCGTCTACGCCGCTGCGGCGCGGGCGCGAATCGACGCCGTCGAACCGATCGCGACGGATGCGGTCGCGGCGATGCCGAGCAAGCGCAGCGAGCCGCGCGTCGCCTTCGCCAGCGTGGTCGAAGCGGGCCTGGTCAAGCCGGGCGAGACGCTGTTCGACGCCCAGCGCCGCCATCGGGCGCTCACCCGCGTCGACGGCGCGCTGACGCTCGGGCCGGCGGTCGGCTCGATCCACAAGATCGGCGCGCTGGCGCAGGGCCTGCCGGCCTGCAACGGCTGGAGCTTCTGGCACGTCGAGCGCGCCGGCAAGCTGGTCAGCATCGACGACTTCCGCAGCGTGATTCGCGCCGCGATGCGCGAAGCGGCGGAGTAGGCTCAGCCGCGCCGGACGCGTCTGCCGCGCGGCGCGAGATCGCGCGCGCTGAGGACGAACACTTCGCCCTCGGCCTCGCTCTCTTCCGCGTCGAGCCACAGGAACGGCAGGTCGGGATAGGCGGCCTCGAGCCGGGCGCGGGCGCGGCCGACCTCGCACACCAGCGCGCCCTCCTGGGTCAAATGCGCGCCGGCTTCGGCCAAGATGCGCCGCACGACGTCCAGCCCGTCGCGCCCGCCCGCGTGCGCCAGACGCGGCTCGGCGGCATATTCGGGCGGAAAGGCGGCGAGCGATTCGGCGTCGACGTAGGGCGGATTGGCGAGGATGAGGTCGTAGCGCGCCGCGCCGAGCGACGCGAACAGATCCCCCTGGTGGAGCGTCACGCGATCGGCGAGGTCGTGCTCCTCGACGTTGCGGCGCGCGACCGCCAGCGCGTCGGCGGAGACGTCGACCGCGTCGACCCGAGCGTTGGCGAAGACGCGCGCGGCGAGAATCGCCAGCGAGCCGCCGCCGGCGCAGAGGTCGAGCGCGCTCTCGACGGCGTTCGCGTCGTCGATCGCGGCGCCGGGGCCGACGAGGCCGTGGAACAGCAACTCGCCGATGAAGCTGCGCGGCACGATCGCCCGCTCGTCGACATAGAACGGCACGCCCTGAATGTAGGCGCGATTGAGCAGATAGGGCGCGGGCTTGCGCGTGGCGACCCGCGCGTCGATGAGCGCGAGCAAGCGCGCGCGCTCGGCGTCGGTCAGGCGGGCGTCGAGGAACGGATCGAGCGTATCGACCGGCAGCTTGAGCCCTTCGAGGACGATGAAGGCCGCTTCGTCGACCGCATTGGTCGCGCCGTGACCATAGGCAAGCTCGGCGGCGTTGAAGCGGCTGACGGCGTAGCGGAAGAGATCGCGAACGGTGACGAAGACGGCGAGCCGCTCGTCGGCGGCGGCTATGGCGGGCAGGTCAGCCACGCGCTCGCCCGCGCCCGATGCGCCGCGCCACGCTTGGAAAAGATGGCCGGCGTCGCCAGCCGTCGAAACTTTCGCGCTCGTTCAAGGGTGGCTCATTCCGCCTTCATGCATTCGTGATGGAACTTCTTGCGATCCTTGCCGTGCAGGTCCTTGGCGTCGGCCTGTCTGTAGCAGTCGGTTGACTTGGCCGCTTTGGCGCCGGCGTCGGCGGCGGGCGTCGACTGCGCCGCATCGAGCGCGAAGGCGGCGCTGGAGAAGAGCGCGCCGAAGGCGACCGCAGTGACGAGAGACGAAATGCGCATGTGGGGAATCTTCCTCGCTATGAAGCCGTTCGCGCGCAGAGCGCCTGGGACCGGCTTCTTAGACGCGCCGCGCGGGCAACACAAGCCGCCGCCCGTCGTCCCATTCAAGGGTCGCGAAACGCCCTTGGAGTCGGCGTCCGCGGCTTACAGCCCGCCCTTGTCGCGGATGAAAGCGATGACGGCGTCGACGCCTTCGCCGGTCTTCATGTTGGCCATGACGAACGGGCGCGTCTTGCGCATCAGCGCGGCGTCGCGCGCCATCACCTCGAGCGACGCCCCTACGTAAGGAGCGAGGTCGATCTTGTTGATGACGAGAAGATCGGAGCGTGTGACGCCCGGTCCGCCCTTGCGCGGCACTTTCTCGCCGCCGGCGACGTCGATGACGTAGATCGTCAGATCGGCGAGTTCGGGCGAGAAGGTCGCCGCGAGATTGTCGCCGCCCGATTCGACGAGAATGAGATCGAGCGCGGGGAAGCGGCGACGCATGTCGTCGATCGCCGCGAGGTTGATCGAAGCGTCCTCGCGAATCGCGGTGTGGGGACAGCCGCCGGTCTCGACGCCCATGATGCGCTCCGGCGGCAGCGCGCCCGCTTCGACCAGGATGCGCGCGTCCTCCTTGGTGTAGATGTCGTTGGTGATCGCCGCGACTTCATAGGCGCCCGACAGCCGCTTGCACAATTGCTCCATCAGCGCCGTCTTGCCGGAGCCGACCGGCCCGCCGACCCCGACCCGCAATGGCGAATGCGTCTGCGTCATGAGCGGAACAACCTCGAATATTGCGTTTCGTGTCGCATCGCGGCGATGTCGGAGCGCAGCGCGCACGCGCCGAGATCGTCGAGCGACGCCGCCGCCGCCTCGCGCGCCAGCGCGGAAAGCTCAGGCGACATCCCTGCCAGGATCTTCAGCCCGGCAGTCTGGCCGACGATTCCCAGCCGCGTCGCGGCGGAGACGAGGTTGGCGAATTGGCCGACGACGAAGGCTTCCGCCGCGCGGCTCAACGCCATGCCGCAGCCTGCCGCGGCCGCGGCGACGGCGACCGGATAGGCGAGCGGCTCGCCGTCGCGCGCGGAGAGCCGCGCCAGCGCTTCGCAATCCCACGCCGCGCGCGCCGCGACGCGGAACGCGGCCCCCTGCGCGGTCGTCTCAAGCCGCCGCTCGGCCGAGCCGGCGAGCGCGACCGCCAGTTCGTTGACCGCGTCGAGCGCCGGCCAATCGGCGGCGGCGGCGGCGCGGAACGCCTGGGCGAACAGCGCCGCATCGAGATGGGGCGCGCCGAAACGGCCGAGGTCGGCGAGCCAGGCGGCGAGCGAAGCGGCGTCGGTTACGTCGCCTGCCTCATAGGCCCATTCGAGTCCGTGCGAATACGCGAAGGCGCCGACCGGGAAGGCCGGCGACAGCCACAGCAGCAACGGCGCCTCGCGCCAAGCGTCGCCGTCAGTGTTTGTGGTCATCGCCGTGGCTGTGATCGTGGCCATGATCGTGACGATCGTGGTCGTGGTCGTGATGATGATTGTGGTCGTGGTCGTCGCCGTGCGCGTGATCGTCGCCGCGCCCATGGTCGTGGCCGCCGCCCGCGCGCACATAGGCGCCGCCTTCCGGGTTGAACGGCGCGTCGATCGCCGCCACCGTCGCGCCCAGACCGCGCGCCATCTCCTCGATCACCGGATCGCGCCGGATGCGCAGGCTTCGTTTCGTCAGCTCGGTCGGCAGGTGGCGGTTGCCGAGATGCCAGGCGACGCGGGTCAGCGCCGCG
>Ga0181520_10013764_pt1 | contig 10143 bp, 4 predicted proteins | sample PEATcosm2014_Bin_29_FD_132451 | JGI IMG/M metagenome (GOLD analysis project Ga0181520, IMG submission 132451) | Peatland microbial communities from MTU Mesocosm Facility, Houghton, MI, USA - PEATcosm2014_Bin02_30_metaG | ecosystem: Environmental > Terrestrial > Soil > Wetlands > Peat | place... | reverse complement strand
CGCATCCAGATCCTCACCATCGAAGAGATTCTGGCCGGTAAGCAAATCGAATTCCAGTCCATGCGTGACGCCACCTTCAAGCAGGCTCCCAAGGCAAAAGCAAAGAAGGCTGAGAACCTCACCCTCGACCTCGGATAGTGCGCCCTCCCACATTCGCCGAAAGATGGCGGATGTGGGCCGCGCCAGTCAACGAAAAGAGCGTTGAGTGGGCCACCTGTCGGCGGGAGTATTCAGGTGGTATAGGGGTCCTTCGCTGACGCTCAGGATGACACCAGAAGAAAGGACAAAAGCAGGATCAACTGCCCCACATTTGCCAACACAACTACGGCAAATATGGGGCACCCGCCGTCAAGCGAATCGTTGCCCTTTTCCAGGGCAGTTCCACGCTAAGTGTATCCGCGAGACCGAAGGCAAAGAGAATCGATCACTGGCCGAAAAGCTTGACGGCCCCACGGGAGAGTTGGACGGTGCTGGGGTCCTTCACTTCGTTCAGGATGACACTCTCGACACGAGGTGGATACAGCTAACATGGAACAGCTTTACAGGCTGTTACGAAACGAAGGCTGTTCAGGGTAGATAGAAGCGGCGTTCCGGTTTCCGGAGCGCCGTTTTCTTTTGGACGGTCGATACCTTGAAGGCTGCTCGCGGCCAGGTGGCCTCAGCAGGCGAGCATGGCGGCGAGTTTCCAGCCTCCCAGCACATTCATCATCCGTTTCAGGTTGTAGGCGATGGTTGCCAGGCTCATTTCGGCCTGTGCTCCGGCGGTTCCACGCAACAGGAATCGCGGATGTCCGAAGATGCCGTACTTGAGCGTGCCAAAGGGGTGCTCCACCGTCGATCTTCGCAGGCGCATGGCTTGCGCCGTGGCTCGTTGCTGCATACGCTGAAGCGCCCCATCATAGAGGTGACGCGACAGCAGACGTTGCGCGCCGTTCGTACAGCGCGTTTTCATGGCGCACGCTCCGCAGACTTCCGGTTTGCCCGCATAGTACACGGCGCGATCTTTTCGCGAGAGTTGCTTGCGCTGGAGTACTTGCCCGGCCGGGCAGCGGAAGGCATCAGTCTTTTTGTCGTATACGAACGCGGTGCGGTCGAACAGCGTCCCATCGCCCTGGTGATTCCCGGTGCGATTGGTCGGAACATGCGGCAGGATTCCTTGGCTCTCGCAGCCCTCGGCCTGCTCCCCGTTGGAGTAACCGGCATCGGCCACCACGTGCAGTGTTTCCGGTGCGCCGACAGCCTGCTTTGCCGCTTCGGCCATCGGCAGCAGACTGCGATTGTCCGTGGCCTCGGTTGTCACCTTCTGCGCCACGATCAGCGCGTGTTCGGCATCCACTGCGGTCTGCACGTTATAGGCAGGTGCGTGACCATTCGCCATGCGCATGAAGCGGGCTTCCGGCTCCGGGTGATTCTTCAGCTTCTCCAGCGCGGCTGCTACCGCGCTCGGATCGATCACCACTTCGTCCTGCTCGTCGGCCCGCTCCAGTTGATCGAGGTAGCGCTTCATCGCCTCGCGCTCCCGAACGCTCTTGGCGCTGCTGGCGGCGCGGAACTTCGAGCCGTCTATGGCAACCCACTCGCCTCGAACCAGCCCCACCGAGCGCGCAAAGCGAACCAACTCGGCTCCCGCTTCCGTGACCGCCGCCGAGTGCATCCGCCGGAACTCGGCAATCGACTTGTAGTCCGGCCCCAGCCGCCCCAGCAGCCACATCACTTCCACGTTGCGGCGGCACTCGGCTTCCAGCCGCCGCGACGAGCGAACCTGCTGCAAGTACCCGTACAAATACAACTTGAGCAGATCGCGCGGATCGTAGCCTGGACGCCCGGTCTCGGCAGGTTCGGCACGCACAAAGCCCAACGCGGCCATGTCCAGCTTGCCCACAAACGCCTCGATCACACGGCACATGTGATCGGCAGGAATCAGATCGTCCAGCGCCACTGGAAACAGTGTCTGCTGCCCCCGCGCCTCGCCCTGAATAAAGCCCATGAAAAATGCCCTCGCTCTCGCAAGGGCATCTTCCCATTAACTACTTCCAGAGTCACTCAGTTTCGTAACAGCCTGTTTAGCGCTCCTTTTTCTTTAATCGTTCGAGGACGGCTCCGGCGACCAGCGGCAGAGCTACGGTGGCATCGTCGAAAACTTCGGCGAACTTTCCGCCCTCGGCGGGTGGAACGAACTTGCCCCAGGAGATGGCTTCGCTATAGGGAGAGCCGCTCAGTCCGCCCCAGTGCACGGGCTCCGGACAGATGCGCAGGCCGTAGTGATAGCGCTTCAGCGGCAGGTCTTCTCCGCCGCGGCGATGGCGCAGTTCGATGTACGGGCCGAACTGCTGGGTCCAATTGCGCGGAACCCCGCCGCCGATGGTGAAAATCCCAAGCCTGGTTTGCAGCAGATTCTTTTCCGCGAAGTGATTGAGATCGAGGAATGGATCGAAGCGGATGAGTTCGCGCCCTTGTTTGGCGCGCTTGCGGTTGTGCAGCGCAACGTCGAGTCCCATCTCCGAATCGGTGAACGCCGGGATGTACACCGAGGCTCCCTTCTCGTAGGCCGAGCGCAGGATGCCGCGTCCGGCGGCATTTTCCGAGAGGTACTTGCCGATGGCGTGGGTGAACTTGTAGGAGCACATGACCTCGCTGGCATCCCAACTTTCCAGCATCTGCGCGACAATGCCTTCGACGAAGTTGAGATTGGTCTCAGGCTCCAGCGTGTCATAGACGCGGTTGTAACCGGCTTCGTACAACTCCACGTCATTCATCTTTTCATCCCAGACGAAGTGCGACTTGCCCGCCGCCTCGACCAGTCCGTGCGCCATCAGCGCTCCGGTGGAAACGATAGCCTTCACGATGCCGGCGTCGATGAGATCGGTCACGACGAGTCCCTGCTTGGCGACGGTCATCGCGCCGCTCAGGGTCATGATGACGAAGGCTTCCTTGTCGCGCGCCATGGCTTCCAGGACATCGGCGGCGTGGCCGATCTGACGGCCGGTGAATGCAGTCTTGCCCATGGCGCGAACCAGATCGTCGACCGTGGTGATTTTGGAAAGGTCAAGCGGTTCAAGAGCGACAAGTTTGTCAGAGATAGGATCGTGCAGCTCACGCTCGATGCCGGAGCCTTCGTCGGGTTGCTGCCCATGCTTGCAGTGATTCAATTACGCACCTCTTGCAGAGTTCTCTTTGGTCTAAAGCAAGGATAAATTAAGAGCAAAAAAGGCGCCATGTTTCCTGGATACAAGGTCTCAAAGTAACCAATTCCGCCGCAGCGATTAACTATGAGGATCTTTTGAGTTCAGTGGTTTGCACTACGCTCAGGAGTGGGGGTAGCGGGTACAATCGATTTCATTATGTCTTCAAGCGTTGCGCTGCAATCTGTGCGCGGCTCCAAGCTGAGAGTGCTGGGGCGCGGTATCAAATATTTGCTTCTGCTGGCAGTGGTGCTGGTGGGAGGAGTTTTTTTGTGGTTTCAGACCGCGGTGCGCGGGGCAATGCCCAAACTGGATGGGACAGTGCGAGTTGCGGGGCTGCGGGCTCCGGTGACGGTGGTGCGCGATGAGCACGGAGTGCCCAGCATCACGGCGCAGACGATGGACGATCTGTTCTTTGCGCAAGGGTATGTAACGGCGCAGGACCGGCTATGGCAGATGGACATGATGCGCCGCTTCGGAGCGGGAGAGCTGGCGGCGGCGCTGGGTTCGGACTATGTGAAGGTGGATCGGGAGCAGCGGACGCTTGGATTGCGTGAGGTGGCGCGGCGCTCGCTGGCGGAGGCTCCGGCGGAGGAGCGGGCGCAACTGGATGCCTATGCCCGCGGAGTGAATGCGTATATCGCGGAGCATCACTATGGGCTGCCGCTGGAGATGCGGGTGCTGCGCTACTTTCCGCGAGCGTGGACGGCGGAGGATTCGCTGCTGGTGGGCGCGGCAATGGCCGAGGAATTGAACCACGGAACGTATCAGGACGATTTGAACCGGGAGAAGATTCTGGCGCGGCTGGGGCCGGAGTTGACCAGCGACCTGTATGTCGAGAGTTCGCAGCGGGACATTGTTCCGGGACATGATCTGGATGAGATTGAGCCGGCGGCGGTGGTTCCGGACACCGCGCAGCAGACGGCAAAGGAACCGCTAGCGGCGAGGCGTCCCGGGCGGAGACGGCATCACCGGGCGGAGTTGAAACTGCCCGCGCCGGAAGGGCCGGAAGCACCAATGCTGGCAATGCAGAGCCAGTCCACTCCTGCGATGATGGACCGGGTAAGGGCGGGATCGAACAACTGGGTGATCAGCGGGGCGCATACGGAGAGTGGACGGCCGCTGCTCGCCAACGATATGCATTTGCCGCACCATATTCCGAACACCTGGTATGAGGCTCACTTGACCTGCGGCGATTTCGACGTGGCGGGGGTGACTCTGCCGGGCGCGCCGTGGGTGGTGGTGGGGCACAACCGGCGGATCGCCTGGGGCTTTACCAACGTGGGGCCGGATGTGGAAGACGTGTTCGTGGAGAACTTCAACGCACAAGGGGAATATCAGACTCCCGAGGGCTGGCGGAAGCCGGAGGTGCGACACGAGGTGATCCACGTGAAGCGCGGACGGGACGTGGAGATGGATGTGCTGGTGACGCGGCACGGGCCGATCATCTCCAAAGAGATGAAGAACGAGGGACGGCAACTGGCGCTGAAATGGGCGATCTACGACACGGGGCTGAACCTGCCGTTTTATGCGGTGAACAGCGCCCAGAACTGGGAGCAGTTCCGGGCGGCATTTGCGGGCTACAGCGGGCCGGGACAGAACGTGGTGTACGCGGACGTGGACGGCAATATCGGATACCAGGCAACCGGGCGGGTTCCGGTGCGCGCGGCGGGCGACGGTTCGCTGCCGGTGAGCGGCGCCGACGATGCGCACGAGTGGACGGGATACGTGCCGTTCGAGGAGATGCCGAGCGTGTACAACCCGCCATCGGGAATCATCGCCACGGCCAACGGGCGGATTACCGCCGACGGGTACAAGTACTCGATCACTAAGGAATGGGAGTCGCCTTACCGGACGGAGCGGATTTACCGGGTGCTGCGGCAGGATAAGAAGTTTACCGCCGCCGACATGCTGGCGCTGCAGACCGACGTGCAGAGCGACCTGGACAAGTTTGTGGCTCAGCGGATGGTCTATGCAGTGGATCAGACTCCAGGGGCGAGCGAGCGGGTGAAGAGCGCGGCGGATATTCTGCGGCACTTTGACGGAAAGATCAGCATGGATTCGGCAGGGGCCGCGATTGAACAACGGGCACGACTGTGGCTGACCCAGACTCTGCTGAAGAGCAAACTCGGGGACGATGCAGAGCTGTACCGGTGGTTCATGAAGACCGTGTGGCTGGAAAACACCATTGGCTTCCAGGAGGCACGATGGCTGCCGGGAGAGTACAAGAGCTGGGATGCATTGCTGGCGGCAGCCGTGGAGGCAGCAGCCAACGATCCCAAGGCTCCGCGGGACTTGGCAAGCTGGAAGTACGGTGACTATGCCTCGGTGCAGATTGCGCATCCGATCTTCGGTAAATGGCCTTGGTTAAAGAAATATGCTTCGACGCCCCGGCTTCCTCAGTCTGGAAATGGGATCACGGTGAAGCAGGTGGGCGGACAGTTTGCACCCTCCGAGCGGTTTACAGCGGACTTTGCAGATTTGGACCAATCTACGCTGAACATTGTGAATGGACAATCCGGAAACCTGTTCAGTCCATACTTCAACGACCAGTTTGATTCGTGGTACAGAGGAACGACGTTCGGATTGCCGTTTAAGCCCGAGACGGTGGAGCGGACCGCCGCACACCGGTTAACCATGGTGGCAGAGTAGGGCCGGGCCTGGAATCAGCGCGGGGTATCACACGGGTGTCAGCGTCGCAACGGTCCGCGCGTGGGTGCCATCTAAGTAGTTGTTGGCGAGGTTACCGCTGGCTGCTTACCGCCGCGAGTAAATCGGGAAGACCCTGAAATCAAACAACTTATCTTCACCGGTAAGTCAGTGTAAGGAATCCAATGTGAGCACTGAAAGACGACCCAACTTAGCTCAATAGTTCGCTGAGAATTCCATTGGAATTGAATAGGAACTCTGCTATGTTTTTCCATAGCTAAGAACCGCAAATATGTGGTTATGCACTGGATTGTGCAGAACCGGAGCGGTCCCTATCAGCAAGCTAATTGCTGAATCCCTCCTCAGTCAGCAGATCCTAGGTGCATGGTTCTGCCTTGCTAGTGAGTTTTAGGTTTTACGCTACTACTTTGAGGGTGATCTCATGTTTTCTCGACTCCGGGTTCTGATTCTGCTGCTGGCAATCACCGCGGTATTTTTCGTTTCAATCGCGTCCCTGGCACAGTCATCGCCCCTGCCCAACCGGATCGCCCAGGAGGTTACTTCGGGAGCGATGGTGACGGTGGCGGGCACGGTGCATCCGCTGACCAAGCGGGCGACCGACTTGGGCGCGGTGAACTCTGAGATGCAATTGGATTCGATGACCCTGAACATTGGGCTGAGCGCGGCCCAGCAGACGGAACTGGATGCGCTACTGGCGGCGCAGCAAAACCCGAAGTCGCCGCAATATCACCAGTGGTTGACGCAGGAGGAGTACGGCGCGCGCTTTGGCCTGGCGGACCCAGACCTGAGCAAGGTGACCGGGTGGTTGACGGCGCAGGGCTTTACGGTGAAGAACGTTTCTGCTTCGCGCAATGCCATCACTTTCAGCGGCAAGGCGTGGCAGGCGGAGTCGGCATTTCACACGCAGTTGCACCAGTACAAACTGAATGGGGAAATGCACTTTGCGAACGCGACGGAGTTACGGGTTCCAGCGGGAATTGCGAGCGTGCTGCTGAACGTGCGGGGGCTGAATAACTTCCGGCCGAAGCCGCTGACGAAAATCAAGGTTGAGCCGCAATACACGTATAGCACGAGCGAGCATTACCTGACGCCGGGAGATTGGGCGACGATTTATGACGTGGCGCCGATCTACAACGCCGGATATGACGGCACAGGGGCTCACGTGGGGGTGGTGGGACAGACTTATGTGCCGCAGGCGGACATCAACAACTTCCGCAGTGCCTCGGGATTGTCGGCTACGAAATTGACCCCTTACTGCATCAGTTCGGCAGATTGCACCGATACAGCCGGAATCAGCACGACGGGCGATCTGGGCGAAGCGGATCTGGATATTGAGTGGGCCGGTGGGATTGCGAAAAACGCGACCGTGGACTACATCTATGCCTCGGCCGCGGACACGACCCTGGGGGTCTTCGACGCGTTGCAGTATGCGGTGCAGACTTATAAAGTTTCGGGCAAGCTATTGCCGGTCATCAGCATGAGCTATACCGATTGCGAGGAGAGCTTTACGGCTTATCCCACTGACTTTACCTGGGTGAACACGATCGGAGAGCAAGCGAATTCACAAGGGCAGACGATCGTGGTGGCCGCGGGTGATTCAGGGGTGGCGGGATGCGATTATCAGGGGCTAACCTCGGATTATCCGGCGCAGTATGGAGCTTCCGTCAGCGTTCCGCCGGACTCGCCGAACTTCACCGCGGTAGGCGGCACAACGCTCAATGGGGATGAGGGCAGCTACGGCCTGTACTGGAACCAGACGCCGGGAACAGTGAGTTCTGCGCTCACTTATATTCCAGAGACGGTATGGAACGACACCAGCGCAACCAACGGGCTCCTGGCGAGCACCGGCGGGGTGAGCTTATACTTTGCGCAGCCAAGTTGGCAGCCGACGCCGGCGAATTACGCCGGGGTGAGCGGGCGCTTTGTGCCGGATGTGTCGTTTGCGGCATCGCCGGATTACAACGGCTACATGAACTGTTCGCAGGACAATAACTCGACAACATATGGAACGATGTGCGCGAACGGTTTCTACAGCAGCGGGACCGGGCAGGATTCGGTGTTCTTCGTAGACGGGGGAACGTCGGCTGGGACGCCGTCATTTGCGGGCATGCTGACGCTGCTGGCAGAGAAGTACGGTCCACTGGGAAACGTCAATCCAAAGCTCTACAACTTGGCATTGACTCGCCCCTCGGTCTTCCACGACATCACGAGCGGGAACAATATCGTGCCCTGTACTTTGGTCTCCGTGCTCGCTACGGACACGGGTTGTACAACCGGAAGCTTTGGCTGGGATGCGCAGACCGGCTATGACTTGGCGACAGGACTGGGATCGGTTGACGGCTACGCGCTATACACGAATTGGCAAAACGGGGCGACGCCATCCATCACTTGGTCAGCACCTTCTGCGATTACATATGGCACGGCACTGTCATCGGCACAGTTGAATGCGACGGCTTCGGTGCTTGGCACATTTGTTTACACTCCGGCGGCGGGCACAGTGCTCAGTGTCGGAACACAGACTCTGTCGGTCACTTTAACGCCGATAGACACAACCGACTACACCACTGCCATACAGACGGTTTCGCTGACGGTGAATCAAGCAACGCAGACGATCACCTTCCCAAATCCGGGGACGCAGATCTTGGGAGAGGAGCCGATCACACTTGCGGCGACCGCGACTTCGGGTCTGCCGGTAAGCTACGCGGTGACTTCCGGTCCTGCAACCGTTACCGGAAGCACCCTGACAATCACAGGCACTGGATCGGTGACGGTTCAGGCTACTCAATCTGGTAACACCAACTACACTGCAGCCACTCCGGTCTCTGATACCTTCACGGTGAGCCAAGGGACGCCGCCCGCGACCGGCGCTTTGCTCTTCGTTCCCATGCCTCCGTGCCGTGTGGCTGACACTCGGAACGCAATAGGTCCGTTTGGTGGCCCATCGATATCAAGAGGGACAGCGCGAAGCTTTGAGATGCCGAACAGTGCCTGCGGCGTTCCTTCCACAGCGGCAGCCTATTCCATCAACGTCACGGCGATCCCGCAAGCAGGATTGGGATATCTGACGGTATGGCCCACCGGAGTGGCGCAGCCTTTGGTCTCACTCCTGAACTCCGATGGCAGAGTGAAGGCTAACGCGGCCATTATCCCGGCGGGCACAAGCGGCTTAATCAATGTGTACGCCACCGATACCACCGACCTCGTGCTGGACATTAACGGCTATTTCGTGCCCGCGACCAGCACAACTGCGCTAGCGTTTTATCCCCTGACGCCCTGCCGCGTGGCAGACACTCGTAATCCAAGCGGACCCTCGGGTGGACCATCCCTGACCAGTATGCAGGCTCGTGCTTTTTCCATCCAATCGAGTGCCTGCAATATCCCTTCGAGTGCGCAAGCGTACTCCCTGAACTTTACGGCGGTCCCGCAAGCCGGACTCGGATACCTGAGCGCCTGGCCGACAGGGCAAGCATGGCCGGGAGTTTCGACACTAAACGTCTCGCCGAACAACCCGGTGGTGGCGAACGCCGCGATTGTGCCAGCGGGAACCAATGGAGAGATCAACGTGTTGGGCTCCGACAACACCGACGTGGTGATCGATATCAACGGATACTTCGCACCGCCGGGCTCGGCCGCAGGCGGCCAGGCCCTGTTTACCATGACCCCATGTCGCGTGCTGGATACGCGGAACTCGGGCGGCTTGATGAATGGAATGCTGACGGTCAATATGACGAGTAGTTCCTGTGGGATATCTTCGAGCGCGGAGGCCTTTGTGCTGAACGCGACGGTTGTACCCACTGGGGGTTTGGGGTATCTGACGCTGTGGCCGGAGAACGAGGTACAGCCGGTGGTGTCAACGTTGAACGCGGATGATGGAGTGATTGCCTCCAACATGGCAATCGTCCCCACGACGAACGGATCGATCGATGCGTTCTCCTCCAGCGCTACGCAACTGATCCTCGACATCAGCGGATATTTTGCCCCCAGCAGTTCTGGCCCAGCCCTGCAATTGGCGGCCCCTCGAATGAAGGCCACCGCGAAATCAACCGCGAACGGCGGAGACACCGTCAACCTGCGGACGCAACCGACCTCCGATCAAGTTGGCATTGCACAATCAGTCGATGCCAATGGTAATGCGGAGGTGTGCACCAGTGACTCGGGGACTTCCATGTCCTGTCCGAATAGCCTTGAACCGAGCGGCAACAATCCCACTACGCCTGTCTCGAGCCCGGAATAAAAGCTAACACTCCGAGTCTTACTCTTTTGGGGCTCTCAATCCGAGAGCCCCATTTTT
>Ga0181520_10013763_pt1 | contig 10143 bp, 8 predicted proteins | sample PEATcosm2014_Bin_29_FD_132451 | JGI IMG/M metagenome (GOLD analysis project Ga0181520, IMG submission 132451) | Peatland microbial communities from MTU Mesocosm Facility, Houghton, MI, USA - PEATcosm2014_Bin02_30_metaG | ecosystem: Environmental > Terrestrial > Soil > Wetlands > Peat | place... | reverse complement strand
GGAACTGCCCTCGGAAGAAGCCGTACGCGCCGTCAAGCCCGATTTCACGGCACTCCGCGAGGTGGAGGTCCGCGGTGTCATCGTCACCGCGCGCGCCTCCGAAGCCGGTTTCGATTTCGTCTCGCGCTTCTTCGCCCCCGCCGTGGGCGTGGACGAGGACCCCGTCACCGGCTCGGCGCACTGCGCGCTGGCGCCCTACTGGGCCGAGCGCTTGGGGAAGCTCGATATGACCGCCCATCAGGTCTCCGCTCGCGGCGGGGTGGTGCGCGTGAAACTCCGCGGCGACCGCGTCATTCTGGGCGGCCAGGCGGTGACGGTAATGACCGGAGAGCTGCTGGCGTAGCGGCCCCGGGCGGCCATGCTACACTCCCATCATGCCGGACACGGACACGCGCGAAGTCCCCGATGATCCGCCGCCGTTCCTGCGTACCTGGAACCGGATCTATGGGGCCGTGCTGATCTATCTGGCTGCGACCGTCGCGGTTCTCTACTGGTTCACACGAGCCTGGCAATGAGGCCTCTCGACTGGATCGTGCTGGTGGTCTCGCTGGTCTCCATCGTGACCTACGGCCTCTACCGCAGCCGGGGCAGCAATACCGTCGACCGCTACCTGCTCGCGGGGCGAACCATGCCGTGGTACGCCATGGCGCTGTCTATCATGGCCACCCAGGCCAGCGCCATCACGTTCATCTCCACCACCGGGCAATCCTACGTGGATGGCATGCGTTTCGTACAGGCGTACTTCGGGCTGCCTATCGCCATGGTGATTGTCAGCGCCATTCTCGTGCCGGCTTTTCATCGCGCCAAGATTTACACCGCTTACGAGTACCTGGAACGGCGCTTCGATGGCAAGACGCGCACGCTCGCCAGCATCATTTTTCTGTGCCAGCGCGGCCTCTCCGCCGGCCTCACGATCTACGCGCCGGCCATTGTTCTCTCGATCATCCTGGGCTGGCCCGAACGCGCCACCACCACGCTGATGGGCAGCGTCGTGGTGACGTACACCGTCCTCGGCGGAATCAAGGCGGTCACCTGGTCGGACGTGCAGCAGATGTGCATCATCATGCTGGGATTGGTGGTCGCCCTGGTCACGGTGATTGTGCTTCTGCCGGCACAGGTCGGCTTCGGCGATGCCGTCTATCTGGCGGGCGCGGCCGGCCGCCTCAACGCGGTCACCACCGATTTCAACTGGAATGACCGCTTCAATATATGGAGCGGCTTGTTCGGCAGCACCTTCCTGTTCCTTTCTTACTTCGGATGCGACCAGTCGCAGGTGCAGCGCTATCTCACGGGCCGGTCCATCGCCCAGAGCCGTCTGGGCCTGCTGTTCAACGCCGTGGCCAAGATCCCCATGCAGTTCTTCGTCCTGTTCATCGGCGCCATGGTGTTTGTGTTCTATCTGTTTATCCAGCCTCCCGTGCTCTTCCAGCACGCCGAACTGGCGCGCATACAGCCGCTGGCCGCCTTCGCCCCGGCGCAGCAGGATTACAACCGCGCCTTCGAGGGCCGCCGCCAGGCCGCCCTGGCCCTGGTGGAGGCCCGTCACGCGCGCGATGCCGCCGGCGAGCGCCGCCAGTTGGAGGCTTACCGCGCCGCGCAGAGTCGGATGGATGCCGCGCGCGTGCGCGCCGCCGGGCTGGTGGAGACGAGCGGCGGGGAGAAGGATTTCAGCGACACCAATTACATCTTCCTTTCCTTCGTCACGCGCTACCTGCCGATGGGCGTGGTGGGTATGGTGATCGCCGTGATCTTCGCCGCCACCATGTCGGCCAGCTCCGGCGAAATCAACTCGCTGGCCACCGTCTCGGTGGTGGATATTTACCGGCGCTACATTCATCGCCGGGGCAGCGACCATCATTACCTGATGGCCTCGCGCTGGGCCACGCTCTTCTGGGGAATCTACGCCGTGGCTTTCGCCGGGTGGGGCAAGAAGCTGGGATCTCTCATCGTGGCCGTGAACGTGGTGGGATCGCTATTTTACGGCTCGCTGCTGGGATGCTTCGTGCTGGCCTTCGGCTTCCGGCGTGTCGGCGGGACCGCCACATTTATAGGCATGCTGGCAGGCGAAGTGGCCATCTTCTATGCCTTCCTGTTCGGCCACGTCTCCTATCTGTGGTACAACGCCATCGGCTGCGTGGTGGTGGTGGCGACAGCCCTGGCCATCACCTACCTGTGGCCTTCCTCAGCTTCCGCCACAGCAGGTACGCCCCAGCCAGAATAGCCGCGGCAATCGTGATCCCCACCAGGTAATGATCCACGTTGCGCTGGACGGCCTGCCAGCGCTCGCCCAGAAAATATCCCAGCCCGATGAAGGTGGCCACCCACAGCACGGCGCCGGTATAGGCGAAGATCGCGAACTGGTGCGGCTCGAGGTCGCTCATCCCCGCGGCATAAGCCGTTAAGTGCCGCACGCCCGGAACGAAATAGCCGAACGTCAGCCCCCAGTGGCCCACGCGCTCGAACCAGGCGTGCGCCCGGTTGACGTGCTCTTCCTTGATGCGCAGATACTTCCCGTAGCGATGGATCAGCTTCAAGCCGAAGACGCGCCCCAGTGTGTAGCTGACGGTGATGCCGCAGGCGCTGCCCACCAGCGCCGATAAGTAAGCCAGCGGCAGCGAAAGATTGCCCTTGAACACCAGGTAGCCGGTGAAGGTCAGCAGCGTTTCATCGGGGACCGGCAGTCCCACGATGCCGAAGATCAGCAGGCCGAAGATGGCCGCGTACCCGTACTGCGTGATCCAGGCCAGAATCTGGTGTTCCACGCATCACACCACCAGGCCGGCGACCTCGACGGCGGAGCGCTCGCCCCCCACCACCACGATGCCGCTCTCCGTGACGTGATGATAGAGGCGGTCCCGAACCAGGTCGTAGCCGATTTCCGCGTCCTCCGGCACTCGCACGTTCTTGTCCAGGATGGCGCGACGAATCTTGGAATGCCGCCCGATGTCGCAATTATCCAGGATCACGCAATCTTCCACCAGCGCGCCGGTATGCACGCGCACGCCCGAGCCCAGCACGGAATTCCGCACCATCCCGCCGGAGAGAATGCAGCCGCCCGAGACGATGCTGTCGATGGCCTGGCCGCGCCGGCCCTCGTCGTCGAAAGTGAATTTGGCAGGGGGATCCGGATAGCTGGTCGTGCGCACGGGCCATTCGCGGTTATATAGGTTCAGAGCCGGGCTGACCGACTTCAGGTCCATGTTGGCTTCGTAGTAGGCATCGATGGTGCCGACGTCCCGCCAATACGGAGTGGCATCGGCCGCCTCGCCGGGAATCCGGTTGGCCTGAAAATCGTAGGCATAGATTTCGGAGTTGCCGGCCAGCTTGGGAAGGATGTTGCGGCCGAAATCGTGAAGGCTGCTCGGGTCCGCGGCGTCTTCGTGCAGCAGACGCAGCAGCGTGCGCGTCGAGAAGATGTAGTTCCCCATGGAGGCGAAGACGCGCTCGTGGTCGCCGGGCATGGTCGGCGCGCTGGGATTCTTCTCGTGAAATCGCAGGATATGCCCGTCGTCGGCGACCTCGATGACCCCGAATTCGACGGCTTGCTCTTTGGGCGTGGGGATGGCCGCCACCGTAACTTCCGCGGCCCTTTGCACGTGGAACTCGATCATGCTGGTGATGTTCATGCGGTAGATGTGATCCCCGCCGAAGATCGCCACCACGTGCGGATCGGACTGTTCGACCAGGTTGATGTTCTGGTAGATGGCGTCTGCCGTGCCCTGGTACCAGACCTCGTGCGGCGAGCGCATCTGCGCCGGCACGGGGATGATGAATTGCGTTTTGAGCGGACCGCCGAACTGCCAGCCCTCGCTCAGGTGCTGCAGCAGCGACTGGCTGCGGAACTGCGTCAGCACATAGACCGAATAGATGCCCGAGTTGATGAAGTTGCTGAGAACGAAATCGATGATCCGATACTTGCCGCCGAAAGGCACGGCCGGTTTGGCCCGTTCCTTCGTGAGCGGGTAGAGACGCGTCCCCTTCCCACCCGCCAGCACAATTCCCAGTACCCGTAAGCGCATATGCGTCAGACCAAAGCTTATTGTTCCAAGCCGATCCCGATCATGCAAGCGGAATTGCGCAAATTCGAACTACATATATGCAGGAATGCGGATTCCCAGGATGCCCGCCGTGCGCTCCAGTTGGCCGCGGAAGTAGTCCGTCATCCACAGCAGGAAGACCCGTTTTTCGCGGTTTTCCTCGTGAATGATGGGGTATTGATGATAGAAATTGTTGAACGCCTGGGCCAGTTGAAACGCATACTTGGCCACGTGCGCCGGCTCGCCCGCGGTGACCGCGCGCTCCACGGCCGCGTCGGCTTTCGAAGCCGCCAGCAGCATTTGCCAGAAATCCTCGGATTGGAGCTGCCGCGCCATGGCGGCGCGGTCGAGTTCCGCGGGGAAATCCGGCACCGTGCCGCCGCGCTCCTCGAACTTGCGCAGAATATTACGCGCGCGCACAGCCGCATATTGCACGTAAGGACCGGTCTCGCCTTCGAAGCTGAGAGCCTCCTGCAAGTCGAAGGCGATCACCGAATTGCGCGTGAACTTGAGCAGGAAATAGCGCAGCGCCCCGATGGCGATCTCGCCCGCGATGCGCCGCTGCTCCTCGGCGGGCGCTTCGCCGTGGCGCGAGGCAACCTCTTCGAGAGCCTTCGAAATCAGGCTGTCCATCAGGTCATCGGCTTTGACGCCCAGCCCCTTGCGCCCCGAAACCTCCACGTAGGGCCGCTTGCGATCCTCCTCCGATAGCGCGATGCCCAGGTCCGCGCAGCAGCGCGGCGAGAGCGCCACCATCTCGTAGGAGAAATGCACCGAGCGATCCGCCTGGTCGTCGTATCCCAAACCGCGCAGTCCCGCCACCACCACATCCTGCAGGTAAGACTGGCGGGCATCGATCACGTTGTAGACGCGCGCGCCGTGCCCGAACTGGCGCCCCGAATCGAGCGGCTCGTCGGTCGTGACCCACAGCACGCGGCCGTCCTCGTAGGTGTGGAACGGCCGGTAGAAGAAGTCCTTGCCCAGCAGGCCGAATTTCCAGAGCTGATAGGCGATATCTTTGCCCACATAAGTGACGGTGCCATCCGAGCGCACAATCACCTTACCCTCTTCGGAAAGCCCCGGCATCACCCAGCAGCCGGCGTTCTTGCCCTCGGTCTCGAGATATATGGCCTTCCGCTCCTTTAGCAGCTCGAAGGCCGACGCCCAGAACTTCAGATGCAGAATTTCGCTTTCGCGCGGCAGCACGTCGTACTCGACGTCCAGCCGCAGCATAGTGGCCAGGTGCGCCTGAACGATGGCGTCCGCCACCAGGTGCGCCATGTCGGCCAGCTCGCCCTCGCCCGCCTCGATCGAGTGCAGCGTCTGGCCGCGCCAGGCCAGCGCTTCGGGCTGCTCGTGGTAGTAACTCGAAGTGCGCGCGTAGAGATCCCAGCAGTAATAATCGAAGCGCACGGAGGCGTCCGCCAGGAGCGCGCGAACGTCGGTGGAAGTTTTATGCTCCAGGAAGTGGAAGCCCGCCACGACGTCGGCGACCTGCACGCCGGTGTTATCGATGTAATTCTGTACCTCGACGGTTTCGCCGTGCGCGCGCAGCATACGCACGAACGTATCGCCCAGCGTGGCATTGCGCAGGTGCCCGATGTGCGCCGCCTTATTGGGATTGATATTGGTGTGCTCGACGATGATCTTCTGGCCGCTGCCCGCCGCCCGTTCGCCTTCCCCCGCCAGCAGCCCCGCGCCGAAAGCTCCTCGATCCAGCCGTAGGTTCAAATACCCGTTGCCGGCCACTTCGATGGCCGCGATGCCTTCGATGGGTCCGATCTCAGCCGCCAACTCCGCGGCGATCTTCTTGGGCGCCTGCCGCAACTGCTTGGCCAGTTGAAAGGCCGCCGGCACGGCCATTTCGCCGAAATCGCTCTGCCGGGGCTGCTCGATCGGTATGGCCAGATCGACGCCGTAGCGGACCAGAATATGGGCGTGAAATGCTTCGGAAACGCGCTTCTCGATGGAATGGAACACGGAAATTCGAGTATACCCCGCGTGGGCCAATATCCTAAAATCGAGTCTGGAGCTCCCATGACCCCTCGAGAACGCCTGCGCGCCACCCTGGCGCACCGACAGCCCGACCGCATTCCGCTGGATTTCGGCGCCACCGCCGTCACCGGCATCCACGCGAGCTGCGTGGCCGCCCTGCGCGACTACTTCGGCCTGGAAAAGCGCCTAGTCAAAGTGCACGAGCCGTACCAGATGCTCGGCCTGGTGGAACCCGATCTCCAGGAAGCCATGGGGCTGGATGTGGAGGGCGTCTTTGCGCCCAAGACCATGTTCGGCTTCCCGAACCGCAATTGGAAATCGTGGCGTATGCCGGATGGCCTCGAAGTGCTGGTTTCGGAAGATTTTCGCGTGACCGTGGATGCGAAGGGCGATACCCTGATTTACCCCGAGGGCGATACCACGGTGCCGCCCAGCGGTCGTCTGCCGAGCAACGGCTATTTCTTCGATAGCATCGTGCGCCAGCCACCCATCGACGAGAGCAAGCTCAACCCGGAGGACAATTTCGAAGAGTTCACGCCGATTGCCGAAGAGGATATCCAGCATTTCCGGAACGAAGTGGCTCGTGCGGCCGCCACCGGCCGGGGCGTGATCGCCACTTTCGGCGGCACGGCTTTGGGCGACATCGCCCTGGTGCCTGCGCCCTTCCTCAAGCATCCCAAGGGCATACGCGACGTCGCCGAATGGTACATGTCCACCACCAGCCGCCGCGATTACGTGCACGCCATCTTTGAGCGGCAATGCGAGGTGGCGCTCGGCAACCTGACGCGCCTGCACGCCGCGGTAGACGATGCGGTGGAAGCCGTGTTCATCTGCGGCACCGATTTCGGCACGCAATCTTCCACGTTCTGCTCGGTGGGCACGTTCAAAGAGCTGTATATGCCCTACTATCAGCGCATCAACGGGTGGATCCACCAGCACACCAACTGGAAGACGTTTAAACACTCCTGCGGCTCGGTGATCAAGCTGCTGCCCAGCTTCATCGAAGCCGGCTTCGATATCCTCAACCCCGTGCAGTGCTCGGCCGCCGGCATGGATCCCGTGCAATTGAAGACGCTGTATGGCGACCGCCTTACGTTCTGGGGCGGCGGCATCGATACGCAAAAGGTTCTGCCATTCGGCACACCCGCCGAAGTCCGCAAGCAGGTGCTGGAGCGCTGCCGCTGTTTTTCATCGGGAGGCGGTTTCGTCTTCAATTCCATTCACAATGTGCAGGCCAAGACGCCCGTGGAAAACATCGTGGCCATGCTCAAAGCCGTGCAGGAGTTCAACGGAGCCGCCGCACATGCCTAAGCCGGTGGGTGGTGCCTTGTGCGCCTGAGGCTGATCTCCTGCGAGGTGCTGTACCGCGAGATGTGCGCCGCCGTAGCGCGCGCCCCGCACCAGGTGGATATCGAGTTTCTGCCCAAGGGCCTGCACGATCTCGGCGGGGCCATCATGCGCGCGCGGCTGCAGGATCTCGTGGATGCCACCGATGCATCACGCCATGACGCCGTACTCTTCGGTTACGCGCTGTGCGGCAACGGTGTGGCGGGCCTCGAATGCCGCACCGTGCCGCTGGTGATTCCGCGCGCGCACGATTGCATCGCCCTGCTCATGGGCAGCCGCCAGCGCTATCAGGAGTACTTCGATAACAGCCCCGGCGTTTACTTCCGCTCGACCGGCTGGCTGGAACGCGGCGAGGGCCTCGACCAGGCCACCATGCGCATCGTGCGCGACCGCACCGGTTCCGGCTATACGCTCGAAGACCTCATCGACCGCTACGGCGAAGATAACGGCCGCTACCTCTTCGAACAGTTCAGCGGCTACCAACACAGCTATCGCCGCCTGACCTATATCGAAACCGGCCTCGAACCCGATGGCAGCTTCGAACAGCGCGCGCGCGAGGAAGCCGTCCGCCGCAACTGGGAGTTCGAGCGCATTTCGGGCGACCTGCGCCTCTTCGAAGCGCTGGTATCCGGCCAGTGGGACGAACGTGATTTCCTGGTGGTCCCACCGGGCTTTCGCGTCAAACCCACCTACGATGGCGACGTAATCGGCAAGGAACCCCTCGCATGACCGGCCGCGAACGCATTCTGGCGCTGCTCGGCGGCCACGAGCCGGACCACCTGCCACTGATGCCCATCACCATGATGTTCGCCGCGGACCAGACCGGCGCGCACTACCGCGATTATGCCGGCGACCATCGCGTGCTCGCCGAGGCCCAGATCCGCACCGCCGAGAAGTTCGGCCTGGATTATGTCTCGGCCATTTCCGACCCGGCCCGCGAGGCTTCCGATCTGGGCGCCGCCATCGAATGGTTCGATAACCAGCCGCCCGCCATCGACGAAAGCCGCGCTCTGCTGGCCGAAAAATCGACGCTGGCGCGCCTGTCGCTGCCCGACCCCGCCGTGGCTCCGCGCATGTGCGACCGCGTGGAGGCCGTGCGCCTGCTGCGCCAATGCGCGGGCGGCGAGAAACTGGTCGAGGGATGGGTGGAAGGCCCCTGCGCCATGAGCGCCGACCTGCGCGGCCTCAACACTCTCATGCTGGATTTCTTCGACGACCCCGGCTTCGTGGGCGACCTTCTGGCTTTCGTGGTCGCCATGGAACTCGGCTTCGCGCGCGCCCAGGTGGAAGCCGGCGCGGACCTCATCGGCGTGGGCGATGCGGCCAGTTCGCTCATCGGGCCGAAGCTCTATTTCGATTTCATCGAGACCTACGAGCGCCAACTCGTGGCCGGCATTCAGGCCCTGGGTGCGCCCGTGCGCCTGCACATCTGTGGCAAGACCCGCCGTATCTATGCGGGCATGGCGCGCGTGGGCGCGGACATCGTGGACCTGGATTTCTTCGCGCCCATCGATGAAGCCCGCGCGGCCATGGGTCCGCGACAGATTCTGCTGGGCAACCTCGACCCGGTCCGTACGATCCGCGATGGCACGCCCGCCAGCATCACCGAGGCGGTCGCCGAGTGCCATCGCCAGGCCGGCCCGCGCTACATCGTGGGCGCCGGCTGCGAAATTCCCCGCGGCACCCCCGAGGCCAACTTCATCGCGCTGTGCGATTACGCCCGCTCTCACCATGCCGGCCTTCCCCATTAACCTGACGCCGCTCGGCATCCGCCTGGAGATCGAGCGCGGCGCGTCGCTCGAAACGCTGCTGGCTCCCCACGGCGTGGAATTTCCGTGCGGCGGCGCGGGCATATGCCGCGGCTGCCGCGTGCGCGTGATCGAAGGCGAGCTGGCCGTCACGCCGGAGATGCGCGAGGTCTTCACGCCCGCCGAGATCGCCGCGGGCTGGCGGCTCGCCTGCACCGCCCGCGTGGAGGGCGCGCTGACGCTCGAGATCGCGCAGTGGACCACCCCCATCCTCACCGACGAAACCCAGTGCCCCTTCGAACCCCAGGAGGGTTGCGGCATCGCCATCGACCTGGGCACCACCACGCTGGTGGCGCAACTGGTGGATCTCGCGACCGGCGAGGTGTTGGCCGTGGAGACCGGCCTGAATCCCCAAACCGTTCACGGCGCCGATATCATGAGCCGCATCGAGTTCGCGCTGGCCGGAGGCGCCGCGCGACTGGCTACGCTGATTCGCGAAGCCCTCGGCAGCTTGGTGGCGGCTCTGCCCCGCCGCGATGCCGTGCGCCTGGTGCTGGTGGCCGGCAACACGGTGATGCACCACCTTTTCTGCGGCCTGGATGTGGAGCCGCTGGCGCATGTGCCGTTCGAGACCGTGAACGGCGGCGTGATCGAGCTATCGCCCCGCGAACTCGGCTGGGATCTGCCCGAAGCCGCCGTGGTGCGCTTCCTGCCGTGCCTGGGCAGCTTCGTCGGCAGCGACATCCTGGCCGGCATCCTGGCGACCGGAATGGCGGAAAGCGGCCGTCTGACCGCGCTCATCGATCTGGGCACCAACGGTGAAATCGTGGTGGGCAACTCCACGCGCCTGCTGTGCGCTTCTACCGCCGCCGGCCCGGCCTTCGAAGCCGGCCGCATCCGCATGGGCATGCGCGCGGCCGAGGGCGCCATTACACACGTAGCGGTGCGCGATGGCGAGCCGGCCTGCCGCGTGATGGGGGACGTTCCCGCGCGCGGCATTTGCGGCAGCGGGCTGG